>ERZ809472.332-NODE-332-length-12043-cov-3.748999_pt1 | contig 12043 bp, 30 predicted proteins | sample MGYA00521274_ERZ809472 | MGnify/ENA primary metagenome ERZ809472 (study PRJEB31581, sample SAMEA3312791) | metagenome | study: EMG produced TPA metagenomics assembly of the PRJEB8939 data set (Metagenomic analyses of Rumen microbiomes reveals... | reverse complement strand
CTGCGGGCCGCGTCCGCGCTCCTGTGGCAGTGCAGGCACCTCAGCGCCAGGTTGGAGGCGTCGTTCGTTCCTCCTCTCGCGAGCGGCACCTCGTGGTCGACCTCCCCCATCCCCATCGTGAGCCACCTGGCCCCGTCCCACTTGGCCGCGGGCTTGCCGCAGTCCTTGCACCTGCCGCGCTGTCGTTCGATGGCCACCTGCCTGTTGCGCACGTACTCGGGATCGTGGTAGCTCTGCCGCCAGGGCTCGCGCGCCCTGCGCCTGGCATCCCTGTTGCGGCACGGGCAAGTCCTGCCCGCCGGCACGACCCTGTAGCAGTACGGGCAGAAGGTCCTCGTCTTGCTCTTAGCCATGTCACTCCCTCCCCAGCCATTCGAGGACTCCCTCGGCGCAGGTCCTCTCGTAGTACAGCTGACCCTCGTCGCACTCGCCATAGAACGCGCAGCACCCGCATGCCTCCCCATGTTCGGCCAGGCAGGACGCCAACCATTCGGGCCTCTCGGCCAGAAGCTTCTCTCCGTTCGTCATGCAATCACCTCCGCGATCATCTTGCCACGCTTTCCCGCCTGCCATATGACCTATAGGTCACACTCCATCCCTCAGCGGAAGACTGCGCCTCTGCGCTCATCGCCCATCCGTCCTCGCCGATTCCAACGCCATCATTAGCTCGTGCCTATCCATCGCCTCGCCCCATGACATCTCGCGGTACTTGCGGACGTGCTCGAGCCTGGGGCACTCGCGGAAGCTGGGGTCCGTCCACCCGTTGCCGTAGCCGGCGTAGTGGATGATGGCGGGGTCGTCGGTGTAACCCGTGACCATGCTCTCGTTGTAGCGGGTCGGCAGGTCGATGCACCGAGTGTTGCCGTACTTGTCCCAGGCGTCCTGGTCGATGTAACGCAGGTACTCGGTGTTCAGGACGTGGATGAGGAAGTCGTCTATCCTGTCGCGCCTTATCTGGTCGAGGTTGAACATCGCGACCCCGATGTTGTAGTAGCCCTCGCCCCATGGCTTGTAGTCGGTGCGGTGCCCGTTGACGTATCGCGCGGGTTCGCGGACCGCCGCGAACCAGGCCTCGCCCATGTCCATCTCCCAAAGCGGGCCCACGTCGTCGACGACCACTGTGTCGACGTCCAGCTGCAGCACCTTGCCCGTCTCGGGCAGGAGCTTCGCGTAGCAGACCCGCAGAAGGGCCATATAGGTGAACTGGGTCTTCATGTTCGGCCCGCCCGGAGGGAAGAACCGCTGCCCGCTCACGTCGATGGTCTTCACGATGTCCGGTACCTCGTGCGGGAACTCCTCGTCCTCTATCAGGAGCCAGACCCGTTCGACGGGACTGTTGGCGATGAGCGACTTCACTGCCGTCGCCATGTGTGGGTACAAGTTCCGGGTCCCGCTGTAGATCGCCTCTCTCATGCTCCATCCTTTCTCGATCGGTTTATCTCGGCCCCGCATCCTGGGCAGAACCTGTGGTTCACTCCCTCGTTCGGGCTGTCCACGATGAGGGGCCTGCCGCATCCGCTGCAGCTGTGCGTCGTGCTGAGCGGGTTCCATTCCGCCTGCTTCGGCAGGGCTTCGACTCTGCCCTTCGGCCCGTACTCGACGCCTCCGACCATGACCCTCATGGGCGTGCGGCCGTTGAGCGCGAGCGGGTAGATCCATGGCCTGCCTTCGTCGAACTCGATCATGACGGTGCACGTGGGGAAGGCGTCCCTCTTGCCGTCCTCGTCCATGTTCCCCTCTCTCGGTCCCTGGCTCCACTCGACACCGTCCCACTTGCTCCGCCTGGCACTCATTCGCCCTCCATCCCCCCAACGCCATCATCCGCGCCGTCGAGCCCGAGGAGATCGTTCGCGTCAACCCCCAACGCCTCGCACGTCTGGCGTAGCTGCCAGACGTTCATGGCATGCCATCCGTGCTCGTACCCGACGTAGGCGGTTTTGCTCATGCCGAGGTGGTCCGCGAAGGCATCCTGGGTCATGCCCGCCTCCTTGCGCATCGCCTTGAGGCGCTTGCCGAGGGCCTTGATGAAGGCGGTGTAGTCGCTCATGCCCCGTACTCCTCCCATTGCTCGTCAACCCACTTCTGGATGTTCTCTGCCGCGTTGTGCGGATATGCGAGGTAACCGTCCAGGATTTGCAGGCACGCCTTGACGCCGTTGTCGAACCCTGCGTTGTAGATTTCGTCGCGCTCGATCCCAAGCGTCGCGGCGATTGCCTGCTCGGGCGTGAGAATCACCGAATGCTTTGTTGCTACTGTCGTCTCGACGAGCAACTTACCTTCGCGCTGCCTTGCGAAATACACGAATGCGCCATAGTAGGTGCTCCATTCGGTGATTGCGTTACGCTCGTCTGTTTCGTACTCCACGCCGCGCTCATCAAGCAAGCGCCGCAGCTCGTCGGTCGCGCTCATGATTTATCTCCTTCCCCGCGCAGTGCGGCAAGCTGCCGCGCGAACTTGCGCGTCTCGTACTCCGCCATGTCCGCATCGACCATGTACGAAATCCCAAACGGGTAATCGAGGTCGATGTAGAGTTCGGGATGCTTTTGGGCGCTTTCGCGTATGCGCTCAGACGCAATCGACCAGTCGCGCTTGTGCCACGAGTGCGCCGCATCCCATCCGAGAATCCACATGTCATCGGTTCCATTGGCGAACGTGATGCCGCCGTCCACGTCCAGCTCGGGCGCAATGTCGTAGCACTTGTCCCAATCCTTGCCGAACAGCGGATGACCCTTCGGCAGCGCCACGTAGCCGCAGCGGTGGCCCATATCCTGCGTGCGCGTGCAGCATTGCAAGCCGCTCTCCTCGAACTCGCGCTCGGTGCGGTTATCGTCCCAAAACTCGCTAGGTTTCATCGGATTCTCCTTCCCCGCCCATCAGATCGCGAATCTCAGAGTCATATTCAGCATCAAGCTTCTTAAACTCGTCCACCCGCTCATCGCCAGTCAACTCTTGGTCGGCGTATAGGTTGTACGCCTTGAGCCTGTACTCGATGAGCGTATCTTCCAGCGTGCGCGGGTTCCATGCATCTGCCTCGTTTAGCCCCAAGTCCTCTATCCATTGCTCGAATTGCGCTATGGGGTGCTCGCGATACATCCTGAGCACGGTCGATTCCAGCTCGCCGATATATCGTCCAATAGTCTTAAGCGTATCTAGTGGTTTATCAGGCTCGTAGCAATATGGCTGCTTCTTTTGCAGTTCGTTTATGGCATCGCGCAGCTGCTTAAGTAACTCGTTCTCGGTCGCGCTAGTCATCGCGCACCTCCACTCAAGAACCTGCATACCCGCAGCTTCGGGCAGAAGCCGCATATCCACGGCACGTAGCGCCCCTTGCAGTCTTTCATATCCACCCTTTCAGCTTGAGGATGATGCCGAGCATCGCGAGCGCAAGGGCCATGCCGACGCCCACACCCGTCTCGAAGCTAGTCATCGCCGCCCTCCTACCTCTCGATACCCCACGAGCAGCCTGGTCTGCGAACGGGTGCGTGGTCAACGGCGATACCGAAGCACTCGCACTTCCCGTCTACGTTCTGGCTACACCTTCCGCACCAGAGCGCCCTAGTGGTCTTCTTGAACCGCTTAAAACGCTCGATTTTTTGCACCACGAAGCTGCCGACGAAAAAAAGAATTACGGCAACGCCTAGACAAACGAGCATTAAAAGCATCAAAGCTCCGAAGCTGAACACGAACCACTCAATCCCGCTAGCTTGCGTCCAGTCCATCGCCGCCCTCCTTCAAAACCGCCTTGGCGATTACGTCAACCTGCATATCGCAGTAAGCAGCTTCTTCGCCGCTCTCTTCGTCAAGCCTCTTCAGGGCCTCGCCCATCTCTCCGAGCGCGTCCGCATAGCTTGGCGACTCGCCGTATGCGTACCTGTAGTCGTCGAGATCGACCCACCAGAACCATTTGTCCTGAAGGAACGGGCGAACTATCTTCGCGGACACCTGGACGTTTCTCGGAATCATTCCGCATCACCCCTCAGCCGTTCGGCTTGCGCGTCGAGCTTCTGCTGGATTTCGGCGAGCACTGACTCCACGTACTTCCGCGTGCCAGGATGCAAGATGATTCTGTCCCTATGCTCGCCATACCATCTGAACACCTCGCGCAGGTTGCCAGAGCGCCACGAGAACGACCACCAGTCGGCGATCATCTCAAGCGCGTGCGCCTTCGGCATTTCGAGCGGCTTCGGTTTTCCGTCGTTCTCGTCCTCGAAGAGCAGCCAATACTGCCAATGATGCGGGTTGTTGTGTATATGGTGCAGCCACGCCCTGTCGAACGCGCCCTCGTCCCTCTCGCCGTAGAAGTAGGCATCATAGGCGTCGTACTCCTCGACGAGAAACTTCGACTCGTCGTGCGCCCGTGCGTTGCTGACGAGCCTCGCCGCCACCAGCCCACGGCGCAGGTTTCGAACGTCGCCGACGTTGTTCTCCACCATCCAATCGACTGCGTTTCGCACGGCGTCTATGTGGCTTTTCAGGTAATCGTCGTACTCCTTGCTCATTCCAAAACTCCTTCCCCGCGCAGCCGTTCGGCGTGCGCGTCCGTCAGCCTCCCGACAAGCTCCGCCAGCTCGTCGAACGTCAGGTACGTCTCGATGCTCAGCGACTTGTACGCATCGCCCAGGCTCTCGGTGTAGTCGATGTGCGTCTCGCGCCGCTTGTCGAACTTGCGTTCTTCCAACATGGTGATTGGCTCGCTCATTCCGCATCACCCCTCAGCCATTCGATAATGCTTTTCAAGTGCGTGTAATCACTCTTGCAGTGTTCGAGATTTGCCTCGAACATCGGGCATCCAGCGCATGAGCCGTCGCCTATGGCGCACCCGAAGACGTATCTCTGCTCGCTCTTGATTGCGTCAAGCGTCATCGCATCTCCCTCCTGCGCTTGTCGAACCGCTTAGGCTCGCCCTCTCCGAAAACTATGAGTTCAAGCTGGCTAGCTTGCGTCCAGTCCATCGCCGCACTCCTTCCGCTTGCCACGAGAGCAGAACTCGTCCGGTTTCGTTTCCCCTAGCCAGCACTTGTGCGGCTTCCCCTGGTATTCGCAATCCCCGCACCGCATGACCTTCACGTAGCCGAAAGAGGCGAGCTCGTGCTCGCATTGCGCGAGGACCGCCGCGTCGAAATCCCTCTGCATCTTCCTTATCACCTTCTCGGCCACCTCGACGTAGTCGAGCTCGGTGCTGAGGCGTACGCTCTCGGCCGTGGTCTTCGGGCCGAAGTGCGGCCCCTCGTAGCTGATCCTCACTCCCACCTGCAGCCACCAGCTATCACCACGGAGGCGATCACCATCGTGATCACGGTTAAAACTATGACCATCCTTCATCCTCCTGTTCCTCGTACGTGTAGCCATCGTCAACGTCCTGGACGATGAGAAGCGTCACCATCAGCGCCGTGGAGAGCGCAAGGAAGGCGATGATCGCGTAGTGGCTCACCTTGAACATGTCTCCTCCTTCACCGGCTCTCCGCAGCCCGGGCAGTACTTGGGCGGCATGTAGCGCACGTAATGCCCGTTATCGCATCGCATGATGTGGAAGGCCGTCCCGCACCTCGCGCATTTGAAGCGGCGCACTGGCGTCCTCGTCGTGTCGTTCATTCGGCTACCTCCTGCCTTTCACCTTGCGAGCACGCGCCCAGAAACCGCTCTTGGCCAATCGTGCCTCGCGCTTTCTCCTCTCGACGGCCCTCGCATACCCCGACTCGCCTACCCAGTCGATGCGCGCGGTCCTGTCGGCCTTGACCCTCTCGACCATCTCGGCCACCTCGTCAACGGGCCAGAAGAACCTCAGCAACATGTCCTCCACCTCCATCGGCACGCTTATCCATGGCCCGATGTTGTACCGGTGCTTCGCGTGCTGGAAGCCCGGATGGTCGCTGATCCTGATGCTGTTGCAGGCTCCCCAGTCGAGCTTCAGGTAGACGCTGTCGGTCTTCTCGGCGTCGTAGCGGTGAACCGTGAAGCCCTCCCTCACGAGAGCCTGTGCTATGTCGTCTGCCATGCGCTTGAACCGCTTCACGGGTCACCGCCTCCCCATCGGTTTCGATAATTACTTGTTATTTGCGCGGACGAAGCCCGTCCATGATCGAAAAGTCCGCTTGACTTCCCAAAAGACCGCTGCATCCGCTTCGCTTCTCGACTTCGCCTTTGGCATGCTTTTAGCACTGCGCCGCATCTTCCTCGCATCTGCCCACGAACCCGAGCTCCACCATTCGGCGGGCGATTCCGTTGCGCTCGAAGCTCCGTCCCAGGAACCCCCAGAAGCCCCGCGTCTCTAGCTCGACCACCACCATCGAGTAGAGCCCAATCACGAGGTCCTCGAGCTCTGAGGCGTACTGGATGAGCTCGTCGCGGCCCATATCCGCGCTGACCCTAGTCATCTCCGGCCGCCTTCCTGTAGAACTCCGCGCCGCAATGCGGGCAAGTTATGCGCCTTGCAGGGCTGCAGCTGGCGAAGTTGTCCACGCTCATGCCGCAGCGCATGAGGTCGCTCGACGAGCAGCTGCACAGTCCGTCGTATCGGATCAGCCCGTCGTAGCCCGCATCCCTCAGCCATCTGCCGGTGATCTCGATCACGTTCACTCCGCGCCCCCTTCTCCCACGAGCGCGTACTCGACCTGCTCGTATCCCACGCACCACATGTGCGCATCTGCCTTGAAGTGCCTGCAGGACGTAGGGTCCCATGCGCCTGAGACGCGCCGTCCCCGGTAGTGTGCGCAGTGGTTCTCGCAGTCGCATGCCTCGATGTGCGCTTTCGCGAACGCCAGGAGCTCGTCCTCGCGTATGTCGATGAACGCGATCCTCATGGTCTCCTGTTCCCTACGGCTATCGTCAGCCATGGCTCCTCCTTCCCTATCGGTAACCGGTTCCAGTCCTTTTCTTTTTCTTATTCTTTTTCTTCTTATATATTGTTGCCAGGTTCCGCTAACACCTTCCTTACATGCTTGCTTGCAAGCTTCCTTGTAAGCTTCCTTACATGCTTGCTTGCGGGTCATTTCCTGCTTGCTGATCCTCCGGCAGCTCCGCCGTTGCGCTGCCGCTGCCGCTTGCCAGCATCGATGGCCGCCCTCTCGCTCGTCACGATGCCGAGGTCCCGCCAGAACTCGGGCTCTATGAGACCCACGTCGGCGAGCCTGTCGAACAGGGACCTGAGCGCCTTCTCTCCCATCCTCAGCTTCGCCGTCATCTTCAACACGGTGCCCTCGTCGTTCATGTTTATCCTGGCGTCCTCGAAGTCCGCCCAGATCGCGATGAGCTTCACCCACGAGCACCAGTCGCGCACGCTGCGCTTTTCGAGAAGCATCGCCTGCTCGTCCTCGAAGAAGTCGAAATCGAGCTTCGCCCAGGGCTTGGAGATCCTACTCGACGCCATCATCACCTCCTTCCCGACCGCCCGCGGCCTCTTCTTCGGAAAGCATGCGCACCGCCGTGTCTGTCACGCCGCATCCCTTGATCGCGAGCTTCAGCCTGTCGAGCTGATCGACCGTGCACGTGACCGTCATCGTGCTGCGTACGCGCGGGCCGACGTACGAGCACGTCCGGACCTCCACGGCGAACGTCTTCGCGCAAGATGCGACTTCGCAGAAGCCGTCGAGCCCGCTCCTGAAGAAGACCATGAAGGTCTGTTTCGGCGTGTTATCACGCTCCCAGGTGGCCTCGAGGCGCTTCCTGAAGCGTTCCATCGCGTCCCCGTCTATAGGCGCCGCATCCTTCTTCTGCGCATGCCTGTATCCCGGCAGCTCCCTCATACCATGCCTCCGATCCTTCCCGACATCTCGCTGAATGCGGACGCTGCCGCCGCGTCGCGGCCCGGGAACACGTGCGTGTACAGCTTGAGCGTCGTGGTCACGTTGGCGTGCCCCAGGCGTTCCTGGACCGTCCTCATGTCCGTTCCCGCCATGATGAGGTAGGTCGCGTGCGTGTGGCGCAACGTGTGGAACGTGCTGCCCTCGGGGAATCCGAGCTCGCCGCATTTCGCGCTGAACCACCGCGACACGGCGCTCGGGTAGAGAAGCCCTCCGCGCTCGTTGCAGCAGAGGGCGCGGTCCGGGTCTGAGGCGACATCGGCCGCCAGGACAGACGATCGCCATTCGATATGCCGGCGCACCTGCTCGCAGACGTCGTCCGAGATCGACACGTTCCTGCCGCCGCCGCCCTTGGTCCCCGGCTCCCGGCGAAGGGGCCTTCCCGGTTCCTTCACGACCCTGGCTCCCACATGTATGGTCCTCGCCGCGAGGCGCGCGTCCGCGACGGTGTTCGCGCAGACCTCGCCGCACCTCTCGCCGGTGTTGAGGGACAGGTACGCCGCGAAGGCGCACATCCTTCCGAGGAAGTCGCACTCCCCCGGCCTCATGGCGTCGAGGAGCGCCCTGCGGAGCCGCGAGAAGTCGACCTCGCGGAACGCCTGGGCCTCGGGCGGCACGTATCGCGGCTTCGTCGCTGAGGGCATGGGGTTGAACGGCGACACCTCGTTCTTCACGATCCATTTGAACGCCCCGCGCAGGCAGTTGTGCACCTGCAAGACCGTCGCCGGCGACAGGCTTCCTCCATCCCTCGCGCCGCGGAGCAGCAGCACGTTGTAGAGCGCGTCGACCATGGCCGGGGTGAACTCGTCTACCTCCATGTTGGCCACGTTCGGCTCTATCCAGGCCCTAAGAACGGTCCTGTACTGCCTGACCGTATTCGCGGCCACGCCCGCCTGCAGGTGCTCGATGTAGCTCGCCAAGACGTCGACTAGCCGCATCGACGAGCCGACCGCCGCCGCACGGTCGAGCGTGGCCGCCCACTCGTTGGCCATCTCGAGCGCCTCGCCCTCGCAGGTGGCCTCGGGGAATCGCTTGTACTTCCTTATCTGCTTCCCCGTGACCTTGTTGACCCCGAGGTAGGGCCTCGCGTACCAGATGCCGTCGTCGTGCTGCCTCACCTCGACCTTCATCGCCGCTACCCGATCCTCTCGCAGTAGGCGGCCAGGGCATCGGTGATTTTTGCGTGGGCTGCGCTCACATCGTCGATATCGGCCCGGGCCGCCTCCACCGTCCCCAGCGGGTCAGCGAAGTCGATCCTGTCATGCGACAGCGCGTTTATGGCCGCGACGAAACCGAGCACGAAGAAGAAGTCTCCCCGAATCTCCCCGTCCATCAACGCTCCGACCACCTTGTCGGTGAACGCGCCGATGGTGCCAGCGAACACGTGGTGCACGGTGCTGCCTGTTCCTGACGGGTCCGGCACGATGACAGCGATGGCGTTTTCCTGACCGATCGTGCACGTCATGGCTACTCGCCCTTTCCCGCTTGGGAGAGCTTGCGTTTCGCGAGCTTGATGACTTCCTGCTGCTCCTCGCCCGGCTTCCACCCGTCATCGATGTGCCGCTGGATCCAGTTGACGTAATTGCCGATCCTCTGCGCGGAATGCTCGGGCAGCTGCTTCCTCGAGGCGAGCAGCGTGCCGAATTGGCCGTTCACTCGCCGCGCGGACTTGTACCCGATGATGAAGTCCGGGATGTTCAGCTTGTGGCCCCTGCCCTCGGGGATGAACTTGAGGGCCTCCTTGACGTACCATTGCTCGTGGAACGCATCGTGTGCGGCGTCCAGCAGGCGCGGCATCTTCCTGAGCTTCGTGTCGGACTTGAGCGATTCCCTGCCGAGCATCGCGCGGACCCAGGCGAGCATGTCCTCGTCGATCGAGTCGAGCGCCGTGTCGTACAGTTCGCCCTGCCGCCTCAGCTCCGCGGCCTCGGCCGCCTCCTTCGATCACTCGTAGTGTCGTTGATTGCCGTAGAAATCCACGGAGACCCCGTTCCATGCGCAGGCAAGCCGCCCGACGATGCCCTCGTACCTGACGGACGCCTCGTTGTACTTGGCGATCAAATCGCCGGGTTTCTCGCAGTTGCAGATGTAACAGGACAGGTTGTCCGGGCGATCTTCCACGAGCGTTATCCGCAGCCTCGCGGCCTCCGACTCGAACGCTTCGCGCTCCACGATCTCCCGCTTCTCGCGGCGCAGCCTGTCGAGGATGCTCTTCCAGGAGTAGTCGTCCTTCGCGTCGACGATCTGCCTCTGCTGCTCCGGGAACCCGTCGAACTCGTCGACCGCGCAGAGCTGGTCGAGCGACAGCTGCGTCGCCTTGTCGCCCACCGTAGTGCGCGCCCTCCGGATCGACGCGGCCCTCTCGGCATCGATGCCGGAGACCCGCCCCACGTAGTCGTCGTCTCCGAACATGGCGAGCTGCTGGACGAAGCGGGATTCCTCGACCGCCTCGTACTTCTTCTTGGTGTTGGTGCGCACTACCGTCTCGTTGATGGCCTGCTCGGTGCCCTCGTCGTCGATTATCGCCCAGCACTCCTCGGTTCCAAGCTCCTTCATGGCCCGCACGCGGGAGTTTCCCGCCTTGATCCTGAACACGTTCCCGTCGCGCACCACCACGATCGGCTCGTCGGGCTCGCCGTCCTTGAACGAGGCCGCGAGCTCGGCGACGTACGCCTTGTTCACGTCCAGGCTGTAGTCGCGGTTCAGGAACTCGTTGCCGTACTCGTCCACGAGCGGCAGCACATCCGCCACCCTCACCCTCTCTATGTGAAGCGACATCTTATGCACCATCCTTCCTTTGAGGCCTGTCAGGGCCGACGATTTCAAACTCGAACCAGCCGCCGCATATGGGCGCGGCGGTGACGACGCATTCGGTGCCGGCCGTGTACTGCACCGCGCGCACCTTTCCGTCCGACACGATTGCCAGCGCGTACTCGACACCGGCCATGGCAACGTCGTCGGCGAACCTCTGCGCCGCGCGCTCCATGTTCGGCGGCAAGGTTGTCCGCCTGTCAGTAACTTTTCCCATGGGTTAATAGGCCGCTGTGAGCCACATGAACGCGTAGAGGACCAGGGAGCCGACGAAAACCGTCAGCAAGACCTTGCCGCGGCTCCAGTGCTCCGGCTCTTCCAGCTCTGATATACTTCTCATCGGTTTCCTGCGCGTCGCAGGGTATCCGTTGGCGCGGTTGCTTTGACGGGTGGCCGCGCCCTCTATCCACTTACTCATGTGGCTTTCCTTTCGACTTTGCATTTCCCTTGCATGATTCACGATTTCTTCGCATCTTCTTTCTCTCCCGCTTCTGGCGGTCCGTGTCGGAGTAGATCATCTGCCTGCGCCTCTCCTCCTTCCTGATAGCCTCCTTCTCTTCGGCTATCTCCTTCCTTATCTGCCTGTTCTTCAGCGCCGCCGTATCGGCCGAAGCCTCGATGCTGCACTTCCGGCACCACCCGCTCCATTTCGTGAGCGGTCTGTACGAGTACCGGCCGCACTTCGGACAGCGCCAGCGCTTGTAAAGGCTGATTCCCATCCGGCTCGCCTGGGTCTGCACGCTCGACACCGTCCTACCCAACGCCTCGGCCACGGCTTGCGCGCCTTCGGCGGCATGATCCCGTAGATAGGATTCCTCGCTCGGCTTCCAGCGGGGCATGGTCACCTCTTCCGGGGCTTGCCGGCCGCGAGCCACGCCTCGAGCATCACGCGCACATCGGAGACGAGCCTCTCCTCCATGACCTTCGCGTGGGTGGACTCATCCTGGCGGGTTTTCTCGGGCTCGGCGCTCACTTAGACCGCCTTCGTCATCGCGTAGAGCTCGTCCATCGTGCAGCCGAGCTTTCTCGACAGGCGGTAGGCCTCGGAGATCGTCAACTCGGTCTCCCCGCGCATCTTCATGAAGAATGCGGAGCGCCCGAAGCCGAGCTCCTCGATGAGCGCGTCCTTGGTGGTGTTGTTCTCGGACACGTAATCGGTGACGGCCTGTTGGATGGTCTTCATCTGTCTCCTTTCCCTCATGTACAAAACTTTGTACCGTTCTAAGTATTGTACATTTCTCTGTACCGTGCAATACTTTGTACGTACTAATTTCTGGACTTTTAGGAATCACCATGGAGTACAAGGACGTTCTGGCCTATTACCTCGACGCGAAGGGGATCTCCGCCGCGGAGCTTGCGCGGCGCATCGACTCCCCGCGGTCGACCGTGAACGAGCTGCTCAAAGGCAGGGCAAAAGACCCGAAGCTACTAGC
>ERZ809472.331-NODE-331-length-12082-cov-7.232726_pt1 | contig 12082 bp, 16 predicted proteins | sample MGYA00521274_ERZ809472 | MGnify/ENA primary metagenome ERZ809472 (study PRJEB31581, sample SAMEA3312791) | metagenome | study: EMG produced TPA metagenomics assembly of the PRJEB8939 data set (Metagenomic analyses of Rumen microbiomes reveals... | reverse complement strand
CACTCTTTCCCTACACGACGCTCTTCCGATCTGCTAGTTGCACCATGCACAATAAACAACTATTGACATTTACTAATATATCCATTATAATATAAGCAGGTCAGTATACTATATACAGATATACTGTACTTGATCATGCGCTCCGGATCTATATATTGTATGGTGTATATATCCGGAGTCCTCACCGAAAATCAGTGATTATTGGAGAGATCAGATAAGGAGGATGCATTATGAATTTTTTCTCGATGCTTAATCAGGTCGAGCAGGCTGCAGCTGTAAAGAATGTAAATGCTAAAACTCAGGCATTAAATATCCCTGAAGTAGAACCTCAGCCGGAGCCTGAAGAGAAACCGACTAAAAAACCAGTAAAGAAACAGAAACCCGCAGAAGGAGCCGGAGCTGAAAACATAGAGCAGCCGGATCCAGCACCGACAGAACCAGAAGAGGAGGAATAAAATTATGGGAACAGGAGCAGATGCAGCTCAGATCTATAGCTTACTTAATACAGTAGCAGGTATGGCTCTCGGTAAAGCTGCCGTATCAGTAGTAAACACAGAAGGACTTGTCTCACTCGGAGAGACAGTGCTTAGTACCAGCGATAATACAAGCGCTTTTTACAGTGCATTATCAAGTGTTATCGGCAGAACATACAGCGCATACAGAGCACTTCCGGAAGTAAGGAACGGCCTCATGAGAACACCATTGGAGTTCGGAGGTATCCTTCGTAAACTCGATATCAGCACAATAGCTCGTAATATCGCAAACGACTCATGGGATAATTCAGCGAGCATCACAGAGACAATAAAGAATGACAGCACTAATGCAGTTTGTCACTACTTCTCGGACCGCGGCACTTTTGAGATCGAAACCAAAGTAATTTACGACTATCAGCTTAAAGCAGCCTTTACAGATGAGTCCTCAATGGCGGCGTTTATAGACCTCGTATTTCAGGATATGTATAACGGCATGGAGTTATCTATAAGAAACTGTGAGAACCTCACAATAGGTACTGCAATTGCAATGGCAAGCAGGTACGAGCTCACAACTAACTGCTGCATCAATATTCTCTATCAGTACAATCAGGCATTCGGAAAAACACTTCAGGCCGAGGATGCTCTCAGAGATGCAGACTTCTTAAGATACGCAGCTGCAGAGCTCAAAAAGCACAAAGTATTCATGGAGGATCCTTCTGCTCTTTATAACGTCGCAGGCTATGAAAAATGGACTCCGGACTCAGAATGCAATGTTATTGTATATGAGGAATTTGCAGCGAATACTGCAACTTACCTGCAGAGTTCAACCTTCCACGATGAAATGGTCAAGCTCCCACGATACAGAGAGAAAAGCTTCTGGCAGGGAGCCGGAGATGGTACAACTGCATCACGTACTCAGATACTCATTGAACGCGGCGAGGCAGGTTCCGAAGTTGATACAGCAGTCAATGGCGTTATTGCCTGCATGTATGATACTGAGACAATGGGCATAATGATCGACTATGTACGTACAAAGTCCGATTATAAGCCGAGATACGAGCATACTGAGTATTATCATAAGGCCGACTGGGCCTCATACGTAGCTCCGGGACAGCAGATATGCGTATTCTATATTGATAACTACTATCCTGTAACAGTCTCAGCTGCAGATATCTCAAACTGGGCAACTGCTTATGTAAATTACTTTACAAAGGATAATACAGACGGCACATACGACGCTGCAACCAGCACTTACGGAGCAACTACTCAGTATTACAAGAAGCAGCCTACATCATAAGACATTATCGAAATTCTTAATATATCATAATTATTGTAATCAGAAAACAGCACAGTGATTTAATATCATTGTGCTTTTTCTGAATAAGGAGGGAAATATATGTTTCTTCAGGACTGCGGTATACCTATTGGATTAAAGCCTGACAGCACCTCATATAAACAGTTCTATATTTACCGGAGTAATCAGCTCATGGAGTATCTTATGCAGTTATTCACGTATCACGGACTCCCTGAGAGCATACCAGGCCACGAGATCGACACATATCTCTATTTATATGGCAGGTGCGGTATCAACTACTCAAGGAAGGAACCGGATAAACTCATAGCTGTTATTCCTGCAATGAGTACACCTACTTTTTACTTCGACGAGTTCAAAAACTATACATGGGCAACCCCACTGGACGGAGGCCAGCAGTATACAGATGTCAACGGAGTTATTATCAGTAACACTATGCTGCATAATTCCCTTTATCCGTTGATACACTGCACTGCTGCGAAGCTCGCGCATGCAGATACTACTATAATCTGCAGTCTTATCAATAACAGAGATACAGTAGCAATAAAAGCGATCTCTCAGAAGTTTGCAGATGATGCAGAGATCTATAAGAGGAAAAAGTATAACGGAGATCCTGCAATACTCGTTGATAAAGGATTTAACTCACTTGATATATCGGACCTCAGGACAAACAATTCCTTAAATATCAGAGAGATCGCAGATACCGAACAGCAGATCCTGCAGGAGTTCTGGGAGAATATCGGCGTAAACAAAACGACTGAGAAGAGGGAGCGTATGGTTTCTGCAGAAACTGCCGGAGATCCGCAGCTCCTTAAGCTCAATATCCTCAACATGTTTAACTGCCGTAAGGAAGGCATTAAGAAAGTCAATGAGATGTTCGGATTAAATATATCCGTAGAGTGTAACGTCAATATTGAGAACTACAATATTAAGACTTCAGAGAAGGAGCCGGAAGCTCCGGAAGAAGATAAGCAGGAAGGAGCAGAAAATGAAAAAACTGATTGACATATTCGTAAATGATGAGCATGATAATCCGGTACTTATCAGTGCAATAGCATTTCCGGAGACTGCTACATGGGACGATATCACTGTCACCAAAGCTATAGATGAGCGTATAAGACTCTGTTTTTCAGAAAAGCCTATATCACCAGCATTTCAGAGCATGGATAAACTAGATATTCTGCGGGCGATGGGAGACTTTCTCTCCGGTAAAGAATACGAGCTTAACGGCCTCTATGAAACTACTCAGTTCGAGTATGATCCTATAGCAAACTATGATATGACTGAGAGCAGCCGAGACGAAGACAGAGCAACGACCGGAGGCGAGAGCACTGAGAGCAGTACATCCTTCGACTCGACGACGCAGAAAGATGTAGGAAAGACAGTAAGCTCCGGAACTGCAAACAATACAAACATTCACCAGCTGCAGAGATCAGGCAACATCGGCGTGACGAGCAGCCAGCAGTTAATCGAGGCGCAGCGCGGAGTATTAACATTTGATTTTATTCAGTATGTAGCAGACCTCATTAACGAAAATTTCTGCTCTGCCTTCTGGATCCCTGACAGAGATCACATCGGAGAAATGGAGGCGTTCTTATGACAATTACTTTATATAATAATTACAGTGATTACCGGACGCTTTATAAGGATCTCAGATTAGTTGCTCAGGTCACTGCAGAGATAAAAGGATCCTGCAGTATAGATAATCCTTCTCTGCTTATCAACTATAACTCCGGCTCCGTGTTTAACTACTTCTATATCCCTGCATGGGGCAGATACTACAAAGTGACAAACAGGATAGCGCTGCCCGGAGAGCATATGATGATATCAGGCCAGAGTGATCCTGTAGAAAGCTTTAATGATGGTATAGCAGCGAGAGAACTGCTTATTGTGAGAGCAGAAGATCCTGCACTCAGAAACAGATATCTGCCGGACCAGTCTATCCCGATACCAACAGATCCGCAGTATGAAGTAATAGAAGGCACTGAGATAATATCAGATTTATCAAGTGGAATGTATGTGATAGGAGTGGTATAATGGCACTTATAGGTAACTTATTAAGTAATTATGTACACTATATCATGAAACAGATGCAGGAGATAGAAGATGCAGTCTGGGGCGCAGAAAATGATAATGAGGAAAAATTAATTAATTTACCTCATACAATCAGCGCTCAGACATACTATAAAGTTAAAGGTACTGTTGCAAGTGATTATACTGACATTGAAGATTATTACGACTGGCAGTTTAATTTTGGTAATTTTTATTTTCTTTGTACTTCATCTTTCACATACCATAATGGAAATATATTAATCGGACCAGTAACAAAAATGGGCCGTCTTAATGTGAATGAGTGGAATTTGATTAATTCAGATGTTAAAGATCTTGCGGATGATATACTGACTGCATATATTAACAGTCATAATACTATTGATATAGTTAAAACATCAGCAAATGATATTATTTATAGTGAATCGTTTGATTCATCTATGGATAATTATACTTTTACACTTGACGGACTATATGAAAATGTCAAAGCAAAATATCCTGCATATAACGGTGATCTGATACAGTCAGGTATACAGCTCCGACTGTGTTTCTTTGATCTTTATGAATATGATGGCTCCTATTATAATGACTGGAGTACTGTAGGTATATGTCCTCCTGAAGTTTTCTATGCACAATCAAAAGGTGCAACAATGATCACAAGAACTAATAATCAGACAGTCATTGACAATATTATCAATAACTCAGGCAGTACACATAATTATACTAATACTTATGTATCAGAAAACGGTGATACAATAACGACTTACTACGGCGATAATTATATCATCACAAAAGCAAACAACGATGCAGAGACTACATATAAAGAGTATTATGATGCGCTTGTGGATATTACTAATCAGATCAATACTGACACTGGCGAGGATATAACTGTACCTACATACAGCGAGAATAAATACGGCCCGGAGCCTCCGCCACCTCCGGATCCTGACGATGATATCGAAACAGAAATGGAGCTGAATGATGCTGCATACGGAGCCGGAATGAGTCATTACTATGTAACGACAACAACTTCCGGAGTGCTGGATGATATCTCTGCAGCTATGAGCACATGGGATATTAAAAACACTGGTAAAGACTTATACAGAAACCTGCTCTCATGCCGTCTTACAAAAGTCGGTCCTATTCCTGCAGAAAATTCGACTTTTGTAATTTACGGAGAAGAGCTGCAGTATAACGGAGCTCCGATAACTATCAGTAAGATAACCGGAAATCCTTCAATGGATCTCGGAGAGTATGAGATCCTCCCGAAGTTTAACGACTTCAGGGATTATGCTCCGTATACAAAGATCGAAATGTATATCCCTTATTGCGGATGGGTTGCATTGCCTTCACACTGCATGAGCAGCGAGGAAGATCCAAAGATCATAACAGGCACACTGCTCTGTGATATCATAGCAGGTACATGTAAAGCAGTTATCAAGTGCAATGATACAGTAGTCGCAGAAGCAGCAGGATTTACTGCTGTCGATGTTCCTTTTGTCGGCGAAAACGTCGGAATGAAAATGGCAGGTATAGCAAGCTCAATTACTTCGTATGGATCAAATGCAGCTAAAACTGTAGGAGGGATCGCTGGAGGAATGAGCGGCGGAGGACCTGCAGGAGCTGCAGCTGCCGGAGGAGTTGTTTCTCTGCTGGGATCTTATGCACAGCTCAATGCAGCATTCAATGCAAATTATACTGAAATATGCGGAAAGACAGGAGACGGCTGCAATGTGGCAGGCCTTAATAAAGTATATATCAAAATACAGAGACCTAAAACAGGAGGATATGATGAGCCTGACTTCGTTCCGGGAGATTACGGCCACACAACAGGATTTCTCTGCATGAAAAAACTTAAAGTATCTGACTGCAGCGGCCTCATAATAGCATCAAATGCAGATGTTTCCGGCATCGGATCTGCTACAGATGCAGAGAGAGCTGAGATAAAGAGAGTCCTTGAGACAGGCCTCTTCGTAAATCCACCTCCTGAATCGGGAGAATAGAGGCGAGTCTCACAGAGTCTGTGAGAGTCTCACAGATTAGTTAATATTCACAAATCAGTGCACTGTTATTTGTAGCAGTGCACTATTGTATTTATCAGTGCACTGATGTATAATATTTTGTGTAAGGAGATCCTTACAGCTTACAATAATTATTATATTAAGAAGGAGGAACTTTATGAAAAGTAAAGGACGTGAAGGACCATGACAGACAGACGCAGGTATTACGACAAAGAGCTCTCGAAAAGAGTAGTTATCAATCTTACGATCTCGGATTATAAGCGGTGGAAAAGTGCTGCAGACTTTAAAGGCCAGCCGCTCGCTGCTATGATCAGGACTCTTACTGAAAACTACATAACGGAGCTCGAAAACGACTGGGAAATGTCAGTAACAGATCTGATAGATTATCAGGAAGATCTGAAGAAGGAAGGAGTTATCGTATGAACTTATCCCGGAAACATAAAAAGCTCGTGTATGAGCAGCTTATTACTGCTAACGTCGGCGGAAAATGTTCGAGGCAGTTCATTAAATGGACTCTTCAGAACAGCTTAAGCATAGACGAGATCCGGTACCTTGTTAATGATGGCTGGCACTTATACGGTAACACGGTCAAGGAGTTTATTTTCCACGGAAAGGATGATTTAAATGAATGAATTTAAGTTCAGAGTATTTGATCAGAATGACAATAGTATAGTATGGGCAGGTTCCGGCAGGAGAGAGGCCTCATCCAATTTTGAAAACGCAGTGCAGGCGATCAGAGCAGCAGGCCTGCATACTTATCTGACGCTGCAGGAGCTTAAGGCAGGAAGTTATCACACACTTAAGGGTAAGGTGATATAATGAACGTACACGACGGAACGCTCTCAGATCTCCTTTTCGATGAGGATGATGAGTTTCTTGATGCACTGGAGGAAGCTGTTGAGAAGCTCAGTGAGATCCAGGAGAAGGAGCAGTCATAATGGGTACAAAACAATTGCAGTATATACTCCTAAGGGAGTTTGGTAAGGATCTCATAAGAGAGATACAGGTATCAGAGGATCCGAACGAATGGGAGTATGCACATTTTATCATGGGATTTTCTTTAGGACTTACGAAGGCACTTAAACTTGACAAATCGGAGGCCTCTAATATTAACACAGAGGCAAAAGAGCTTACAGTCAGAATAGCAGAAGAATGTAAAAGAGTGCAGTATGTTCATAAATACAACCGAGCTCTGGAATATTGCACAGACCGTGTGAAGAAAAGTGATGGAGCTGATAAAGTATTACAGGCAGCAACATGTGAAGAGATCATCCGGTTATACGAAACAGGCTGGAACTGTTATGAAGAGCTCGAAAAGAAGTATTTAAAATAAGTATGCTGTCCTATCGGCAACACGGGGAGAAAGTGAGTATTATTATGGCAGCTAATGAAAACATCAAGGAGCAGACAGCTCCTGCAGAAGCAGCAGAAAACAATGATGAAGATGACTTCGACTTTGCTGAGAGCTTTAACAGAAGAGGCCGTCTCTTTACTATCGACACTGAGGGAATGGAAGGCCACAAAGCCAGCGAGGTATTTAAGGAGATAGGCGATGCACCTCTCATCATGAAGGCTATTTTTATTAATAAAGACACTGGCTACGGTGAGAGTGTATCTGTAGTTACAAATAACTCTGTAATTTACTTCAGTAAGGCTAATCTTGAGGCCGCTCACAATATCAGAGATAATCAGAAAGCAGTCGATAAGATCAACGAAAAAGGAGCCTTTTTCCGTATCACTGAGTTTGAGGCCAAAAAGTACAAAAAGAAGGGTTACTCGTTCGAGTTCCTTAAGAAAAATGAGATCCCTGCAGAGTTTACCGGAGAAGAACCTTGCTTTAAGTGGTAACACTTGTTAATAATCAGATTTTAGTGTAGAGGACTTGAATATTTATCAGGTCCTTTACTTGATTATTAGGGAGGGAACTATATGAGAGGCGAAAAAACAGCTTTAAAAATAGCGGAAAAATATCGTGCTAATGCGGAAAAAGGTGTTGAAAGCTCTGTTAAGGAGCTTGATGCTCTTCTTGATCAGTTATCTAAGTATCAGAATAAATCCGGTACTGTATCAAAGTCAAAAACGAGATCCAAAAAGGCGCAGAAGGCTGTGAGAGATCTCCTTAAGAATATTAACCAATACAAAACAGCTAAAGCCAGGCAGAAAAACAATAAAGCGATCGCAGAAGCGAGTGAGACGCTGCAGAAAACTCTCGGACTCTCCGGAGCTGCTGGTAAAGCTGCAGCAGAGGTATTTATTAATCATACCAAAGGGTTACTCAAAGTTATCAGAGACTCTGAAGTCATTCTCGCACTTGCTCAGGCTGGTTTCACTTCCAATGCAATTAATGAGATCCTATCATATATCAAATATCAGATGGAGGCCAGCGTCCCTGATGAGATGAGAAAATTTGTATCTGAGGATGATATCTCTCTTTTTATCTCCAATATGGAGAATATAAAAGAACTCTATCCGGAGATGAATACAGGCGATATAATCACAGTAGCAGACAGAATGCAGACATACGGTTTTGATAATGTTGAGGAAGCTGTCGAGGATTATCTGAATGAGATGAGAGGCACCGGAGACTATTCGAGCGACTGGGATCCTTTTAATGAGGATGAGGACGATGATTATGATGAATATTAAGAAAGATATGATAGATCATGATATACTGGAGAGATTACAATTTTACAGAGCTTCCTGCAGATACTGTTTTCTGCTTCGATACTGAGAGTACGTCCTTCTGGATCCGTCCTGACGGGAGTATTACCGGATACGATGCAACTCTTTCCAATGAGCACTATAATGCAATGTCTCCTGGAGGGATCTGCTATATATGGATGCTCTCTATAAATGATACAGTTCTTTATTCAAGGAAGCTCTCAGAGCTGCCGGAACTCCTTAAACTCATTAAAGAGTATAGTCCTCTTGATAATCCGGTGATATACGTGCATAACCTTGCTTTTGATTTTCAGTTCTTAAGGAACGTGATCTCCTTTAAATCCGAGGACATTTTTGCGAGGACTCGCAGAAAGCCGATGTATGCCAGGACTCCTGAAGGAGTAGAGTTCAGATGCAGCTATATGCTCACTCGTTTATCACTGGCTGCATGGAGTAAGACTCTTGATATAAGGAAGCAGACAGGCCTCCTTGATTATGAAAAGCTCAGGACGCCTCTTACGCCGATGACGGAGGCAGAGCTTAAATACTGTGAGTATGATGTACTTGTCATGTACAGAGGAATACTTAAGTATATAGATAAGTATGGACAGATCGCAGACATACCATTGACGCAGACGGGAGAAGTCCGTAAAGTAATCAAGAAAATGTATTCTAAGAATAACGGATACCATTTTAAAGTGACGGAGCTGCAGCCTAAGACATTCAATGAATATAAACGTCTTAAGGCAGTATTTGCAGGAGGTGAGACTCATGCCAGCAGATTATATGTATCCTGTCAGGGAGAGTTTAAGAATCCGGTGACAAAGAAGATAACGAAAATCAACCAGGATAAGATATTAAAAAACGTCGGCTCCTTCGATAAGACTTCAGATTATCCTTATCAGATGTGCTGCGAGATGTTCCCCATGAGCAGATTTGTTAAAACATCAAACGATCTCAGGTTTCTTAAACCGGAGACTTATGCATATATAATAGAAGTCCATATGATCAATGTCAGATGTATCACTAATACCACATATATCTCACGATCTCACTGTGTAAGTATCAGAGGCGGCGTATATGATAACGGCAGACTTATATCTGCAGATGCTGTCGCTCTCTGCATGACAGAGCTTGATTATATGACTATCTGTGATATGTATACATTCACTATTGATGAGGTAATAGGTGTATGGAGATCCAGGAAAGGATATATGCCTAAAGAGTATATCGAATATATCCTTGATCTTTACGAATACAAGACAACTCTTAAAGGAGATCCGGATAAGTCAGATCTGTATGCACAGAGCAAACAGTTTATAAACTCACTCTATGGTATGGAGGTAACTGATATTATTATGCCTGATGTTAAGTATACAAATAATCACTGGGACGATTATAAGCCGCTCACTGCAGATGAGATCCAGCAGCGACTCGATGACATTCAGAGCAAATGGTATAAAAATAATCTCGCTTATCAATGGGGAGTATGGGTTACTGCATACGCTCGCAGAGAGCTCATGCAGGCAGTTTTATTCTGTGATGCAGTGGAAGTTTATCATGATACTGACTCTGTAAAGCTTTTAAACTGGAGAGATTATAAATACTATTTTGATTTTCAGAATACTGTTATGGACGAGAAGCTCCGGAAGATGTGCGAGCATTATGATATTGATTTTGAACGCACACGGCCTTTAAAACCAAACGGAAAGAGCGCTCCTCTCGGTCACTGGGACTTTGAAGGTATTTATGCGAAATTTAAAACTCTCGGTGCTAAGAAATATGCATACTGGTACATGTTTGAGAGTGACGGAGTAACTATTAAGTCTGAGAATTACGGGATGCATGTTACTGTGAGCGGAGTCCCGAAGAAGGAAGGAAGCGAGCTCCTTAAGGATCTGAGAGACTTTAAAGAGGGATTTGTATTTGACAGAGAGAAGTGCGGAAAGAAACTCATCACTTATATTGATGATCTTAACCCGCAGGTTACATTTCCGGACGGGTATACTGTTGATCAGGTGTTTGCATGTAATCTCAGAAATATTGAATACACGATCTCACAGACTGCAGAATATGCAGAAACCATCAACCATATTAATGAAGCGAAAGGATTTTTAAAATGAAAGTTGATATCACACTTAAATTAGAGTATGGAGGGGCTCCGGATCTCAATACAGAGGTTACTATCACAACAGAGATACATCCGGGGATCTCTGTTACGCAGAACTCTCTGAATGTTGCTGATATAATTAGCAAATATGTTGAAAGTGAGATTTTTCATACTCTCGATACAATCATAAGGAGGCGGTGATATGGGACTCGATAAACACGGGTATTATACCTGTAAAGATATTCTGAAGGAGGACGCTCTCTACAATATTATCATTGGAGAGCGAGCTCCGGGCAAATCGTACGGAGTAAAGCGTGAAGTTATAGAATATGCATGGAAACACAAAGCTCCTACAATTGCACTGCTTCGACGTTATGAGGAAGATATAAAGAATACCGCAGTTACGGAGTATTTTGCAGATAATAACTCCAATGACGGGAACTCAGGCGATATAAGGAAGATCACTGGCGGAGAATATGATACTTTATTCTCATATCAGTCTGATCTGTACTTTGGAACCAGGGATCCGGACTCCGGACAGCTCTTAAGAGGACTCTGCTGCGGAAAGGCGTTCGCACTTAATGCGGATGAGAGATACAAGTCGAGACAATTTCCTTATATGCATGATATTATTTATGAAGAGTTTGTCACGAATAAGATCTATCTCAGGGATGAGTGCAACAGGCTGCAGCAGTTCGTATCAACGCTCTTCAGAAAACGTGAGGGCCGTGTATGGATGATCGCTAATACGATATCGAGAGTTTGCCCGTACTTCTACGAGTGGCAGCTCTCTAAAATCCCATATATGACTCCGGGGCAGATCGACACATATATTATTGATGATACTAAGCTCGCTGTCGAATTTGCGCCGTCTGCGCCGAAAAAAAGTCGTATGTTTTTCGGCAAATCGGCTAAGTCGATTCAGGGAGCGCAATGGGAGACAGATACTTATCCCGTCCTGCCGGATGATTATAATAATTATGATGTGATATATGAGATGCATCTTAAGACTTCTTTTTTCGAGCATGTTTTTCTGTTGCAGCTCTTAGTCGATGATGACGGAGACCAGGTGCTGTTCATTCAGCCAGTTTTAAAGAAAGTTGTCCCAGATCTCCCGACGCTCTCGGACGAGTTTAATATCTCTCGGAATGTGCATAGATTTCTAAGGCGCGATCATAAAGCTGAAAGAACTATAGCACGCCTCTATAGTGAGCAAAAGGTATGTTTTAGCTCTAATCTGACCGGAGCGGATTTTACTGCAGTGATCCGGAATACGCCGGGTATAATGACAGCTCATTAAAATTGATATCTCCTAAATTATCCCTTTTATATAGTGACTTCTGAATGTCTCTCGAATGACATTGGAAGTCACTTTTAATTTGCGTCCAATAAACAGGAAATAAATCCCAAGGATACCAATAGGGCCATCGCCTTCGAGCTATGGACGAAGTCGCCC
>ERZ809472.330-NODE-330-length-12088-cov-11.902352_pt1 | contig 12088 bp, 9 predicted proteins | sample MGYA00521274_ERZ809472 | MGnify/ENA primary metagenome ERZ809472 (study PRJEB31581, sample SAMEA3312791) | metagenome | study: EMG produced TPA metagenomics assembly of the PRJEB8939 data set (Metagenomic analyses of Rumen microbiomes reveals... | reverse complement strand
TTAATAAACAATAAATATTTTCCAATTATTTGGAAAGCAACATAGAAGAATAATAAAAAGATGTTAAGGATAGCCGTCCAATCAAAAGGTCGTCTCTATGAGGACACCATGCAACTGCTTAGTGAGGCCGATATCAAGGTGAGTGCCACAAAGCGTACACTCTTGGTATCAGCACATAACTTCCCGCTTGAGGTGCTTTATCTGCGTGATGATGACATCCCGCAGAGTGTTGCCTCTGGAGTTGCCGACATTGGTATCGTAGGAGAAAATGAGTATGTAGAACGCGGTGCCGAGGCAGAGATTGTATCTCGTCTGGGCTTCAGCAAATGCCGTTTATCATTGGCCATTCCCAAGGAGACCGATTATCACGGACTGGAATGGTTTAATGGGAAAACCATCGCAACAAGCTACCCCATAATACTCCGTAATTTCTTGAACAAGAATGGTATAAATGCTGATGTTCACGTCATTACTGGAAGTGTGGAAATCAGTCCTGGTATAGGGCTGGCTGATGCTATCTTCGACATTGTGAGCAGTGGTTCTACGCTTGTAAGCAATAATCTGCGCGAGGTGGAGATTGTCATGCAAAGCGAGGCACTGCTCATTGGCTATCCGAAAATGGAAAAGGAGAAGCGCGACATCCTTGACCAGATGCTCTTCCGCTTTGAGGCAGTTAGACAGGCTGAGGATAAAAAATATGTGCGCATGAACGCTCCAAAGGCACGGCTTGACGAAATCATCAACGTGCTGCCTGGACTGAAAAGTCCCACCATCATTCCCTTGGCCGATTCTGAGTGGTGCTCTGTTCATACCGTGCTTGAGGAGAAGCGGTTTTGGGAAATCATTGGACAGTTGAAAGAACTGGGGGCACAGGGTATACTTGTCACACCGATAGAAAAAATGATTCTATGAAGATATACAAATATCCTGGAAAGCATCAGTGGGCAGAGATTGTGAAACGTCCACACTTGGACACAACACTGTTGCAAGCCACTGTTAGAGATGTGTTGGCCGACGTGAAGTTACGTGGTGATGACGCCGTAATGGATTATGAGGAATGTTTTGACCATGTGAAACTCTCCTCACTGGCTGTAACTGAGGAGGAGATAGACTTGGCAGAGGCTCTTGTTTCGCAAGAGCTGAAAGATGCTATTAATTTGGCATACAATAATATACACTGTTTCCACGAAGCACAGTTTTTCAATCCAATTAAGGTAGAGACCACGCCTGGAGTCGTCTGTTCACAGCGTAGTATTCCTATAGAAAAGGTTGGACTATATATACCAGGTGGCACTGCCCCACTCTTTTCCACAGTGCTCATGCTGGCAGCACCAGCAAAGATTGCCGGATGCCGTGAGATTGTGCTTTGCACGCCACCGACCTACAAATCCGAGACATCGCCACTTACCATCCATCCTGCTATTCTTGTAGCAGCTCGTGTAGCTGGAGTCAGCAAAATATTTAAGGCAGGTGGCGTTCAGGCCATCGGCGCAATGGCTTACGGTACAGAGACTGTTCCCAAGGTGTTCAAGATATTCGGCCCTGGTAACCAATATGTTATGGCTGCCAAGCAACAGGTATCGTTGGGCGACGTGGCCATTGATATGCCGGCCGGACCAAGTGAGGTTTGCGTCATTGCCGACAAAACCTCCAATCCTGCCTTTGTGGCTGCCGACCTGCTCTCACAAGCAGAGCATGGCATCGATTCTCAAGTGCTACTTATCACTACCGATGAGGACATGCTCGGAAAGGTTGAAGCTGAAGTTAAACAGCAGCTTGAACAACTTCCTCGAAAAGATATTGCTGCTCAAGCACTTGAGAATAGCCGCATGGTTCTCGTCAACGACAATGAAGAGGTGATGGCACTCTCCAATCTTTATGCACCAGAACACCTGATTATCCAGGTTACCGACTACATGTTATTGGCTCCCAAGGTAATCAACGCAGGTAGCGTGTTCCTGGGCCATTATGCCTGTGAGAGTGCTGGCGACTATGCCAGCGGTACTAACCATACACTGCCCACCCACGGCTATGCCACTGCCTATAGCGGTGTAAACCTTGATAGCTACTGCCGTAAAATCACCTTCCAGGGTCTCACCGAGGAGGGTGTGCGCAACATTGGCCCTGCTGTGGAGTGCATGGCCGAGGCAGAACAGCTTTATGCCCATAAAAACGCAATGACACTCAGACTTCGTTCACTCCCTCAATAATATGAAATCACTGAAATCCCTCACTCGCCCCAATATTTGGAGCCTTGCTCCCTACAGCAGTGCCCGCAACGAGTATGCCGGACACACGGCCCACGTGTTTCTTGATGCCAACGAGAATCCCTATAATGGTCCACTGAACCGCTACCCAGACCCGTTACAGGAAGAGCTGAAGAAGAAGATTGAGGCAGTGAAAGGCATTCCAGCCGATTACATCTTCCTTGGTAACGGAAGCGATGAGGCCATCGACCTGCCCTTCCGCATCTTCTGCCGTCCAGGTGTGGACAATGTGGTGGCCATCGAACCTACCTATGGCATGTACCGTGTCTGTGCTGATATCAATGACGTGGAGTATCGTCCTGTGTTGCTTGATGAGCAGTTCCAGATAAAAGCCGACAAACTGCTGGCTGCGTGTGACAAGAACACTAAAATCATCTGGATATGCAGTCCTAACAATCCCACTGGTAACAGTATTGATCGTGAGCAGATAGTCACTGTGCTGAAACAGTTCGAGGGTATCGTCATCGTCGACGAGGCTTATAGTGACTTCTCCCGTGAACGTCCCTTGCGTTTCGAGTTGTTGAAATATCCCAACCTCATTGTGCTCAACACGATGAGCAAGGCATGGGCATCGGCAGCCATACGTCTGGGCATGGCCTTTGCCTCAAAGGAAATTATCGCCCTGATGAACAAGGTGAAATACCCCTACAACGTGAACATGCTTACACAGCAACAGGCTATGAAGGTGCTCGACGACCGATTTGACATCGAGCGATGGGTGAACATGATTATTCAGGAGCGTGGACGTATGGTCGAGGCCTTCGGCCAGCTGCCCATCTGCGAAAAGGTTTATCCGACAGATGCAAATTTCTTCCTCGCCCGCGTTACTGACGCACAGGCCATCTACGATTATCTCGTGGAGCAGGGAATCATTGTGCGCAACCGCACCCGTGTGCAGCTTTGCAACAATTGTCTGCGCATTACTATTGGATCGCGAAATGAGAACAACGAGCTCTTAGGCGCACTGAGGCAATACCAATGAAACAAATAAACATATATAATGAACTTTAAATGGAATTACGAACAACCCACACCCGAGCGACAGCAACATGCTAAAGAGCTGGCGGAGAAAATCGGCATGAGTCCCATCATGGCCGAGTTGCTCCTCTTACGTGGCATTCGCACGGAATCAGCAGCAAAGAGGTTCTTCCGCCCACTGCTGAGCGAGCTCATCGACCCGTTCCTGATGAACGACATGGACGTGGCCGTCGACAGGCTCAACGATGCCATGGGACGCAAGGAACGCATTATGGTCTACGGCGACTACGACGTGGACGGGTGTACTGCGGTGGCACTCGTTTTCAAGTTCCTCCAGCAGTTCTACTCCAATATTGAGTATTACATTCCCGACCGCTACGAAGAGGGTTATGGCATCAGTAAGAAGGGTCTGGACTACGCCGCCTCACAGCAGGTGAAGCTCATTATCGTGCTCGACTGCGGCATCAAGGCTATCGACGAGATTGCTTACGCCAAGTCGCTGGGCATCGACTTCATCATCTGTGACCACCATGTGCCCGATGACGAGTTACCCGATGCCGTTGCCATCCTGAACCCCAAGCGACAGGACTCCACCTACCCCTTCAAACATCTCTGCGGCTGCGGCGTGGGATTCAAGTTCATGCAAGCCTTTGCCAAGAACAACGGCATACCTTTCTCACAGCTCATACCCCTGCTTGACTTTTGTGCCGTAAGTATTGCTGCCGACATTGTTTCCATCATGGGTGAGAACCGCATCCTGGCCTTCCATGGGCTGAAGCAGTTGAACCAGAATCCCTCCATAGGCATGAAGGCCATTATTGAGACCTGCGGACTCACAGGACGAGAGATAACGATGAACGACATCATCTTCCGCATAGGACCTCGTATCAACGCCAGTGGCCGTGTGCAGAACGGAACGGAGACCGTAGACCTGCTCGTGGAGAAGGACTTCAAGAAGGCTGTTGCTCTGGCCATGCACATCAACGAGTACAATGACCAGCGACGTGACATCGACAAGCAGATGACTGAGGAAGCCAACCAGATTGTTGAGCGACTGGAGAGCCAGGAGCATCAGCCCGCCATCGTGCTTTACGACGACGGATGGAAGAAAGGCGTAGTGGGCATCGTTGCTTCGCGCATGACAGAAATGTACTTCCGTCCCACGGTGGTGCTCTCATGTAACAGGGAAAAGGGATATGCCACGGGCTCCGCACGCAGTGTTGCCGGATATGACATCTACGACGCCATCAAGTCGTGTCGTGACTTGTTGGAGAACTTCGGCGGGCATCCTTACGCCGTAGGACTGACACTGAAAATTGACAACATTCCTGAATTCAAGCAGCGATTCCAGAAATATGTGGAAGAAAATATCCACATAGAACAGACCGAGGCTACGCTCGACATCGAGGCCGTAATCGACTTCAAGGACATCACGAAGAAGATGCACAACGACCTGAAGAAGTTTGCACCTCACGGTCCTGACAACCCCAAGCCCATGTTTTGTACACGTGGTGTCTATGACTACGGAACCTCAAAAGTCGTGGGCAAGCAACAGGAACACATCAAGCTCGAACTGGTAGATTCCCGTTCGTCGAATGTTATGAATGGAATAGCCTTTGGACAGAGTGACGCAGCACGGTATATCAAGTCGAAACGGTCGTTCAACATTGTCTACACGATAGAAGATAATATCTACAAGCGCAGTGAGGTGCAACTTCAGATAGAGGACATCAAGCCATCAGAGAGTTTATGAAAATAGGATTTGATAATGACAAGTATCTGAAGATACAGTCAGAACACATTAAGGAACGTATAGCCGAGTTCGACGGAAAACTTTATCTGGAGCTTGGCGGCAAGCTCTTCGACGACCACCATGCCTCACGTGTGCTGCCAGGTTTCAAGCCCGACTCCAAGTTGCGTATGCTTGCCCAGTTGCGCGACCAGTTGGAGATAATCATCGTCATCAGTGCCGAGGATATCGAGAAGAACAAGGTGCGTGCCGACCTGGGCATTACCTACGACGAGGATGTGCTCCGTCTACGTGAAGAGTTCCTGAAGCGCAACTTCCTTGTCACCTCAGTCGTCATTACCCACTACGACGGCCAGCGTGCCGCCGACCATTACCGTCACCGTCTGGAGCGTATGGGCATACGCTCCTACATTCATTATCTTATTGAGGGTTATCCCCACGACGTGGCACTGATTGCCTCCGACGAAGGCTTTGGCCGTAACGACTTTGTTGAGACCGAGCGCCCATTGGTCATCGTTACTGCTCCTGGACCTGGAAGTGGCAAGATGGCCGTCTGCCTCAGTCAGCTCTATAACGAGCAGAAACGTGGCACTCGGGCTGGCTACGCAAAGTTTGAAACATTCCCTGTATGGAGCCTACCCTTGAAGCACCCTGTGAACATCGCCTACGAGGCCGCCACTGCCGACCTCAACGATGTGAACATGATCGACCCCTTCCACTTGGAGGCATACGGCAAGATGGCCGTGAACTACAACCGCGACATTGAAATCTTCCCTGTGCTCAACGCGCTGTTTGAGGGCATCTACGGTGGTAGTCCCTATAAGAGCCCTACCGACATGGGCGTTAACATGGTGGGATTCTGCATCAGCGATGATGAGGTATGCTGCCATGCCAGCCGCGACGAAATCATCCGTCGTTATTACGCAGCAACCAATAAGATGGCCGACGGAGCCGACAATGAAAACGAGGTACATAAAATCCAGATGCTCTTCTCCCAGGCGAAAATCACCACCGCCTTCCGCCGCGTCACCGTCGCTGCCAACGAGAAGAAGCAAGAGACGGGCCACACCGCAGCAGCCATTGAACTGGCCGACGGCACCATCATCACCTCGAAGTCCAGTCCTCTGCTCGGCTGTAGTGCTGCCCTCCTGCTCAACGCCATGAAGCACCTGGCGGACATTTCCCATGAGGTGAAGCTCATCCCGCAAAGCATGATTGAACCTATCCAAAAGACAAAGATTGAATATCTCGGTGGTCACAACCCCCGTCTGCATACTGACGAGGTGCTCGTTGCCCTGAGTGTGCTCTCACAACACGATGATAATTGTCGCCGTGCGCTTGAACAATTGCCTCAGTTGCAGAATTGTCAGGTACACAGCACCGTCATGCTCAGCGAAGTAGACCGAAAAATATTCAAGAAGCTGGGCTGTGGGCTTACCTGCGACCCGGTAAAAAAGAAATGAATATATCCCCACTCTCCGCCCCTATAAGAAGAGGCTGGAGGTGGGTTAGTATCAGCAATAACACTTATTTTTTTTACTTTAAATCTCTGTATTTATGAACGACAACAAAGTGATGAATCGTGCAGCCGACAATATCCGTATTCTGGCTGCTGCTATGGTAGAAAAAGCAAAGAGCGGCCATCCTGGCGGAGCCATGGGTGGTGCCGACTTTATTAACACCCTTTATTCTGAGTTCCTGGTCTACGACCCTGAGAATCCCGCTTGGGAAGGCCGCGACCGTTTCTTCCTCGATCCTGGACACATGGCTCCGATGCTCTACTCCCAGCTCTGCCTCATTGGCAAGTACGGCCTGGAAGACCTGAAGAACCTGCGTCAGTGGGGCTCAGTAACTCCTGGACACCCTGAGCGTGAGATTGAGCGTGGCATTGAGAATACCTCTGGCCCTCTCGGACAGGGACACACCTTTGCCGTAGGTGCTGCCATCGCAGCCAAGTTCCTGAAGGCTCGTCTGGGCGACGTGATGAACCAGACCATCTACGCCTACATCTCCGATGGTGGCGTACAGGAGGAAATCTCCCAGGGCTCTGGACGTATCGCTGGAAACCTTGGACTCGACAACCTCATCATGTTCTACGATGCCAACGACATTCAGCTCTCCACACGTACTGAAGTGGTGACCTGCGAGGACACCGCCAAGAAGTACGAGGCATGGGGCTGGTATGTGCAGAAGATAGATGGTAATGACGTCGACCAGATTCGTGAGGCCATCAAGAAGGCACAGGCTGAGAAGGAGCGTCCAAGCCTTATCATTGGTCACTGCATCATGGGTAAGGGTGCCCGCAAGGCCGATGGCTCCAGCTACGAGAGCAATTGCGCAACCCACGGTGCTCCCCTCGGTGGCGACAACTTCGTTCAGACGATGAAGAACCTGGGCGCCGACCCAGAGAATCCCTTCCAGATCTTCCCCGAGGTGCAGGAGTTGTATGCTAAGCGTGCCGAGGAGCTGAAAAAGATTGTGGCCGAGCGTTATGCTGCCAAGGCTGAGTGGGCCAAGGCTAATCCTGAGAAGGCTGCCCAGCTCGAGGAATGGTTCAGCGGCAAGGCTCCCAAGATTGACTGGAGCAAGGTTGAGCAGAAGGCTGGTAGCGCTACCCGCAGCGCCTCCGCAGCCGTCCTTGGTCAGCTGGCAGAGCAGGTGCCCAACATGATTTGCGCTTCTGCCGACCTGTCGAATTCCGATAATACCAACGGCTTCCTGAAGAAGACTAAGGATCTGGTAAAGGGCGACTTCAGCGGTGCCTTCTTCGAGGCAGGTGTGGCCGAGCTGACCATGGCTTGCTGCTGCATCGGTATGGCCCTCCACGGTGGTGTCATCCCCGCTTGCGGCACCTTCTTCGTGTTCTCTGACTACATGAAGCCCGCCGTCCGTATGGCTGCCCTCATGGAGCTGCCCGTGAAGTTCATCTGGACACATGATGCCTTCCGTGTAGGTGAGGACGGTCCTACCCACGAGCCTGTTGAGCAGGAGGCACAGATCCGTCTCATGGAGAAGCTGAAGAACCACCACGGTAAGAACTCAGTACTCGTCGTTCGTCCTGCCGATGCCGAGGAGACCACCGTCTGCTGGCGCATGGCTATGGAGAACGTCGACACACCTACCGCTCTCATCTTCTCCCGTCAGAACATCGAGATGCTGCCCGAGGGCAATGACTACAGCCAGGCCACCAAGGGAGCCTACGTTGTCGCTGGTTCCGATGAGGACTACGATGTCATCCTGCTTGCCTCTGGCTCTGAGGTTTCCACCCTCGAGGCTGGTGCCAAGCTGCTTGCCGCCGACGGCATCAAGACACGTATCGTCAGTGTTCCCTCCGAGGGTCTGTTCCGTAGCCAGCCGAAGGAGTACCAGCAGAGCGTTTTGCCTTGTGGCAAGAAGAAGTTCGGTCTCACCGCTGGTCTGCCCGTCAACCTCGAAGGTCTCGTAGGTGCCGATGGTTGCGTCTGGGGTCTTGAGAGCTTTGGCTTCTCTGCTCCTTACAAAGTGCTCGATGAGAAGCTCGGCTTCACTGGCCAGAACGTCTACGAGCAGGTGAAGAAGCTGCTTGCGTAAGATATGGGACAAATTATGCACATTATGGTGATTAGTTTCCCAATATAACCCTATTGACCTTTTTGGGTTTAATTCAGGGGCATCCGAATCTTTCGGGTGCCCTTTTTTAGGGTCATGCTGACAGAACATTCTTGCCTTGCACTGCGCACTATTTAGACACTATGCACCGGAAAAATCGACTGACCCCTTTTTTTAGCTAATCTGGAGACCCGTCCAATCTAATCCCGAGACCCGACCAATCTAATCTGTAGACCCGACCAATCTAATCTGTAGACCCGTTCAAAGCTACCTGTCGACTATAGTCAACAAGTCTATCGACTATAGTCAACAAGTCTATCGACTATAGTCAACAAGTCTATTGACTATAGTCAACAGGTCTATCGACTTCTGTCAACAGATAGCGGAGTTCCGTTCTCTTGTTTACGAATATCGGTAACAACCCTGGAAGGGGCCAGCACTACTTCCAGCAGTTTTGTAGCATCGCTATTGGACTCATCCTGTTTTTGCGAACGTAAGAGGTCGGGTGTTTTTCTTTCGGGCTCTGCCACCAGTTGGCGTAGGCCTTCGTTTCCTTTGCATCGAAATTGAGAGGAGCGGTCTTAAAATATGTCAATGGACTTGGTTGTTCAGGAAAAAGTAGTACTTTTGTAGCGGAATCAAATTCCAAAAGACATATTGCATGCTTGCAGACGATTATTCGATTCGGTGAAATCTGGTAAATTACACAATGAGTCAAGAATAATAAGTCAGCAGGTTTGTATCCTTCGGAGGATGCGGACCGCTCTTACTTATTTTGACTCACGGCTTACCAGAGCCTCACCGAAGAAAGGGTAAAGGGACGTTTGTATCCTCCTTTCCTTCAATAAAGAGTGAGCATTGGTAATCAAAGAATAGAAAGAACTATAAAAGTGTAAAACTATGAGCAAAGTATTTAGAATTACCCCAAAGCGCACTAAGCGCACAAACGGACAGGTGCTGACACCTGAAATGACTATCACCGTAACTACACGGTCACACACCACCACCCCGTTCTACAACGGAGCAAAGGAAATACAAGAGCAATATATGCGCATGTTCCAGTTTGACTACAAGAAAGCATGCTACTCTGCAAGTGATTTTGAATTTGAAAAGTTGGATTAATTGTAAACTTATAAGTATGGCAGAAAATAAGATAGACATTAAAAAGGTTAGTGAACTTCTTGGAATGAAGTTCTATATACCAAGTTACCAGCGTGGATATCGCTGGACGGACTTGCAAATTGAAAACTTGCTAAATGATATTTTGGAGTTCAGCAAGGGTGTTGATGGAGATTTCTATTGTCTTCAACCATTAGTTGTAAAAGAGCGAAAAAAGGATTTGCTTGCAGAAATAAAACAGGCTAATTCTATCGAAGATGTAGAAACCTTACTTAAAGGGGAATGGATTGTCATTGATGGGCAACAGCGTTTAACTACCATTTATTTGTTTTTAAAAGCATTGGAGAATGAAAAGTGTCCATCTATAGAATACGAGCGAGAGTCATACATCGAAGTGTGCGATTCGAGCGATGAGATTAAGAAAGATAATATCGAAATATACCATTTGACGAGTGCAAAAAAGTGTATTAGAAAGTGGATAGAAACGAATTTGAAAGATTCTTCCAATACGTTTCGCAATAAGATTTTGGAACAAACCAAATTCATTTTCTATAATGTTGGAGACGTTTCCGAAGAGCAAGAACACGATATTTTCAACAATCTTAATTCAGGTAAAATTGCTCTTACGAATGCAGAACTTATCAAAGCTCTGTTCTTGAACAAAGTAGGGAAGCAAGATATTGCACACCGCGAAGTAGAGCAACGTTTACTTGCCGATGAATTTGACCAAATAGAACGCACATTACGGCAGGATAATTTCTGGTTTTTTCTTGCAGGTAACACACCTAAAAAATCTTCCTGTGTCAATTTGCTGTTTGATTTAATGCTTGAATCGGATGTGCAAAATGGCAAATATCGTACTGATGAACCTTTTAGAACATTCTTCTATTTCAACGATTTGATTAATGGAAATGAAAGCGAAGATTCTTACAAGGAATCAAAGAAAATATGGGAAAAGGTTCGAACAGTATTCCATATTATGGAAGGATGGTTCAATGATTCTGTAATGTACAATCTCATCGGTTATCACAGAGCTGCCAATGGAGGAAAAACATTATGCGAAATCTACAAGAAGTTTTGCGGAGAAAAGTCAAAAAATGAATTCAAGAAATGGCTTGTCGATGAATGTAAGAATCACATTGACTATCCTGATGGTTTTATGCAATTAAGGTATGATGAAAACAAGGATAAGGTTTTCAATTTACTGCTGTTGTTCAATATCGCAACTCTGAATGAAAGACCACAAGAGGCAGTCAAGTTCTCTTTTGCAAATCTTCATAAGTACAACTGGGATGTGGAGCATATATCACCACAAAATCCCAAAAATGATGAAGAGTTGAAAAAAGCTGTTGAGAAGTTCAAAGATAACGAATATCTCAAAAATCTTATTGATGCCCTTAATAAGGAAGAAAAAGACACAAATATCATTGAAGAAGAAAGGGCGAAGTATTTTGCTGCTGGCGATGATTTAATGGGCGTTCAGAACTTAACTCTTCTTACAGAACACGATAATCGAGGCATTGGAAACAAGTTCTTTTTTAAAAAGAGGCAGAAACTTCAAGAGTATTATCAGCAAGGCAGTTTCATTCCTGCTTGCAGTATGAATGTCTTTATGAAGTTCTATTCCGATAATCCTGAGCAAATGGCATTTTGGGATGAAAAGGACAGAGAGTCATACAAAAACAAGCTTGAAAAAACTATTAAAACATTCTTTGACAATGAGCAATAATACATCAAATTATCAAGAATATACCTTTTCAAAATTGTTGGAGCAATATGATAAAATACTAGTTCCAATGATTCAGCGTGATTATGCCCAGGGGAGAACAGACAAAAAAGCAACTGATGTCAGAAACAATTTGCTGACTGACATTTTCAGTGACAAGAATGTCCACTTTGACCTTGTGTTTGGTTCTAAAGAAAAAAGAATTATCGACGGTAAAGAAAAAAACTGTTTCATTCCCGTTGATGGGCAGCAACGATTGACAACGCTTTTCTTGTTGCATCTTTATGGTCAAAAAGCAGGAAAAACAAATACAGAACTTGATTTGTCTAAATTCTCATACGACACGCGGCGTGCTGCATCAGACTTTTGCAAAAGCATTACAAGCAAAGAATGGGCTGCTCCAAATGACAAAAACGTTTCTGATGTTATAAAGGATTCTTCCTGGTTTATGAATTATTGGGAGAAAGACCCGACCGTAGAAGGAATGTTGAATATGTTAGATGCCATTCACGAAAAATGTAAGAAAATAACTGTCTATCCAAATCTGAACAAAGTTACTTTCTTCTTCTTTGATTTGGAATCCAACGGTTTAAACGAGAATCTTTATCATGAGCGGTAGAATGATGTTTTAGTTCTCACTTTTTTCTTTACATCATTCTT
>ERZ809472.329-NODE-329-length-12092-cov-5.345020_pt1 | contig 12092 bp, 10 predicted proteins | sample MGYA00521274_ERZ809472 | MGnify/ENA primary metagenome ERZ809472 (study PRJEB31581, sample SAMEA3312791) | metagenome | study: EMG produced TPA metagenomics assembly of the PRJEB8939 data set (Metagenomic analyses of Rumen microbiomes reveals... | reverse complement strand
CGATCTGCTAGTATTGCTGCCAAAGGTGAAAAGGTAAAAGAAGTTGGTGATAAAGTCGCAGGGGTCGGCCAGACGCTGACTACCAAGGTGACAGCACCGATCATGGCAGTCGGTACCGCGTCCGTTGCGGCATTCAATGATGTGGACACCGGACTTGATATCATCGTGACCAAGACAGGAGCGACCGGCGAGGCATTGGAAGGCCTGCAGGAAAGCTTTAAGAATGTCTATGGAGACATGGCTGTATTATCAGCAGATGCTGGAACAGCCATCGGCGAAGTGGCCACACGATTCAAGCTGACCGGTGAAGAACTGGAAAATGTCTCTAAGCTGTTCCTGGAGTTTGCGGAGATAAACAGCACGGATGTGGGAAGTTCCATTGACACAGTCGATGCTGTCATGAAGAAGTTCGGCGTCGATTCGTCCCATACGGGAGAGGTGCTCGGGCTGCTGACTAAAGCTGGCCAGGATACCGGTATCAGTATTGATACGCTCCAGGATACATTATCCCGGAACGGGGCATCATTAAAAGAGATGGGATTCGGCCTGGAAGAGTCTGTCAACCTTCTTGCCCAGATGGAGATCAATGGTGTGGATGCGTCTACAGCCATGGCCGGCCTGAAAAAGGCAGTACAAAATGCCACAAAAGAAGGCAAGTCAGCTGACCAGGCCCTCCAGGAGACTATTTCGGCCATCAGGAACGCATCTTCTGAAACGGAAGCGCTTTCTATTGCCTCCTCGCTGTTCGGGGCAAAAGGTGCTGCCGAAATGACCCAGGCTATCCGCGAAGGAAGATTTTCCATTGATGATATTTCAGCATCTTTGTCTGAGTATGGCAATGTCGTCCAGACAACCTTTGAAAACACACAGGACGCTCCGGATGAGGCAAAGATAGCTTTTAATAACTTGAAACTGGCCGGTACCGAGCTTGCGACAGCCATATTCCAGGTGCTGACACCAGCCCTGCATGAATTGACAAATGCCGTTCGGGCATTCAGGGAGTGGTTTGCTTCCCTGAGTCCGGAAATGCAGCAGCTTATTGTCAAGATCGCGCTCCTTGTGGCAGCGGTCGGACCAGTGCTGCTTGTGGTCGGGAAGATCATCGGTACCATCGGTACCATAATGACGACATTGCCGATGGTCGCCACATTTGTGACAGGAACTATGATTCCGGCGCTTGGTGCGATCGGGTCAGCCATAACCGGTGTTGTTATCCCTGCTATCACCAGCGTGGTCACGCTGATCGTCGGGACAGTGCTTCCGGCCATCGCTTCAGCCCTGGTAGCCCTGGCACCATTTATCCTCGGTGGCCTGATCATCGCAGGCATCATTGCCGGTATCGTGCTTATTGTCCGGTATGTTAAAAAGCACTCTGAAGAGATAAAGAAGGCAGCAGAGGCAATCGTGGCTTCTATTAAGCAGAAGCTTGGAGAGATATGGGGACATATCAAGTCCACCTTCTCTGCCATCAGGAACGGCTTTCTCAGCTTCGTGGGCGGGGCCAGAAAGTGGGGAGCCGACCTGATCACTAATTTCATCAACGGCATCAGGTCCATGGTAGGACGTCTCTGGGATAATGTAAAGAGTATTGCAGAAGGGATTAAAAGATACATCGGCTTTTCAGAACCTGAAGACGGTCCGCTCTCTGATTTCCATACTTATGCTCCTGACATGATGAAATTATTTATCCAGGGCATTAAAGACTATTCCCCGATGGTGCAGAGCCAGCTGGCAAGCACATTTTCCCTTCCGGATGCCGGTTCACAGGCATCATCGGCAGGGTCAGGCAGCGGGGAAGTGGAGACCATTACTCCTGCAGGCTTAGCACGGACAGAGCCCAGGAATCAGACAGTTATCCTGCAGGTAGACCGCACCAGGCTGGGACAGGTGGTCTATCAGCTCAACAAGGAAGAGACCCGGAGAGTCGGCGTCAGTATCGCTAATGGAGGTGTGTGATGCTTATTGTAGATGGCGTGGAATGGAACATTCCCTGTAAGATCACGAGAAAGGCAGAGCTTACCTCCTCGGATATCTCCGGGATGCTCCTGAACAAGGATTACTTTAACGATGTACTTGGCACTTGGATGAAGTACGAAGTTGAACTGGAAATCCCGTATTATAAAGAACAGGACTATTACAGCATTTATGAAGTGCTATCGGCACCCAGGGACGGACATAGCTTTGTCCTTCCCTATAATGGGAGCCAGATCACATTGACAGCCAGGGTAGAAGTCATATCAGATGTTTACGTTAACAAACCAAACGGCAGGGGTAAATGGAGAAACACCAGGTTTACCGTCATTGCCAACCATCCAACCAAGACATATCAGGCCGAGGAGGTAATCGCATTCGGGTTAACGCCAAGACCAGAGGCCCCCAGTGCCAATCCCGGTGACCTGTATGAGTTCACGGACAACGGATGGATAGAGAGATATTATGTGGATGCCGATACCATCGGCTACTAAGGTGTAGATATGTATGTAAATATAGGTAATCTGGGTCAGGAAAAAACATATAAGACGACAAGAAATCTGCGGTTCGCACCCGAAGTAGATGTTACCGGGTTATCGGCATCAGTGGATTACTTTGAAATAGACATCCAGACAACTGATAAGATAAATGTCGGTACCCGGGCAACTCTGGGTTATCAGGGCTGCACATACGGCGACTTTTTTTTAACAGAGGTGGATCAGCTTGATAGCCATTTCATCAGGATCCGGGCAGAATCCGAACTTCTATGGCTTGATAAAAAAATCATGCCGGCGACCATGTATACAAACGAGTTAATGTCATTTGTGCTGTCGGATATCGTAGACGGAACCCCTGTGCAGGTACAATGGGAGGACATCACTTATAACAACATTGTTGTAACCGGCTTTTGTCCAGAGCAGACCGCACGAGAGAGGCTTTTAGAAGTTGCTTTCTCCATTGGCGCATTTGTCAGGTGCGCTTATGATAATACATTATATTTTGACAGCATAGATGAAATAGATACCGAGCTGATGGATATCGACCATATCTTCTACAGGCCATCAGTGACCTATAAAAACTGGGTTACCAGCATAGCCCTCACCAGATTTGAGTTTGATACTCCTACAGGGGAATCAGGCGAGGAAACAGTCACTGACGCAAACGGAGTGTCCTATAAGGTCATCCGTACTGTGGACAAGACTACGAATACTTATGCACCTTCTACTGCTCCGAAAAACGAGATAATAGTTGATAGCTGCATGCTGGTCCGGAACGCCAACGCTGGCTCAATCCTAATGAGGCTCGCGGATTATTACTTTAACCGCATGGAGATCCACCTGGACTGCATCAATAATGGCAGAAAGTACAGGGTTGGAAGGAAATACAGAACATATCTTGATCAAGACACAATAGTTGAAGGTTGGTGTGAAAAAGCCGACTATAAACAGGGGATGCAGACAAGAACCACCCTTGTTTTAAGTGGCAGTAAAACTGTATCGAGTGGCACATTAACTGTTAAATATCTCAGTGCAGACAATCCTCCCGGGAATATAGTCATAGGAACAAGAATGTTTACGTTCCCTGTGGGCTATGGCTTTGAAATTGAAAACCCATGGTTTGATATATCAATAGGAGATAATATCTATTATTTTAGACCGTCATCAGATATCCTCTCTGGAATAATGTCGAGCGACAATGTCACTATAACTGTTCAATGTTATATCTGCCTGATACATAACACTAAAACAGGACTCCTCACAGTAAAATCAGTAGATGGAGTTGCGAGAAAATCGGTTATGGATGGAGAAAAGCAGATACAGATTGCATCAATCGCACCATCTGACGGAAGCGGATACAAACAAACCATAGAACGAGATGTTTCTGAACCAGAACCAGAAGAAGAAGAACAAGGATCAGGAAGTGGTAGTGGCTCTGGCAGTGGACAGGGGTCAGGTAGTGGATCTGGAGAAGGTTCAGGTCAAGGCCAAGGCTCTGGAGAGGGTCAAGGCTCTGGTGAAGGAGAAGGACAGGGTTCTGGCGAAGGTCAAGGCTCAGGAGAAGGACAAGGTGAAGGTTCGGGAGAAGGAGAAGGCCAAGGCTCGGGCGGTGAAGGTTCAGGAGAAGGAGAAGGGTCAGGAGAAGAACCAACACCCATAAATGCTTATGTATTATCATCCACAGCAACAACGATTGATGGGTCGGCTTACAAAAATGACTTCAATGTAATTGAAGCTAATTTTCCAAATGCGATAACTATTGGTGATGATGCATTTGAAGATTGTACAAATCTTTCAATAGCGTCTTTTCCCGTTGCCGAATCAATAGGAAAAGATGCCTTTAATGGATGTGTAAAACTTTCGGAAGTATATATTCCAAATGCAACATCAATTGGCTCATATGCATTTTCAGGCTGTGCTTTTGAATCCATATCACTACCTAATTGTACCTATATTGATGATTTTGCATTTGCCAGTTGCTCCAACTTGTCAAACATTTATTTGCCACAAGTATCTGTTATAAAAGACAATGCTTTTTATTATTGTAGTGCATTGACAGAAATAATTCTGCCCTCTGTAAAAACCATTGAAAGTATGGTTTTTGAGTCATGTGCCTCACTTTCGTATGTTGAAGCTCCATTGTGTGAGACTGTTAAGGAACGTGCTTTTCAAGAATGCACATCTCTTGCGTCTGTTAGCCTTCCGATGTGTACCACCCTCGGTGTGCATGCATTTGATTATTGCACTAATCTTTCGTTTATTGATTTGCCTAATCTCCAATCAGTTCAGGCGAGTACGTTTAGATATGGTAATAGCAATTTAAGAGATGTATCTATACCTGCTTGCAGCATTATTGGAGAAAGTGCATTTGCTTATTGCGAAAACCTGTCCCACATTAACATGCCAAACGTGGAAGCGATTTCTAAAGGGGCATTTGAATATTGCGGATTAGAGTCATTGACTCTTGTGAAGTGTACATACATTGCTTCTGATGCGTTTAGGTACTGTGAGTCATTGTCATCTGTTAGGCTTGGTATATTAAGCAAAATAAATCAATCAACATTTGCAAACTGTACTAATCTTGCTTTTGTTACAGGGTCGGATGTTACCGCCGTAGGCAGTAAAGCATTTTGGTTTTGCAGTGCGCTAGAAACCATAAATCTTCCTTGGTGTAGTATCGTGCATGAAAGCGGGTTTGCAAATTGTGGAAGCATTTCATCTGTGACCATGGATTATTGTTACACATTGGAAAAAAATGCATTTAAAGGGTGTGAAATCACCGATGCATCATTCCTAGCTTTAGAGTCACTAACGTCTGAGCATGTCTTTGGTGGTGTTAAAAATTTATATCTTCGTGGGTGTAGTGTTATTACAGGTTCGGCAATTAGAGACATTGAAAATTTATATTTAGCCAGAAGCTCTGTTGTATCTATGGAAACGACTGTTTTCAATTTCTGTACCAATATTTATGTGCCTTCAAGTTTGTATGGTTCATACTATGCTGAGTACAATTGGGAAAGTGCTAGAAAATGCCTTAAAAGCATGTAATGCTAATTGCAAACGCATTTAGCAGTGGGAGTATTTTATGAAATTACAGATATTAATTCCTCACTATAAAGAAACCGTAGAAGAAATAAAACCTCTGCTCGACAGTATAGCAATCCAGCAGAGCATTGACTTCAAAGAAATTGGAGTAGTAATCTGCCACGATGGGGATGACATCCCGTATTTTTTCTGGGGCCATAATTTCCCTGATATATATCCTTTTGTGATTGAGCAGATTTCTATACCGCATAAAGGAGTATCGGCTGCACGAAATGCCTGTCTGGACTATGCGACAGCAGATTATGTGATGTTTTGCGATGCAGATGATATGTTCCTTAATGCCTGCGGGTTATATATCATTTTCAGAGAAATGGAGCGGGGATTTAATTCTCTGTTATCCTGCTTTGTGGAAGAAACAAGGCATCCAAAAACGAAAGAAATCATTTACACCAACCATGAAATGGACAGCACTTTTGTTCATGGAAAAGTGCACAGGAGACAATATCTGCTTGATAACCACATCAGGTGGAATGATGAGTTAACCATACACGAAGATAGCTATTTTAATATCCTGTGCCAAAACCTGACTGATAAAGTCAAATACTGTCCTACTCCTTTTTACTTGTGGAAGTGGCGAGATAACTCCGTATGCAGGCATGACCCGAAGTACATCTTAAAGACATACCGAAATATGCTGGATAGCAATGATGCTTTAATCGCTGAATTTCTCAGCCGTGGAATGATGGACAAGACGATGTTTTACACGGTATTTATGATTTTTGATGCATACTACACAATGAACAAACCTGACTGGATTAATCAGGAAAATCAGATATATCGACAAAAGACTGAGAGAAGGTTTAAGGATTATTTCATCAAGCATGAGGACTTATGGAAAGCTATGCCAGTGACCGATAAGATGCAGATATCTAATCAGGTCAGAAGTAGGAGTATCACGGAAGGGATGCAGATGGAAGCAGTCACCATTGACGGGTGGCTGAAACATATCAAGGAGTTAAACAATGGCTAAAGTTTTAGTTTCGGAATCACATTTGTTACATATTGCAAATGCTATAAGAACAAAAAACGGGACTCAAAATAGCTATACGCCTGCAGAAATGGCCGAGGCTATATCAGATATTGAGTCTGGTTATCCAGAACCGAGCGGAACTGTGAATATTACTCAGAATGGTACTACAAATGTTAAAGACTATGCATCAGCTAATGTCAATGTTCCTAATACATACTCCGCAGGAGATGAAGGAAAGGTTGTGGATAATGGCGAACTTGTCGCACAGACTTCAACTACATTCACTGAGAATGGAACTTACGATACTACCATGAATGACGAAGTAGTGGTAAATGTGTCTGGCGGTAGTTCAGGCGGAAAAAGTATTGTAGAACCAGTTATTATTACGGCAAGTAGCACTTATAGTGGTTTATATTCTGCGAACAATGCTTTTGATAAAAGCAGTTCAAATTTTTGGGGTTCAAACGGCGGTTCATCTGATTGGTTGAAAATCCAATTTTTTGAAGCTGTAAAAATAACAAAAATAAAGTTTGCAAATACTTTAAATACAAATAGCCTTCATTGGTCAAGTACGAGAGTTGTTTTTCAAGGCAGTAATGATGGAAATACATGGACAGATTTGTACGACGCAACGAATTTAACGGATTCTAATGATAATCTGTATGAATACGCATTGCAGAATAATACAGAATATATCTATTATAGATTTCTATGCTATAAAGGCACGTTTTACGCAGGAATCGGAAAAGTTGAATTTGAGTTTGAATCACAGGAAAGTTCAGGCAGCGGGTCTGGTAGTTTAAATCGATATGTATTAAGTGCCGAAAACGGCACTATTACTTATGTTATTGATGATATTGAAGGAGCGAGAATTTACTTTAGCGGATTTACTAAGATAGCAAGTGATGTTGCTTTTCCTGAAGGTTTTCCTGTAATCAGAGGGTTGGATTATTCAAAAGCATATGGACCAGACAAAGAAACGCAAATCGGGCATATCGGATGGTATAATGGTAATATTCGTTCGTGGACATCAAATACGGCATCTACACTAGCAGGCACATTCTGGGGAGTTGTTTATATAGGTGGTGGTCAAGGCCAAACAAACGCTTATGAAGAACCACCACAGGCACAATCTGGCGGAGGAGGTTCTGGTGGAAGCAACTAACCAACATTGAAATATATGGGAGCAATTATGAGCAAGGATATAATTATTCAAGAAGGCGGAGTTAATAAAAACCTTAATTCCATAAAAAAGATATTAACTGATGAACAGGACGGTGGCTCCTGTAATTGGATACCTGAAGACGAGGCAGAACGGGGGACGAAAACCATTACAAAAAACGGAACATATAAGGCTTCCGATGATGATTTGTATGGTTACTCAAAAGTTATTGTTAATGTAAAAGGCGGTGGGGGTAGTTCTGGGGCATCAAGCGAGGTGGGAAGCTCTGTAGTAGGGACAGACCCGAACGATAATACAGGGAATGAATATGCCCATACAGTTAATGAAAACGGAGAGGTTGAGGTTACTAAAATCCCATCAAGCATTGCAGTAACAAGGAACCCAGATAAAATGATTTATGTTGATGGGGATACATTCAATCCTTCTGGAATTATAGTTCATGCTTACTATAAAGATGGTGAAGATTATGGCACTGTTCAAAATTCCGAATTAAGCTATGAACCTATGCAGTTGGACATATCAAAATCAGAGGATTCAAGGTATGACAAAGATGGAGTTCATATTATTGTTGTAACTATGGTTCCTTATGACTCTTCTGGGAAAACATACCCATATTATAATGGTCAACCGTATAGCCCTATATTGACATCAGGGAATGGGTACGGAATATTTCCTGAAGTTATAATGGGTAAATCTTATTATGTTACTGTATATAATGGACGCTACTATATGAAGCCTGTAGAAGAACAATTATGGACATCAAACCAAGGTGTTGTAAGTATAAGTGAGGATGGATATACAGGAAGGGCGAGTCTTGTACCTATTGTAAACGGGTGGAAATATCATTCAGCCGTTGAGGCCACAAATACATCATTCGTTTCTGAAAACAATTCGTTCCTAGAATTAGATAACGAAACCATTAACAATGGCCTATCCGGCGGACAACCTATAACTGTTATATGGCATAGACCAGCAGATGAAAAAGCATTAACTACAACTATTCGTGTAAGGGTTAGTGAAGCAACAGGCAATAATTCATCAGGAAGCGGAAATGACTCTGGTGGAGAAGAATCAGGCGGTGGCGGTAGTCACGGATTTTAAAGGAGCATAGCATGAAACTTGAAGCAACAAGCACATCAAAATTTAAAAAGTCCAAGAAATCATCTCCGAATGTGACTGAAGTTTTCAAGATACGACTCAAGAAAAAACTGAAAGTCAGGGTATGGGCAGGTAAGGATTATGCGTACTGCGGATTTGCATCCTTAGAAAAAGATACTATCGTGAGTGTATGTGACTCTATCTTGTCTAAGGCAGGTCATACTTGGTATTACATCAAGACTCCCGATGGACATTACGGATTTATTTATGCGGAAAATGTTGATCCTGTTTCCGATAAAGCTATTAAGTTTATTAGATATCTTGCGAATTATCACCGATATATTAAAAACAACCGTCGATGGTTTGAGTATGGTTTTATGTCAGAACTGACATCTTTCGCAAAGGCCAAAGAAAGGATTGCCAAACTAAAGAAAGTAGGTATCACCTGTCTCGTTCCGCTTGCATGGGCACTCAATGCAATGGGAATCAAAAGAGCTGATGGCAAGCCCTGGGTATCGGGGAACTTTGGAAGTTTCAAAGACCACTATACAGGGAAGGTCAAAGAAAACTTAGAGCGAATTACGAAGGGTGGAGCTGTTGGAAAAACAGTAAAGCAGGCAGTAGATAAAGACCTTTTGAAAGTCGGGGATATTCTCGCTTTTGATGATAAAACCCATACTTTTGCATGGTCAGGGAAAGGCTATATGATGTATGAAGGTGGACATAGAGCCATGAAAAATGGCAAATACACCGGATGCATGGCAAGCTATGAAAATGAAAAGCAGAGAATATCAGAGATTTTACGATGGAGGGAATAGACATGGACTTACAGTCTTTGATACTTGCGATGAGCATTCCATCAGCCATAACGGCCTTTTGCTTCTGGCTTCTGCAGAGAACGATTACTAAAAGAGATGCAGAGCTGGGAGAAAAGCGAAAAAAGAGACAGCAGGAACATGATGAACAAGAAGAAAGAAGGGATGAGTTGCAATATCTTGTAATCCAATCAGTAAATGCTTCTCTTGCGTTATCAGAAGCCACAGCAAAAGCCGTTCAAAAAATTCCTGATGCTCATTGCAACGGCGATATGGACTCTGCTTTAAAATATGCTCAGAAGGTCAAGCATGAGCAGAAGGACTTTGTCACTAAACACGCAGTTAAAAATATCTTTGATATGGATTGAGGTGAAGAGATGGAAAAGATTATTGAACGTATTAAGAACAACAAATTTATCAAATCCACTGCTATCAGATGTGCGAGGACTTTCCTGACAACCATCTTAGGTGTGTGGACAGCCGGGACGGTCATCACAGAAGTTAATTGGCAGACAACACTGATCTCTGCGGTATCTGCAACAGTCTATATCTTTATCACATGTCTGGTCGGCGGTTTGCCGGAGATTAAAGAGGGGGACGAGTAATGCATATTAGTAAAGACGGATTAAAGTTAATCAAGAAGTGGGAAGGCTGCCACTTGACGGCCTACCGGGATTGCGTTGGAGTCTGGACAATAGGCTGGGGAATTACAAATGCTGACTACAGGATCACAGGCAAGCACATCCGCTCCGGTATGCATATCTCACAGGCCACCGCAGACAAGTGGCTGGAGGACTCTATCCGTGCGATTTATGAACCAAAGGTAAATAAGTACATGGATAAGTATGGATGGACTCAGAACGAGTACGATGCACTGGTCAGCTTCTGCTACAACGTCGGCAACATCGATGGCCTGACAGCAGATGGCAGCCGGAGCAAGAAAACCATTGCCAAGAAGATTCTGGAATACTGCAAGGCCGGCGGCAGAAGAGTCAAAGGCCTGTACGACAGACGAGTAGATGAGTACAATATGTTCTGCGGTATCGCAGGAAATGCGGAGGATTACGATATGCCAAAGATTAAAAGTGGGTCAAAGGGGAAAGCGGTAAAGGTATGGCAGCTTATCTTAGGGATTGACCAAACAGGTACTTTTGATGATGAGACAGTGGAAGCTACAAAAGCCTTCCAGAAGAAAAAGAAGCTGACTGTAGACGGGATCGTTGGAAAGTTTACCTGGTCTGCAGGGCTAGGGACGCTATGAAAAGAGAAGATAAGAGAGGCCTCTAGATGGATAGTCTAAGAAGTGCAACTCAAAATGCAACTGGACGCATCAGAGAGCCTGTATTTATACGGTTGCGTTGAGTCTTCGATTCTCTCATCCCCTGTAAAAAGGAGAGTGGCTGTTTAAGCCATTCTCCTTTATTTATGCGGTATTTTAATGATTTCATTTCTTCAAAATGTGTCATATTTCGTATCTGAAATACGGCATTTGCACCAACTATGCAACTCAAAATGCAACTCATGATTCACTCAAAACAAATCCGTTGAAATACTCATCCATCAGATTATCTACACGCTGTCTTTCTTCTGTGAAGATCTCTGTGTATACTCTTTTCATAACATAATCTGTCTTCCAGCCACCACGTTCCTGGGCATATTTGTCCGGGATCCTCAGTATGGCCATGGTGGACGCATTGATGTGCCTGAGGTCATGGAACGTGATATCATAGATGCCGTTCAGCTTCATATGCTTCTGGAAGCGGTAGGAGACGGCCTTCGCTGAGATAGGTACGATCACGTCACCTTCCACCTGATCAATCAGGTCCTTGATATACTCCGGCATCCGGAGCCGTCTGATCCTGTCCTCTTCTTTGGCCAGATCCTGCCTTATGTCTTCCCCACCAACACGGACCAGCGTTTCCCTGATGGTGAGATAGTCTCCATCAATGCTTTTGCTCTTGGTAAGGCCACGGACCTCCGACACCGTAAAGGATAGCCACATGGCCAGCATGACAGGAAGCTCCACATTTGTTCCTTGTACAGCCTTGAAGACATCTTCGGGAAGAGGGAGTGATCTTATCTTCTTGGGAACCTTGGGAAGATCCACTTCAAAATCATTACCAGGTATAAACCTGTTGAGTGTAGAAGAGATCAGGCCATATTCTGTCTGCACTGTTTTTGGTGATACGGTCCATGTGCGGTTGTAGGCTGTTCTGGTCATTTCTTTGTTCACAGCCTCCTGCAAGATATCATTAGTAAGCTTTTTAAGTGGTATATCCATAATGCCCTGGAAGCTGCGTTTCCTGGCGTTCTCATACCGGTATATGGCACTTGGAGCCAGGACTGATTTTTTTAACTCAATATACTGGTCTATCGCTTCCACCAATGTCCTGTTGACTATGTCTTTCCGCTTATCTCTGTTCATTACGTAATCCGCTGCCATATACTCCGCT
>ERZ809472.327-NODE-327-length-12140-cov-4.447331_pt1 | contig 12140 bp, 8 predicted proteins | sample MGYA00521274_ERZ809472 | MGnify/ENA primary metagenome ERZ809472 (study PRJEB31581, sample SAMEA3312791) | metagenome | study: EMG produced TPA metagenomics assembly of the PRJEB8939 data set (Metagenomic analyses of Rumen microbiomes reveals... | reverse complement strand
GCTAGTACCAGGTATTTCCAATGACTGAATAGGTGGGCACCAATAGAAAGCATTTTTTGATATTTCAACAACATCATCTGGAATAATCAAATCTGTGATTTCTTCTCCATTTATAAGTAAATGTTCAAGTCCATATCGGCTAATTGGATTGGAAAACCACAAATCACCTTGGAAGTCTATTGTGCACCAATTGGAAAGATTACCAATATCTACCGTTTTCAAGTTGACACAATCCCAAAAGGCGTTCTCTCCGATAACTCTCATTGTTTTGGGGACTTTCAGAGATGTCAGATACTCGTTTTTGTAAAAAGCATATGATTCAATTGCTGTCACGGAATAAGTTATACCTTCATATTCCACTTTTTCTGGAATAGTAATGTTTCCCTTATAATCAGATTGTTGGAGTGGTTTTGCAACTTCTAAAGCCTTTCCTTCACTGATGACATTATAACGTAAACCATCCTTTTCGAAGGAAGAACTATTAGTACCTGCCATTGCTGTTAAACAAACAACATGTAACGCTATTATGGCCACAAATTGGAGCGTTATGTTAACTTGTAATAATTTCTTTGTCATACTTCTATATTATTTATTCAACATCTGTTTAATCTTCTCCACATCCACCTCATATTCCTTTGGTATCACACCAGCCTCGGCAAACTGCTTGAAGTCGCCGAGAAAACTTTCCTTCAGTTCTTCCTTGTATTGACGATAGATTTTCTCCGCCTCGGCATATTTGCCTTGGAAAAGCAGAGCGGCTGCAAGGTTAGTAAAGAGAATGTGTTTGGTAGAATCTATCTGTAATCCTTCTCGGGCATATTGTTCTGCTTCCGTATATTTTTTCAACATAATCGCATAATATGACTGATTATTCAGACACTCTGAATATGTATCTGCAATCTGAGAAGGAGCATTCTTATATTCTTTTATCACATAGGAAATAAGTTCCTTATTAATGAGATAGGCTTTATCATATTTCTTATTTAAAGCAAAAACCCCACCAGAAGAAAACAAGACATTAAGAAACTGTTCATAATACTCATCCTTGTGATCATTATACAATGAACGATATAAATCAAGGGATTTTCCAAATGCATATTCGCTTCTCTCAAACTCATTCAACCTATAATACACAGTACCTATTTTGTTGCAAAGGTCCGCATAATTTGAAATTGCGTTCTCTTCTTCCAAACTCGTTTGCTCCAATATTTTAATAACCTTTTCATAATTATCAACTGCCTGAATAAAATCATTCCGTTCATAATATAGATTTCCCAAACCCGTGCAGACTTCAGCAACAGAGATATGGTTTTCACCATTTATTGCAATGCAGATATTTAGCATCTGTTCGAAACTTTTTATAGCACTAATACTATCTCCTATCCCCCAATAAGAATATCCTAAATATTTATAACTTTCTGCTACTTCATAATTATTCTCACCTAATATAGGAGCACCAACTATTAATGCTTTTTTGCAATATTCAACTGCTTTTACATAATCTCCGTTTTTTTCAACTAAGATTCTCCCTATTTTGATATAGTTCCTGGCGACTTCAATATCATCATCTTCTCTTAATGCCTTTTGGATATCCAATGCTTTCTGATACTTTTCTATTGCCTTTTCAAACAATTCCTGATGATAATAAACATCACCTAAGTTGTTGTATAACGAGATATTTTTTTCATGCTTTTCTCCTAACGAATCTTTTTGTATAGATAATGCTTTCTCATAATAATCCCCTGCTTTTTTATAATCCCCTGTGTTTTGATACTCTGTGGCAATGGTAGAATAAGTGTATGCTAATACAAAAGAGTTTTCTCCATATAATTTGGTTTCAATATCTAACCTTTTTAGAAAATAATTGATCGCTTGTTCGTGCTCATTTCGACTTCCTGAAGCTATACCATAAATAAGATACATATCAGCAATCTCTGAATGCAGATCTCCGTATATCTCTTTTTCTATAGACATTCCTTCTTGGGCATATTTTAGTGCATTCTCAATATCATTCATTTGAAGATACCTAAGACTTATTGAAACTAAGTTATGGGCCATTTCTATATTACGTTCTGAAAGAACTTCTTTCTGTATTTTTAATGCTTTCAATCTGTATGCCAAATACAAGCTGTCATTTTCAGAGTTAATGTTAGCAATGTGCATATAACAACGTGCTTGATTAACATCTTCTGTCCCAAGTACTGATTTCAAAGTATTGACAGCATCAAACAAATAGTCTAACGCAACTGACTTATTGCCCAGCTTATGATTTGTCGTGCCAAGGAGCATATATGTATTAGCCACTTCAGAATGTCTTTTCCCATAAATTGCATACTGAATATCTAATGCTTTGTTGTAGTATTCTATCGCCTTTTGTAAACGGTCTTGATTATAATAGTTCTGTCCAATTCTGCAATACAAATCTGCTATTTCGCTATGTTTTTCATCATATAGATTCCTTTTTAAACATAATGACTTCTCATAACAATCAGATGAAAGTTTGTATTTTCCCTGCATGCTATAAACGTCACCAATATGTATCAATGAAATAGATTTTAAGTTATTTATCCTATTGCTATTAATACCATCATCGTTGGGCATAGTATCTAGGAGTTCCATAGCTCTCTTATAATACAAAAGGGCTTGATTATAATCCTCCTTTTCCCTATAAGCGTATCCTATATTATCTATATCTGATGCGATATCTACACTGTTTTTGCCATAAATATCTTCATCAATTTTTAATGCCTCATGTAAATATTTTAGTGCTATTGGTATATTTCCCATACAAGTATAAATATACCCCATCTCACTGTAACAACTTGCGACAGAAGAATGATGAATACCATATTCTTTCTGATATATGTTTAATATTTTATGGCAGACATCTAATGCTTCTGAAAATTTATTTTGCTTAACAAAAATTTTTTCTATTCCGTGATAAGTTTCTGTCATATACAGAGAATCTCCATTCTCATGATACTTAAGCGATTTGTTATAATAGATCCATGCATTTTTCAGATCGTTTTTTATGTAGTACACATTGCCTAAAGCACAATATGCTGCTGCTATTAATCCGCTATCACTATTAATCTCACCGATTTTTAAGGACTTTGTAAAATATTCCATAGATTTGGACAAATCCCCCATTTCTTGATATACTCTTCCCACTCTGCTATATGATAATGCTGTTACAGTAGCGCTATCCCCCAATAATTTGCGTCTGATTTCTAAGGCTTTCTTATGATACTCGAATGATTCTGATAATTTATGTTGAATCATATAAATACACCCCATGTTATAATAAATGGCAGCAACTGCACGTTGTCCAGCCTCTCCTTTAGACAATTCTATTCTTAATGATCGTTGATAGTAATTTATTGCTTTACTGTGGTTTTCCATATACCATTGATTAAAATTACCAGCAGCATAAGACCATTCTGCCCTCGTCGTGTCCAATTCAACACGCAGTTCGATGTAGTACGCAGCAGAGTCGTGCTGGTTCGATATCTTGAAACGGTCGAAGTAATTCTTACAATCCTGAGCAAGGTCTTCAAGCCTCTTTTTAGTTCCTTCCTTGCTGGCGGCAAGGTTTTCCTGACGCTGGGCCAGTTTCGCTTCTTCCTGTGCTTCTGCCCGCTGCGCCTTGCGGACTTCGGCAATGCGGCTGTTCACATCTCCCTTAGTACGCAGCAACGAGTCGGCTTTCGTCAGTTCACCATTCAGGATGGCATCACTGATCTGGCGGTTCAGCTCGTCCATCTGGTCATAGTCCATCTCCGCATACTCCTTCGCCATATCGGCAATCAGTTTCTCATTGTTCTGCTGGTCATTGTAGAGTTGCTGCATCGCCTTACGGTATTCTTCCTGCGTCAGTTTGTTCTGCGCCTTCAGTTCCTCCAGTTCATCCTCGCGCTGCTGGAGCTGCCGTTGCAAGGTCCTGCGAATTTTTCTTTCTGCAGCCAGTTTGTCCTCCGACTGCTGGTCTGGCGTCTCCATCACGATATAGAAGGTATTCGGTGAATACTGATAGGCTTTCCTCGTGGCATCGGGATCCACCAGCTGATAGCCGTTCTTCTGAACACCCTGTAGCATGAAAGTCTTATTCGGAATTGGAAACGAGAACCCGCCGTTGGTCTGGCTCTGCACAGCATTACGCCCCAGAATGGTAACGGTGGCGCCCGACAGCCCCTGCCCGGCCACATGCTTACCGTTTACCATGCGGCCCTTGGTCTTCACTACACCCTGCTGAGTCTGTGCCCAACTGCCGACAGTCAGACTACATATTATGAATAGGGTATATATCCGCTTCATACAGGTTTTTAGCTATATATTAATAAATGTTGCAAAAGTAATAAGAATTATCGAAACAACCAAGTTTTTAGCAACAAAAAACGAATTTATGGCTCGTTAAGCATTCGTCTTATTCGTTCCACATCTTCCTTCCGCTCTTCAGGGATGACGCCCGCCTCGGTGAATTGGTTGAAGTCATCAAGGAATGATTCTTTGAATTCATCCTTGTATTGACGATAAACCTGCTCCGCCTCTCCATATTTGCCTTGGAAAAGCAAGGCGGCGGCAAGATTTGTAGCAACCAAATGTTGAGTTGGTGATAGAGATAGACCATCTCTAGCATATTGTTCAGCCTTAGAAAAGTTTTTCATCAATATGTATAAGAATGACATACCGCCATATGTTTGTGATACACTAGGTTCGTATGCTAGCGGATAGGAGGCGGCTAGGCGTTTGCGTATCTCCAACGCTTCCATGTACATGGTCTCGCTCTCAGTAAAACGCTGGGTATAAGAATAAAGAAGAGCCAGATTGTTCAACGTGTTAGCAAAATAGGGCTCATAGGCCTGGGAATTGTCTGTTGCTAATCTATGATAAATTTCCAACGCATCTTTATACATCACTTCGCTTTCAGCATAGTGATGGGTCTTGATGAACAAATTTGCCAGATTGTTCAGAGTACTGGCCACTTCAGGTTCGTAGAAACGGGGATTATCGACTGCCAAACGACGACGGATTTCAAGTGCTTCTTTATATAATGTCTCACTCTCCGTGAAACGCTTGGTGTCAGAATAAAGATTAGCCAAATTATTCAAGACTTTAGCCAAATCAGGCTTAAAGGTCTGTGGATTGTCAATAGCCAGACGACGATAGATATCCATTGCTTCTTTATACACAACCTCGCTCTCTGTGAAACGTTGTGTTATATAGTACAAGATTGCCAGATCGTTTAAAGTATACGCGACATCAGATTCGAATGTCTGAGGATTGGAGGAAGCAAGGCGGCGACGTATTTCCAAAGACTTGTAATACATGTTCTCGCTCTCCTTGAAACGCTGCGTCTTGTTGTATATGTTGGCAAGAATGTTCAATGTCCTGGCCACTTCTGGTTCATTTTCCTGCGGATTAGTTTCTGCTAGGCGCTGAAACACAATAAGCGCCCGTTTTAAATATGGGACAGCTTTGTCGAAAAGATTCTGTTTATAACAATAAAGAGCAGCGTCAAACTGCCATGCTGCATTTATGGTATCGCGGTTGGCACGGAGTTCAATATAGTAAGCCGCAGAATCGTATTTATTCTCCAACTTATACATGTTATAGTAATTGTAGCAGTCTGTAGCGAAGTCCTCTAATAGCTTGCGGGTACCTTCCTTACTGATTTTCAATTTTTGTTCTCTTTGTGCCAATTCCCGTTCTTCTTGTGCCTCTGCTTCCAAACGACGGCTAATCTCTGTATCACGGCGATTCATATCGCCCTTTGTGCGGAGCAGCGAGTCCGCTTTTGTCAATTCTCCATTCAGGATGGCCTCACTAATCAGGCGATTGAACTCGTCCATCTGGTCGTAGTCTATCTCTGAATACTCCTTCACCATGTCAGCAATTAACTTCTCGTTGTTTTTCTGATCGTCATACAATTGCTGCATCGCCTTAAGGTATTCTTCCTGCGTCAATTTGTTCTGAGCCTTCAACTCTTCCAGTTCATCTTCACGCTGCTGGAGTTGCCGCTGCAATGTACGACGTATTTTTCGCTCGACTGCTAGTTTATCTTCTGATTGCTGGTCAGGCATCTCCATCACAACGTAAAAAGTGTTTGGCGAATACTGATAGGCTTTCCTCATGGCATCAGGATCCACTAACTGATAACCTTTTTTCTGTACCCCCTGCACTGTGAAAGTCTTTGCCGACACAGGAAAAGAGAAATCGCCGTTGGTCTGGCTCTGTACGGCATTACGCCCCTGAATGGTGACAGTGGCGCCCGATAGTCCCTTCCCTGCCACATGCGTTCCATTCACCATGCGACCCTTTGTCTTCACTACACCCTGCTGAGTTTGGGCATAACCGCCAATAGCTAGGCTGCACATTATTAATAAGGAATATACTTGTCTCATACTGGTTCTTAGGTTAGTTACACAAATCTATCAATAGTCTTCACAATGTTGGCGTTATCTCCGTGTATCACTCATCCACCGTCTGATGGCCTGTTCGCGCTCGTCCATCAGGACGGTTTCGAAATCTATGCCCATTGTACGGAATTCAGCATTAAGAAGAGAGTTTTCCATCAAGAGGTCTGTTGCCGCATTCATGGCTTTCACGAAAGCAGCCTTGTCTTCTTCCTTATTTTGTAACTGAGGGATATTCTCTGCCATCATATCAAAGAGTTTCTTGATGTTATTTCGGTTGTCTCGTAGGTTTTTGGACTTAGGATCAATGACGTTCTTCAAAAAACTGGCCAATGTACTGGCTCCAAGATCACCAGGGAAGTTCCTTCGTGTGGCTGTCATCAGTACAAGTGAGACCAATTCAAGATGACTCAGTCCCATCTTCGAGGCAATAATTTCCAGAAGATAGATTTCCATCTGAGAACTATATCCATCAACTCCCATCACACGGATGAGTTTAGTCAGATAGTCTGACTTGTCTCTTCGCTTGGCAGGCACAATGACTTTCGTACCCTCGTCGAATCCCATCATACAGACATTGACAGTCTCTACAGAGATGCCTTCCGATTGACAGATTTCGGCAATAACCTTACGTTCTGCCTCCGAAATCTCACCATCGGCTATAGCAATGGCCACTAAATCCTGTGCCAGTTTAAACTCTGAGTCTGACGCGTCGTTAAATATTTTTGTTAATAGTCCCATTTTTATTGCAATCTAAGTCATTTGTTATTGGGGAATGAATCATAGGCAAAATGCTGGTTAGATTTTCATCATATTTAATCGCTTCTTTATCGACTTTACTCAAGATCTCAACAGAACATATATCCAGATGACTCATGTTAGCTTTCATGATTTCTCTCTCTTCATCAAAGTCTTTCCATGCATCTAACCATTCTCCAAGTTTTTTGAACTGTTCCTTTTCTATGGATTCTTTTTTATTATTCAGTAATTGTAATAACTCGTCATCAGGCACCTCCACACTTATTGCACGGTCTAATTTTTCATATAGACGTATCTGTTCATCTGGTCGTAGAGGCGCAAAGCCCAACAACAATTGCTCCATATTCCAACGAATATGTTCTAGTTCTGCCAAAATCTTTCGATCCTCTTCATTTATAACACTTTTGCCATCCCAATTAATGCTACGGAGTTTTGTCCAAAGATGAGCAGCAGCGTATGTATTCGACCATTGGTTGGCAGCCAACGATTTTCCTGCCGTTAATGGCTCCTCGTCGTTCAAGGCTTTTCTCAGGTCTTTTCTCCCTCCGACTCGTCCGCTATAAGTCTTCTCATATTGTATCCATAGCTGGTCAGCAGCAAGTTCCATCTTTTCCTGATCATTGATGTTATAGCAACTGTCCATCATTCCAAATGCCTTTAGTTTGGCAAATTGGTTGAAGCTGTTCTGGTGGCTTGACTCATTATTTCCCGTCATCTCAATTCGGTTCATAAAACTCTGACACATCGCATCGCCATATGGCTGATAAGCCAGGACCTGAACAACATTGTTATTATCTTCGTAGACCTCATCTGGCAGGTATAGTGAAGCGGCAAAAGAAGTATTGTCTTTTGGTATACAGACTGCAATTGTCAGCCTGACATCCTTCCGTGAAGTAGTCTCGCTAATATATCGCTGAATTGTCGGCGTTTCCAAATCTCCTTGAATAAACTCCCAATCAACATCAACCAGTTTCTTGCCTAATGTATAATCATCTGTGTTGCGATATGGGGAATGACTATTTGGGTCACATAAAGGATCATGCCATGACACATCGTCAGCATCATAAGGGATATCCTCTTTTTCATGATAGTAAATATTGTCATCATTTGCTTCAAAATAACGCCAACGCGACACAGCGAACAACTCCTTATAGTGGCCTTGTAAATATCGCATTTCTTTTTTTGCCTTTGAATCAATAAAAGTGATTCTTGTTCGCAAGTCCTTTTCTTTGTTCTTCACAAAGTTGGGATAGTGGGCTATCTGGGCCGCTTCAATACCCATAGCAATACCCATTCGACTCATTCCAACAACAATTAAATGAACCGTAGATTCACTATCTCCTGTTATTGGCTCTTTTCCTTCCAGTGGAAGGTATTTTACCTGCTCGGCATTAACGTCAAGGTATGGATAGACAAACACATTCTGAGCCCAAACCTCATAATAGTTGAATGGCCTGAAATCAAGGACAGAAGAGATGTCATCGTTAATGTCTGTAAATTGAAATACGGAGAAAGAACTTTGGTATTCAAACATCACACGACACTTTTTCTTTTCTGCATAAGAAGAGTTCCTCAGTATTCCTGCCATCTTCTGAACGCACTCCATATTCTTTACATCGTGATGACTACCTGTTTGGTTAATGTCAAGCTGTTCACCTATAACATAGACTTCTTTTGCACCCTGGACTTGTAATAGTTTCAGATCTTCTTCCGACGTGCGTTCTCCGAAATATAAAACAGTTTTCGGCTCTTGTCTTCCCAAAGTTGATACCATCTTCTTGCGAAAAGTCGGCACGTCACGGTTGGTCATCACCAAGATATGGTCATAATGATATTTGTCTAATAGCTGACGCACGAGATCCGGTACTATTTCATTTCCACCGATAACAATGCAGTAATTGCCGAACTCCCATTTACGATAGTGTAAATCACCTTGCTCCCATCTCTCCCTGCGGTTCTGAAACCATGAGACAACAAGCGAAACCAATAGGCCATTGAGCAAGAATGCACCTAAATAGGCTATCAGCAGTTTGTAGCCCCTTTCTGGATTTGTACCTAATCCATCAAAACTCGGATTAATATACGATTCATATGTACCTAATATTCCACCCATTTCACCTTCATTCCAAACGCTATCTGTGGACAAGAAATGAATAATATGCTCACTGGTAAAGAAAACAATACATGGCAAAAGCAGAATGCCCAAAGTAACAATGACAACAATCCATAATTTGCCTTTGGCAATTATTCGGTCAAGTTTGATTCTTATACTATTCATCTTGTATGTTTTTAGTTATAATTGGGTTTTATCTATTTGGGTGTTCATTGAATGACAAGTATCAAGGCTCCGATAATGATGGCGATGGCAAAACTGGAGAGGGTGCCAATCATAACGTACTCGGTTATCTTCACTTCGCGGGGCTTGGTGAGTTCGCCGAAACGGAAAATGGATTTGGCGGCCAGGAGAAAGCCGATGCCTTCCAAGCAACCGAGATACATCATTGTCAAAATGAGCACTCTCTCCAGATATCCTATCCATTTACCTGCATTTGGAAGACTTTGTTGTTCGTTGTTCTTGGGTGTCCATTGACTTATGAAAAGGCTTAGCAAAATAGAAGTAGGTTTTAACACCAGCAGATAAGAGGTTAAAATGAGCCATAGTTTGGGACTGAACAGCTGCTCTTTTATATATAATAAGGTGGACAACTCACTTGCACCTGCAAATAGCCAACACCATAATGCACCCAATATTGCCAGATGAAAGACCTGATCGACGATGAATACTACTACACTCTCTTGGCTGAATCTGGTTTTTGTATAGTCGATCATGAAATGGGTTATAAAAACGACGAGTGGAATCTGCCAGAGCTCCCATTGTGCAACGAACAAATAGGCCAGCGCCGCGTTAATGGCACTATGGATGAAAAGATAGAACAGCTGGGATTGGCTTGAGGATTGTTTTCCTGAAGCTATCGCGTCTGTCTGCAGAAAGAAGTCTGCTATGATGTGTGCTACGATGAGACGGATCAAGATGTTCATAATTGACTGATATGGGTTGATATAAGAGTTTCAAAACGGTTCAGGTATAAACGAAGCAAATTTTCTTTTGCCGCTGCTAAAATCTTGCTGATTGCTTGCTGACTTTTTCCAAGATTATTAGCTATTTCAGTTTGGGGGAGTTTCTTTGCCACAGACTGATAAACGGCCTGGGCCTGAACAGGCGTCCATCCATTAATCAGATCATCAATAAACGCAATACCTACATTTAACTCACCATTGACATCTTCCCAGCAGGTGTCAACGGCCAGTCGTTCCTTTGTCATACTATCTAGTCGACGTCCTGATAAGCGATAGGCTTCTCCATCGGACGTCACCACACTGTCACTATTATATGAAACCGTTCCTATACCGATAGCAATCCGTGCATCCCACATTATCGGGCTATTGGATGGTGTATTAGATAATAGATATGCGCGAGCCATTGTAGCAATCAACAAGGCCATTGAGGGGTTACCAAGAACTATCTGAAAACTGTCGCCACGAAAGAGATCCATAGATAATGGACTCCATTCCTGAAGATTATTAATGTCACGAATGACTCTTATTAATAGCGCCCGCTGATTGTCATCAACCTGCTCAGAGTTGACGATATCCCCCGTTAATACCGCTTTTATCTCCATATTATTGATTCTATTGATGAATTCTGGTTGCAAAGATACATAATATTTTTGAATAATACAACCAAAAACGGTTGTTTTTTACAATTACAACCAAAAACGGTTGTATTTTGCGATTACAACCAAAAACGGTTGTTCCTTTTGTTTTCTCACGTCATTAACATCAATTGACGTGAGAAGTTTTTTGGGTGCGTTTTCTCACCATACTTTTGCACCCGAACAAAGGATCCAAAGTTCAGAGAAAGAAAACAAAATGTTGAATTAAAAATTTTCAAGTATGGCACAAGTAAAAATTAGAGTTTATCAAAACAACAACACTTACACAAGCGCATATGGAAAGTATTATGGCCGTGTGCAGCACAGTACAGAAATTGACGTGACGACTCTCTGCACCCATGTGTCAATGGACTCTGGTGTAGAACAGGCTCAAGTGGCTATCGTCTTTGATGCAGTCGCCAAGCAGATGAAGGAGCAGCTCTGTAATGGGCATCCTATCAAAATGGAGGGCATCGGTACCTTCAAGATAGGCGTTTCTTCAGAAGGCTGGGGTGTAGCGGAAGTCAAGAAACTCTATCCCAATTTCAATCCCGAGAAGGAAGACATCCGCAAGTATCTCTCTGCCCGTCAGGTGAAAAAAGCGTATCTTCTCTTCACACCGACAGAAGAGGTGAAGCAGATGCTCCGCTCAGTGAAGTTCGAGACTGACAAGACGGAGTGGTCTACTCTGCTTGAGCAGGAGAAACAGGCTGCCAGTGAGTCTGGCGAGGAAACAAATCCAGAACCGTAATAATAATGTATAACGTAAAAGAATGAATGATTATGGGAACAATTAGAGTAAAACCAGTACAAAACAACAATACATATACAAGTGCCTATGGGAAGTGGTTTATGCAAGTACTTCTGAATGTGGCACTGAGTGTTGAGGACCTGGCGTATCATATTTCGCTCGACTCGGGCGTAGAACGCTCGAAGGTGGCCGAGATTGCGAGAGCCATCGTTAAGCAGATTGATGAGTTGTTATGCAATGGGCACGCCATCCGTATTCCGCACTTGGGTCTGTTGAAACTGAGTGTGAAATCCAAAGGAGCCAAAACCGTATCAGAGTTTCATGCAGGAAAGGATATTGAGAACCTGCATCTAATCCTAAAACCCGATAAGGAAATCAAGGCCGAATTGGAGAAGATCAAGTTCGAGAAGTTCTATTATGAAGATGCACTTGCTAAGAAGAATGCTGCTCAGGAAGAAGAGAACCAGGAAGGCGGCGAGAACAACGGTTAATTGAAAACGTTAA
>ERZ809472.326-NODE-326-length-12144-cov-10.946398_pt1 | contig 12144 bp, 8 predicted proteins | sample MGYA00521274_ERZ809472 | MGnify/ENA primary metagenome ERZ809472 (study PRJEB31581, sample SAMEA3312791) | metagenome | study: EMG produced TPA metagenomics assembly of the PRJEB8939 data set (Metagenomic analyses of Rumen microbiomes reveals... | reverse complement strand
GCGTTGCACGCTTGGAGGCGGAATCCCAGTCTTGCGTCACGACGTAATCCTGAATATGTGCCTTCGGGCGGGCATAGAGATACACTTCGCGGGCGATACCCGTGAAGCGCCAGAAGTCCTGGTCTTCTAAGTAGGAACCATCGCACCAGCGCATGACCTGCATGGCGATGAGGTTCTGTCCCTTCTTCAGGTACTTCGTGATATTGAACTCGGCGGCTACCTTCGCGTCCTCTGAGTAGCCCACGTACTTGCCGTTGACCCATACGGAGAGGTTACTCGTTGCCGAGCCTACATGGAAATAGACCTCCTGACCGTTCCAGTCGGCGGGCAGTTCAAACGTGCGACGGTAGGAGCCAGTATAGTTGTTAGTCTCCGAGATGTAAGGTGGGTTGTTGTCGAAGGTGGTACACCAGGCATAGCCCGCGTTCTTGTAAGTCTTGTCGCCGTAGCCTTCAATCTCGAAGAGTCCAGGCACAGGGAAGTCCACCCACTTCGAGTCGTCGAAATTCAGCGAGAAGAAGTCCTTCGGCGCGAGATTGTGGTCTTTCACAAAGTTGAAACGCCACTTTCCCTCCATTGAGAGGTAGCGGCTGGACTTGGTCTTGTCGCCGGCCTTGGCCAGGTCGGCACTCTCGAAGGCGAAGAAGTCGGCACGACGCGCTTCGCGGTTCACTTGGTTCACTTCTGGGTTCAGCCAGACGGGTGTCACGTCGGCAGCCATAGCCGAAAACGACAGACTGGCGAGGGAAAGGGTGAGTAATAACTTGTTAATCATAGTGTTATAGTATTAATGTTTAGGTTGCAATAACAGCCGTCAGAGTTTGAGCCGTTTTTTCTATGAGATAAAGCCGTTCTTTCTATAGGTTTAAGCCGTTCTTTCTATGAGATAAAGCCGTTCAAACTCCAAGCTATATCTAAAACGTAATTAACATGGATTTATTATATATGGTGAAAGCCAAAAAGCAGTTAAAAAATTTGGCAGGGTTGGAAAAATAACCTACCTTTGCACGCATATTTCATAATTTACTTTAGACTGTTCACAATGAGAATGAAACTCTGGCTGTTCCTGCTGGCCGTCATTACCACCATGCCGACGAAGGCACAGGAAACCAACCACAACCTGGAGGTGGGCAAGAACCTCGACATCTTCAACTCGCTTTATAGCAACCTCGACTTGCTCTATGTAGACACGCTCAACCCTGCCACCACCATGACGGCGGCCATCGACGGCATGCTCCGTTCGCTGGATCCCTATACGGAATACTATCCTGCATCGGACACGAAGAACCTGAAGATGATGCTCACTGGCAAGTATGCTGGCATAGGTGCAATGGTGAAATACCACTCGAGGTTGAAGCGTGTGGTCATCGATGAGCCTTACGAGGGTATGCCTGCGCAGGAAGTGGGACTGAAGAAGGGCGACATCATCGTCTCCATCGACGACTCTCTGATGACCGACAAGAGCGTCAGCTATGTGAGCAGCCACCTGCGCGGCGATGCCGGCACAACGTTTATCCTGAAGGTGTTGCGTCCGCAGGCCGACGGCAAGGAGAAGGAGATGAAGTTCAAGATTACGCGCCGTAACATCAAACTCTCGGAGATGCCCTACTATGGTCTCTCTGCCGATTCCATCGGCTATATCAACTTCAACCAGTTTACTGAGGGCAGCGCCAAGGAGGTGCGCCGTGCCTTTATCGAGCTGAAAAAGCAGGGTGCACGTGGTATGGTGCTCGACCTGCGTAGCAATGGCGGAGGTGCCGAGATGGAGGCCGTCGACTTAGTGAACATCTGGGTGCCGCAGGAGCAGATGGTTGTGGAGAACCGCGGCAAGGTGCGCCAGGCCAGCCGGACCTATGTCACTCACTTGGAGCCAGTGGACACGGTGATGCCACTGGTGGTGCTCGTCAATGGCGAGACGGCCTCGGCCAGTGAGATTACGAGCGGAGCACTACAGGACCTCGACCGCGCCGTCGTCATGGGCACACGCACATACGGCAAGGGACTCGTGCAAGTGCCGATGGACCTGCCCTACAATACGAACGTGAAGATTACCACTTCGAAATACTACATACCCTCTGGCCGTTGCATACAGGCCATCAACTACGCCAAACGGCGTGAGTCCAGCGCGGAAAACAGGAGTTTAAGGGGCGGAAGTCTCTACGGAGACCGCACACCCGACTCGCTCACCCACGTGTTCTATACACGTCATGGCCGCGAGGTGCGCGACGGTGGAGGCATCAAGCCCGACATCGAGGTGAAGAACGATACCCTGCCTAACATTACTTACTATCTCTCGGCTGGAGGGATGGACTCAACGGAAGTGCTTTTCGACTATGTCGTGGACTATATTGACCGTCACCCGCAGATAGCCCCAGCCAAGGAATTCCACCTCACCGACGAGGACTGGCAGGAGTTCCGCCAGCGGGTGATTGCCAGCGGATTCACCTACGATAACCAGTCGCGCAAACAGTTTGACGAGCTGGTAAAGACGGCGAAGTACGAGGGCTACTACGATGATGCTCGTGAGGCCTTTGACGCTCTGGGACAACGGTTGCGCCATGACCTGGCTACGGAGCTGGACAAGCACCGTGAAACCATCCAGGAGGTCGTAGAGCTCGATATCATTTCTGCATACTACTATCAGGCAGGCTCCATTTCTGCCGGATTGGCCTACGACAAGGTCTATGGGGAAGCCGTCAAGCTGCTGAAAGACATAAAGCGGTATAACGGAATCTTGAAGCGCGAATAAAGTCAGATAACTATGAATGTAAGTGACAAAGGTGTCGTAATCATGGTCACCGACCTGGAACGCGAACTTGGCGAGGCCATTAGTGCATGCAAGGCTGACCGTCTTTTCTTGCTCACCGATGAGACCACACACGAGCTGTGCCTGCCCGTGGTGAAGGACTTCTGCTGTCTTTCTGGGGCCAACATTATCACCATTCCAGCAGGTGACTCCAACAAGAGTCTGGACTCGGTGAGTCATGTGTGGAACGAGTTGCAACGCTTAGGTGCCACACGCCACTCGCTGATGGTGAACTTGGGCGGCGGCATGGTGACCGACCTTGGAGGCTTCGCGGCGTCTACGTTCAAGAGGGGTATCACCTATATCAATATTCCCACCACGCTGCTCTCGATGGTCGATGCCTCGGTGGGCGGCAAGACTGGCTTTAACTTCGGCGGCCTGAAGAATGAAATTGGGGTGTTCAGCATTCCCCGTCGCGTGTTGCTCGACACCGTTTTCCTGCGTACCCTCGACCGTGAGAACCTTCTTTCTGGCTATGCCGAAATGCTCAAGCATGGACTGATCAGCGACAATGAGACCTGGGCCGAACTGCTTGGCTTTGACGTCGATTCTCCTGCTGGTTGTGACTTGTCGACACTACAACAGATGCTTGCCCGTAGCGTCAGGGTGAAACAGCGCATCGTGGAGCAAGACCCCACGGAGAAGGGCATACGTAAAGCCCTGAACCTGGGCCACACCATCGGCCACGCCTTTGAGTCGCTGGCGCTTCAGCGTAAGCCCATTCTCCACGGTTATGCCGTGGCCTACGGACTGGTGTGTGAGCTATATCTCTGCGTCGTAAAGACTGGCTTCCCTGTGGACAAGATGCGCCAGACGGTGAAGTACATCAACGAGCACTACGGCCGACTGCCCATCACCTGCGATGATTACCCTGTGTTGCTGGAGCTGATGACCCACGACAAGAAGAACACGGCTGGCATCATCAACTTCACCCTCCTCGGCGACCTCGGCGACATACGCATAGACCAGACGGCCACTAAGGAGGAAATTACTGAGGCATTGGACTTCTATCGTGAAGGAAACTGACTATAATCATAAAAAAGTATAAAGATGAAAAAATCAATCTTATCCCTTTCAGCTGCTTTCCTGGCGCTGACCGCCAGTGCAGCACTGCCACAAGACTCTGTCAATGGCCAGTATTATAAGTTGTTTGCCCCTCTGACCTTCTACCATAGCGTGGCAGCCAACCAATTGTCTATGAATACCCCTGCAGGGACTGACTCCCGTGACTGCCCGCAAGACGAGACTGCTGAGGCTATCGACGCCGCGCTGATGCACGTCTACCTGAACCGTCCTGACCTGGTGCAGGTCACAGAGAGCGAACAGGAGCAGAGCGGTACACTCCGCCAGGACATCATCGAACAGCCTGTGATGCAGCAGACCACGATGGTGGAGCAGGCCATGCCCATGCCTGAAGCACCACAGGCCGACCCTGTGGAGGTGGCCGTGGAGAAGCCTAAGTTCTGGAACTACAAGGGCGACGGCTACCTGCAGTTCATGCAGAACTACGTCAGCGGAAACTGGTACAAGGGCGGTGAGAGTAACTATGCCGCCGTGGGAAGTCTTACGCTGGAGGCCAATTATGACAACAAGTCGAAGTGGAAGTGGGACAACAAGCTGGAGATGAAGCTTGGCTTCCAGACCTCGCGCTCTGACTCCTTGCATAAGTTCAAGGCCAATGAAGACCTGCTCCGCTACACTGGAAAGGTCGGTCTGCAGGCTGCCAAGCGCTGGTACTACACGCTACAGGTGCTGGCCTACACACAGTTCTCACGCGGTTTCAAGAGCAACGACGTCAAGACCTACTCCGACTTCCTTTCACCGCTGAATGTGAGCGTCGGTCTTGGTATGGACTACAAGGTGGAGTGCTTCGACAAGAAGCTCACGGGAACCGTCAACATCTCGCCCCTGGCCTTTAACTACCGCTATGTTGACCGTTCGTATTTCGATGGCGACAATTGGTTCCCTTCACGTTACGGCATTGACGAGGGTAAGCACCACCTGTGCGATTTCGGTTCGCAGCTCACGGCTTCGCTGGAGTGGAAGATGAATGACGTAATCACTTGGAAAAGCCGCTTCTACGCATTTACCAGCTATCATCGTGCTGAGCTGGAGTGGGAGAACACCTTTACACTGAAGGTCTCGAAGTACATCTCGGCCAACCTCTTCCTCTTCCCCCGTTTCGACGACTCGAACACCTGGGACGACGATCTGGGCTACTGGCAGTTCAAGGAGTACTCCTCGCTCGGCTTCTCGTATAACTTCTAATCGCTCCACTTTCTGGAAAAGAGCTACGGCCGATGGGGCTACCATGACGTCGGTCGATGGCCACCAGCTGTTGCTCTGCATGAATAGCTATGGAGACCGGCAGCGTACATGGGAATGACTTATGCTTACTTATTATTTTGTATTCTGCAAGGATAGTCTGCTGTTGGAGCAACTTCCCGACGGTACCTGTACCGTGCCCCTCTGTGAGGAACCACCCACCGAGGTGAAGCCTTGGACTACCGTACTTAACGTAACGCCTATGGCTGACGGCACGCCAGTGAAGACCTATGCCATTGACACCATTCCCGATTTGGAAAAATGTGGTAACGTCAATAATCCGACCGTCATTGGACTCAGACAGAGCTACTATCGTCTTTCCGAACCACTATACCTCAAGGCAGGAAAATGCTTTGAGCTGCTTTACTGGGATCAGAACACCCGTTTCTGCGGGGTCTGCGGTGGGCCTATGAAGTTGCATACAGACATCTCGAAACGCTGTGAGCACTGTGGTAAGGAGGTGTGGCCACAACTGGCTACGGCCGTCATCGTGCTCATACACCGTGGTCCCGACGAAGTATTGCTGGCACGCGGACGAAGCTTCAGGACAGAATTCTTCGGTCTCATTGCAGGGTTTGTCGAAACTGGAGAGACACTTGAGGAGGCCGTGCGTCGGGAGGTGCGCGAGGAGACGGGTCTTTCCATACGCAACATCACCTATTTTGACTCACAGCCTTGGCCCTATCCCTGCGGGCTTATGGTGGGATTCAACGCCGACTATGACGGCGGCGAACTGCACGTGCAGCGCGAAGAACTGAAAAAGGCCGCATGGTTTCACCGCGACCACTTGCCGAACATTCCCGAAAAACTCTCAATAGCACGCCGTCTCATCGACCATTGGCTCGATGAGACGGCAGAATAGCTTTCTCTCTGAAGGATTCTTTGCTTGCGTTGTCAGAAATTATAGTTGTATGACAGCGTGAATCCTTTCTGTGCCGGAATCATGCGACAGACACCGCCAGAGCAATTGAATCCAGCACGGGTGCGGATATAGCCGGCCTGTAGACGGTGGGCACCGACGTTATAGGTGACGAGTCCCTGATAGTAGTGATGGTGACTGTTCTCGCCGAGATTCTCAGGGCCGTTGTCGCCACAGTTCCACATATCACTGACGGTAATCATCCAGTGGGGAGCCAGCGAAAGCTCTGCCAGGGCAAAGAGCCAGTCGCCCTCGTCCTGACGTGTGGCGAGGTATTGTGCCTCCATGCGGAGTGTCGTCTTCGGTGAGAACTGATACATGCCATCGGCTACGAAGATGTTGCTGTGAATCATGCCTCCGTCGCCGCCTTCAATGACGGCCTTATTATAGCGCTGGTTCATATACATAAGGCTGAGTTTGAAGGATTTAGTGAATTTTCGCGTAAGTTGTACGTCAAGGTCTTGGTAATAGGTCTGGGAACCCCATTTGAAGAATTTCGAAGTGTAGCCCTCGGTACCGGCGTAGCACATGCCGGTGCTTGCAAACGAAGTAACTTCTGCACCGTCATTGAACTCCCGGTCTATAGCTCTTACATAGCTGTAGTTCACTTTGAGGTTCATGCCGTAGCGTCCGCCGAGTGCCGTCTTGCGCTTGAAATTGTAGCCCAGCTCAGCCTGATAAGCCCATTCACCGTCAGCCAGTTGCGTGGCGTAGGGATAGAGAGCGGCGAGGGTGTAGGTCTGGTCTTGGGTGAAGGCCGGAAGGTGGTTAATGGCCGAAGAAATGCCTTTGCGCGTGCGTTGGCTCTTGAACGACATGTTTTCCGAGCGTTTGGCCTGCAAAAGCACGCTGAGTCCTTTCTGGGAGTAGCTCGTAGACAACATGGCCACGTTACCACGTCCGTAAATGTAGCCGTTGGCCTCCGAGGGGTCGTCGCCCTTCTGCGCATATTCGGCCAGGAGCGAGAAGTTGCCGGCGTAGAGATTGGCCCGCACGTCCCATGCGTTCACGTTGCGAGGTTGGGCTATCTGGTAAGTAGTGACGCGGTGGCCTGTCTCCGTATTCTCTGTTACGTTGAACTCCAGATGATCCTCGGCCTCGTTTTTGTTCACCCAAGAGGCTCCGAGTGTGAGGCGTGTGCCGTGCTGTTGCATAGCTGGTATCCACTCGTCGATGCTCACTTCGCCGTCGGCACCACTCACCCATGCTTTGTTCCAGTCCCAGTAGGCGCGCTGGCGTCCGCTGAGTGCCTTTACTACGATGCCTTTTGCAGGTTTTACCGTGATGCGTCCGCCAAGCAGCGAATTGTCTATGCCAAGTGAGCGTTCCTCGTAAGTACGCAGGATGAAGCCCGAGCCAAACTGCTCATAAAACGTTCCTGCGGTCAGCTCTGCCGAGGGCTTGTCGGTAGCGGAACTTCCTAAACGGCCTTTCACATAGAAATGGGGAACGCCCCAACCCTTGAAGTCGCGCTCGAAACCTGGCAACGGGTGCTCCAGATACTCCAGTCGCGCACCAGCATCAAAGTACTTATGCTGTAGCTTCAGGTCGATATAGGTGTTGGTCAGGAAGTTCTCGCCCTTATCTGCTCCGATGACGCTGTCGCGTTGCGGTATGAGCATGTCGCTCTGTATACTTCCGCTGAGGGTCAGCTTATTGTCATCCTGCGACGGCATCGATGCGTGCGCTCCCAGGGAGAGTGACAATAATAGTACGAAGGCAAGCCTGTTCATAAATTGTCCCGACATAGTTATTTGACCAGTTCACGGACTTTCTCTATGAGTTCCGTCTCAGCCCCGTCGGTATATCCGTTGTGCTTATAGACAATCTGTCCTTTTCCGTCGACGATGAGCACGTAGGGAATCATCTGTATGCCGAGTGCCTGTTTCAGGTCACTGTTGGGATCGAGCAGAATGTCGTATTCCCATCCGTGGTTGTCTACGAGGGGTTTCACCTTGTTGATGTTCTGTGCCTGGTCGATGGAGACGGCAAAGATTTTTACGCCCGTCTCCTCGCGCCATTCGTCGTAAACCTCGGCAATGGCGTCGAGCTCACGGTTGCAAGGCTTGCACCATGTGGCGAAGAAATCGATGATGAACGGCTTGCCGTTATTCGACAGTGTGTCGGTGCTCACGGCTCGTCCACTGATGTCCTTGAGCAGCACCTTGGGAAGTTGTGCGCTTGCCGTTGCCGTCAGGAAGAGCAGTACAGCGATAAGGGAAATCGTCTTTTTCATTTCTTTGTTTACTTCTTCTTTGATGAGATGTGCAGGGTCTTCACAGCAGAAGTGTTTCCTGTAGCGGTTTTCGTTGTTGTAGTAGTTGTCGTTCCGCCTTTGTAGTATTTCAGTGCCTCCGGCATCCATTGCTGGATGTTCTTGATGCGCGTTTCGTCAGAGGGGTGGTCGCTGAGGAACTCTGCCTGCTGGTTGGTCGATGAAGCTGCCATGCGCTGCCAGAAGCTGATGGCCACCTGTGGGTCGTATCCGGCCATGGCTGCGAAGATGAGGCCCATGTAGTCGGCTTCCGACTCATGGTCGCGCGAGTATTTCAGGTTGCCGAAATTGAAGTTCAACGCGGCTGCCGTCTGCACGATGCTTTGCGTTTTCTCGCCCATTCCTAAAGCACCGGCCACTGCCGTTCCTATCTGCATGATACTCTGCTGACGCATCTGCGTGGAGAGCTGCTCGGCTGAGTGACGGGCTACTGCGTGGGCTATCTCATGTCCGAGTACGATAGCTAACGATGCCTCGTCCTGCGTGACGGGAAGCAAGCCCTCGTAGACCACAATCTTGCCACCGGGCATACACCAAGCGTTGACCGAGGCATCTTGCACGAGGTTGAACTCCCAGGCGAAGTTCTGCACGTCGGTCGACATGCCGTTGGCGTTGAGATAGCTGGTAACAGCCGTGGCCAACTTCTGGCCCACGCGCTTCACCATGGCCGAATTCGTGGCATTGGTCGATAACTTGGCCGTCTTCATAAACTCCTGATACTGCTGGGTGGAGAGGCTGAGCACCTCGCCGTCGGAGACCATCAGCCTCTGCTGGCGGCCGGTAATGGGTACGGTCGATGTGGTGCCGCAGCCAATGATGATGGCCGACAGCATCGACAATAGAAATAATTTGATGCTTTTCATAATGGTTATATTTTTAACTTACATTTCTTGGTTCTCCGTTCTGGCGATGATTTCGTTTTGCAGCTGTGCGGTCATGTCATTGAAATAGTCGCTGTAGCCGGCCACGCGCACAAGCAGGTCGCGGTATTCGTCGGGGTGTTTCTGTGCGTCAAGGAGCGTCTGTGTGTCCACAATGTTGAACTGAATGTGATGGCCGCCAAACTTGAAGTAGGTGCGCACGAGACTTGCCACCTTTGCCACGTCCTGTTCACGACGGAGTAGGGCAGGGGTGAAGCGCACGTTAAGGAGTGTGCCGCCGCTCTTCGTCTGGTCGAGCTTGCCCAGCGACTTGATGACCGCCGTGGGGCCGTGGCTGTCGCTGCCGTGGGCAGGCGACGTGCCGTCGCTGATGGCGAAGTGGGCCATGCGTCCGTCGGGCGTGGCTCCACAGACACTGCCAAAGTAGTTGTGGCAGGTGGTGGAGAGCATGTTCAGGTGGGTCTTGCCGCCGCGTGTGTTGGGTCTTCCCTCGATGGCACGCACCAGGTCATCGTACACGCGCACGGCAATGTCGTCGGCATACGGGTCGTCATTGCCGAAGAAAGGTGTGTGGTTGCGGATGTATTGGCGGATGATCTCTGGTTGAAGGGTTGAGGGTTGTGATTCTTTTTTACTTTCTCCCCAGTTGGAGGAGAGCACATTCAGTATCTCGTCCATGGTGTACCGCTTGTCCTCAAACACATGTTTCTTCAGCGCACAGAGGCTGTCGGTGATGGTTCCCAGACCGGTACACTGTATGTAGGTGGTGTTGTATCGGGCACCGCCGCTGTAGTAGTCCTTGCCCTTTTCGATGCAGTCGTCGATGAAGAGGCTGAGGAACGTGGCAGGGGCATAGAGCGAGAACATGCGCTCGATGTAGTTGTTCACCGAAAGCTTCATGTTGACGAAGTGTACCATCTGTTGGTGCCAGGCATCGTAGAGTTCATCGAAAGACTTGAACGTTCGTGGGTCTCCAGTGTTGATTCCCAGTTGTTTACCAGTCTCAGGGTTAAGTCCGTTATTGAGTGTTATCTCTAATATCTTCGGCGTGTTCAGGTAGCCGGTGAGCAGATAGGCCTCCTTCCCGAAGGCTCCCACTTCGATGCAACCCGAGCAGCCGCCCTCGCGGGCATCCTCGACGGTCTTGCCTGCCCGCACCATCTCTTCGACGTAGGTGTCGGGGTTGAAGATGGAGGGGTAGCCATGCCCTTGTCGGATGACGCGCATGCCCTCCATGAGGAAGTCGTCGGGTGTGTTCTTTGCGATGTGTATGCTCAGGCCTGGTTGCAGTTGGTGCAGCTCCTCCTGAATCTCAAGGATGATGTGCGAGAGCTCGTTGGCCGCACTGTTGCCGTTGCGGTCGACGCCGCCGATGTTGATGTTCGTGAAGTCGTTGTAGGTGCCGCTCTCTAATGCTGTGACCCCCACCTTCGGCGGTGCCGGCTGGTTGTTGAATTTGATCCAAAGGCACGACAGCAGTTCCTTGGCCTCGTCGCGGGTGAGCGTTCCGTCGCGGAGTCCCTGCTCGTAGAACGGCCACAGGTGCTGGTCTATGTGGCCAGGGTTCATGGAGTCCCAGCCATTAAGCTCGGTGACCGTTCCAAGATGTACGAACCAATACATCTGTATGGCTTCCCATAGGTTACGTGGGGCGTGGGCCGGTACCCAGTGGCATACCTCTGCAATCTTTCTGAGTTCGGCGGAGCGTTTTGGTTGATCCTTGGATAGGGCTTCCGCCATTTGCTCTGCCAGCTCGGCATGGCGCTCGGCAAAGAGGATGGCGGCGTCGCACGAGATGGCCATGGCCTCCAGCTCCTGCTGTTTGTCCGTGGCTTCGGGGTCGTAGATGAAGTCAAGGCTTGCAATTTTCTCCTCGATGCGTTTCTTCACGTCCACCAGTCCCGTATGGTACATCTTGCCGTCCATTGCCGTGTGGCCGGCGGCACGTTGCTCCATAAACTCGGTGAACACACCGGCATGATAGGCCTCTTCCCATTCGCGGGAGACGTGGTTGAAAATACGCTCGCGCTGCGTCTTTCCCTGCCAGTAGGGTATCACCTCACGCTCGTAGGTATCGATATCGTCCTGGGAAATGTGGTAGCTCTGCAGCTCGCGTGTATCAAGCGTGTGCAGGTCCTCCACCGAGTGACAGGTCAGTTCGGGGAATGTGGGCACAGCCTTGGGCTTTGGACCGCGCTCGCCGACAATCAGCTCGTCGGAACCGATGTAGATGGTCTTTTTCTTGCAAATCTCGTAAAAGTTACGGGCTCGGAGGACGGGAGTGGGCATTGTGCCGTAGTGCTGTTTGTAGAACTCGGTCTCTATCAGTGCACGTTCTATGGAGAGCGTCGTTGGGGTGTCCATGCTCTCTTGGCGCAGACGGCGTATGCGTTCGTTCATACCGTCAAGATTCTCTGGATGCTTGATGTTGAAATTCATACATGAGGATATTTTGCTGCAAAATTAGTGTAAATAGTTGAAAGCACCAAGAAAAAAACAAAAACATTTTGGCGGAGTCGAAAATAATTCATAATTTTGCACCCTAATTTCTTGTATATTACAGAATATGAAAAGAGACAACCAGATTTTCCAGTTGATTGAGAAAGAGCATCAGCGCCAGTTGAAAGGCATTGAGCTGATTGCCAGTGAGAATTTCGTGAGTGACCAGGTGATGGAGGCTATGGGTTCCTACCTGACCAACAAGTATGCCGAAGGCTATCCTGGCCACCGCTACTATGGTGGTTGCCAGGTAGTCGACGAAGTGGAGCAACTCGCCATCGACCGCGTCTGCAAGCTCTTCGACGCAGAGTACGCCAACGTACAGCCCCACTCTGGTGCCCAGGCTAATGCAGCCGTCCTGCTGGCCGTGCTGAAACCAGGCGATACCTTCATGGGTCTGAACCTCGACCACGGTGGTCACCTCTCCCACGGTTCACAC
>ERZ809472.323-NODE-323-length-12245-cov-5.114684_pt1 | contig 12245 bp, 15 predicted proteins | sample MGYA00521274_ERZ809472 | MGnify/ENA primary metagenome ERZ809472 (study PRJEB31581, sample SAMEA3312791) | metagenome | study: EMG produced TPA metagenomics assembly of the PRJEB8939 data set (Metagenomic analyses of Rumen microbiomes reveals... | reverse complement strand
GAAACGACCGTCATCAGTCTTAACACCATAAGCCATGAGAAGAAGACCCTCAAACACTTTGATGGCTTCTTTCATATCTTTTGTCTTAACGAGTCTATCAAGACGCTTATCCATTCCGCCTTCCTCGCTAAGTTCCATCTTAAGAATATCTGCCTTCGAAAGATTGAAGTAGAAGTCCTGTTCTTTCTCTACTCCGTTAAAGTCCTCAAATTTCTTTGTAATCTTATACATATGGTTGTTCTCCTTTCAAACTAAAATAATAAATAACCCAGGTCACCAGCACCAACTCCAGTGACCCGGGCATTTACATGCAACAGAAAAATATAACTATGAATTATACGTTAGAGAGAATGTCGAATACTTCATCAGGAAGAGGAAGTCTAGCTTCAACTGCACCAGTCTCAACCTTCTCATAGTATGTCTTTGTAAGGTCAGCCTCTGTATCAACAGAAAGAACGTACTCATTACCAACCTTCTCATACCATCCCTCTTCTGCAGGGTTATCTGAAGAGATTGCTGATACAACGTCATAACTAACTGATCCAGCTGTTCCATAAAGAATAGCTTCGATCGCATCAAGCTGAGCCTTTGTAACCTTTGTGCTGTCGATCTCAAGGTGAGATGTAGCCTTAAGTCCATCAACTGCTGTTACAGGAACAGGAGTTGTCTTGAACTCATATGAGAATGTCTGAGCTTCAGGGGACTCGTTAACTGTCTGACGAGACTTCTCTGAAGGTGATGCTGTAGCATTGTATACAAGATGAATTGTATAACCATAGTCAAGAAGCTCTGTATCGTTTCCGATAAGAGATCTGTATGAAAGACCGAATGCCTTTCTGTTCTGCTGAGCTACTGTAACGCCAGGAAGAAGCTCCTTACGTCCATCACAAGCCTTCCACTCATCAGGATATGTATAGCACTCGATTGTTCCGCCGAAGTTCTCGGTTCCACGAAGTGAGCCATACTTAATGTTATCAGCATAGAAGTCCTGAGCGTCACCGCCATCAGGAGACTCGTTAACTGAAGTAATACCATTCCAAACGGCTCCTGTAGGATACAAACCGTTGCTAATAGGATACAATACGCCTCTGTCAGTACCTGTTTCGAATTTCTTCTCGCCGGACTGATCCCAAGCTAATTTGAAATTTGTTGCCATATCTTTTACCTCCATTATTGATATAAAGTATAATAGTCATTGTAGACACCATTTGTAACAATTCTATTATTATGCGATATATAAGGAGCAGCAAAGAGCATTTTCTCCTTAAGATCATTCTTAATAGACTTGTACATATGATGTATCTCCCAATAACCAGTTATCAGGTAAGGTTTATTATCAGCATGGTCAACGACCGTTCTGATATATCTGTATACTATACACGGATAAACCATTCCAGTATTAGGAGGAGCCTGGAAGTATACATGATTATTCCCAATGACTCCTTCTAACAATGTTTGAAGTTCGTCTCTAGTCTTCGCCATCTACTTCACCAGCTTCCTCAATATACAAAGAGCCAAGCGACAGTGTGATCCTGGGGAAATCTTCCTCAACATCACTAACTGTCCACTTAGCCCCTCCAAATGTCACATAAGCAATCTTATGGAAGTTGTTCTGAAGATACTTATCGGCTACAATTGAAAGCCTATTAGAGACTCTAAAGTCTGCATTAATCTTATCAGCTGGTACTTCTCTCCAAGCGTCCTTAAGAACATTTCCGAAGAACTTCTTAGGGACTATCTGTGGTTCCCAGACACCATCTTCTACTTCGACTTCTTCTTTGAAGCCGATTTCACCGTACCATTTCATACGTTTACCTCCATAAAATCTGGCTCATTTTGATCAGCCGCTAATAGGCTCGTTGTTGTTAGCTGCAGCTGCTCTCTTAAGATAGAAGCTGATAGCTGAGAAAGGCTTGATCAATGCACCAGACATACGTGTCTCATAGAGATACTTGTACTGGTTGTAGTCGATATCGAAATCATCGAAGAAGTCAGTCTTAGCGCCGCCATTTGTACCAACATTGTAGTCAACAAGGTTAACTTCAACACCAATAAGAGGATACTGCTTTGTAACACCCTCTTCTGTGATAGCGATCTGCTGTCCTTCCATAACCTCAACAGGAACGATCTCCTTAACTCTCATAGCTGTAGCAACTTCTGCTTCGCTCTTGTAGAGTCTCTCGTTGATTCCGTTCTCAAGAAGAAGTGCATCTGTTACATAATCGTCTGTTGTGAAGAATGAAGGGTTACCTGATCCCTTGTACTGCTTACGAGCCTTAACCATAGCACGAATAAGCGCTCTAGCAATGTCGTCTTCTGTAGCATCTGCTGCAACTTCTACAGGAATCTTAACTGTGTAGAGATCAGCATCATTGTATACAGGACGAATGTGTGACTCCTGGATCTTGTCGTCATCAGACTGAAGTCTTCCATCACCGATAAGGATAGCACGAGCGATTTCCTCTTTGAGCATCATCTGCATTTCAGCCTTAAGCCATGCTACTACGCTGAAATCTGTGATATCATCGATATCGTCCTTATCAAGTTTCTGTTTCTTGTAAACTGTCTGAGGATCGGTTGTTCTCTTGAGCAATCCAAATACTTCCTCTTTCTTAAGTTTACCTTTGATATAACCCTTTGCACGAGCAGCATCCTCTGTAATATCAGCAAAGATGCTCTTTACTCTTGAGAAAGGTGTGTGGTGTGTAGCACCAAGTACTTTAGCAACCCAATCCTGCTCTCTCTTAATGAAATCAGGTGTGTTGTTAATTGTCTTTGCATCAGGGAAGAGGTAATCGATATTAGCGATACCATAGTCTACACCTGCAACGGGTGCATCACCATCAGCGTGTGCTAGGAATCCCTCCTCTTCAGCAGCTCTGAAAGCTTCTCTAAGAGAGCCCATCTGCTTACCAACTTTTGCAATCTCCATGAATTCGTCATGTGAAAGTGTGTTCTGCTGTACAGAACCATCAAATGCGTTATGTTTCATCTCTGAACCTCCTTCTGCTTCTTCCGCTGCCTTACCTACAAGGTAGGCAACTACTTCTTTTTGTTTCTCATTAAGAGAATTATAAACATCCTCGACCGTTTCATTATCATCAGTCGTATTTCCATCATCCGCATGGGATAATGACTTATCTGACTTCTTTTCTGAAACAGCCTGACTAATAAGGATAGCTACAGCTTTCTTCTGCTTTTCGCTTAAGGTTGCGAGGACATCGCCTACCGTTTCCTCATCGGATTCATCAGCATGCTGAACCGGTTTCTCTTCCTTTTCATCTTCTTCATCCTTATCTTCGGAATCATCAGACTCATCTTCTTCGTCCTCATCCTCTTCATCTTCGGGTGTATTGTCTTCCTCGTCCTCTTCGTCTTCATCAGCATCCTTATCCTTATGGAGAAGAATATCACCGTATCCAACGAAACTGATCTGAGCTTCCTCTTCAGAAATCTCGCCATGAGAAAGTACTGCATCGATAAGTGCGCCTCTATTAGCTCCTGCTAATACAACGCTTACCTCTTTTATGGCGCCATGAATAACGTCTCCACCCTTCTGTCTAAGCTCGTTAGCAAAGATTGAAAGCGCTACTACATCACCATGTTCGACGCATTCTTTGGCATTCTGGCCTGCATCTGTGTTATTGAAAGAGCAATAAGCGTAAACGCCATCGTCCCTTTCTTCCAAATCTGCATGACCAAGTACCTGATTCACGTCTTTATGGTTGTGCATCCATACGAGAGGTACACGTTTACCGTCATCGGCAGAAAACGCACCGTGCCTAATTGTTCTACCATCAGAGCATTTAATGTCGTTTCTGGTAGCCCAACCAGCAAAGTCATAATGCTGTTTAGACATCTTTTATACCTCCTTCATCATTTACTTGATCTATTACATCACCATTTGCTTCCTGGTTCACCTCTTCATTAGATTTATTTAAGTTAGGATTACGAAGTGAATTAGCATCTTCAGTATCTGCAGGTTTCATTCCGATTTCTGCTCTCAATTCGTTAGAAGTCATGATCTCATTTCTTCTAAACTTATCAGCTATATCGGCTAACTGAGTAACAGGTACTAACTTAAACGGATCTCTAAAGAAGTAGATCGTATGCCCTTGTGTTATTGCTGTCTTAGAAAGGAACTTCCTCTTAAATTCATCAGCAATAGCTGAGCAAATTGGAACAATGGTGTTGTTATAGTAATTTATGGTTGTAGCTTCATCAGCTGTACCATCTAGTATTGATTGGGTAACACCCAACTTATTAAACAGCTCAGTAGTAAGCTCTTTAACCTGATCCCAAAGGTCAGATTGAATCGGTCTATTCAACTGAGTTGGTTTTTCAGTACCATCAACATAAGCTATACCAAGAGGCGAGTCTGATAATTGTTTCTCGATCTCACTTCTTCTTTTTTCCGCCTCCAGTCTTCTCTGCTCAGACTTGATTACATATGGTAATGCAATGAGCATGTTCAACTTATTGGACGTATTTTGATCATTCTGCTTATCCAGCTTATTGATGGTTCTTATTAGTCGCTGTAATGTCGAGTTTGGTTCGTTCATTGTAGCATAGAACGGATTTGTTATTATAGCAACCATGTCTTTAGGGAATACAACCTCTTGGAAGATGCCCTGTCGCTCGTTATACAATCTTACCTTAACAGCAAGAGGATACCAAGCTGTTATCTTACCAACCCTCATCGAGTAGATGTCCCAATTCTGACTCTCAGTAGTAGGATCATCATCTGTATCCACAGGTACTGCTGCAACTACTCCTTCATCGAACATAGACTCTACAAGATCCTGAATGAAAGCCTTACCAGTTTGATCTACGTTGGCAGACATGGTTAAGCAATCATTAAGAGTTGATGGAGTAACAGTTTCTTTGTAATAACCGTTAGCATCAAGTCTAGCATGAACCATATTTATCTGTGATACATCTACTGCTATTCTGTTATATACAGAAGCAACCACAGATCTCTGGCTATTAATTGCAAAACTTGTTCTGTCTGGTCGTGAACCATAGCTATAATAAGCTTCACCTTTTGGACCAGTAGTCCATTCGAATTCTTTTGTAGGATCTCTACCAAGAAAAGCGTTCCATCCAGAACGTATTCTCTGACTTAATGACGCCATTTATTAATACCTCCCATCGTAGTATCTGATTATCGCTCCATCTTTGTCGAAGTGTTTAACCGTCTTCTTTTTCTTTTCTTCCTCAGTACGATTCTTACCTTTTTCTCGATAGTAATCAGTAGCTACTTCAGCAAATGTTCTTGTCTTTTTGTCACTCTTATCATCTTTTGGTTCTGATGCATCTTCGGTCTTGCTTGACGATTCGCCTTTCTTCTTAAGCTCATTAACTTTCTTTTGCACCAGTTCATAGTCGTCTCCAAGAGCAGCTTTACGTTCGGCACCATTTTTATACTTACCTCTGATAACATCTCTAGCAGCAGCCTCGACATCGAACTCTTTTTCCTGAAGCTCTTTCTCGATTTTGTTAGCTATCGCTGCGTCACCTTCGGATAGTGATTCCAATAAGTCTTTATACTCCTGAGAATTTTTACCCTTAGATTCAGCGATCTTTACAAGATTGTTAATGGACTCTTCTTTCATACCAGTAAATTCACTAACCTTCTTTACAGATTCTGAATCATTCTTCCACTTTTCTTTATTCTTAACATAGTAATCGTGGTTATACTCAGAAGAATTGTTTTTCTTACCATCCGTTCCTTTTTCATTGGTAACTGAATCAGCGGTACCGTATTTTGCTCTATGCTCTAACGATTCCTCATCAGAAAAGAAGTGGCCTTTGTTGTTATAATAACCCATAGACACCTCCTTTTATTCAAATGCATCTTTATTCAGTTTGTAAGCTACCAAAGCATCCATCATAGCTGCAACTGCATCAATCTTAGCCTCATATGATTGCTTGAGTAGTTTCTTATTACCATTAGTATCTTCAATGGTGATAGCATTACCCATTGTCCACATCATAAGCTGCTGGTCAAATAACAGCATCCTCTCTTCAGCTAACTTCTTTAGTTCAGTCAACGGCACAGACTCAGTCCTTGCTCCCTGTATAACTTTTTCTACGCCAAACTCACCATTCTCCAGTACCCAACGGTTGACAAACTCTTTCGCATTATATGGGTCGTATCCGAAACATCTTACATCATAACCGGTTTGTGTTATATGATTATCGAGATCCTCATACACATCCATAACATCCAAAATAGTGCCATCCATTACTACTAGTGAACCTTCTTCTATGAATTCGTTGTATTTCTCTCTCATAGCAGCAGGTAATTTATGATAAGTGAAGTCTGTTATGTAGTTCTTGGTTTTAACACCAAAGCATCCGTTACGCAACGGGAATAGGAAAGTGAACGCACAGAAGTCACCACCCTGAGAAAGGTCGGCTCCAAGAGCACATGGCATTTGCCAGAAGTCTTGTTTGTTATGAACCTTAGTTTCCTCAAATGTAAAGAAGTAAGTAAAGCCTTCCATAGGTAAACCGAACCTCTTAGCCAGAATATCGTTTCTAGCATCAGGGTTCTGTTCAGCTCTCTCGACATCTCTCTGATAAGCTTCATACTCAACTGTGATACCGAGGTTAGGATTGGCCTTAATCCACATAGATGGATCAGCTACTTCTTCTACATCATCCAGTTTATACCACCAGATAGATACATAAGGAGCATAGTACTCTCCTTTTAGGATTTTCATAAGCTCCATTTTGATCGTGTCACCAACACCGTTTCTTACTGTTCCCTCCGAAGAAGTCGCAAGTATCAGATAGCCTGGCACCTTACATGATCCCTGCTCAATAGCACCGATGGGATCTTCTCTAATGTCACAAGAGAGCCACTCATCAACAGATGCCACCTTATCTCTTCGTCCCTGTAACTTGTCGATTGACATAGGGACTGTCTCGAGCAGCGAGTTAGTAATAAAATTTTGTATACCCTTCTTAGTAGATGCAAGCTTCACTCTGTCTTTGTTATTACCAGTAGTGTTGTTTATAGAACCTTCTGTTAAGAACTTGGTTAGAGGTCCTCTTGCTCTAGCAATAGCTGTCTTAAATGGGAATAATACTTCTTCTGCCTGTCTAATTGTCGGTGCGGTTGCCATTTGCTTAGTAGTTGAGGTATCAACGTTTAAGAAATACGCATGTATACATGTGTCATATAACGTCTTAGCAGCGCCTCGTCCTACGATAAGGTATTGCTTAGATGTAAGACGCTTCTTGTAACGCTTTTTAATGTAACCACCTCGTCCACCGCCTTTAGCATTGGGGTCCCAAACTTTCCGTTCTTCGAAATAATACCAACCGAAAACTTCTTCACCCCAAAGTTTAAATGGCTCAGTCATAAAGAAATCTGAACCATCAGTTAGTGTAAGCTCCTTTTCACAATATGCTATCCATCCTTCTACAGCCTTGTCGTCATAGTAAAACTCTGGATTTTCTATTAGGTAATCTATTCGATTCATCTCATAAGAGATATACTCGTTAACTTTTGTAACACCTAACAGAACATCTGTCCGGAACTTACCATAATATTTAGGTATTGCAGTGTTAGATAACATTAGAAATCAGACCACCGGACGCTATCTCGCCAATCATCATAGTCAAATGTGGCTAATGCTGTCTGCATCGATACGTCTCTTTGTGACTGCATGTATGACTCTGAGAAGATAGAACTGTAGTCGAAGTCATCGTAATCACTCATCTTCTGGTTAGAAACTTCTCTAAGAGGTTTAACCATTCCTTCATTGATATCACGAGTTGTCTTCGGCTGTTCCTGTTTCTCCTCAGTAGGCTCTTGTTTCTTTGTTTCTTCTTGTTTTTTAGCTTCTTTTTCTGCCTGCTTCTCGGCTTTCTTATCTGTTTTAGCCTGCTTTTCAGCATTTGCTTCTGCTGTTTCCTTAGCTCCCTTAGCTACATCTTTACTAACTTTAGATGTAATCTTATCGAGAACATCCATTTCTTTCTTGTTCTCTTTAGCTTTCTGTGAAAGTCCTGCCTGAATCTCCGGCCACATAGCTTCACCCTTATGAGTTGAGTTATAAACCTTAGCTATTGTATTATAAGCTGCTATACCTTTTTCTGCCCAGTTTCTAGCACGGTTAACATTCTCCATGGCCTTGTCAATTCTGTCTGCAATAGTTGGGGCAGGCTTCTCGTAGAAAAGTTTAGCATTCAAATCTATTCGATTCATTGCTTCGGAGAGTTCTTGGTAAGTCATCTTATCTGCAAACTCTCTTACTTTGGATTTATCACCAGAACGAATCGCTTCCTGCTTTTCCATTTCAGCTTTGGATGCTTTTTGAGAACCGGGCTCAACTCTGGTGAGCTGATCTTTAAGTCTAGCTCTCTCAGTAGCCTCTCTCAGCTCGTCTGTTGTGAGATTAGATACATTCTTAGCTATCTTTTTCTTATCACCAGCTCTTGCAGCATCTAATGCGGCCGCTCTCTGCTCTTCAGGAGTAAGGACTTTCTTTGTAGATTTCTTTTTAACGTTCTCAATAGAACCTTTTCCAGAACTCTTACCCACAGACACTCCTGCAGCCGATGCTGCGGCCTTCTCTGCGGCAGAATGATCTCCTTTTCCTAATGGATATGGAGGACCACTCATCTTTCCCCATTTCTGACCGAGAATCCCATGGTGTTCTAAGTAAGACATACCCTCGTTGATCTCGTCAGAGAAAGCTGTGAAATCACTCATGTTAATCCTCCTCTCCATAACACTCTACTTCTGATCTTATTCTCCACTCGTACTCATCTATCTGCTTATTCAACTGCTGAACAGCAATAGAACTTGTAGGCGGATCAAACATCAGATGTACTTTCATGATTATGTAACTCTTTATGAAATTGAAACGATCACTTGTGATGATCTCGTCCCATTCTTCTTTATCTCCTTCTATGGAGAATCCCTCATCAGGGCCGTAACCAAGTTGATGGAGGGTCGAGAATGCTGAATTGATATCCACGATTAACTGTGGATCAAACACATCATACTCCTGAATAATCCCGCATGCTTCTTTAACGTCAATTAGGATTGATTGTTTAAGCTTAGCCATATTACCCTCCTTTCTCCGGTGAGGTTATTTCTTTTTGAAACTAAGTTTATTCTTTTTAAGTGTTACCTTCTCAGCAGGCTTTGTATCGATAGTTTCCTTGCCTGTAAGGTTTGAAGATGCTGTGACTTTCGTCTTAGGTGTAAAGAAGTCTTTTATAAGATCTTTACCCTTCTTTATAGTTTCCATAGCTGCTCTTGGTAACGATCCCATGGAATAAGTAGAGTATTTTTCACCCTTTATAGGCTGGCCTGCATTTGGACCTTCTCTATAAAAGTTTTCTGATATTTGTTCATCAACTAGTAGACCAGGTTTAAAAGCAGTTCTTGTCGTCATTTTTGGAACAGTTCCACCGTTACCACCCCAGTCTTTTTCATACCATAATGGCTCTCCGGTCTTAGAGTCTCTGGCAGTACGATCTACTGTATTAGTATCAATACCCTTTGTACTGTAATAATATCTAGCGTTTTTACCTTCTCCCTTTTTAGATGTATATTTATGTTTCTTCCAGGGACCAGAGGAATGCTCGAGAGAGTTCTCTTCTTCCCTGGCAGCTTTTGCGTCATCGAAATATCCCATGGTTATTCCTCCTCTAATTACCATTCTTCTTTTAAGAACTTTCTATAAGCTGCATCTAGTTCTTTACCTGTCAAAGGTTCTCCGTTTCTATCGTAATCGAGATTCCTTTCAATAAATTCCATGTTGTATGCTCCAGTTTTCTTAGCATATTTTGCTGCAGAGTCTATATCCTTAAACTCGGTTGTTCCTGGCTTGAAGTATTTCGCATTTTCTTTAGAGTATGGGTCATTACTACTTGATTCGGACTTGTTACGATTACTAAGAGATTCATTCATCATCTTACCAAGCTCCTTATCAGTATAACCAGATTTAATAGCCTTATTGTATGCATCGGATTGTCTTTCATCCGCTTTTCTTTCTTCTTCTCTTATTTTCTTAGAGCTGCTATTATTCTGATAGTTATCGTAAGCGTTATTCCAATCTTCATAAGCCTTTTTAAAATCTGAACCAGCAGCTTTTTTATTCTCATCATAAGCTGCTTTTCTAGCTTTTTCTTCAGCTTTAACCTGTTTGCTAGATTCGAAATATCCGTTCGAAGCAAGTGAAGCAGTTTGTGCACCTACGCCACCAAGAGGTCCAGCTATAATAGTACCTATCATCTGAGCTTTTTGTGATTCTATAAACTGTTTACCAAGTTTAACTTCAGCTTCGGAAAGATCTTTAAGCATAATATCTTTATTTTTTGAAAGAACTTCTTTAGCTCTTGTGTACTTTGCTATTTTATTAGAATCACCTTTTGCAAGTGCTTTATTTAATTTCTTTTCGTTCTTGGCAAGATCTTTTTCGTACTTAGCGCCTTCAACAGATCTTTTAAACCTTTTTGACTGTGACTCATATCCACCTTCTGCACCTTTTCCGTATATTCGTTTCTTGCCTAATGGGGTAAGACTTCCATCTGAATTCTGGAACCTACGGACTCCCCATTTTTGGCCGAGGATGCCGTGGTGCTGTAAATAATCGCTTTGCATAGTTTATCACCATAACCTAGTATCCCCAGGTTTCCTTTCTATTGGTTTAGTTGGTGTAAGTCCTCCCACTTCTCCATAATGGATAGCATTGTGTGTTCGATGTGTGCAACAAATAAGATTGTTCATGTCAAAGACACACGGATCGAAGTGTGTTACCTGTTCGATCGTGATTGGATTGATGTGATGAATCAAGATCTTCGTATGTATCGGTCTATCTTCTATCCCTAGATCGCAACCATTATCTCGAATTATAACCCTTCGTCTAACTTCTTCCCATTGTGGAGATTTGTATAGCATTTGATTAAGTAGTCTGTGTCCGCCGAACGTTTCGACTGAGCATTGACCCTTAATCTGTAAATATCTGAATCTTTCTTCGAATGTTGGAAGTTTGATGAGCTCATCGTACGTTAAGTAACTCATGATCTCTACCTCCGCATTCTGCTTTGGTGTATTGGTAAACTGGTCTGGTAAAGAAAGGACTTAAACCTTCTGTCTGCAGTTTACCTTTGTCTATTTGGTCAAATATGATGTCCATATCAATGTTATAGTTCTGGTGAATTGTACTAAAACCTTTGCCCATATAGTTATTCCTCCTCCACTCCGCTATAAAGTTTCATAGCAGCCAATACCTCATTGTAAAGTTCCTCTGTGTACTTATTACTTTCAATAGCTTGGGCCTTAATTTTCTGAAGTTCCACCTCAGCTTCTAGTTTTTCTCTTTCGAGACGTTCTTTCTCTGATCCCATTCGCAAATAGTGAACAAGTTCCTGAGAAGAAGCTGTGTGATTTCGAATTCTGTACTCAACTTCTTTCACAGCCAAAGCTATCATCTCGTTTTCAATAGCTTCAGGAGAAGTTCCAGTGAGTTGAGATACAAATTCTTCTGGTTCTGCTGGTGAGGCAGATACTTTCGTTCTCCTTGGCATAGTTTTTCATCTCCTTTCACAGACTTTTAACCCACTTTTTAGAGGCACAATAGAGATACTATTATCGTGAAAGGAGTGCGGTTCACCGGTCCGCATTTGTTTAAACTAATAGTCATCTACTGCACCCCTAAAGAGTGGGTTAAATATCTATTTACAAATATTCGAAATGGTATCCGTGAGCATGTTTACAAATACCTCTCAAACAATCTGATATACATGCATCTGGTATTCCGGTCCTTCGTTCTGCCTCTCCTATACTATAGAATTCTTCTCCAGTTTCAATACAACGTATTGGCGAAGACGTTGACACTAAGCCATGACTAAATGCATGAACAGTATTTTCTTTATCGGTAACCCATTCTAGGTTCGATAAATCGTTATTTAACTTATTACCGTCTATATGGTTCACTTGAGGCTTATTATCAGGATTCGGTATAAACGCATTTGCAACTAATCTATGCAATGGTACCTGATAATCTTTACCGTCTTTATACAAATGTGCGCTATAATATCCATGGGAGTTTATTCTCATTCTAAGAATTCGTCCTGTATTTGTATTCATAACCCTACCATCTGTAGAAACTGCATATTGCATATCTCCTATTTGTGCCCATTTCTCCATCAAGCACCTCCTCAGGGGTTAAAAAGTTTTCACAAAATATCCCTCCGCGGCCAAATCAAAGACTAGC
>ERZ809472.322-NODE-322-length-12255-cov-7.485164_pt1 | contig 12255 bp, 31 predicted proteins | sample MGYA00521274_ERZ809472 | MGnify/ENA primary metagenome ERZ809472 (study PRJEB31581, sample SAMEA3312791) | metagenome | study: EMG produced TPA metagenomics assembly of the PRJEB8939 data set (Metagenomic analyses of Rumen microbiomes reveals... | reverse complement strand
AAACTCATAGGTTGCTCTCAGGAGCAATATTCTCGAATCGAGGGAAATTCCAGGGATGGTAAGCGGTATTGGCCTGCCATCTCTGATATTTTTGAGATTCCCCCTGAGGAATTCGAAGAGTTTATGGCACCTTGCAAGACTGAACCGGAATGGAGGTAATATGACACGTTATGAATACATAAATGAGCTTCATAAGTATAAATCAGCGTTTAACGCTTTAACCGGGTATGATTTTATTTGGTCTGTTAAAACACATAAATTTAAATGTGTTGAATATTCATTATACTGTAAAACTCCATATTATGGATATGATATTTCTTTGAAAACAGTAAGACCTTATATTACAGCACCCATTTCTTTGATGTTAAATCCAACAGACAAAGGTTTTAAAGCTTTACAATCTGAAATAAATGATCAACATATTAGTGTTTTTAAGTCACTATATTCAATTTTATTACACGATTTTCTTCAATTAAAATGGGACAAAGAGGAGGGTGAATAATGTGTGATGTAAAATTACCAAAAGAATCTTTGATCATATCAGATACTAATCCGTATATTCATGTAGCACAAAAAGGTGACCTTAGATGTAAAATGAATAAATGTTATTGTTGTTCAAACAAGCATAATTGCATACATTATGAAAGTAGATGGTTTGTATGCCAACTTTGCCAGTATAAATATACATGCTCATCTGTTTTGAATATACATAAGCCAATTAGAGATCTTCTATATGATATGCTAAAAGAAGAAATAGAACGATGTTTAAAGGAGGAGGCAGACAATGCAGCAACAAAGAATGATAATGCCTGATGAATTGCAGGCTATAGAGCATGTTAAAGAGATGTGTCATCAGCTTAACGTATTGAAGGCTGATGAAAAGCGTCTCAAAGAGCAGATATTTTTGACAACTCAGTCCATTGGAAGGGATATCCGTTTCGATGTAATTAAGGAAAAGATGGGCGCGGTTAGTCAGAAGTATATCATAGAATCCTATCAAGATCATATTCCAGAGTTGATGAAAGGAGATAGACTATGAAACGCGAAAATTGGTATAACATGCTTCGACAGAAGTATGGTGAAACCCTTATTAAAGAAATGCAGATCATTGATAGTAAGGAAGATGAAGTCACTATTGACAGCAAGGAAGGAAAACCCGGGTTTATCATGACAACGGATCAAGGTGATAAATTCATATATATCCCGGATTCTGTGAAGATGCTATGTGATGATTGTATTCATTATAAGGTTTGCAGTCGACATTATGATGGAACATATAAAAGAGTTGTTTGTGAGTTTCATTTTAGTACAAGAGATATGAGAGATGCAACATTTGGGCTTAGATATTCTACACCAATCCTACCAGTTGATAATCCATTTAAGGAGGGACCTACATGCGAAGAGTAACTTATATCTGTGATCGATGTGGCAATGAAATTGCTGATGTTGGTCATGATATCATATACAAAGTGAGTGTTGGCACAATGGACTATCCATCAACTACATATTTTGTTAAGATGGTATCATATTCTATAACAGGGTCTTCATCACAAGGACCTGCGAGCAGAACGAACGATGAGAAAATTCATTTTTGTCTGCAATGCAGATCAGATTTTAGAGATTTTATGGAGGAGGGTTTAGAAAAATGACACCAGAAGAACGAATTCAGAGTCTTGAGAAAAGAGTAGATACTTTGGAGAAGTTTATACTTTCTATGTACCCAAATAACTATACAGATCAGAGCGGTCGTCTTAACTGGAGGACTTACGAACTTGAGAAGGAGTTTAAATCCTTGGAAGAAGACCGTAAAAAGAAAGACAAATGGAGGTTTTAATTATGATCGGTGATAAGAAAGAAGTATATTTTTCACAGTGGTGCAAGTCCTGCAAGCACTACAACAAACTGGATACAGAGGATCCATGTGATGAGTGTCTCGGAGAGCCAGGCAACGAGGATTCTCATAAGCCAGTAAAGTGGGAGGAGAAAGAATGACAAGGTTGGTTGATGCAGACGAATTGAAAAAGGCGATAAATACTTGGGATAAATTTGCTTGTTTACCTAATGGCGAATTAGAACTTTTCAGAAATTTAGAACATCCTGAAATGTTTGAACCCTATATACACCTTAGGGATGTTATTAAGGCAATCGACAATGCTCCAACAGTGCCTTTACCCGAATTCAAAGAGTGTTACAAAGTCTTTAAAGTTGGAGATATTATTCATTTTAACAAAGGCATTTTGGGTGGAGATATTGCAAAAGCAAAAATAATATCTATCGAAGTTGGAATTCTCAATGACAATGTGTATGTTGTAGAGAATTGCTATGATGGAATGACACAACGTTTTAGCGAAGAATTTTTGCAAGAATTTGCGGAGGTGATAAAGAATGAAACTGGTAATTGATATTCCTGACGAGGTATATAAGAGAATTAAAGACAATAAGGATTATGATTATGGTGAGTTAACATACGCTATTGATAATGGTATTCCATATGCTAAAGAAGCAGTTCCAGAGAAAGGAGAAGAAACAAAAGTATTACAATCATTGTGTGACACTTGCAAAAAATATTATGAGTGTTCAAACAGTTCCAAAATATCCCCAAATTGTTATGTGACAAAATGTTGCAAGTACAAGAACGAGGAGGGCAGATAATGAATAGTTCAGATATAGCACTTGAGGGTATAAGACGGATTCACGATAGTGTGATGGCAGAATTTAAACCGAACTTTTCCATTTTTGATGGGCTTACCGAAGAAGAAATGTGGTTGATGTTTTTAATACTCAACCAAATGAGAAAGGAGACAGAGAATGAAAAAGCTGGTATGTGACCTTTGTGGAAAAGAACTTAATGTACTAGATTGCTATGACGAAGACGGATATTCCCAGTATGTGAACGTGGAGATCCGGGATAGTCGAAAGCACGGTGCTGAATACGACCTTTGTAATAACTGCTATGAAGATATATTTCAATATGCAAAAAGAAAGCGAGACAAACAATGAGTAAGAAAAAGACATTTTACGGAGGCATACTTCCTAATGGTAAAGCATATTTCTATGGAGATAAGATACTAAGAATATGTAGCATAATCATAAATGTGATAGAACTTATTCTTATTATTTATCTGTTAGCGAGGTAATAAAGAATGACAGTAGAACAGATTTTGACCGAAATATATAGGAGTGGTTGTGCTGATGAGGTGTTTCTTGCATTGGCAAAGCGTGTAATTATCGAAAAGAAAGAATTGAATAATCAGCAAGATTCAATTTGTAGCACTTGTATTCGTACAGATTGCGCACATAGGTTTATGTGTGGATATTATTGCGGGAGTGATAAAAAATGAAAGTTTTTGATCCGGATAACGAATATCATAAAGTTGTCATTAGATATAAAAGGAGGTAGAAATGAAAGCCATTATTATTCTCGACAATGTCCCAGATTGGCAGACCGGAGAAGAAGTTCAAGTATTCTTTCCAGATAGTATGTGTAAAAGAGGTAAATGCATAGCAGTTCTCGATGATGACCTCGGTCAGTTATATTCTACAGATGCTACAAATGCAAAAATAATTTACAGATATTTGCTGGATGATTATTTGAAAGGGAGGTTTGACAAATGACACCAGAAGAGATTGCTAGTCTGAAAAGATGTAGTGCAGCGTACAGTGTTGGTTATGAAGATGCTCTTAGAGATTGCTTTATGGTAGGTAAACGAGTTAAAGTAAACTCTCCAAGTTCGCAATTTGATGGTGAAACTGGTACTATAGAGCGTGTGTACTATGCTATACGCATGGACTCTTTGGCAAAAAAGAAGGAAGAGAATCCTAATTTTAAAGGATCCACTGTTTACAGCATTGTATCATCTAATGTGGAGGTGTTGCCAAATGAGTGACATAACTCGCTACCACTACAATAACAGATTGCTGAAGATAACTCTCATATTCTCAGCAATCGCTATATTTTTATCAATGGGTATGATAGCATTTGCCATATACCTAATGTTCGGAGGATAGACCAATGGATAAAATTTTATACATTCTTTGGTGGTTCATGTTTGCACAAATGGACGTAGACCAGAGAATGCAAATCCCGCCTGAACGCATGGCATACATGTGTGGGCTTGAGGAAGACGAATTTGAGTATTTTGCTCAAGTCGTAGAGGCGGAGTCAGACGGCCGTGTAGAGTATCACGATGGTAAGTTATATGTCGCTGCATGTATCTGGGATAGGATTAACAGTTCATATTTCCCGGATACAGTGCGCGGCGTGTTAGATCAAAGTGGACAATTTTCTACCACATATGGAGGTTCCTGTAGAAAATCAGCGACTTCTGCGAGTAGGTATGCTATTTTAGAAGCATATTATCAGCTCCAGAGCGGTGATATTCCGACGAATATTCTATACTTCAATTGTATAGGATATAACTACGGAACGGCCTATGACAGGATCGGTGATAACTATTTCATGCAGTATGGCGATGAAGTAGAGTTCACGTGGAATGATATTTGGTATAACACATGCGTATTCAGCCCTTTAGAGGAGATGAAGTCGCGCATGGGAATGGAGGAAGAATGAGGTATTATAACAAAACTGTTTATCCAAAAGAAATTACAGAAAACGATCCGGAATTCAGAGTATGGGTAAAGAAAAGCATTGCGCGTAACCTGGTCGATGCGGTTTTGGATAATATGAAGTTTGATGAAACAGATGACTGTATTAATTATCCAGAATTTCAAGACAAGAATGGATGGGTAACAGAATTTATAGGAAGCATAGACATATCTATCCCAACAAAACTGATGCCTATGGGGAGTGTGTATGTCTGTGAGAACTGCTTTTCTAATCACCAATGTATTCCTACCAGTTATCGTTTTTCTGACAAGGTTCCGAAGTATTGTTCTAACTGTGGCGGACATTTCACAAACATATATCGCGAAAACGATTATTATCTGATAAAAGAGAAGGAGGATGACAATGACTAATAAAGAAGCGATCGAGCATTTAAAATGGATGATAGATTATGATTATAACGATGATATGGATGCTGTTGAATTAGCAATTAAAGCTTTGGAGAACGAAAGACCAAAGGGCGAGTGGATAGTTAAAACACAATCAACGTTTCCTCAATATCAGCCTAACGAATACGAATGTCCCTTTTGTCATACTGTAGTGAACCACAAAACTAACTTTTGTCACCATTGCGGAGCAGAAATGGAGGTAACCAATGAAACTCAAATGGACTAAAGGCTCAATTGCCAGAGATGCATCCCAGGAGGAAGGACCTACTGTGGATATTTGGACGACGGAATGTACTGTTAATTACAGCACATGTTTCGTGATGATCTTACCAACATCTGTTATTCACGGAAACGATGACTTTGGAAGCAAGGATTGTCGTTGGGTATATTTTATACATGAGATATGGAATAGGCCATATTCTAGGAAGATGTTCTTTGGCCACACATCAGTACCATATTCAAACCCAAACACCGCTAAATCGGAGGCGAGAAAATTCCTTGAAGAGATGGAATTTTATTATGGAGGTACAGACGTATGACAGAACTACAGGGAATGAGCGATTTTGAGATAGCTTCGATGCTTGGAGAAGCACTTTCCAAGATCCGCACATCTTTAGATACGGCAAAGAAGTTCAATGAATCTAACGATTGGATTCGTACTACTAATGATCTTGATGATGCTGGAAAAATGCTGGGCAAACTGAAACTCGATTTGATGTCCGAGCGCATTGGGAGGTGTGCGCCATATCTCGAGCACATAAACAGCATAGTAAATATCGAGGATTGCCTGTTGCATGATGGTGAACCACCAGAAGTATCCGAAATTTATGCTAAACTTATTGACGTGCCTACAGACGATAAGAATTTAATCGTCGATGATGTCCAGGAATTGACAATGGCAATCCGTCCGACGATCTTACTAATGGAGATAAAGGAGCATATGGACGCCATAACAGGCTGCATTAAAGAGCTAAACTCCATCTCTAGTGATGCTTTTCTATGACAAATTCCGCGTCAATTACATCTTCTATAGTGAGAAGCAGAATTTAGTATTTTTTACACTGTTTCTCGCTTTTTTGGCCTAAATTTTAATACAGGAGGTAAAAATTATGGCAAAACGTAATGTTTTAATCGTCATGCAAAAAGGTGATGACGACAAACTCGAAGGTGGAATGGATGGTATCATCCAAAGAGTTCGCACTGTCTGTGAGAGAGCATCTTGCGGAACTGTTAAGAAAGGAGATGAGTTGTCTATCGAGAAATTCTTGTACAAAGATACTTATGACCACCATAATGGTGTCAGCTACTCTTCTTTTCTTAAGGATTTTTGCGAACTCATACGTGTATCCGATATAGTGTATTTATTTGAGGACGATGCATTTCTGCCGTATTTTATAACAGAAATCGCACTTGGGTATGGAATGCCGATAATTAGAGATTTCGGTGACCATGTGCAAGTTGAATTATCTTCACAAACCATAGCAGAACAGGAGGTATAAATTTATGTCATGGTTTAATGATCACAAGCGACAGATATTCCTGGTAACAGGCATCACGTGTTCTGTCGCAACACCAATCGTGACTGCATATTGCACGAAGAAAGCAATGGATGCAGTTGATAAAAAGGGTGTGAAGGACAAAAAGGAAGTCGCTAAGGTGGTAGCTCCTTATGCAATTGCCCCTCTCGCACTCACAGCTCTCGGCACGGCAACTAGTGTATTGTCTTATAACGAGAGCGGAAGGGCTTTGTCAGCAGCTTCAACTGCCACAGCAGCACTCACATCACTCACGACCACATCAAAGATATATGATGATATCGTGAAAGAGGTTGTGGGCGAAAAGAAGCACTCTGAGATTGAGAAAAAGGTCTTGGAGAAAGTTGCTGATGCTCCCGCAAAAGATTATGTTAAGAACCCAAACATCGAGGTGAAGGCTGACGGTGATAAACTCACTATTCTTGGCCCTACAGAGATTGTTTGTGATACTGGTCATGGCGATGTAGTCTTTAGGGAGAAATGGTCTAATCAACTTATCCGCACATCTTGGGAGCAGATTCGTACAGTTATCAATGATCTCAACGCCAGAATAAACGATGGCTATGATGTCACCGTAAACGATTTGCTTATCAAGCTCGGTGCAAATGTTGCTGAGTTGGGGGATGCATATTATTTCCCGAATGGTATCAAATATATGGCAGATGATGATCATCTCTACACACGCGATAAGAGTAACCAGCCATTGGGTATTCTTGAATTCGCTATGGGTAGAGGCCCAGTCCCTGTAAACAAGCCATTGGCTAGACTTTAATCGGAGGTGATTTTCTATGACACCATTGCAGAAAGCATTTTTGACAGGTGCTGCGTGGGGTATCTGTGCAGGAGCCGTTACAGTAGCACTTATTGTTGAGGAAGATAAGAAAGATAAGCGTTTGCGTGACCTTCAAAAAGAAAACGCTAAGCTTAAGGTTGACAATCAGCTTCTCAAAACAGATCTCGAAGGCTATACTAAGAAAGATCAGATTGAGGTTGACAAAGATGTACAGACGAGCGAGAACTAAGCCATATTTTCCTCCGCGTAAAATACATGGTGTATAATGGCACAAAAGTGCCAAAGATCAGATTATTTTAAACGGAGGTAACGTTTTATGGCAGTAACAGAGAAAAAAGAGAGAAAGACAGGAATAACAGTAAAGCCTACTTTTGGCGATAGAGCCAAAAAGGTTGTTGCGGTAACAGCTGCAGTAGCAGCTTCACCAATACCTGTAGCCAATGTTATTGTTGGCGTAATTGCTGGCAGAGTCTGCAAGGGAGTCGATGACGAACTTGAGATTGCTGAGGCAGATGCGCAGCATGAGGCAGAGGCTCAGAAGGTGATTGCTGATGCAAAAGCAGTACAGGCAACAGAGACGCAGGCAACTGAGTCGTCTTCTCAGCCGGAAACAACCGAGGCAACTCGGTAATCCGTAAGGAGGGTTATGCAATTTGCATAGCCTTCCCTTTTTTATTTAAAGAAAGGAGAAAAAGCATGGCAGATGAAGAAAAGGACTTGATAAAGATTGAGACAAAGCAACCTAATTCACTGCTTGGATTTTTTAGTCGACTTACAGACGACAGCACGATAATTGGGTCAGTCTGTAAAAACGTTGTCATCCCAAGACTTGTGGACACAGCATATGAGGCAGGTGTAGCAGGTCTTAAGAAACTCTTCTGGGGTGAAGACACGAAATGGTCCAGAGGTGGAAGTCAGACTAAGTCAAGTTCCAGCATTATTATCGGAGGCGGACATACGGCATATAACCAGATGTCAAATCGAAACGGTCCAGAGCCGACGCGCACAGAGTCAAACATCTCAAACGCGTTTGCGTCTGCAGCCCGTAAAAAGGCTAATGCATACCTTATCAGGATTACAGATGACCCTTCAAAAGGTATAGACGCATGGGAAAGGGGCCGTGAGATCGAGGAGCAGCTTGTCGATAAATTCGAGGCAAGCGGACTTATATCCGTCCAGGATTTGTATGTAGCAGCAGGAGTTAGTGATATACCGTCCAGCGCACTCAACTGGGGTTGGGATAGCATCCGCGAACTCAAGCGTTACAGAGACCTCGACGACGATAGAGTTGTAATCATCCAGCTCCCGAAACCAAAAGATATTACTATGCTGTAAAGGAGATTTTCTATGACAACATCCTACTATATTAAAGTAAAGGATTCTACTGGTGATACTATGCGCTATGTAGCAGATGGATACGAGTTCACAGATGATGGTGACCTTATATTGTATTGTGGCAATGAAGAGGTTACATACAATATGTCTTTTGTTATATATTATAGTATCTGTGAGTCCACGAGTATGTTGAGCGATAAAGAGATTTCAAAGGCAATTGACGAGGTTGGAAAAGATAAATGACAATTCAGTATAAATGCAATTATTGCGGTCAGATCAGACTTGGTATGAAAGAGCAGGTGTATGTGCCATGGCATATTGCTGTGAAAAGTGCTTCACCTGGTTATCTTGGTAATTTGAAGTTCAGAGAGGTTGGACCGTATTATATTTGCGAAAATTGTAAAGAATATGACAGACAAAAATATTTAGAGGAGGTTTAACATGGGTAGACGTTGGACAAACGCAAAAACTTGGGCGTCTGTACACAAGCCAGAGATTCTTGGCATCACAGGTACAGTACTTGGTGTTGGTGCATTCGGTACGGCCATCTATATGACGCACAAGTATGGCTCAGATGACTATAAGAATCTTAAAGCTAGTCACGCTGAGCTGGTCAGACAGAGGAATTGCGGAGAACTCTCAGAAGATGATTTCCGTAAGGCCTCTATGAAAAACATTGGTAAGGGCGCTGGTAAGCTCGCAAAGGATTATGCAATCCCAGTTGCTCTTGAGGCAGGCTCAATTGTTTGTAATTGTCTCGCAGGAAACGAGTATCGTGGTCGTATTAAGAACTACGCTACTATGGCAGCTTCTGCAGCAGCTACAATCGCTATGATGCAGGATAACATCCGTGAGCAGTATGGCGAAGATGCTGTCAAGAAGGTTATGACAATTCCTACCAAGAAAGTCATCGAGACAAAAGATGAGAAGGGTAAGAAGAAAAAGGAAGTAATCGAGCTTGAGGATCCAGAATTGATGTGTATCGATAAGGTAGCATATCAGGATTCTATCAAGTATGGTCTTCCATATTCTCCAACTCGTATCAGGATTGATGAGAGATTCTCGATTTACAACACATGTAATGGAGAACTCTATCAGATGTTGTTCCCACTGAGGACATCTTATGATATGTCTAACGAGCAGATGTGGAATGACGGAATCATCACCGTATGGGATATTCTTAAGAACATCGGTATGGAGTCTGATGCAACTAAGACGATCAATCGCTCAATGGCTAAGAGATATGGTATTATCAATCAGCCTAAGGCATATGATTTCGAGCTTAAGAAGTGGGTAACCACACCAGGATTTAAGAAGAATGGTACGGCAGAACGTAAAGATGGTCTGGACTTGACCCACAAACGTATTACATTTGGTGACCCTGTCGATGCTATGCTCGAGGATTATGAGGAGTTTGATATCCACGCAAGCAATCCATCACACGAGTTGGCAGTAGTAGACGAGGAAACAGGAAGAGAGTATCTCTACATTGACATCGGTACAGATGGTGATATCACAAAGTATCGTGTAGAGGAGCAGTCTTCCGAAAGAAAACAGGCAGCATGGGAACAGTTCCCAAAAACACAGCAATAATTCATGTCCAGGAGGTAAATTAACATGAACATTAACAAAACTTATGTAGCAATCGCAGGTGCAGCAGTAGCAGGTCTCGCAATCGGAGGCACAGCAGGTTATTTCGTAACAAAGAAGGTCTGTAAGGATAAGTATGAAGCATCTCTTCAGAAGACTATCGACGCTCTTAAGAGAGACTATGAGTCAGAGATTGCTCTTCTTAAGGGTGAGGAAGTTGAAGAGGATGCCGAAGAAGATGAGGCTGAAGAGGAGTCCGAGGAGGATTCAGAGGAAGACGAGGAAGAGTCTGATGGGCGAAGCCCTGTGCAAGTAATCAACTATACAAAGTTCAGCAGTAACATCAAGACTCCCGATATGCCTAAGGATTTGAAGGAGGGTGTAATCAATCTCATTGGTCACGACGATGATGTCGATGAAGAGATGGTTTCCCCTCCGGAAATCATTAAGCAGCCAAGGCCATATTTGATAAGTATTGATCAGTTCAACGATGATTTGGTTGAAGATGCTCGTCCGTGGTATGATAAGAAGGAACTCATATTATATATGAAGGACTTCGTCTATGTTAATGGAGAGAAGATCAATATTCCGATTCTATATTCTTGTGATGATGATGCAATCATTGATGTATTTGTCGATGAAGAGGTCTCCAAGAAGCTGGAATCAATCGGTATTGTTAAATGCGGTAAATGGGAGCGCGCAAACATTGAGATAAATGTTGACGACTTTGGTCATCCGGATTTTGATTATAAGCCGTATGAGCAGGTTAAAAGATGTGATGACGGAGAGATAGAATGTTATATTGACAAGAGAGATGACAAGTCTTATGCAGAAGATATGTTGGACATTGAAAATGTAACAGAGTCAAACTATCGAGATGTTTATGATGAGTTGTGGCAAAAGCCTAAGGAGTAATTATGTCTAATATAGAGATTATTCCACCTGATGACGAACAGGGTGGTACGGTGCCTACAGACGCTAGGTGTGATGACCCATTGTTTTATTCGTTAGGTGGTTATGACGACTATCGAAAGACTTTAATTCCTCAATATGGCGGAGGTATGCCGCAGTTTGAATACAAGGAATATTGTTTGGAAATTAATCGTCCAGATGGTATAGATGCACCGGAACACGAGGTTGCCTACAACTATTTCTTGTGGTTGTGTTCGCAGGTATTGCTTGATGGAATCGGAGGTCAGCATTATAAATATATTACTCCTCCTTATGAAGAGTATACATATTTTAATCTAGCCAGAAAACTCCATCAGGCACCATATAAAGTATTGACAACATTAGATGATAATTCGATGTCTGATGTTAAGATGCTTAGATATTGGTATGCGAATAGACATAGTAATTATAAGGATTACTCCGGTATAGCAAAGCCAGGTGCATCACTTTTGGAAGTACTTATTGCGCTCGTGCAAAGGTTTGATACAGACGTAATGATGAATCCAGAAGGTGAAGATAGATCGGCTAAATGGTTTTGGTTAATCCTGAATAATACGGCGTTAGATATATTCAATGATTCATATTTTTCACCTACATTAAACGACGATGGAAGGTACGAATATGACACTACAGGTGATAAAATTTGTAGTGGAATCATAGAAAATATCATAAATCGTACATATGAATTTTCGGGGGAAGGTGGTTGTTTTCCACTAAAAAATCCAAAAAGTGACCAAAGAAAAGTTGATTTGTGGCATCAGATGCACGCATTTTTCGTTGAAAATGAGATTGAATAACTGGATAAAAACTGGATATAGGTGTCTAAAAACTGGTAGTAAATTGATAAATAATTATTGATAATATAAAATATTTTTGATAATTTTTGAAAAATGTAGATTTTCTACCAGTTTTAACCATTTTGCAACCAGTTTGCAACCAGTTTTTATTTGAGGTCTACTCGCTGAAAACCCCTGAAAATAGGGCGTTTTCGATGAATTTGCAACCATATCCAGATGCCCTGTGCCAACACCGTCGTAC
>ERZ809472.321-NODE-321-length-12276-cov-9.277836_pt1 | contig 12276 bp, 16 predicted proteins | sample MGYA00521274_ERZ809472 | MGnify/ENA primary metagenome ERZ809472 (study PRJEB31581, sample SAMEA3312791) | metagenome | study: EMG produced TPA metagenomics assembly of the PRJEB8939 data set (Metagenomic analyses of Rumen microbiomes reveals... | reverse complement strand
AAAATAAAAGAGGTGTCCGAATAGTTGAACACCTCTATGTAATGTTATTTGCGCCCGCCGTTGTTCTTCGCGTTGTCGTGCATATAATCGCGGATACTTTGCAGCGTTGCCACTAACGTATTATTGAATTTATAATCCTTGTAAATGAAATAACCAACCACAACGACGGCGATACCGTAGTCGATTATCAACTTGATTATGTCTGCCATTAGTCAAACACTCCCATACATACGGCGTCGGTTATAGTCTTGCACACTACCTCTATGAATGAAAACCGCGCAACCTCTCTTTCCTGGTTAATTAGTGATTGCGTGGATGTTACACCGATATTGCCGCCTCTCGTCCTGGTCTCCGTGTATTCCTCGGTCAAGTTGTCCGTGCGCGTTCCGGTCTTGCTGGTACTTGTAAGCCCTTCGCCGGTTTTGCGCTCGGTATCCGTCAAGTTCAACGTCTCCGTGTCCGTATCCGTTCCGGTCCGCGTCAGTTCGTCGGTTGTATCTGTCGTTTCGGCCTTCACTGTCTCGCTGTCGTCCGATATATTATAGGTTGTAGTATCTGAATTGTTGAATGTCTGTGTTTCGTTTGTATTAAACGTCGTCGTGTCAGTATTGTTATGCGTTGTCGCGTCAGTGGTATTAAACGTTGTCGTGTCGGAATTCGCGTTGGTTGTCGTCGTATCCTTGTCAACCACATCAACCACTTTTTCGGCATTTACAAAAGAGGTGTCATTGTATGCGGTTTTGCTGGTCGTCGTTGTATCTGTAACGTCATCCGCTACGGTTATAGTTCCGGTATGTGCTACGGCTTCGGTTCCGGTCTTTGCAGCCGATACAGTGCCGGCGTGCGCAATCTCTTCAGTGCCTGTTTTAAGGTTTTGAACAGTTCCCGAGTGTGCCAGCGTTTCAGTGCCTGTTTTGTCGTTGTCAACGGTCGTTGTGTCGTTATGATCAACAGATATTTCCCGGGTCTCGCTTTCGCTTATGCTGTGCTGCGTGGTATCCGTTCCGGTCCTTGTCAATGTGTTAGTGTCGGTAGTATCAATACTTGTCTGCCCGCTTTCACTATTTCCGACTGTGCCGGTGTTCTCCCTGGTATATTCGAGTGTTTCGGTGCCGTCTACGTTCCAGATTGGGTTATAATCAAAGCCCATTGTATCATAAAGGGTGTCCAGCATGTACTTTTTTGCCAGAAGCTCGCACGTGATCGCCGTCAAGATTGTATCCCGGCCATAGACAAGCGGCCGCGTTCCGTCAAACAATAACAAGTGATTTTCTATCAATTCTTTGTTTTCTGCGTACCAGTCCGAGTTAAAAACCGTCGGTAAAAATGGAACCTCGGCAGCATGCAAGGTTAAAAATGTATCCCTATTCATCAACGCGCACCCCCTCACTCACATAATTGCTTATGTCAAATTTATCATTAAGTTTGACACTAATTGCGGTCCCGTAATGTTTGTTAACGCGCTCCACTCCCTCTTGTCTTGCCCTCAACATGTCATCCGTATTGATAACAAGTAGCTGGTTAGTGGCGTTTATTTCTTCCGCGTTAACCTGTGCCCGCTTCGGGTTGTAGAATTTTATACCCAGATCCCTAAAGAATTGTTCAAGTATCTTGTCTTTAGCTACAAGTAAATCGTTTAATTTATCGCCGGCGTAGTTCTGCGCGCGCTCCACTGTTTTGAACGCTTCAAAAATAAAGTCGTCAACAATTATATTTGTCGTCCCCTCTTTGAGTTTATCAAAGAACGCCTTTATACTTTGTTTCGTCTTTTCGTTCTTTGCAACCGGGAATTCCGTCGCGCGGCGGTTGATTGTATAAGTAGCTATAGTGCTGTCAATGTCGGCCAGCGCCCGCGCGTATCTGGTTAAAAATGTGTATAATCCGCCGTCGGCCGTGAATGTATAATAACCGTGTTCAAGTGAATTATTATAAATCACTTCGCAGTCTTTGCCGATCCGCAAGTTTCCGGATCCTAAAACCGGGTTTGCGTATGTTACCATGTCCGGCTTATAATACATGTCATATCCGTAAAGCTCGGACCATACACACACAAGTCCGTGCTGCGGTGTGTAGTATATTGTCGCATGTCCGTCAGTCTGTAACAATAAACATGTCTCGATCTCGCGCGCTGGTAACGTGTCCGGCAGTCCGTCATAAACGAACATATTTATACATACATCCAGAAGCTTATTAAACCAGTAGACATAACCGTCAAACACGCTTGTATTGTCGGCTACGTGCTCCAGCTGCTTACGTGGGTTCTTTAGTCTGTTAAACATTTATAGATATACCCCCTCTTTTAATAATGCATTGATTTCGTCAAATTCGGTGTCAGTACAATGTATATTAGTCTGCACAAGTTCGGCGACTTGTGTATAACCTTCCAGTGTCGATAGCTGCGCCGTGATATTAGCAATAAATCCATGATAATGGTTATAATCTTGCGCGAGCGATTGCGACGGCCGGGATACTATCAAAAACGGCGTATAGTTGGCAAGTAGTCCACATGATCCCGCTAAACTTCCAGCATGCTCGACGTCAATTTTTCCACTTTTTACCGTATTTATAGCGCCGCCAACTATCGCGCCAACGTTACCGGTGGCGACTCCGGCGGCCATGCCTACAAAGCCGGTACTAGCATTAAGGCCAGCGGCAAGCACGTTTTTACCACATACCGGTATGTGACTATGGCAATTCCCGTTAAAATTATATATGGCGCCTTTTGTGCCTCTCGCGTTATCAACGCTTACAGAGGCGACGCAATCGCCGGTTAATACATCAATTCTATAACTTAAACTAACGTTGCCGGCCATTGTTTCATCAATATCTAACGGCCGCACTCCTATAAATGGTAAATATATTTGTATTTTTGTATAGGGGTTATAGTCGTAAAATTTTCCCCAGAATTCTTTCAGTTGTACGGCACCGCAGTCAACAATTTTATATCCGCTTGATATCCTTGTCGCACTTACTCCGCTATTAGTTCCGCCGACATAAATATTTGTTGCGGCGCTGGTGTCTGGCGTATATGGTGCCAGCATAAAATCAATAATATAATCAATCGGATCATTCATCAATTTAGCGACATTTTGTAAAAAGTTCCCTGAATACAAATAATCATGAAAATCAAGCGCGTTTTGCTGCGTCAGTAAATACGCATTAATAAAGCCGCTTGCAATGGCGCTATTGCTCGGTACACCGTCAACCGGTATTTCGTCCGTTGTGTCGGTATAATCGCCGGTGCCACCTCCGCCGCCGTTATAGTCCTCTTCAAATGGATAGTCGGGCGGTATAACCGGCTCATAACCTGAGTGAAAATCGTCTTGAAATTTCATATTACGCCAGCCGTTATTATAATCGGCTTCCAATATTGATACTTTTGCAAGATTATCGTCACTTAAGCCTACACGATCTTCAACGTCCTCGCTAACCGTCAACGCGTCAAACGATAACGACGTTAATACATTTCCCAGCAATGTGCCGTAAATAGCGGTTTGTAATCCCAGCATTACATAATCGCCATACGCGTATATACAAGGAAATAATAAGGTTTTAACAAGTGTCGCGCCGGTTCCCTCGCCTTCGTGATCCGGGGAAATGACAAGGCCAGGCAGCGAGCACATGCCGTAACCGCTTAAATTCTGCCAGCGGCTACCGTCGCCATTGAACCAGTACGACAAACTTGCATTTATCGCACCTTTATATAAATAATTATTATAATTATAATTAGCGTTGTAATCAGTCCAAAGAATAGTGATTATTAAATCACTTGTGTTAGTATATTGTCCGTTAGCTATTTCGGCTTGTCGTTCCGCCAGCGTCCTAATCTGTGTGTCGGCCTTCTCACATAATATGTAACCTATACGGGCTACATTATTATATACAATCGGTTCCGTCATTGCTACAACACAACCGGCTATATATCGGCCGCTATTGTAAAAATAACCGCCATTGCTGCCACTGTTAGGGAATTCGTGCGTATAGAAATCCTGAAAAATAGTATGAATCGGTATAAAATTACCTTTTTCACAGCATAAAAAGCCTCGCAAGTTTCCGACGTTGGTACTTGAGATCAACTTTGTAAACTGATATTGCCCGCCGTTTCTATCTATTAAAAATTTCGGTCCCTGTTGTAGTAACCATTCCCGTGTTACGGCCATGATAGCACCTCTTTTCTATATCACTTTATCCGTTAACTATTAGTATATATGATAATGTTTTAGTAAATGCGTTTTCGTTTGAAAACTTTTTCAATGATACTACATTATATTGATTATTAAAGTTTTCCGAGTCGTCAAGATATCCGGACCACAAGTTTTCCTGTCGCGCTATAACTCCGGTGCAAGCTTTAATTTCGTTAGCGTAAGACATCAGTACATCAACCTTGCAGTCAATTAGTATATATCCGTTAGATACTGTTATATTAGTAATGTAGTAATATCGCTTAAAATCCGCGATATAGCAATAGTTATATTGTACTGTTATTATACCATTGTCGCGGACTTTTAACCGCGGTTCCAGTATCGTAGTATCGTCAATAATTACGGCGCCGGTTAGCGCACCTTCGTTAGTAAGTGTTTTATTGACGGTCCGTTTATCACTATTATTATGATATAGTTTTATAGTCATTGACAATTATATACACCTCTTTCGAAAAATGGCCGGCGCCATTGTGGGGGGAACGGCACCGGCCTAAAAGGAGAAGCAATATACTAATCGAGAACAAAAACACAGCCGTTTTCGCTTAGATCATTCAAGTAACCAATATTTACTTTGTCGGTCCTCTGTGTAATAGATAACCTGTTTAATCTATCCGCGGTTGTCTCGCGCTCGTAGATAGTTGTTGCAATCGCTTCACGGTCAGCAATTACGCCAATGATACCGGCCTTTGATATCTCATGCCCGCCGGCCGTTGTAATTGCAAGGCCGCTTGTATAAGCGAGGTTAGGCGCGGTATAAGGTCTGCTGGTTTCACTGTCTGCGGTGGATCCCATAGCCTGCCAGCATGAAACCTCATTGTAATAAGGCAGTGAAACAAGTTCATTGTGGAAAGTATCACTTTCCAAATATGTTTTTGTTGCGCTCGCGTAGTCGCCTAAAAGGAATACATGCATGTTATCGCGCGCGGTCCTTCTCACTGCTCCTTCTTCGTTGTAAAGCTTTGACGGCATATTCATATATCGGATAACGTCGGCAATCTTCTTGCTTGCGAAGCGTAAAAAGCCCTTGTCTACAATAGCTTTGTCAATTGTGTCAAGTGATTCATCGCCGTACTCCGTGATTAAGTGTATAACATTCTGCCCGGAGTTGATTTTTTCGCCGATAAAGTTGTTAACCGCGAAACGGTTTGTATTATTTATCGACATAATAATACTATCTTCGGTCGCTGTCATAATAGCGGTTAAAAATGCCGCCATGTTTTCAGGAGTTGTGAAAGCGGTTTTCAAGATACTATCCGGAATTGTTGTGTCAATCTCCCAGGCGTTTACACCGCTGAAAAACTTCTGTCTGATTGCCGGCTTGTCAATGCTAAACATTGCCGCTGCTACGTCGCCGGCGTCCATTGTTCCAACATTCCAGTCATTTCTTGTCTTTGCGTCGCGCGGTTCTACTGATAACTTCTGAATAATCGCGCCGTACTCAATCGCGTCGCGCATTAACGACGGGTATTCAATATCCAAGTCAAGATTGCGGATAACTGTCTTAGCAATCCTGTCATACAAGGTATTGAGGAATTTGTCGCGGCCCTGTACGCTGGCAAGTACCGCGTTACCCAGTGAAACGAAACCCGACAGATCAACAACCTCAAATGCACTATCGCCGTACATTTCAGCGTTGATAGAATTCAACACGCTATAAATCTGGTTAACATTCATGTCTAATCTCCCTTCTTTACTGTTGGCGCCGGCCGTTGCTTATGCGAGGTCTTTGTGAGGAAATAGCCGGCGCCGTACACCATGATAATGTCAGCGTGTTAGTCAACTAACACGTTTACATTATATCATTGTCTAATCAGTTAGTCAACTTTACATCATCAACCGCGTTGACGGCGTCGGGTGTGTATCCCAGATAATCGAGCATGTCGAAAAGTACAAGTTTAATATATTCTTCGCTGTCGGTATCCCGGATCATCTCGCGCACGGTTTCGCGGTGGTTCCACATTGAAATCAACAAGCCGTGCTTCGTGCGCCTAAAATTGATATCAATGTCTGTGTATGGCTGCATGTATTTTAATAAGGTAAGTATCATTTCTTTAATGCCCCCCGCGGTTTATCATTCTGCCGGCACTGGTAAAACTCCGTTGCCGTTAGATTATCGGAAAATACAACAAAACCGTCAGTCAGTATCTTAAAGGCCTGTTGTTCTTGTGCGTTCAGTCCTATAAAATCCTTTGTATGTATAGTCCCCGGTATTTCGCGGTTTGCAACGGTCCGCGTGCCCTCTTTTATATCTGTCGTCTTAGGTTCCACATACCACACAACCCCCAACGCGTTATCATAGCCCGCGCAAAGCCTCAAAAGAAAGCACTGAAGATCATACTTATAAACGACGGTATAAATTATTGACAAGTCGTCAATGCTGCAATTAAGGTGTGGGAAGCTCCCCGTCTGCCATTCTCCCTTGTTAATCATCTTCGCAGATCTGCCGAAAAACATACCACTTGTTTTTTGCAGCGCGTCAGTGAGATATACGCCAATCTTTACCGGGCCGGCGCTCCCTTCGTGCTCGTATATATCTACACTGCCTTTTTTCTGTTTTTGTATGTGTGTCAATTGCCATTCCGAAAAATAAGGACATACGCGGCTAATGGTATTTCCTACCAGGCAAACAGTGCCCAGTCTATCACGTAAAACCGTCGACACAAAGTTCATAAGGCGGTCGACTTCGTTTGACAAGTATGTGCCGTCGGTTATAAATTCTTCGTATATTATGGTGGACACTTTACCAAACGACAATGATTTTGAACGCTCGCTCTTATTGAGTGATTGCACAAAGCCTATACAGTCGCCGCGCTGCAATACCGGATCCTTGTCCGGGACCGTTTCCCAGCGGGCAAAATATAACCGCTTTCGGTAGACTGATATACAATCATATTTATTATTTGTTAACCCTTTTACATCCAGGTCGTCAAAATAAAGTTCTGTATTATAGTCTTTTATATCTTCGTCGTATCTACGTAAGTATATAAACTGTTCGCCGTGTTCAAACGCCTTTATAACTGCGCGTTCTTTCACTGCGTAACTTTTGCCGTTGCTGCGCTGCCCTAATAATATAAGGTAGTTTAATTCCTTCTTTTTTATGATGTTTTCAATGTCGCTACTCTTAACCATGCCTTCGCTATATGCCATTTATCCCGCCTCGCTTTCATTCTCTCCCAGCGCCGCGCACGCCGGACATAAGTCAATCTTTTTACCTTCGTAAGTTATAATTATATTTCCTTCGTTAGCTTTGCACTCTTCACATGTCATTAGTTTTGGCCTCCCTCATTTTGTTTATTAAGTCGTTTATGTTATCAAAATCGGCCGCCCACTCTATAAGTCTTTCGTAAAGATTATCAATGTTTAGCGTGTATGTGGCGGGCATTAGTACCGTCGCATAACTGTCGTCGTAAAAATCTTTGTGCCCTTGCGCGTCCTCAATAATAACCGGTTCTTGCTCGTCGTTGTAAATGCTGGTTAACTTTCCCGCGGTGTCATAGTCAAATACAAGGCCCTTCTTAAAGTTCTCTATGTCATCATGCAGCGCATTTTTTCCCTTGCTGGTAGATACTCCGGCCACTGTACATTTTAGTTTGCCGTCCTCGGTTCTGTATGCGTAACGCTTAGATCCTTCGGTCCGGAATTCGGTATAAACTCCGTCCAGGTCGAAAAATCCTAAATGGTGCTTTACACCGTTTATATCTTCCGGTTCTATCAGTTCATAAGGCAGTTTATAATATTTTGTTATCGCTGTGAGTTGTTCAACTACATACTTATCATATAATTCAAATATCTCTTTATGTCTGTCAGCATGCAGCATTTTTATAGAGTCGGTATCATAATAAACCGCGTCATAGTCCATAGACGTGTCGACTATTTCGCCTGTTTGGGTCCTTCCGGTTAGCGTCATGTACAAGGCCCGGCGCGCGTGGGCGGTGCACCAAACACCCCACTGATAAGCGAATAAATTATTATTGCTTTCGCGCTGCTCGTCTAACTTTGCACCAACATATTCAAGTGTTAACGCTTTATGTGGTTCCCAGTCGTTATCACTGTATCCGATATCGGACCGGATGACATTAGTGCAGCAGCACCCAAACATACTATTCAACATCTGTTTTTGTTTCGTGTAAAAAGCTTCCTTGCCTTTTACGTCCTTCAATGTCGTTTTATCGGCATACAGTTTTAACACGAATTCAACAAACTTTTTAGGCAAGTACCGGTATAGCGATACATGGCAAGATATTATAGTCACTTTTTCAATGTCATACGACGACATTATAATATTATAATCAATATCCGTTATTATCATTTCGCATAAATCGCAGCTAATCAAGCGGCCATTGTCCAGCACATCCCGGGCACACGTCCGACACTTAAAGCGCGGTATATATGCGTTATTATATTTACATCGGACACCCTCAAAGCGAACACAAATTAAAAATGCGTAGCTACCTTTGCTGTATAAATCAAAGTCTTGCGGCCGTATTTCCTTAAACTGCGTCATAGGATACTTATATAACATGGCTGTCGGATAACTCGATGTGATATCGTAAGATACTACATTATTATATGTCTTACTGGTCCGGATATAATTACTATGTGTCAGGCCGCCGGCAAACGCTCCCATTAACAACAAGAAAACATCCGGTTGCGGTATCAGGTCCTTTACCCAGTCTTTATATGTAAACGGCGTAAACTTTGAAAAAGCCCGCCGCACTTCGCCCGTCTGAGTTAGCGGTATTCGCTCGGTGTGCCGGTATTCCTTCCGGAATACTGATATTGTTTCAAATAATGTAGTAATATCATTTTCGCAGTATCCTAATTCCTCCGGCGTAAGCTCCGTCGAATAACCACGAATAACATTATAGTCAAGGTCTCCGGCCAGTTTGAAATATTTCTTGTTATACTTTTCCGCGCATTTTTCAAGTGACAAGTTTGTGAGACAATAGCTGCACCGGAATATAATATTGAGTTCTTTTATCTCAAACGTTATGGGCTTGCGCTTTTTACGTGCTAACATGTTTTCGACAGTATAGCCGTACTTACTAAAAACATTTCGTAAAAATTGGAACTCAAACGCCAGATTATGCACATATATGATTTTTGTTATACTCGGGTGCGTGATCCGCTTCAACAGGTCGTTGAATTCGTCCCAGGTACGGAAATAATAAACATTGCTTTCAATCCCGAACATACCGATATACATTACCGCACACTTTTCTTTATCCTTATAATATTTAGTTGGCTTGCTATAGTCAAACGGGCACCACTTGCCATTTATTAAAAACGCGCTGGTTGTCTCGATATCCAGCGAGTATATTACCTCGCTATATGTCCGTTTTTTCCGCTTATACGTCGGTTGTGGTTTTATATCCGTTATCATGGTAAAGTGTTTCAATAGTAACCGCCTCGCATTTTATCTATTACGCTGTCGATATAGTCGTCTTGTGTGTTGGCCAATTCGCCCGCGTCCAGCTGGTCCAGCGTTTCAACCATTGCGTTGTAAACATCGTTTGTATCCCAGGCGTTATCTTTTGCCAGTGTGAAAAGTTCTTGTATAATATTGCTGTATAAATTCTCGCGTAGTCTGTCATCGTTCCGGATCCGGTCCGCCTTCGCTAATGCCTCTTCCATTTCTTTGGTAGACTTTTTGCCCTTTTCCCTGTCTGGCAACGTCTTATATTCTTGTTTAATCTCGCTCGCGCTGCGCGAGTTATCAACAAAGCGTTCCAATATATTGTTGTATATTTCCGCTTGTTCCGGTGTCATTCCTTCCGGTGGCGCGACTCCCCAAACTCCGCGCGGTTCTAATCCGGTTTGTTCCGTAAACTTTTGTATTTGATGTTGCAGCACATGAACAGAGTTATTATTCACATCATTTTTGATACTAAAGCGCAATCGGTTCATGGCTTGCATTGATAAATTCGGCATGTGTAAACCCCCTTTGAAAAAATCCCCGCCGTGTTAGTCAACTAACAAAGCGGGGTAGTGTGGTATATTTTTATGTGTCCGATTAAACGGACTTATTAACAGTCGGCATACTCAAAAATGGCGGTTCTGCCGTTCCTGGTATCCTTATACGCAAAATTCGTTAATGCAAGGTGGCCTTCACGAATTGCGGCTAATTCCTCGGCGGTAAAACTCTCAAAATCTTTCACACACCATTCAGGCAAATATAAAATTCTTGCGCCCTTGACAGCTTCGCCTTTGCCGGTAACGCCGTCGACACGCTCGCGCATGACGATCAGCACCGACTTATTGCCATACTTGGACTTTTCGCCGGATGTTATTAAAAAGCCCTCAACATGGACCGTTCCCAGCTTCGCCAGCGCGTCGCAATTCTTGTACAATCCTATACTCGGTTCGTTGTCGTCAAGCTGTATTCCGTTCATGGTATCTGTTACACTCTTATTCTTCTCGCTAAACATAATTTTATTCCTCGCTTTCGTTATTTGCGGCGGCCGGTTCTGTTCCGGCGCCCGTTGACTGTGTTTCGCTTGCTGCGTTGATTGCGCTTGTAATCTTCGCGTCGAGTCGCTCGATACTCTCAGCAATATGTCGATTTATACGCGTCTCGACTGCGCTTAAATCGTCGGCGGTTATAGTCGGGGTTCCGCCTGGTTCCGGCTGATCCGGCTGTGTTTCAAACGCCTTAAAAATCTTGTCATGGTTGCTGCTCACTTTTTACACCTCGCTTTCATTTTTATTTAGTTGCTTTTCTATGATTTTAACACTGTCACGAATAGCGTTCAAGTGTTCAATCACTTTATTAAGATATCCCTTATATGTTGGGGCCATTTCTACGCGGTCTTTTGTTGTTGCTGCCTTCGCGCGGGCCTCTGCAACACATCCGATTATTGTCGACAATTCATCATATACTATTGATATACTATCGGTGTCAATGTAGTAAAAGTCGTTATCCTGTTCGGGTTCCTGTTCGGGTTCCTGTTCGGGTTCCGGTTCCGGATCCGGTGCCGGCTGTTCAAGCTGCTTTGTACCCAGCGACAAGAAATACTTTACATTGTCACGTATGGTTTTTTGACTGCGCTTGCTTAGTTCCGCGACTGCGCCGCCGTCCCCGTCGCCGTCAATCCATCCGTAAAAATCATTCAGTTGTTCTTTTACCGGCGCCAGCTCGACAACTTTACTATAGCCGATCCCCGCTACAAGTAGTGCGTGGTCTTGCTGGTAGAGTTCCCCGGCGTTAATCATCTGTATGGCCGTGCTGCGCGACAGTCCTAACTTTGTCGTGACATATTCCATAAATACCGGACGGTTAAAGTTGGCAAGTATTGCGGCTTGTACACACAAGTGATTCATGGCGCTGGCTGTCGTCCTAAAATTCTGCGCGAAGCCTGATAAAGTTGCAATCTCTTTGTGAGTAACCGGATCCGTCACAACTAATTCCGTTTCGGTGTCGATCTCCGACGCGAGCTTGTAAGCGTCTGCAAGGTTGATTGTATTATTCATTCCGGCCGCCCTCGCTTTCATCCATTTTGTAGCGGTAAAATTCCTTATTTATGGATATCTTGCGCACTATGCAATCATTCAATAGCTGGTTAACGCGCTCGCCGACGTTCTCAAGTCGGCAAGCCTCATACATCCAGGAACAATCACGGCCCGTGTCAATCACGTAACCTATTTTGATAAGAGTATTGTTATCACTCATTTTTGCCTTCCCTCCTTCGCATTTCGCGCACCGGGAAAAATTCGGTCCGTCCGTCTATTGTATAAGTGTTTGCAATGTTATACAGTGACGCGAGTATGTCCCGGTATGTCTCGCTTGCTTCCTTATTTACTGCGTCATATTCCTCTTCGTGTACATTAAGACACCAGGTCAGTTCACGCGATTTCGCGCACAACTCGCTGTATGTGCCTATTAAATCAATCACTTTGTTGACGGTGTCCACGAGTTCCGCCTCATTCATAATCGCTTCGGGTTCTCTTGTCTCAATCATTATCACTACCTCGCTTTCAATATTATCTCCGGGACCCTCCCGGGAATTCTATTATATTACATATTGTGAAATATGTCAACATTTCATTATATATCGGTTTCACGTGGAACAATCCC
>ERZ809472.320-NODE-320-length-12296-cov-5.116902_pt1 | contig 12296 bp, 9 predicted proteins | sample MGYA00521274_ERZ809472 | MGnify/ENA primary metagenome ERZ809472 (study PRJEB31581, sample SAMEA3312791) | metagenome | study: EMG produced TPA metagenomics assembly of the PRJEB8939 data set (Metagenomic analyses of Rumen microbiomes reveals... | reverse complement strand
GCTAGTAGTCCAAAATACTGCTTCCGGTATGACAAAGAACGGCATGGAGTCCATATCCAATGTCGCTTCGGCTATAACAAAACTCGGTGAGGCGGCCAAATCCATACCGGATTCGACAGCAGATGGACACGTCAGCCTTAAGCAGGTCGTCATGGGTATGTCTGATTTGTCAGACTTTGGCGAAGAGCTCGTGGCATTTATTCCGAGTCTTACATCGATAACACAGACGATAACAGGCCAGGGTAGCAGCATTACTCCGGAGAGTATGAAACTTATCGGCAATGTTGCGTCAGCAATAGGTGCTCTTGGCGCTGCCGCTGATAAGATACCAGAAAATCTTAATGGTAAGAGTCTTAAAGCCAAAATAGAGGGCACGAAAGATCTCCCGGCATTTGCCAAAGGTATTGCGAAGGTCGCTGCTGCTCTCCCGGCTCTTGTTGAAGCGTCTGCAGGCCTGAATGAAGAGTCTGCGACGAAGGTTCAGCTCATGGCCAAGATAGTAAGCGTTATGGCCTCGGCTGTTGAGAAGGTAAACACTGTTGGAGGCGGAAAGAAGACGACTATTGGCTCAGGCTTCGATAAGTTCATGACCAATATGCAGAAATTCGCCAAGAAGCTTACGGATTTTGTTCCGGACTTCAAGACATTTGCTGAAAAAGCGGGCGAGATAAATGATGAAGATCTTAATGCCGGTCTTAAAGTCGCCAAGTCCGTTAACAGTATATCCGGTGCATATAAGGCTATATCCGGAACTAAAGGTAAGGGCGGAGATGTCGTAGACAAATTCAAATCCCTTGCTAAAGGAATGACTGCTTACTGTGAAGCAGTCGCCGGAATAAATACAGATGGTCTTCAGGAGAAATCTGAAGCGATTGCCAGCTCGGTCAAATCTGTTTCAAAGGCGATGAACAAATCCGGGTCGTTTAAGTCGGCTGGTACAAAATCTATCAATGCTTACGCGAAAGCTATTGGCAATTCCGATGCCACAAGTACGGCTAAGTCGAATGCCAAGAGCGTGGCAGAGTCTGTAGCTAAAGCGTTGAAGAGCAGTAAGGTATTTATCGATGCTGGCTCGTCGGCAATCAAGTCTTTCGCTAAAGGACTCAAATCCGGAAGTACTGCCTCGAGCGCTGGTAAGTCAATGGGCAAATCTGCCGCCAACGGTGCAAAAGGCGCTGACTTCTATGGAGCAGGTACGTCCGGTGCGGCTGGATTCGCATCAGGTCTTAACTACGGTCAAGGTTCTGTATCGTCGGCGGGTGCTGCTCTTGGTGAAGCGGCATATAAAGCTGCCAAAGCGGCAATCAAATCCCATTCGCCGTCAAGGAAATTCATGGAACTTGGTAAATACTCGGACGAAGGATTTGCAATCGGTCTCATGAAGTATTCGGATCTTGTGTATAAGCAGGGCAAGAAGACTGGTGAGCAGGCTGTTAAGGGCGCTCGCACCGGCTATGAGGGTATTATCGAGAATATAGGCAATCCGAGGATCACTCCTGTTATTGATTTGAGCGACGTCCGCAAAGGCGCCAAGTCTATAAGCGGCATCCTCGAAGCGACAGGAACTGACATTAATCCTAGGTTCATTGATGGATCGATAAATCGTCAAAATGGAGCATTTGAGACGATGCAGATGGCATCTAAGTTGGATAAGATCGCAAGCAAGATGACTCCGCAGGAGCCGAGTAAGATTTACAACATTGGTGACGTAACAGTGGACGTCAGCAAGCTTGAAGACGTCACGACACTTAACGATTTCGTTGGCATGCTGCGTCATGCTAAGGCATTTAATTAGATGGAGGAATAGCATGGCATCAGGGCAAGTAATAATGACCACGGGCAACGAAGTGAAAGGAAAAGTCGTCAATTACGATGGCGGAAAATTTCAGCTTCGTGTCGCATGGGTTAAAACCGCCGCTGGATACTTCACGTTCTGTCCATATGTCGTTGTTTCCGGCGGCGGATTCACTAAAGATCATACGGCGACATTCGAATGGACGGATCATTCTAAAAGCGCTAATTACAAAGGAGATAACCTTCGTACTAAAGAAGCTGTAAATAACAGTGACGATAATACAGTTTTCTATGCTCAAGAAACTAAGGTCACTAAAAAACGAACCGTTCACCAAGCTGGCGCATATTTCGCTTCGCCATCTTCTCAGGTAAAAGCGAAGGTTGAGCAGAAGTATATCAACAAAAAGAAAAAGAAAGCAACTCATAATGTAACTGAAAAGGTCGACACGCAGGGAAACTACTTTTCGAATATAGACGGTTATGTAAAAATATCGGTTAGTATAGGAAAAAATACTTCATCTGTCACTTTAGATACTCGTGGAAAGCCTGCCGCACCGACTGGAGTATCAGCAACACGACAAGGGAACGATGAACGGGTTAAAGTTTCGATAAAAAAAGTAGCAGCCACTCGGAGAACGCCTGTAAGGTCACTTACATTAAGCATCTTAGAAGATTATAAATTATCTAGAGAATATCAGGATTACCAAACTAAAACGTTTGGCAATGCGGATTCTGGCGGCGATATAAATGGATTGACGGATATAGATTTTGATATTCGAAATCAGACGCAAGCCGGACATGCTTATAAATTTAAAGTAACAGCCAGAAACAATGTATCTGGAGGTAGCGCTTCTACCGAAACGCAATGGTATTACACAAGCCCGCCCGATATATCAGACGTTAGTCATAGAAGGTTATCCAACGTCGGTGAAAAACAAAATGAAGTTCGATTCGACCGAGAAGATTCATATATCGATAACAATTATTATAAAGGATTTATCGCCGAATATTCGAATGATCTTCCGACTGATACGAACCAAAAATGGATTCAGATTCCGTCGGCAGATATAAAGTTCTACGACCCAATGTATCCATCGAATCCTGTATCATGGGGTTGGATGAGTAAGAAACATGACAACCATGTTTTATTCCGTCATACAAATTGTCTCCCCGATCGCACGTACCGATATCGTGTCACGCCGTACAATTATTGGAACGGGTCCAGCGGCGACCCTCGTATGGGACAATCGGGACCGAGCTTAGACGGAACAAGTGTTACGTATAACGAACCATATGCGCCGGTTCAGGTGGCTGCGGTATTTAATGAAACAACGGGTTTTGCTGACTTAAAGGTTATAAGGAAAGCCAACAAAACTACCGCAGACAAAATGTTTATCCAGCGTAGAGATACGCCGACTTCTGAATGGATAGACATACCGACCGGTAGCGGGTCAGAAGGGATAAGCGTAACTCCTAGGACTGATGACGATAACACGTTTACTTTTACTGACGAGGAGATACCAGCCGCATCCGGCGATAACATTCGCTATCGTGTCGCGCTTGCGTGCTCCAGAACACCAGCGGATGGGACAGAACTTGTAAGAGGAAATGGCAAATCTGACTGGAAAGAATCTAACGATATTATAACGATCGTAAAGCCGAATCCGCCTATATTGACGATGCCGGTCAATAACGGTTATGCGATAATTGATGACGGCGTTGCCAGATTGGCATGGATACATTCTCCTAAAGATGGTACACCACAGGAAGCGGCCGAAATAAAGTACGACATCGACGGGACCGTGCAAACGATTTCTGTAGAAGCCGTTGGATACTACGATCTTCCAATAGCAAGCATGGCATCTGGTACGGTGCTTAAGTGGTCTGTACGTACCAAAGGTAAACATCGTGATTACTCTGATTGGTCGGAAGAATTCACGCTGAGTTTGTATAGAAATCCGACCATCGAATGGCTTACACCGGCTAATAATGGTGAGATTTCAAATCTTCCTTTGCCATTATCATGGAGATATTCAGACGAAACAGGCCAGCTTGATAAGTTGGTATTGCAAATACGTCAAAATGGAGTATTGTTCGCCGAGTATGATCTCGGAACAGATCTGACCGACGGTGTTGGTCAGCATAGTTTGTCCGAATTTCTATTTGGCAATTATGAACGATATCAGCTTGAATTGCATGCACTGTCGACATTGGGTTTATCAGCAAATGCATTGTTGAACATAAGTGTGAATTATAAATCAATCGATTTAACAAACGGATATGAACCAAATGCTGTATTCGACGAAGAGACCGGTGTCGCGTATATTACTATATCGAAGCGATTGAATGTGGATGAAGCCAACGCAAACGCTATAGCTATAGACGAAGCGACTTCCGCGGAAAGCGAAGAGCTTGATGTCGACGATCCAGAGAAACAAAAGGATCCGTTAGAGGTCTCCGAATATCCAATTGCAAAAATATATCTGTATCGTGTGCATGATGGTTCCAGAGTACTCGTCGAATCAATAGATATTCCGACTGATGATACCGCGGCAGATACTTACGAAGTTGTTGACACATATGCTCCAATAAATGTGGATTTCGATTACGAAGTCCTGCAGATAACTACTGCTGGAGAGATAGCATTAAGCTTTGCGTCGATGAGATTCGTAGCATTGTGGTGGTACGTTTATTACGGTGACGGCGAAGTAGTAAAGGCACGTTGGAATCCATCGGGTTCGGCAAACTACAGGCGACCCGAAAAGCAGCAGATAAGATATTCGGGAAGGGAATATCCTGTTACATATGACAGTACGGCTAACGAAGAAACATATTCGTTCAACACTACATTATATCGAGATATAGATGATGGTCGAGAGACTCTTGACCAATTTAAAGATATGATGCGTGCCGGAGGAACTGGCGTATGGAAATCGTTTGAGGGAGATGTTTATGCCGCCGATTTCGATTTCAGTTATTCAGTTGATTACACCGACGGAATGCCATCATGGCAATGCTCACTTAATGTCACGAGAACAGACACAGAGGAGGAACTGTAATGATATTAAAGACTTATTATCTGGCCTCCTCACAAAGAATAGGGGTCTCGAGAGGGACCCCTGGGTGGTCTGAAACGGTTCCTCAATTGAGCGACCGAGCCAGATATCTGTGGCAATATACAGAAGAAGCGGAAGACGACCAACCCGGAACGCCAAAGTTTTATTCTCAGCCTTCCATAATAGAAACATATAACGATGTAGATTGGCATGGAAACCGATACGATGAAACATATGAATATATAAAAGTATCGCCTGTAGATTGGTCCGAACATGGCGCATACGATTATATTACAAATGGCTCAATCGAGATGTCGGATAGTACAGATCTTAAAGTCACTGGCTCGTTTTCGTTTAACGGCCCGGTCGCACCAGATCCGAATTATATGCTTAGAGTGTATTATTCTTTCGAAGATGAAACCGGGCATACGACCAAAATCCCTATATCGACGATGTTTGTTGGATTTTCCGGTTTGAAATACAGAGACAGCACTAAAGGCATGACGTATAGCGGGAGTTTAACCGCTAATTCGGTGCTAACCTTTTTGCAGAAAAAGAAGTATGGCGAACCGTTTGTCGTCAAGCGCAATGAAAATTGCATATACAAAGCAGCACAGCTGATACAGGAGTTCGGAATGCGTGTTGAATACACTCCCGATATAACGCTCATGTCTGCCGATCATACGTTTTCTGCTGGCACGGATTATCTCGAGATAGTTAACTGGCTTTGTGCAGTTGCCGGATATCGCGATGCTTATCCAGACGCAGAAGGCGTTATTCAGTTGCAACCGTATATCGAACCAGAAGCCCAAACCGTCAAAATAGAGTTCGCAGATGATGAATATTCGATACTCTATCCTGAAGTCGACGAAGAGAACGACTGGCAGGAGCATGCAAATGTCGTGAAGCTTCTATACAACACGGATAAGTATTGCATGATGGCTACGGCTAAGAATCTCAGAGGCTCAAGGATATCTCTCGAAGCGGTAAATGGTCGGGAGACTACTTTATTTGAGGATATCGGCGAGCTTGGCAAGTCCGGGTCGATGCTGATGAATCTTGTAAACCTCGCAGAGGAGAAACTCCGAGACGAGGCTAAAGAGACGGAATACATCACTATATCCCACGCATATGTCCCGATCGAATTATCGCAGGCAGTGCAGATAGAGTACGGTGGATACGAGTGGCTTGGCGGTGCAGAGAACGTCTCGATCGAGCTGGCTCCGTCCACAAAGACTCAGACCAAAATAAAGAAAACGACAGAAGCTCAGATAGAGCTGACTAAATCAGGGAGAACATACAGAGGAGGCGACGAACAGATAGATGGCTAAAGTTACACTTAACGATCTGTCGAAAGCGCTCGGCTTAAATGAGAAAGAGCCGAATAAAGACTTTCACTATTACGGTACGATCGTCGATTCAAATCCAAGCGACAACACTTATCAGGTGTCTATTAATAGGGACACGAATATATCTGTAGAAGCAGCACGACTTGTTGGTGCCGCCCGCGGCGATACAGTCATGGTCACAGTCATGGCGAATGGCTACGCTACTGTAACAGGCAGACTCGGAGGAGACCTGGACGCTACAGAAGCCCAGAGAGCTGCTGACGATGCTGCCGATGTTGCTTCGGGTGCTATGGGCACGGCTCAGACAGCCATGACGAATGCTTCGGAAGCGAACAGGATCGCTAATAACGCTAAGACGCTTGCTGAGAATGCTGAAGCCGAGGCAGGGAGAGCAACGACTGCGGCGAACAATGCTGTTGCAGAAGCAGGTCGAGCTCACACGGCTGCTGAACAGGCTGCTTCAGATGCATCGAGCGCTGCTAGTTCCGCATTGGCGGCGGCAACTTCAGCTCAAAATGCCGCCAATGACGCTTCAAATGCCGCGACTTCTGCCGCAACGGCGAACGACGCGGCGGTAAGCGCACAAACAAGTGCAGACAACGCACTGTCAGCGGCAGAAAGCGCGACGACGTCAGCGAACAGCGCGCTGATTCAACTTTCGACTGTCGAAAGCGTTGTAGGCACGTTAGAGTGGATAAGCAAGCACGGAAAATATGAACGCACAGACAACACGAGCGTGCTTGACGGTAAATTGTACTTTGCGAAAGTAGGCGACAGTTACGTTGTGCAAACGCTCGCAGAAGACGCAGCTCCACAAGCGCTCGGACTGTATGAACTTACCAGCGTCGACGAAGCAGTCACAAACTATATTGCTTCGCACTTGGCACTCGACGGCGAGGGGCTTTCTATCGTTAAAGATGACCGGAGTGGGCGCGCACTCTTTTCTACAGGCGGAGTCACGATCTTCAACGCAAGCGGCGACCCAGTCGCATTTTACGGCGAGAAAACTGTGCTTGGAAATAAAGACGGCGTGCATATTGAAATTGATCCGACAATACCGCAATTAGGCTTTTACACTGGCAACAGTTCGACAACAGACCCAGTTGCGTATATATCGAATGATCAACTTTGGATACCGCGCGCAGTAGTTGTCGACAGCATGCAAGTCGGCAACAACAGCGAGGGCGGTGCTTGGCAGTGGAGCATTGACAAGACAACGCGAAATCTGCGTCTTGTATGGATAGGAGGGCAGTAAAAATGAGCTACACAATGAGCGACGGTACGTACTCTTATACTGTCACGACGTTTACAAAGTTGACAGTCACACCGTCAAATATTAACAATTATCTATCGGCTTCCTTTACCCCAACAATAACGAGAACCACGGCGGGAGGAGCTGTAACGAGATATTTTACGTTTATTGTCACAAGCGGCACGCGCGACGTCGCGCTCACGCAATACAAGGCGGTATTTTTGTCGAATAGCAAGACTGCACTTGTAAGTGTTCAAAGCAACATTTATAAACTTGGACGAATTGCGAACCAATATGCAATCAATCAAGCGTTGTGCAATCAGATCAATGTGCAACTTCGAACGTCGGCGTCGGGGAGCGTTATTGAAACGAGTGGCGGGGCGTCATACTCCCTTGCTTTTTCGGGGTTTACACCGAACACGCCGACGATAAGCGGCACGCTTTCACAGACTGCGCCACAAAGCGCGCAGTTCGGCTTCATCAAAGGCTTCGCGTCAGCAAGTTGGAACGCGTCAGTTACTGCCAAGACTTGGACATTCACAGACGACGCCGCGCACTCGATCATACCAGCGCAAACGCTAGCGCTTACAGCAAACGACGAAACGACATCAAGCGGAAGCGGAACTGGCACGCGCTCGGCTTCGCTTGCGGCAAAGGTCGTCAACACGACGCCGTTGACAGGTGTCGCGAGGGTTACCAATGTTCTTGGTGGTTCTGTTTCAAACACGAGTACGCTAACCGTACAAAACTACACCAAACCGTCACTGTCGGCTCTGACTGCATCGCGAACAACTGACAATCATGCAGAAGTGTCTTTCAACTGGAGCGTGTCAGAACTGAACAAAGCGAACAGCGCAGTTGATCCTTGCCGCTTTGGCACAATAACCGCGGCGTATTCAATCAGCGACAATGACGACGGAACGACTGTAGCTACTGGCACAAAAACGATCATTGCAGACGGCGAAACTATGACGGCAACGGACGACAGTTTCACGTTTACGGACGCGACGACTTACGCGGGAAATAAGTCTTTCACAGTTAGCGTCACGCTAACAGACAGACTTGCACAGACGTCGCAGACAATGACGGCGATCCTCGCAACGGAGTTCCATACAATTGACTTTCTTGCTGGCGGCAAAGGCGTCGCAATCGGCAAGACAGCGACGCGTGAAGCGTTCGACGTCGACATGCCTATGTACTTGCAAGACACGCCAGTCGCTGACTGGGTAACAGAGCAAGGCACAAGCGGTTCGTGGAAGTATCGGAAATGGTACAGCGGGAAAGTCGAAGCATGGACACGATGGAACGTTGGAACTGTAGCCATCACAACAGCTTCACCAACATATGGCGGTTATCGTTCGAATGAGCAAACGCTCACGATCCCAAGCGGGATTTTTACGGATGCCCCGTTTACTGTCGGAAGTAAAACATATTCAATGGGTGGATGGCTTTCACATATCAGGGCGACAAGCGCAACGTCTATCACGGTTTATTACGGCGCAGGTGCGAGCACAACAATCCAAAATCAAACCATCGACGTTTATGCATGGCAGAATTAAAGGAGGAAACCCAAAATGACTAAACCTTCATTCATGAAGCAGACGGATTCCCGTTGGGCTTCTAAATCTTTTAAGTGCACGGATGGTGGGTATGCCTCCGTGGGCAGATCGGGATGCGCCGAGGCGTCTATTGCCAATATAGTAGACGCTCTCATCCAACCGATAACACCTCTACCGATATTTGAATATGCCTGCGAGCATGGTTATATGACATCCAACATGGGGACATACTGGGATGGCGTGACCAAAATGCTTAAGCATTACGGTATAGACAAATTTAAAGTATCGTATAGTAATGCTGCAGCAAAGAAAGCATTGCAGAATGGCCACTGGCTGATAGGCGTTGTCGGCAAGTCCAGATGGACAAACGGCGGACATTATATTGTTGTCTATAAGCTTACGGACGGCGGTCACGTATACGTATCAGACTCAGCGTCCTATAGCGACTACAGACAGAAAGAGGGCACGTGGAGCGAATTCACAAAAGCTGTCAAATGCATGTGGATTGATATCAACCCTGCTGATTACAAAGGCAATAATAAGCCCACAAAGAAAGCATCGTCCTATACATACTGGGTATTCGACGAGAAGGGTGCGAATGTCCGTAAGGGCAAAGGCACTAAGTACGGTATCGTGACAACTCTCAAATACGGAACAAAAATACAGGTCAAATCCCTCTCCAACAAATGGTGGGAGATCGCTTCGGGCAAGTTCAAAGGATATTATATCCATCAGTCCAACTTGTCTAAGTATGAGCCGTATAAAGCAGTATACAAAGTTCTGCCGAAAGTCGGTCTCAGGGTTCGCGATGGATACAGCACAAAGGGCACGAAAGTGCTCAAGGTTGTTGCGAAAGGAACCAAAGTCAAATGTACCAAGAAGAAAGGTCACTGGATCTATGTCCCTGCTTATAAAGGATGGATGTGCGTGAAGGATGACAAGACGAGGTATCTCGAGAAAGTGAAGTGATAGACTATGGATCCAATGCAGATAGGGGTGGATCTGATGGCAGTGCTCGGCGTGATCGCTGCCATCGCGGCCGGTGTTCGTGGTTTTGTGTATCTGTCGACACCCTATCGAACACTCAGGGAAAAGATGGATGCGCATGACCAGACACTCAAAGAATACGAAACATATTTCAAACAGGACAAAGAAGCGATCGATGATCTTACAGAGCTCACACGCGATTCGCTCAAGATACAGTTGTCGATCTTAAACCACACGATCGACGGTAACGGCATCCTGGCGATGCAGAAGATCCGAGACGAGCTTCAGGAGAAACTCTAACCGTCAAAATGGAGGTGACCGGATTGGAGATAAACTGGCGATTCTGCAGATGGTGCGGGCAGCCGTTTGAACCAAAATCAGACGGACAAAGATACTGTGGACCCGAGTGCACCGAAGCAGGAGAAAAGAAAGCAAGACACGATACACGTATGATCAAAAACGAAAAGAGATTCGCAGACGGCGAAATGGCCAAAATAAAGAAAGGTACATTGGACCAGACTTTGGAGAAGGCCAGAACAGAAGGTAAAACATATGCACAGGTCCAGATCGAAAGGACCCTCGAACTATCAAGGAAAGGACTGATTTAGGATGGAAATAGAATTCATGAAAGATCTTATAATGCCGATGGTACTGGCAGGATGTCTGGTTATCGGATACCTGCTGAAGAACTTTGCCCCTGGCGATAACAAGTGGATACCGGTCATCGTGACATGTCTCGGTGCGATATTCGCATGCTTCTCGGCAAGAGCTATCGAGTTCAACCTCATCATCGCAGGTATGGTTACAGGTCTCGCCTCGACAGGACTGCATCAGGTTCTGAAAGAGACTTTCGGTCTGGGCAAGACTAAAACATACGAAAAACACAAGGACTAATCCGAGTCCGATCAAAATATACAGGCCGTCCGTACGCCTCCTTTCTACTTGCTACGTACGCCATAAACTGTTCTCCAATGTTCATATATCGTAGGACGGCCTGTATAATATAGAAGGGAGTCAACAAATTGCTACATTATATTATAACAGGTGCCATCGTAGGTGTAATACTTGGCGTTGCGGAATTCATATTCCTGACGCGTCATAAGGTTGGCGTCATGTTCGTCAACTACAACAAAGAAAACGATACACTCAAGTACAGTCTAAGCGTTAACAAAGATCTCGATCGATGGATGAATAGACGATACATTATATTCAAAGTCGATAAGAGCTGGAAAAAACGTCAATAATATGATATAATCCCATGGTTACACGTCTAATGTAGTGTTGACCATGGGATTAGTTTCTCTGGTGCGCCAGACCAGACTTGAACTGGTACGGTGTTATCCACACGCCCCTCAAACGTGCGCGTGATTTTTCCCATGGTTAGCCAACACGTTGAAAGGAGCTAAACATGATAAAGATCACACAACCAACCACGTTCGCAGAAGGCTTTGCGGAATTCCTGGAGGCAAAGAGACTCGAGGGGTGCAGAGACATCACTCTCAAACATTACCAAAATGACATACACGTCTTCCTGCTGTACTTTGATGAAAACATGCCCATGGCCGATATCGAAAATAATACAGTTCATAAATTTTTTTCGCATCTGCAGGACCGCGGGTTATCTGAAAGAACGGTACATACGTATCTACGGGGATTACGCACAGTATTATATTTCTTCATGGATAACGGATGGACTCCTGAATTCCGTATCAAACTTCCAAAAGTAACCAAAACGTTAAAACCCATTTACACCGATGAAGAGCTGAAATTACTGCTTCGCAAACCGAACCTTAGAAAGTGCACCTTTGTCGAATACCGAGACTGGGCAGTCGTCAATTATATCATGGGTACTGGTCAGAGACTCAGCACGATACTTAACATCCAAAATGGCGACATAGATCTGGATAACGGCATGGTGTACTTGAGGCATCTGAAGAACCGGTCGCAGGTCGTGCTGCCGTTGACTCAGTCTCTGGTGGCGGTGCTGAGGGAATACATGAAGATTCGTGGAGGCGGTACGGACGATTATCTGTTTTGCACAGCGTTCGGCAAGAAGCTCACGTCCTCGGCACTCATAGCCAGCATCAGACGCTACAACCAAAATAGAGGTGTAGAGAAAACGTCCATACATCTGTTCAGGCATACGTTTGCTGTAAAGTGGGTACGGACGTCAGGCGATATAGCGAAACTCCAGCGTATGCTCACACATGCGGACCTCTCAACTACACAATTATATTTAGACCTTGTGTATGACGATCTTAAAGAGGATCTTGACCAAAATAACCCTTTGGAGACTAGC
>ERZ809472.319-NODE-319-length-12308-cov-10.272178_pt1 | contig 12308 bp, 7 predicted proteins | sample MGYA00521274_ERZ809472 | MGnify/ENA primary metagenome ERZ809472 (study PRJEB31581, sample SAMEA3312791) | metagenome | study: EMG produced TPA metagenomics assembly of the PRJEB8939 data set (Metagenomic analyses of Rumen microbiomes reveals... | reverse complement strand
GATATCGGTCTCGGCATTCCTGCTGAACCGCTCTTCCGATCTGCTAGTGAAGAATCTTTACCTTTCTCGGGTTCTAAGATTTCAGCCAATTTCGCAGCAATATTGATTATGAATACTCCATTTTCCTTCATCAAATTTATGATATTGCCTACCAAACGGAGGCTAAATATATGTCCTTTTTGGTTTTTTCTATACTTGTAGATTATGCTTTTAACGCTTTCTAATTTGAGTATTGTATGCCACATTTCATCATAAACTGGCAGAAACCTCTCATCTACTACATCTTTCAGCATTCCAACATATTCCATTATGGCCTTACGTTTATTTTTCACTTCGTCATCCTTATGCTTTATTACAAAAATCTTGCCACGACGGCCATCCATGCTCATATCATTATAGAAGCCATTCTTATTCAGAACACAGCCAGTTTCCTCCTCCAGCTCGCTTATGTCGATGCCGTGCTCCCGTAGCAGGACTGCCCAGATGCTTCCTATTTCTTGCAGTAGATGGTAATAAGACTGAAAGCATTTTTGCAAGGGGGACATCTCTTCACATTTATCCGTGTCGGGAGACGAATCCACATATAACATACCTTCTCTTAGCCACATCATTTCTTCTTTTGAGATGTATATTTTGGCTTTCTTGAGCACTTTGCTTACATCATAACCCAGACGCTCAAGGTCTCTCGCGCTCCATATCTGTGTAAGTGGTATCCCTTCTTCCGTCTTTGCGTAACAAAATTCTATTAGGTCATAGTCACTGTTGACCAAATGAGCGAATTGCCAGAACCTCTTCATATCGTCTTTAGCCATCTGCCGGCATATCTGGCGACGTTCTTCTTCGTTCTTGTTGTGGGTTCTTTCGTCAAGTTCTTCCCTAACGCCTTGGCGCAACTTCATCAAGCCAATGGAATAAGCGTCCGCATATTTTTGAAGTTCGAACTCCATCCACAGGTCGTCTGCATCCTTTTCCGCTTTTGCTTTGTCACGATGCCGATACTCTTCTAATACGCGCCATAAACAAATGTGAGCTTTTCCAAATAATTTATCCCTAAATTCTACGATGACATCTCCGTATAATTCATAAGCAGGAGTGTCGTTAGAATAAAGTCTTTGATGGCTTTCTTTGAAAGCATAGTCCATGTAATCCTTGATGAAACAGCGTACTTGCTCTGCCAATTCCTCATGTTCTGACAAAACGGGCTTCAATGCCTCTTGGTAAACCAGCTCTTTCTTAATATGGTCATCGGCAAGAGCTTCCCGTTTCATATTATCTTCTCCCATGCGCCACTTATTTCCAGCACGGAAGTTTTCCACACATTGTTCACGATAACCTTTATACAAGGCTTCAATACCGTCGGCATCCAAATGTCCCGCCAGATACTTTATGATTCCACCTTCTTGCTCCAGTAAAACATTCCGCAAGTCCTTATTCTCTCTGATATAGTCTGGTAATGCCTTTTCCATTTTTGCTAAAAATTTCATTTTCTCCTTTGCTTCGAAATCCTCATTTATCTTGTATGTGCGGAGGATTCCTATTTTCCTGCCATTCTGTCAATAATAGTGGCAATGTCAGCCACATCTACTATCCCATCCTTGTTTACGTCGCAGACTTCACCGCCTGCACCAATGCGGATAACATTGTCACCCTCTGCGTCGTTATCGCCCCATACTATTAGGTAGGTCACCTGGTCGCTGTCTGTCATGCCCTCGGCGGTAGCATAGACCGTCAACTCATACTGCCGGGCCAGCTCGATAGTTTTACCGCGACCACTTAGCGTATCGGGATTTCTGAGCGTCCACACACATTCCGCTCCCTCAGTCTCACAATCCAGCATCAGCTGCCCGTCTTGATAGGCTACGGTAGGCGTAGCGCATTGCGGCACCTCCACCTCTGTGCCGTCGAGAGTGAGGAACTGCGCGAACTTGCTCCACGGCTCCTTTGTCTGATACGCTCCTATTGCGGTCTCAGAGGCATACAGCGGTATGTCGTAGTTCGAGAAAGAGTTGTCATAGAGGAAGGGCGGTGTCTCGGGCAGAGCCTTCACACTCTCCAAGCCAGTGCAGCCTGCAAATGCCTCCTGATAGATAAACTCCACAGTGGCAGGAAGAGTGAGAGAGCTCAGCGAGCTACAGCCCTTGAAAGCAGACTGTCTGATGATTTGCAGACCGTTGGGAAGATTTAGAGTCGTGACCCCACTACAACCTTCGAAAGTACTTTCATCTATGATTGTCACGCTATTGGGAATTGTGACGGAAGTCAGGCCGCTGCAACCATAGAAAGCTGAGCCTCCTATACTCGTCACACTGTTTGGAATCGTGACGGAGGTCAGGCCACTGCAACCAGAGAAGGTCTCGCTTCCTATGCTTGTCACGCTGTTGGGAATGGTGACGGAGGTCAGGCTACTGCAATCATAGAAAGCATCGCCTCCAATTATTGTCACGCTGTTTGGAATCGTGACGGAGGTCAGGCCGCTGCAATAACGGAAAGCAATGCTTCCAATGCTCGTCACGCTGTACTCCACTCCTTCGTAGGTGACGGAGGCAGGAATGACCATACTTCCGGTGTACTTGTCAGGGTTGATTGTTACCTCGGCAGCATTACCCTTAGTAATCAGATTGTAGTAGATGCCGTCAATCACCACGGGTTCTGCCCTCGCCAGCATCGGCAGGAGCATCAGAATGAAAAAGGATAGTATTTTCTTCATAGTAATTATTGATAATTTGCAATTTATTTAGTATCAATTCACAACTTTGGCGGCAAAGATACGAATAATATCTCGCACTGTCCCGCTTTTGTGGATGACTCTTTCTTTATATTCTTAGAGGAAATTTACTTCTCTGCCATCTTATCGATGATGGTTGCGATGTCGGCTACATCGACCACGCCGTCGCCGTTCACGTCGCAGTCGCCGCCAGCGCCAAGGGTGAACTCCAGCGTAGCCACGTCGCTGTCGAAGTAACCTTCCTTGGTAGCATAGACGTTCACCACAAACATGCCATCAATAGCCACCTCGCTGGCCTGCCCCTGTTTCACGTCGGCATTAGTCACCTCAAAAACAAACTCCACATCGTCTGTCTCACAGCTGAACGACAGCTTTCCGTCGGCGAAGGTAATGGTCGGCGTGGCACACTTCTTGTCATAGGGCTCAATGGGGGTGCTGCCGTTCTCGTCGGCAGCTTCCACAAAGAAGAACTCTTTCCACTGGTCGGCTGCCTGATAGCTTTCCACGCAGCCTTCGGGCACGGTGAGCGTACACTCCCATTTGTTTACGTCGTCAAGGGCTTGCGAACCGCAGGTGGGGGGTGTCTCGGCCTTGCTGACGATGGCTGTCAGCGACGTGCAATCGGAAAAGGCTTCTTCGCCAATGGCCTTTACTTGTGCGCCAAAGCCGAAGCGTTTCAGGCTGGCACAGCCAGAGAAGGCACGGCTGCCTATCTCTGTCACGCCGTCGCCTATCTGCACATTCTGCAGTTTTTTGCAGCCATAGAACTCGTTCTCTGAGATTTCCTCCTCCTTGTCGGTAATCACCACCGAGCGCAGCGTCTCGTTGCGGTAGAAAGGCGAGTAGCCGTAGTTGCTGCGCTTGTCGTAGGAGATATTACGTCCGATATACACGGAGTCGAGAGGACAGTCAACGAAGAACGGGCTGCTGCCGTTGGAGCCAAACCTCAGCATACCCTCATCGTCCCTGTCGGCCATGATAACCTCTTTCAGGCTTTTGCAACCACTGAATGTGTAGTTGCCAACGGAGGTGACGGAGCCGGGAATTGTGATGGAAGGCAGGGCCGAACAATTCTGGAAAGCATATTGATTAATGGTTGTCGTGCCGCTTCCAATGATGACCGAGTCCATGTCTGTGCAGTTGGCGAAAGCATATTGGCCGATGGTCTTGACGGAGTCGGGAATGGCTATGCCCTCTAACTGTGAGCATCCGCTGAAAGCATATTCGCCGATGCCCGTAATATCTTTGCCAAGCAGGGCTTCCTTCAGGTTCTGGCATTCACAGAAAGCATAGTTGCTGATGTCGCCGGCAAAGTCGAACCGTGCCTTCTGTAGGTTGTCGTTCTGGTAGAATGTGTAGGGCTGCACGTTCTGCACCTGCATGTTGATACCCCTATAGCTTACCGTAGAACTGATGTTCACCTCGCTCACAGAGTCGGCATAGACGCAGTCGATGGCATCGCATGTGCGTTCGGAAGGACTGATGGGTACATACTTCACACCGTCCACCTCGAATGTGGAACTGAGAAAATTATATACCGTCATGTTGGCTATTGAGTTATATTGGCTGTTGGCAACATAATTGACCAGTCCTTGCGCGACTTTATAGTTAGTTGGCGGCGTATTGGTTAGCCAGATGGTCTTTACGGGCTTAGAATAGTAGTTACCGGAAGATGAGCTATAATCAAAAAATGCTTTACTGTCAAACTCTAACATACCCGTGCCAACTATAAGTGTCTTCAGCTTGGTATACCCAAAAGCTTGATATCCCACTGTCTTTACACTATTTGGAAGAACTATTGCTGTGAGCTTATCACAACCATAGAAAGCGGTATTTACTATTGTCTCTATACCATTAGGAACGGTGTAGTTGCCTGTAGAATTAACTGGCATATAGGCAAAGAGCTTATTGTTATACACAGGTTTAGTGAGGCCGGTGCAATTCTGGAAAGCAGACCCTCCTATGGTCGTCACGCTGTTGGGAATCGTGACGGAGGTCAGACCGCTGCATCCTTTGAAAGCCGACTCTCCTATGCTCGTCACGCTGTTGGGGATGTTGATTGATTTTAAGCTGCTGCAATTCGCGAAAGCAGCACCATCTATATACGTAATGGTATTGGGGATAGTCACTGAGGTTAAACTACTGCATTTATTGAATGCAGCATATCCAATGCGGGTCACAGTATAAGTGATATCTTGGTAAACCACAGTACCAGGAATTATTACGTCGCCCGAATAAGAATTGTAGCTGTCAGAGCGATAGGTCACCTCAACTGTCTTTTCCGAAGAGTTAAAAGATCTGTAATAGATGCCATCAATCTGAGCAGTATACGCGCTGGCACACAAAGGCAACAGTACCATTAGGAACAAAGAAACAATCTTCTTCATAGTTATCAGTTTTTTAGGATTTATATTCAATACTTGAAAATGAAAAAAAAAAAAACGTGGACAATTTACTTTGTCTACGCTATTCGAGGCATCGCCAAACGCCTAATGTACTTAAACAAGTAAATGCCCACGCCAGTGGCGTGAACTCCTACTTCAGTTCTTGTACATTTCTTGAAATTTGGCGATTTCGAATAGCAAGAATCTAAAAGCGGATATTCATCCTATATGTCCTTTTTTAACTTCAGTCTTTAGCTCATAAGCATTACGATTTTAAGGGTTAAACATGCAAATCGACTGCAAAGATAGTGATTATTTCCGAAATAAGCAAATAAACGTAAGGGATTTTGCTGCTACCCCGAAATGAGAAAAAAGAAAGAACGGCTTTATCCACCAGGAAAAGCCGTTCTTTCTATCAGGAAAAGCCGTTCTTTCCACTTGAAAAAGCCGTCTGGATGGGCGGTTGCAAGGAGTCGGCAAGGTCGGGCGTTCGGCTGTTCAATCAGTAGGATGAGAGGATATTCAGCGTGGTGGTGTCGCAGAGGAACACCGAGTTCAGCCCCTGCTGCTCCTGTGCGGGGTCACCGCAATAGTCGTCGCCCACCTGCCATTGCTCATGCGCAGGACTGGCCTCGCCGCCCCAGCCCCAGAAGTTGCAGCCGCAGACCATCGGCTCACTCTTGACGAGGGAGAACACAAACTGGTAGTAACGGTCGCGACCCTCGGTGGGCGAGCCGGGCGTGAAGATGAAACCGTCGCGCGGGTAGCCAAACTCCTCAATGACCAATGGCTTCTGCAGACGCTCGGCAATGGCGGTGTGATGGCGGATATAGTCGGCGGTGTTCCGGCAGGCACGCTCCACGTTTTCCTGAAGCGAGTCTTTGTTGACCCAGCTCCAGTTGAGGGGCCAGACATGGGCGTTCATATAATCGACGTTAGGGTCGGCGCAGATTTGCTCGTAGAGCGCGGCGTCCATCTCGCATCCCCAGATGCCCTCGCTGCCAATGCTGATGAGGTGGTTCTTGTCCAAGCTGCGTATCAATGCCGACGCCTCGCTGAGCCATTGGGCGAAAGGCGCCTTGGCCTCCTCGCTGAAGGCACGCGGCTCGTTGCCTATCTGCCACGACATGATAGCGGGGTCGTCGACGTAGGGCACTCCCGTGTAGCGGTTGGTGCGGCCAATGATGTCGCGCACATACTGGAAGAAGAGTTCCTGCGCCTTGGCGTTGGTCGAGAACTGGCTGACGAAGTTCATGTACTCCGGATAGCTGGTCTCGTTGGGACGCGGGGCCTTGCCGGCTCCGGCCTGTTCGAGATAGTAGCCGTAGCCTCCGCTCCACTCCCAGGCATTGTTCAGGTAGAGCACGGCTTTCATGTTGCGCGCTCCCATCTGCTGTAGCAGGTAGTCGAGACCGGCCAGGATGGTGTCGTTGTAAACGCCCGGGGCCTCCTGTAGCGTCGGCTCCACCTTGGTCGTCACCCCGCGGTGGCCGTCGCTGCCCACGAGGATGCGCAGGTTGTCAAGCCCTAACTCGTGAAGATGGTCCAGTTCGCGACACAGCCTGGCCCTGTCGCCGCCCTGCCCTTCGGATGCGAGGATGGCCCCATACCAGAAATTGGTGCCCACATAGCGATAGTCCTTGCCGTCGAGCACGAAGGCCGCTCCTTGTCGCTCCACAAAGTTACCCCCCCTCGGCGGCTCTTTCTTCGAGCAGCCTGTCAGCAGCCATGCTGCCAACAACAGAATCGTTGTATATTTCATTTCAGGATTTTATCATTTCTCTGTGCAAAGTTACAGCTATTTCCTCGCTTTACGCGCTCTTCCCTGATATTTTTAAGCGTTTTTAGGTATTATGACGCAGAAAACGTCCGAATGTTATTTGATAAACAATGCTAAATCATGGAGCATATTGGTGGATAATTCCGTAATTATCACTATCTTTGTCGACAGATTTCAATGTAATTAGGCTTTACATCACAACTAAAATAGACTGATATGAAGAAAAGAATGTTTTTTTGCCTGATGGCAATCGTAAGTGTGCTCACCCTCTCGGCACAAGGTGTTTATGACTTCAAGGTCAAGAATGATGCTGGTCAGGAAGTGTCGCTCGCAGACTACAAGGGTAAGGTGCTGCTCATCGTCAACACGGCCACCCGATGCGGATTCACCCCTCAGTACAAAGACCTGGAGGCGCTCTATGAGAAATACCGCGGTCAGGGACTGGAGATTCTGGACTTCCCCTGTAACCAGTTCGGACAACAGGCTCCCGGCTCCATCCTCGAGATTCACCAGTTCTGTACCGCCAACTTCGACATCCACTTCCCTCAGTTCGACAAGATTGAGGTCAACGGAGACAATGAGCATCCCCTCTACACCTTCCTGAAAGCGCAGAAAGGTTTCGGCGGATTCGACGTCAACGACCAGCGGGGCAAGATGATGGACAGCATGCTACGCAAGCAGGATGGCGACTACGACAAGAAAACAGACATCAAGTGGAACTTCACCAAGTTTCTCGTATCGCGCGACGGACAGGTGCTGAAACGCTACGAGCCGACAGACCAGATGACCGACATCGAGGCCGACATTCAGATAGAGGTCAATCCCGTGCTGAGCAATATCATGGCGCGCCGCTCCGTCCGCAAATACCTCGACAAACCCGTCGACCATGAGACGCTAAGCCTGGTCGTCAAGTGTGGCATCAACGCCCCCAGCGGCATGAACCGTCAGCCGTGGATTGTCCGTGTGGTCGAAGACCAGAAGCTCATTGCCGACGTGAATGAGGTCTACAAACAGGAGAACGCTGAACAGGTGAAGCGCGACAAGGACTTCAAGAACATGTTCCGAAACGCCCCCAACCTCATCTGCGTATGCACCCCCGTAAACGGCAGCGACTTGGACGCCGGACTGCTCGGCGAGAACATCATGCTTGCCGCAAAGGGCCTCGGACTCGGCACCTGCTGCCTCGGCGGTCCTGTACGCTTCCTGCTGTCCAACGAGAAGTGCAAGTTCTTCCTCGACCGCCTCGACATTCCTGCCGACTACAAGCTGAACTACATCATCGCCATCGGCTATCCCGACGAGCAGCCCGACGCCAAGCCACGCGATGCGTCTAAAGTGAAATACATCCAATAAGTCAGCGTTCGGAGTCAGCGTGGCGCTGTTGCGGAGAAAGCTTATCCATGCAACTCTAACATACTCTTCAGACGGATGATTTCGTCGCGATACTGAGCCGCCTGCAGGAAATCCATCTGCTTGGCGGCTTCTTTCATGCGGCGTGTGGTCTCCTCGATGAGCTTCTCCATCTGCGGCCGTGTCATGTGCTCGATGATGGGGTCGGCGGCAATGCCCGACACAGCGGAGCCATCATCGGTAATGGACTGCGTGTAAGGAGCGTTGGTCAGATGCTGGGAATAAAGTTCCTTGACATCGGGCCTGTCGTCGTGTCCCAACGTGCTCTGTTTGAGATTCTTCACAATCTGCGTCGGAGTGATGCCATGCTCCTCGTTGTATTTCAACTGCTTCATGCGTCGGCGGTTGGTCTCGTCGATGGTCTCCCGCATGGAGCGTGTGATGGTATCGGCATACATGATGACCCGACCGTTGACGTTGCGCGCGGCACGACCGGCTGTCTGAACCAAGGAGCGACGCGAACGGAGGAATCCCTCCTTGTCGGCATCGAGGATGGCAACGAGGGAGACTTCGGGCAGGTCGAGACCCTCGCGAAGCAAGTTGACGCCGACAAGGACATCGTACTTCCCCTGGCGCAGCTCGTCGAGTATCCTCACACGGTCGAGGGTGGCCACGTCGCTGTGTATGTAAGCAGTCTGTACCCCGTGATTAAGCAGGTATTCGGACAATTCCTCGGCCATGCGCTTGGTAAGGGTGGTGACAAGGGTGCGCTCGGAGCGCTCCGTGCGCAGACGAATCTCTTCAAGCAGGTCGTCAATCTGGTTTTCAGAAGGACGGACTTCAATCTCAGGGTCGAGCAGACCTGTAGGACGTATGACCTGCTCCACGACGACGCCCTCGGCCTCGGAAAGCTCGAAATCGGCAGGAGTGGCCGAGACATAGATGGTCTGACCCGTGTTCTGACGGAACTCCTCGAAGGTGAGGGGACGGTTGTCGAAAGCGGCAGGCAGCCGGAAGCCATACTCGACGAGATTGGTCTTGCGGGCACGGTCGCCCCCGTACATGCCGCCTATCTGAGGCACGGAGACATGGCTCTCATCGATGAAGAGAAGGAAATCCTTAGGAAAGAAATCGAGCAGACAGTAAGGACGCTCACCCGCCTGACGACCATCGAAGTAGCGAGAGTAGTTCTCTATGCCCGAACAATGGCCTAACTCCTTGATCATCTCCATGTCGTACTCCACACGCTCCTTGATGCGCTGGGCCTTGATGGGGTCACCAAGCTCCTGGAAGAAGTCGACCTGCTTGACAAGGTCATCCTGAATCATGCGAATGGCACGCTGGGTCTGCTCCTCGGTGGTCATAAAGAGGTTGGCAGGGTAAATCTTGTAGTCGGCATAGCGGCCTAATCGCTGTAGCGTCACGGGGTCGAGTTCCTCTATCGAGTCTATCTCGTCATCCCAGAAAGTGATGCGCAGAACGATGTCGTTGTAAGCCATGTAAACATCGACCGTATCGCCCTTGACACGGAAGTTTCCACGTTCAAGGGCAAGGTCGTTGCGTACATAAAGCGACTGTACCAGCTTGCGCAGGAGGGCGTTGCGGTCCATCTTCCTGCCCTGTATGACCTCTATGACATTCTCGGAAAGGGCGTTGGGACTGCCCATACCATAGATGCAGGACACGCTGGAAACGACAACGACGTCGCGACGTCCTGAAAGGAGACTGCTGACGGCAGAAAGGCGCAGGCGGTCTATCTCTTCATTGATGTCGAGGTCTTTCTCGATGTAGGTATCGGTAGAGGGCAGGTAGGCCTCGGGCTGGTAGTAGTCGTAGTAGCTGACGTAGTACTCGACGGCGTTCTCAGGGAAGAATCCTCGCATCTCGTCGTAGAGCTGAGCGGCGAGGGTCTTGTTGTGGGAGAGGATGAGGGTCGGACGGTTCACATTGGCAATGACATTGGCCATGGTGAACGTCTTTCCTGAACCCGTGACACCCAGCAATACCTGCGCACGGTCACCACGCTCGACGCCGGCGGTCAACTCGCGTATGGCCTCGGGCTGGTCACCAGTAGGCTGGTATTTCGATGTCAGGTGGAAATCCATCTTAATAGTTGAATGTGCCGTATTCGCTCTTAATGGTAAGCGAGCGCGTGCCTTTCTCTATACGGCCCACCACTTGCGCGTCGATACCGAAGCTGCGACTGATGGCAATCACGCTGTCGGCCACTTCTGGACGCACGTAGACTTCCATTCGATGACCCATGTTGAACACCTGGTACATCTCCTTCCAGTCAGTACCCGACTGCTCGTGGATAATCTGGAAGAGTGGCGGCACGGGGAACATGTTGTCCTTGATGACGCAACAGTCGTCGCCCACGAAATGAAGCACCTTGGTCTGCGCTCCGCCCGTGCAATGGACCATGCCGTGGATTTCAGGCCGCAACTCGTCGAGCATACGCTTGATAACCGGGGCGTATGTGCGGGTGGGAGAAAGCACAAGCTGGCCGACGGTAAGGGGCTGCTGTGATGTCGTAGCGCAGGGGACGGGGTCGATAAGGGAATAGCTGCCGCTGTAGACGAGCTCGTCGGGCACGGCATGGTCGAAGCTCTCAGGATAGCTTGAAGCCAAGTATTTGGCAAACACATCGTGGCGTGCCGAGGTGAGTCCGTTGCTACCCATGCCTCCGTTGTAGGCCTTCTCGTAGGTGGCCTGTCCCGTAGAGGAGAGTCCGACAATGACATCTCCTGGACGTATGTTTGCATTGTCGATGACGTCGCTACGCTTCATGCGGCAGGTGACGGTACTGTCAACTATAATGGTACGCACGAGGTCGCCCACATCGGCCGTCTCGCCACCGGTAGGCCAGATGCCGACACCCATCGAACGGAGCTCGGCAAGCAGTTCGTCGGTTCCCTGGATAATTGCCGAGATGACTTCACCAGGAACGAGCATCTTGTTGCGGCCAATGGTGCTGGAGACAAGGATGTTGTCCGTAGCTCCTACACACAGCAGGTCGTCGGTATTCATCACGATGGCATCCTGGGCAATACCTTTCCATACAGAGAGGTCACCCGTCTCGCGCCAGTACATGTAAGCGAGGCTTGACTTCGTGCCCGCTCCGTCGGCGTGCATGATATTACAATACTCCGGGTCGCCGCCTAATATATCGGGAATAATCTTGCAGAAGGCCTGTGGATAGAGTCCCTTGTCAATGTTCTTGATTGCTGCGTGAACGTCTTCCTTGGCAGCGCTGACCCCACGAAGGGCATATCTGTTATTCTGATTTTGCACCATAATTCTAATTTGTTTTGCCTTCCAGTTTGTGATAAAGAGTCTCCACGAGCGTGAGCACACCCTCGTCGGGATTATCTTCACGCAGGTAAGGAATCAGAATGTTGTTCATCAACTGCTGTCCCTCCACCTCCGAGAGTTTAGCATCCAAATCGTGACCAATCTCCATGCGCACACCCTTGTCCTGGTAGGCAATCACGATGACGAGCATGTTTTCGTTAGGCTTGTAATTCTCAAACAGCGCGAAGGCAAATGACTCCACGTCTGAATTATAAACATGATTGACTACCACGATACGAGCCTCAACGCCGAGTTCTACCTTGGCATAGAGCAGAATACGGTTCAGCTCGGCCTCTGTCTCGAGTGTGAGTATACCGTCGGGATTCGACACGAAACGTGGCGGATTGGAACCATCTGGAAGTGGCACGGTGGCAAAGGTCCATCCTTCGTCGTCGATGGTCTCCGCCTCCTGTTCCTGGGCTTTTTCTACCGTTTTGGCAGCGGCAGGCTGTTCCTTCTTGGCAACATTGTCTCCGCCCTGCTGTTTGCATGCTGTCATGGCCATGACCAACAGGGCCAAAAATGCCACGAACACAGTTTTGCTAAAGATTTTTCTCATTATCAGTAGGAATTTGTTTTAATTGCTATCGGACGGACAGCCCCGCTGCCCGCCCGATGGCTCATGAAATGGTCTTGCACTAAGACCTGGGACTATCAGAATTTCACTTGACTAGCAGATCGGAAGAGCGTCGTGTAGGGAAAGAGTGTAGATCTC
>ERZ809472.318-NODE-318-length-12333-cov-15.329125_pt1 | contig 12333 bp, 9 predicted proteins | sample MGYA00521274_ERZ809472 | MGnify/ENA primary metagenome ERZ809472 (study PRJEB31581, sample SAMEA3312791) | metagenome | study: EMG produced TPA metagenomics assembly of the PRJEB8939 data set (Metagenomic analyses of Rumen microbiomes reveals... | reverse complement strand
TATCAGTCCCGTCAGTTCGTCGGTCGTGAAGAGCACCTTCTCCATCAGGTGTTCGGGCTTTACATCGACATGACCGTAACCGTGGCTGCAGATGGCATGAATCATGTCCTCGCCAACGCCCCCTTCGCGCAGCAGTTCCGGAGCCTTGATGCAATGCTCCTCGGGATAGAGCTCAAAGTCAATGTCGTGCAGCAGTCCGACCATTCCCCAGAAATCCACTTCGTCGGCAAAGCCCAGTTGCACGGCATACCAGCGCATCACCCCTTCCACCGTCAGTGCATGCTGCAGGTGAAAGGAGTCCTTGTTGTACTTTCTCAGCAGCTCCCAGGCTGCCTCCCTTGTAATCTTACTTTCCATCATCTTTTCCTTATTCAGCTTTGCCACCAAATTCATTATACGATACGTTCTCAGGCTTCCACTTGTCCTTTGGTGTAGGATTCTCAGCGGGATAGCCGATGATGATAGCGCAGAGGGGAATGATGTGATCGGGCAGTTTCAGGGCCTCGATGGCACCCTTTGCACGGTCGTCACGAGGATAGAGCGCAGTCCACACAGCACCAAGGCCGAGGGCGTGGGCAGCAAGGAGGATATTCTCAGTAGCTGCAGAGCAATCTTGAATCCAAAGCTGTTGTCCTTCACCTTCGAGTGCTTTTTGCATGTCGCCGCAAACGACGATGGTCAGCGGAGCCTGTTCCAGCATGCTGGCGTTAGGATTGGTGGCAGCCAGTTCCTTTAGCTTGTCCTTACTGGTGATGGCCACGAAATGCCAAGGCTGTTTGTTGACGGCGGTAGGGGCTGCCATACCTGCGCGAAGCAGTGTCTCGATGGTGTCGGCACTGATGGCCTGATCCGTGTACTGTCGGATGCTGGTACGCGTCATGATGTTCTCTACAATGGCCTTTCCGTCTGTTGTTGCTACGGTCTCTGCCTTTGGTTCATTACTGTTGCAGGCTGTTACTGTGAGAGGACTGACAAGGCTACGATTAAGCGAGAGCAGAGCCAAGCTCGCTTGTGTTCTGCCGAACCGATGGAGCAGTGAGAGCCATCAAGCTTGCTTAAATGGCCGAGTCGTGATAGAGGTCGGCGAAGCCAACGTGAGTAGGCTCGACCGAAGGTCAAATCTGATAAAATCTTTTTCATTTTTAATCCAATTTAGATAATACTCAATATGTCATGTTTATAATTGTGTTGTCAGATAAATCAATGTAATCTATAATAGTTTTTATTGTATCCTCATAATTAATATCTATCAACATCACTCGCTCTCCATATTGGGTAAAGCCATTGATATAGTAATGATTGTCTTCTTTCAAAGATTCTGATGTGAAGTCCACGTCATATAGTCTGTTTTCAATATCAGAAGCATGATTCTTAATATCATCGATATGAGCATTTATGAAACTATCCTTCATTGCAAGGCAGACAAACCGGATGGATTGCAAATACTGTTCATCAAAATCTTTCCTCCAGTCAAAGGGAATATAACAACCTTCCACGATAAGGTTCTGCCGATTCTCAATTGCAGTCTTTATCATCTCTCTGACAATCGGCCAAAGATAATCAGTCAATGCCTTGTGCGCCACCAGTTATTACGACTATTTTTCCTTTGAAATCCATATATTCTGTTTCTATCAATACCACTTATACCCGTGTTCCTTACAATAGTCAATCGCTGGCTGGTAGCCTTGGAACGTGGCCTTGTGAATCCACTTCAAGCCCTTGCGCTCGTCCTGCGGAACGCCTGTGCCAGTCATCAGGAACCAGCCTGTGGCAAACTGTGCCTGGGCATCGCCGCCATTGGCCGCCAACTCATACCAGAAAGCACATTCCTCCAAGTTCTTCTCCACACCGTCGCCATTCCAATAGGCAGCACCTACATTCTTCTGGCTCAGCACATGGCCTTGGAAAGCAGCTTCACGATACCAGAGGAAAGCTTTGTGGTGGTCACATTCTACACCATCGCCAAGGTAATAGGCATTGGCCACGTTCACCTGCGACTGCATATCACCCTTGTCGGCAGCTTTCATGTACCACTCGAAGGCTTTTTCTGCGCTTTGCTCCACGCCTTTTCCGTGATAGTAACATTCGCCGACATTGAAACAGCCATAGACATCATCCAGCTCTGCAGCCTTCATATACCATTCGAACGCCAGTTCAAGGCTGACCTTCACGCCAGTGCCACGCTCGTAGCAGACACCAAGGTTGTTCATCGCCTTGGCATCGCCCTCGTAAGCCTTCTCACGATAGCTGTCTGCCTTGTTCCGTTCTTTGGGCATCGTCTATTTCAGATACTCGTCATCCCTCACCAGCACCTTCTCAATCTTGCCGACGTACATGGTGTGGTAGTCACCCTGCGGATAGCACTGGTCGATGGTCTCCTGATAGATGATGCCACTTGGCTGGATTTCTGCGGCATAGACCTTCTTGCAGACGAGCACCAGCTTGGCCTCTTGGAAATAGACTGAGCGGTCGGCAATGACAGGCGTGAGGCCAGCCTTGGCAATCTTGTCCTCATCACGTCCTGACGCGCTGCCCAGATAGGCCATCTGCTTTTTAAACGACTTGTCCATGACACAGAGCGTGAAATAAGACTCCTCGTCCACAAACTTCTTGGTATAACGCGACTCGCGAATGTAAACCACAGCCGAAGGGTCGTTGTTCCCCCACAGGCATCCAAGATGGCCCCAAGAGGCCGTCATCGTGTTACAGCTGAGCTCGTCGCCAGCCGTAATCAGCATCCATTCACCACCAATCAGGTTGAACGGATTAAACTTCAAATCCTTGTAACTAATCTCTTGCATCTTCACTATCATTACATAAAACAATAAATTTGAATGCAAAAGTACTCAAAAAACCTCAGTTCTTCGTAATTTTGCACTCATATTTAGGATAGTTTATGAGGTTGAAGCATGATAAAGGACTGCACATCATGGCAGTAAAGCAATCGTATGCCTGTCCATGTTTATACTTTGCAGCTTGCTATGTCATAGTATTGCAACAGGATTTCGTCTTCAGTGAGTAGGTTCTGGGGAATTTCGATTATTCTTCCACCTCAAACTCCAACCCCAACTGCGATGCAGACTCTTTCACGCTCTTGATGATGGGTGAATTATCTGTCAGCGGATTCGTAGGATTATTGCTTGCTGTGAACTTCACCTCAATCTTCAGGTGATTATTCTTCAGCGTATTGACAAAGCTGGAGAATAGTTGACTATAATTCTCTATGGGCACACTGCCGCTTATAGTCACCCTCTTATAGGTCTTAGTAGCTGGTTTAGGCTCTGGGCTAGGGCCTGGTTCTGGTGTGGGTGGTGTTGGACCTGGCTCTGGTGAAGGATCACCTCCTCCTGCTGGTTTTAGCAAAACAGTAGGATCAAGCAGCCAATATCCATCCTCCTGAGGATTCAGGAAGTGTATTGTTTCGTTATGAAAGATTCTGGAAAAATGCTCTGGACTACCAGCGCCCACATTCCACATACCTTCATCACAGTATCTGTTCACAGTATCTCTTACTGCGTCTGCATTCAGAATCATAGGCTTATCGTCGAAACGTAGGAATGCCTCATAGAGTTCATTCACCTTTACAGGCTTTTCGATGGTAGGCATCAATCCATTACGGTTAATGACGTTAAGGCCTATTCGACGGAGCACAATACCATTATCATGCAATTCTTTCAGCGTATTGACAGTAATCTGTGTGGCAAACTCAGACGTAAACGAACTGACTTCTTGGGTACGTAATATATCACGCTCACATTTCACGACGGTATTATACGCATGTATCAGTTGCTCTTTTGCAGCATCAGCACTCAGCTTCTTCCTGTCTGTTACATCCTTCCGTTGTTCTGTATCTAACTGGCTACTGTATTCATTGATAATCTTCTCGCAAGCCAGATATTCTCTCAGTTTCATGCTCAATGCAGCACGTCCCGCCTCAGAGCAAATAAGGAACAACATCGTGTTTCTATACACGCGCTGAGCGCTTCCACGTTGTTGGGCAATCCGCTTGATGAACAGTTCAGCTTTTCGGCTAATGTTACCTCCTGCTGCCACCGTATATTGAGGATGCAGCACGATGAAAGTCAATTGTTTCTGTTCTGGCACGTCACCTGTTGGGTCTACCAGAACCTTCACCTGACTAAGATTCAATACGGCCTGCTTGGTCATTCTGAGGATTTCAGCATTGACCTCGTCCTCCTTCACATCACCCTTTGCTTGATTAATCAGGATATTGATGTTAGGTTTCGACTGGAACCAATAACTCTGCTCCCCACCAATTGAACTGCGATACATATAATGCACGATGTTCTCCAACTGGTTGATAGTAGAGTCAATATCAATATGTTGGAAAGCATCCGGCTTTAGCAGACAGAGTTTCAACTGTTTCAACGACTGGCCTTTTTGGGACGATGCTCCGATAGAAGCCAAAAGTACAGTTGTCGTAACAGCAGTAGCCAAATGATATTGTCCGATGTTGTTGCCTGCATTCTGCTCGTCCAGTTTATAGGCATTACTGATAGTGCCAAACACATCAGCATGCATCACAGAATCCCACTGAGGCCCCATCAGGCTGGTGATGGTACTTTGCAAGGTGGGCAGATTCTCTAATTGCACATCGCTGGTCTGTATCAATGCCTGAGTGCCAACTAAGGTGCTCCGACGCAGCCACAGGTCTTTCACAATACTTGCCAACAGGCGCAACACACCTCTTGTCCGCTGGAAGCGAGAGTCACTTCCCCAACGCACACGGAACAAGTCAATCAATTCTGGATGAAAAGGATAGGCTTTCTTGATACGCTCCACGTATGCCACACGATCCGCTTCTACAGGTAAAGCATCCCTACGGTTATGATACATATCCTTGTATTTCCTTGCTACCTGCTCTATCACCTCAGGCTTTTCCATCTTGTCAAACAGTCGGCGACGAACCACCTCAAAGATTTCTTCATCATCTACAGGCTTCACGCTGCTACCCACACGAACCACACGAGTCTCTAATGCAGAGAGTATCTCCTGACCTATCTCGCTTGATGCCACCTCTCTGGCACTGGCAGGAAGCGTGCAAATCAATACTGTCTTAGGAATAGAAGCCACCACCTCAGTCAATGTCTGTATAAAGCTGTTTGTCTGGGTGAACAGGGTTCCTCCTCCTACTACCAAACCACTTGCCTTGGCGCAATAGTCTGCCAACTCATCTATCAGAATCAGAGCAGGTGTAGCCCCTTCAATCACAGGCTTGATGTCCTTTGCGGTAGGTGCTATCCTTTGTTCGTCTGCTCTGCGTACACGCTCATAGCCTTCACGACCTCCTAATTGCCAAGCCAGTTCCCCCCATAATGTATGGGTAATGATACCATCGTCCACCTGATGGCCATCCACCACGCTCACCGTGTTTTGAGTGAATACAGCCACTCTGGCATTATCAAATTGTGGCATATCATCATGTTCAAGAATCGTGCTGGCTGCTGCCATATCCCTAAATGTACGACTATCCTTCACCACATGATAAAGAGAAATCAATGAGTGGGTCTTACCACCACCAAATCCAGTCTGTAGTGAGATGACCCTGTTCTGACTCTCTTTTCCATTCAATGCCTGGACTACTCGCCTGATGAGTTCACGCATACCATCTGTCACGAAGGTACGGTCAAAGAACGATACCAAGTCTTGATATACCACAGGAGCCGTACCTGTTGCCACCTCTTCTATATTGGCAGCAAAGATACTTTCGTCAAGTTGGCCATTGCGGATATCGTATTGAGGCAGAATACTGTTAAACCATGCTGGCAATACGCCACTATAATCTACATTGTCCGTATTATCTTGAACAGGTTGTGATGATCTTGTTTTTGGGATAGGAGCGCTTGATGCATTAGATGGCACAATGCCTTTGATACGTTTTAATTCCTCTTCCAAGTCGCCCATCTCCAACAACTTTGCCACTTGAATCATATTGCTGAAGGCACGTTCTGCCTCATCATCATCTAAGCCGCCAGTATCAAAATGAGCCCAGTTGTTACGGGTATCTTGCAACTCCTGTAAACAAGAACGTAATCTATTGTAATTCTTGGGAATGTTACCCACTTCTTTTGTTACGCTCTCCTTATAATTTATAATGAACGTCACAAGGTTATTGTAGTCAATTAGGCCCAACAGCGAACTACCATTATTGTTCAGCTGCATACGTTGCATCTGCCAGCTTGATTTCTTACGCTCATTTTCTATTCTGCGCTCAAAATCCATGTCCCAGGATGTTCCTTCTGGACATTCACGCTGAATCACACTGACTGCGTATGGACGCATGGCATCCAAGAACAGGCCAAGACCTCGTTGTAGTTTCTCTCTATCCATAGTTTTATTTGTTTTTATTTTGTTTTATCAGAATTAATTCTTAAATTTGCAGCCGAAAACATAATAATATGAGAATATGACAACAGTACAGTTGAATGCACAGATTTGGCGCGACATGGGAATCCTTGCCGATAGCGAAGCCATGATGAAGCGTGTGGCAAAGTATTTGCGAAAATTGGTGAAGGAAAAGGAATACCACACCTTAATGACAAAGGAAGAATTCTTCGCCCGTCTTGATAAGGCAGAGAAAGAGATTGCAGATGGTAAGGGAATCACCTTTACCAATCGCGACGACATGAACGCCTGGCTTAATTCTCTCTGAGTATGTACACCATAACCTATGCGCCTGAGGCAAAAGAAGGACTCGCAAAATTGAAGCGTAGCGAGCCGGCATCTTTCAAAAAGGCAGTCAGATTGCTGAATGAAATAGCAGAGCATCCCAAAACAGGTACTGGTCATCCTGAGCCTCTGAAGGGACAGCCTGAGAATTGATGGAGCCGTCAGATTACAAAAAAACATCGACTGGTCTATCGAATCTTTGAAACGGAAGTCCACGTGGACGTGCTCTCTGCCTATGGGCATTACGATGACAAATAACTGCTCTTTTCTCATATATTTATTCTCCGAAATCCAATGAGCCTTCCTGATGCTGTGCAGCTTCCTTGCATTTCTGTCGAAGCATTTCTGCACTCGACAGTATACCTCTGACATCTGTCAAATCATTGCCTTCAGGTAAATGGCCACTTAGGAAATCCAGTAATCTCCACAATGGTGCATCACTCTGCGGACAAAGGTCGCGTACTAAATGCAACAATTGTACTTGATTGCCCATGTGGTAAGCCATCATCATACGATGAGCCTGCGAAATCAAATAATCAGTGGGCTGAGTGCCCCAGTTTTCGTTTTTGCCTAAATGTTCTGCTGCTGTAGCTAAGTGCTGTTTATTGCCCTCGGTAATCAGCAGCCTATCGCTTTGCAAACTGCGAATCTCAACGTTCACACCTACACGAGTATATTTGTTCACATCGTCAAAGTCACATTCGGCCATGCCATTCATCTGGAGCCAGCCACAATAGAATTTGGTTTGTGGTTCTCCTGGTACTCCTTCGAGTAATGCTTGTGCAGCGCTTTCACGTGCAAACTCCAATAATTGTCCAACGCTTACAGGTTCACCTTCAGCAGTTTCCACCAATTTATAATGTCCAAACACGCTTACAGCCTGTCCAAAGCAAGCTGTTAACAAGTCTGCACCTCGGAAGCCAAGGCCATATAATTTTTCTACTTCAGCCTTTACGACCTGTTTAATATTGTGTTTAATATCATCAAAGTCTGCGAAGCCTTTACGCTCTGATGGGCGACATGCGACAGTAACAGAGGATTCCAAGAAAGCCATATCCGTTTTTAAAGCTCCTTGCATTTCCGTATCCATAGGCCAACTACCAGTAATATTCATTCTTGCTCCAAGTATTGAGTTACAAAGAGTAGTCCATGCTTCTGTACTCTGATGAGCGTACATGATGCTTACGATATCAGATGTTTGTATTTCTATTGCATCAAATATTTCTGTTAGTTTTTTCTCAAAATAGCGACGTGCTTTTGCCTCATCATTATCATGATGATGTTTAATCGCTGTACATTCTTCGCTTTTCGGGGTTTGAGGTGTTGCAAAAATCATTGGATATAATTCTCCTAGTGTTTTTTTCATCCAGACGTAGAAGAAATCCGAACAATCCGCATAGCCAATAGCATCATAATATGGTGGATCTGTTACTACAGCTGTTAATTGTTTTTTATCAAACTGAAGCTTATCACCACTTGATGCATTTTCAAAATTTGTTGCAAAAAAACCATAACTTTCTGTATTAAGGAATCTAATAATCCAATCCAATTGGTTTTCTGCACTTCCTGATTTACCACAGAAAGGATTAGATTCTGGATAGTCAAATGTCATGGAAATAGATTGCCTACCAAGAATGCGTTCAATCGTTTCACGTCCAGTATGATATACACCAAATGAAGTATTCGCTATAGCAATTCTGTCAATCCATATACCTAAATATGTCAAAATCGCATAAGAATAAGATGAGGAGGATAATTCGGATGCTAACAGTTTGAATTTTTCTATCCATACTTGAAGCATGTATATCTGTCTTTCAGAGAATATATCGCCCCAATGTTTGTATCCCCATGAACAAACAGGGAATGCTTGTATGTAATTTAGAGGTAAAAGTTCTTTTGGACGTTCAACATTAGGAACAGGAGCATCTATGATGTGAATCTGTTCTGAACTTGGCAGATAATACTCTTTACCATTAACTCCATCTGAAATTACAGCCATTAGTCTCGGTTTTAACCCCTGTCCTCTTGACTGTTGTTTAATGATATCAATATTTGTCACATTGCCACAACACGGGCAAGTCATATTACCTCGATGATTCCATTCTTTCAAAGTACATTTACCAAAAGATAATGAAAACGAAATTTTATTACCTTGTATCTTAGGATCAAAATAAACTTTCTTTTTGGTAGTGTTACATAAATAAAAACTTTTCATCATCGGCACTTCTGCTCCACAACTCGGATTAGAGCATTTGGCAGTTCTTGCCCAATAATAGGCTACTGGCTTATTACCTTTATCATCTGCAGGATATAAATAACCTACTTCTTCTTCTGTTTCTGTTAATATCTTCTTTGCATAAAACTCTACGTCAAAGGCAAGACGATTTGGAATACGATAGACTTTACCATCAAAAGTAATGCCTCTCTCCTCTTCTTGTGCCATTTTAATACCTTCCTCGCCATATTGCTTTTCAAACTCTTCCTTACTATATATAATAGGTTTGCCATATTTCTGTGGGAACTCAGCAGAACCACGCTCAATAATATGGGCTACAGGGTTGATGTCGTTTCCATAACTGCGACAGCCTAAACGTGCAGCTTCCAAAGGAATCGCACCACCTCCTGCAAATGGATCGAACACAGATGGCATTTCATTTTGGAAAGCATCAATGGCTGTTTGTAATTCTGCTTCACGTTGCTTAACTATATCTGTCTCAATATGGCGGTCTTTTAACTCATAGAGTGCCTTTTCTGCCTTGGGTATAGCATCATAAAGTTGATTAAACTCATCGTGCAGTTGTTCCCAAGTAGCGTCTGGTCGTTTGTCGCTCTGATAAGCCACAAAGATCAACTCTCTTGCTAATCGAAGTATTTGAGGATTGTTCTTATTCTCCCATTTAATGAGCGACCAATCATCCAATTGCTCCTTGGGCGTTGTTGCCTTACCTGCAATCATATTAGTCTGGCATTTATCGCTGAACTTACCAATAAACATCATCAGACGATTACGGTGGTTGTCCTCCATCTCGTCCACTATGCTGGTATAGGGAATATCTTTATATGGCTTATAATGCAACTTGCCTAACCCTGTGTTCAACAACATTTCAACAGCATATCTGAAAGCCTCAGGACAGTTCTCATCCAATGGGTCTGGAACCAGACTGGCAAAAACGATGGCACGACAAACAGGCAATGGTCTGCGAGCCCACCACAGATGGAGCGTTGAGATATGTCCATGACGGATGCTTTTATCACGTACACTTTCGGACGATATTTCCTTGATGGGCAATGCCACCTCTATGAGTTTCTTTGCTTTTTGCATTTTTATGAACGTTTTGTTTGATAATTCAGAATTAATACTTACCTTTGCAGCGAGAACCAAAACATTGATGAGTTATGACCGCAGCAGTAAGAAGAATCCAAGCCTCCGCATTTGCTCCCATCCTTGACTGGACGAAAGGAGCAGAAGTCGATTTGATGTACGATGTCGTGGAGTATATGAACGATGCCATCCGCAAGGCTGAGGAGTCCAAGCGTAAAGCTGAAGATGAGTATCTGGCTAAGAAAATGGCCGAATACAAAGCATCAATAGGGGGTAAGTGGCCCTTTGAGCCGTTACCCCAAGCGCCTGAGTGGGACACACAAGCAGCTTGGAACCGATTGAGCGATGCACAGCGAGAGCAGGCAATAAAACTTAAACTTACGGCAGATGATATGGACATCCGCACATTTGACATATTGACGAAATGGATAAGAGAGTGATTCGCATTTTCCTCGTATCTTCTCGCGACTTCCTTCTGCATTATTTCCAGCAGGAAGAGCAAGAATAAGCTTATTACTGTTCTTTCGTTTCTCATTCCTTCTTCAAAAGCCACTCCTGTAGTGGCAAATAGAACTGAACACCTTTGGTCTTTTGTTCAAAGGACATTCTGTTGGCAGGATCATTAATGATATTTAGTTGTGGATTTGTTTTACAATTGGTGACTATATACAGCCAGGCTTTGGTACCTAATTGCGCCAGCCTGTTCATTTCGTTTTCAGAGAGCATCACACCATCAGTACCAGCACGACCTTTCACCTCGATATAGCGTTTCTGGCCTTGCGCATCAATACTCTTCAAGTCGTAGCCAACATTGTCTTTCGATACATCTTCTGGATGGCGACCATTGGCCTTTTCATAATCCATTGCGGTCTGCATGGCAATGGCCTCAACTTCATCATCACGGCTCATGCCATAACTATGTTGGTATTCCACTTGGTTGAGTGGCACCACGTATGCACAGCCCAACACTTCTGGAGCAATGGGGAACAACTCTAATCCTTCATCCAGTTCTTGCAGGCGTACTTGCTTACGTTCTATCAGTTCTTGCAATCTGGCTTCCTTGGCTACCAATTTCTGTTGGATTTTCTCATCTTCGGCCATAAAGATTTTACCTTGCAACTCGTTGATTTCTCCTTGAATGTCAAGGATAATCTGCTGGAAGGCCGATTGCAGGTACTCCCTTCGTCTGGCAGTATCTTCTTCTACTGTCTGCTGTGTTGTCTGTAGTAAAGGCTCAGTAATGTGGTCGTAAGCCCAACTGACAACATCTGCCTCATTCACCACGTCTGGAGGTGTAATCTCCTTGGCAAAGGCTGCGGGTGGACAGAGGTCTAACAACTTGGCTGGAGACGTTTGACAGAACTCACCATTTTGCTGGCAAACCAAAGTTAATAGTTCGTTAGCCACATTTTGCTCACCGTCCTGATTGATATGATTGTCTTGAATCTGATTTTTCACGAAGAAAGCATAATAAGGCTCTTGGTCTTCAGGGGATATTAGCACCGTTCCCTTCAGCATTTCATCGTGGAAGAGATTACTTACTACATCTACAAGACTATCAAACAGCGCATTGCCAGGATTGATGTAATGGGCTCGTCCGTATTGTGCTGTAGAAGTCTGATAGTCCAGGAACTTCTGCTTGTCGAAGAAGAAATAAAGTTGAGTCAGATTCTCGGCATAGATGTTGTATTTCTCTTTGAGGCGTCTTACGATGACATCAGGAATCACATCCATCTGATAGATACCGTCAGAAAGCTCACGATATTGGCCTCCAAAGTATTTGAAGGCTCTTTCAAAGAACAGGCGGATATAAATAGGTTGCAAGCGACGCTCATCACTATCCTCTTTCAGCAAACGGGCTTCCTTGTAATCTACCGTTGAATGGGCCATCACCTTGCTTTGGTCATCAATGCTCTTTTTGAACAGACCTGTTAATTCTGTTGTTGACTTATCGATAAAGGCATCCAAATCACTTTCACGACCATTCAGTACAGAATCAATAATACTGTCAAGAGCGACACCCTTCAAGACATCTTGAATCACATCGTACACACGGTCATCGCCTAACTGTTCGCGAATAATATCAAGTTTTGTCAGGAGTTTCTTCAAGACCTGACCTTCACGGGTGTTGTCAGCCACCATGTTGAACACCATCACGTCGCTCTTCTGGCCATAACGGTGAATACGACCCATGCGCTGCTCCAAGCGATTTGGGTTCCAGGGTATATCCCAGTTGATGAGTAAACGGCAGAATTGCAGGTTGATACCTTCACCTGCTGCATCCGTACAAATCAATATCTGCGTGTCTGGCTGCATGAACT
>ERZ809472.317-NODE-317-length-12360-cov-4.747257_pt1 | contig 12360 bp, 7 predicted proteins | sample MGYA00521274_ERZ809472 | MGnify/ENA primary metagenome ERZ809472 (study PRJEB31581, sample SAMEA3312791) | metagenome | study: EMG produced TPA metagenomics assembly of the PRJEB8939 data set (Metagenomic analyses of Rumen microbiomes reveals... | reverse complement strand
AAGAAGCCAATGAAATCACAGTCTTTCCAGAAGCGTTTGCCAATCTTAACCCTTTGGCCAAACAAAGAAAATTTGGTGCGGGTGTAAATGCCGTGGTTGATATTGGTGGAGGTACAACAGATATAAGCATCTTTTTTGTTCTTCCCACCACAAACGAGTTGAAAATATTCGATTATGTGTCTATACCTTATGGTGTAAATGCAATTGATAAAGAGGGAAGAGACGTTCACTTTAATGCTGTAAAGAGGAAAATGCATTATTTTTCTAGAACGATACAGCATGAATATTTTGAAATAGGAGGGAAACTTGGTAAAGCCAAGAGCATGGTTACAGATAGGCCAATCTTGTTTGCGGGAGGTGGTTCAATGAGGCCTGAACTTCGTAGACCGTATGAGGGTTTTTCTGATGTTATGCACATCGGTTCGTCTTTGCTGAATAGTTACAGTATTGACGATGCTGAGGAAATTGCGGATAAGATACCGTTATTATCTACGTCTCTTGGGTTGGTGCTGTGTGGTAAAGATGATTCAGAGATCCCTATTAAAACATATAAAACGTTTCTTGAGAAGTTGGAAGGGGCGCTTAAAGAAGAGGTAAAACCTAATGAATTTGAATATGAACATGGGATGACCGATTTATAATTGCTTCAATATGACTGAACCTATAGAGTGTACTTTTGCAAATGAAAACGGAGAGAAACGAAAACTTTTGAGATATGGATATGTATGATCATAATAAAGAACTTGCGCAAAACATAGTTGACAATATATGGAAACTGTTAATGCAAACCCCTAGTAATATTTTTGATTTGTATTTTTGCGTTCTATATGTTCTTTACGGGATTCACAAGAACTACCCGATGGAAGTGCGCAATGATAATTATGATGAGATTGTTATCCATGGAGAAAATGATGCGCTTCTAAACGACCTTCACAGGTATGTTTCGGAGAAAAATATCTTTTATGAATCACGTGAGTTTTCAAAGTTTTCACATGACGTTTTAAAAGTTCTATTAGACGTTAACCGCGAGAGCTTTGAGGTGTGCTATTTTGATGTTTTGTACCAGCTGAATTATAAGTTGGTGATGAATGGCCCCAGCATGGGCGAGTTTATAACGCCTGATGCGATTACTAGACTTATTGCCTATATCGTGAATAAAGAGGGGTGTAGCTCTGTGTATGATCCATTTTGTGGTTCGGCTTCTATCGTTCATTTTCTCCATAAAGAAAACAGGCATTTGTCTTTCGTGGGGCAAGATTGTTCAGAAATGGCATCTTTGGTAGCGAGATTAAATGCAGAAGTGTATTTGAATACCAGTATTAGCCGTAAGGATTCTATAGTGAAATGGGATGAGTCTCATTTTGATGCTGTCATTTCGTGCCCGCCATTTGGAATACGTTTTTCTGAGCCCCAGCGACAGATGCTTGCTTATGAATACGGTGGTTTGAACAATAATGTGGAAGAAGTTTTTTTCTCCAGGTCATTCCAAAAAAATGCTGCAAATCTTGTTGTAGCCTTATTGCCTTTGAGCTTTTGCCAATCACAACAGTATAAAAACTTGCGTACCTATCTTGTCAAAGATAACTATCTCGATACAATCATATTTTTACCAGACAGGTTACTGTTTAATACAAGTATGCCTTGCGTTCTGGTTGTTTGTAAAAGACATAGAAAAGTTACGGCGCCTATTAAACTAATTGATGCGCAGTCCTTTTTTACTGGAGATAGTTCGAGAACACGAGAATTTGACTTGGACACATTCATTGGGGATTGCGAAATGGATGTCGAAAAGATATGTTCGTTGGCTAGCTTCCAAGATGTGGTTGAGTGTGAATTCAATCTCAATCTTTATCTTTACAGCCAAAGAAAGATAGAATTGTTGGAAGGACAAAAAATGGTGACTTTTGGGTCGTTGATGACTGAGGCGCAAAGGGAACGTGTTTCTGCTTCTGATACCCACAAGGTTTTTCCATCCAAGAACTTTTCTCAGGACTTTATTGAGGTTCTGTTGAAAAAAAACAGTTTGGTTCCCTTTTCTGAAGAAAAGAGCACGAGCCCAAGGAAGCTCGTAAAAGTTGAAAAGGGTAAGAAGTATTTGCTATCAACTGGTGTAGTGCGTTCATCAAAGCCTAAATATGCTATATATACAGATAGTGAAGATTTTTCTTGCACGTCTGATATTGTAGTGTTTGAGGTAAATGAGGAGTTGGTTAGCGTGGAGTATTTGGCGTATATCCTCATTAATAGCCCAGTGTTGAAAACTGGTAACTTTCCATTGACACATGTTGCAAAGCTTCATACTGCCATTGACAGCCCGGACAATCAGAGAGAGATTGTAGGGAAGCTTAAGCAACAACACGCAGCAAGGAAAAGAGCCGAACAGGAAGCGGATGCTAAACGGTTAGATGTGAAAACTAACATTTCCGACCTTGAACACATGCTGGGTACAACCTATGCCAACATGGATGATGTGTTATATAGGCTTGGGAAGATTAGTTCGGCAGATGATGCTCTTAGGTCTCTTGTGAAAGAATTGAAGGATAATGTTGAATATCTGAAGCGAGTGATAAGATATGATAATGCCAGTATCACTTCTGATGATTTCAATTTCAAGGAGCAGGATATAGAAGCCTTTATCCAAAGTTATTGTGACAGCTGGAAAAACTATAGTGGCAAGTATTTTGAGCTGACACTTCAGATCAATCTTGGCGAACACAAAATGGTGGTGTTTGACAAGGCGCTTTTGAAAGTCATGCTTGATTCTATTCTCACCAATGTTGAACGTCATGGGTTTGACAAGCGCAGAAATGACGCGAATCAAGTAGAGATAGCGCTATCACTTGAAAAGTATGAGGAAAAGCCCTTTGTCGTCATGAGAGTCTCCAATAATGGAGTTCCTTTTAAAAATGGCTTTACCATCAAGGATTATATCACGCGTGGTAGATATTCTGCCAAATCGGGACGCTCGGGTTTGGGAGGCTATCATGTGTATCAGATAACAAAAGGGCATCAGGGCTTTTTGTATATCGATTCTAATAAGATATGGAATGTCATTATTGAAATCCTGCTGCCTATCAATAATGTTGAAACAGATAATTTAGTTGAGTATGAGCACGAATGTATATAACATAGTCTGGGCTGATGACGAAATCGACGCCCTTGTTGACCGTTACGAAGAGAGATTTTTGGATAACGGTTTTCAGATTATTGGCAAAGCGCATGATGGCAAAGAATTAAAAGCAGTGCTATCGGAAATGATGCATAAAACTGATGCTGTCATTATTGATGCCAATTTTCAGGCAGCTTCTTCAGACGGAGAATTAAGTGAGCGAGACATTCCCGGTCTTGATTATGCATATTCTTTGTATGCATTCGCATATGACCGTGAGATTCCTTTCTTTTTGTTCACACAACGTTCGGATGAGATGTTGCGAGAGCAATTGGTCAACAAGCCCGATTTTTTCGAGGATTTCAAAAGACATGAACACTGGTTTAAGAAAAACGACGAGGATGAGCTTTATGAAATGTTTCAATCCATCAAAAAGGATGTAGACTATAAGAGGACCGATGCGTTTCTTGTTCGCAACAAGTATAGGAAGGAATTTGAGGCGGCGAAGTTGATTGATGATGCTGAGAGAAATCTTGAAAAAGGACTTTTGTATTTGTACGAGGATAGTTCTTGGAATGACACTCAGGATTATTTCAATCCGGCACGAAAGATTGTTGAACGTATGGTGACTAAATGTATAGGGATGAAAATACTTCCTCCGCAAACCTCGCTCAACAACGCCTCTAAGCTATTCTCTGGAATGGTTAACGATTGCCATGAGGGTTTAAAAGAAACGGTTATGCCGAGGCCTTTGGCTGAATCATTGTTTCATTTCTTGAAAATCACACAAGATGGTTCACATGATGCTAACGATATGGGTTTGGGCGTTGACAAATATGTTAGAGATTCAAAAAACTTAAATCTATATCGATCCATCTTATACATTACAATGGACTTATTGTTGTGGTTTAAGGATGCTGAAGAGAAATACAAAGGAAATGTAATTCCACTATGGGAAGAGAAATTCATTTATGAAGGTAAGGTTAGCAAGGGTTTGGATAATAGATACAGAGAGTATTTTTATACCGATGATTATGAGCTTGCACCTTCTAATGATGTCCGATTGAAAGCAGGGGCAGTGGTTAGAATTTACGATTCCGAACGTAATAATCATCCGAAAGGACAGCAAAACAAATTTGTAAAAAAAGAGTTATTTAGAGTCGTTTAGATATATTCAAAATGACTGAACCTATAAACTGTAATTTTGCAACGAAAAACGGAAATCTAAATTTTTGAGATATGACTGAACAGGAACTTGCTGGACTTATCTGGAACGTGAAGGAAACCATCCGCGACACTTATAGCGATGCGGAGGTGGAAGACGTTATTCTGCCTTTTACGGTGCTGCGCCGAATGGACTGCATTCTGCAACCCGTGAGGAACGAGATTGAAACGGAGCTAGCCAAACATGAGGACCCAAAGATGCGCGAGGTGGTGCTGAAATCGCTGATGCGCAAAAACGGGCTTCAGTTCTACAACACCAGTGGCTTTACGCTGAGCAAGCTGCTCGACAAGCCCGCTGCGCTTGCGGCCAACTTCAAGCTGTATTTGGAAGGCTATACCGAGAACATCAAGGATATTCTGAATAACTTCACGCATGAGGATAAGGAGAACGGCGACCTGACAAAGATCTATAGCCGACTGCAGCGCGAAAACCTGCTCTACAGGGTGACGCAGCAGTTTGCCAACATCCCCCTTGGACCCGACGAGGTGGACAACTCAAAGATGGGTACCATCTTCGAGATCATCATCCGTAGGGCAAAGGAAACGACGAACACCAAGGCGGGACAGTTTTACACGCCAAGAGACATCGTGCGGACGCTGGTGTCGTTGGTGCTGTGTGGCAAGGAGGACGACATACAGGTGCCAGGGCGGCACTTCTCCATCTATGACCCGTGCTGCGGCACTGGAGGCATCCTGACGGTGGCGAAGAAGCACATCGAGGAGGAAGCCCGAAAAGCAGGACGGACGGATGTGCGTGTTATCCTGAACGGACAGGAACTGAACGAAAAGACCTACGCCATCTGCAAGTCGGACATGCTGCTGACGGGTGAGCTGCAAAGCGGTAAGATTGAAGTGGGCGACACATTGGCCGATGATAAGTTCAGCGGCAAAGTGTTCAACTACATGCTGGCAAATCCTCCTTTTGGAGTGGATTGGAAGAAGATAGAGGGAACCATCAAGACGGAGAGCGAGAACCCCAACGGGCGTTTCTCGGCTGGCTTGCCTGCCACCTCTGACGGCTCGTTGCTGTTCTTGCAGCACATGATTAGCAAAATGGATCCTGATGGCGGCTCGCGCATCGGTATCGTGCTGAACGGCTCGCCGCTCTTTAACGGCGACGCAGGAAGCGGCTGGAGCAATATCAGGAAGAGCATCCTTGACCGTGACCTGCTGGATGCCATCGTGGCCATACCGAAGAGCCTGTTCTACAGTACGGGCATTGCAACGTATCTTTGGATATTGGACAACAAGAAGCCTGCTTCGCATAAGGGCAAGGTGCTGTTTCTGAACGCAGAGAACCAAGAGGCGTTTACCGAGCTGCTGCAAAAGAACCTTGGGCAGAAGCGTTTCAGTATAACGGAGGCGGCCACAGCGAAGATTGTGGAGCTTTACCGCAACTATACGGATGCGACAATGACGCTTGACGGCGAGGAAGTGGCCGTGGCGAAGCTGATGGACAAGGAGGATTTCCTTTACACCAAGGTAACAGTGGAGCGCCCTCTGCGCGACGAGAATGGCGAGTTGGTGCTGAAGAAGGGCAAGCCTCAGCCTGATAGCAGCCTGCGCGACACGGAACGCATACCGATGAAGACGGACATTGACACCTACTTTGCGGAAGAGGTGCTGAAGTTTGTGCCGGATGCCTGGATGGACAGGGCAAAGGACAAAGTGGGCTGTGAGTTCCCATTTACGAAGATGTTCTATCGATACAAGCCGCTGCGCTCGTGTGACGAGATTCTGGCTGAGTTGGTGAGCTTGGATAAGGAAATGGAAAGCGAATTGGCTAACCTGAAAACACAAGAATGATGGAAAAAAGCGAAATACAAGAAGCCCGTTTGGATGCCTTGTTTAAGAAGGTGTCGACATTGATTGAGCAATCGCGCCACTTGGTGTATGCCACGGTGAATGTGGCGGAGGTGAAGACCCGCTACGAGGTGGGACGCTACATCTTTGAGGATGAACAGCAGGGCGAACGCGCCAAATATGGCCAGCAGATCCTGAAAAACTTGTCGGCATTGCTCATGGAGCGTTATGGCGGCGATTGGACATACGACACGCTGAAGCGTTGCCGCTATTTTTACAAGGCCTACGAGAATGTTTCAATTGGGGCAACATCATTGCCCCAATCGAAACAAAAAGGAGAAGTGATTGGAAATAAAGAAGTTGCAAATTGGAGCAACGGTGTTGCCACAATTCGTCTGCCTCGTTTCACACTCTCGTGGTCGCACTATTTGGTGTTGATGCGCATCGAGAATATTGAAGCGCGAAGCTTTTATGAGATAGAAAGTGCCCAACAGCAATGGTCGGTGAAGGAACTCAGCCGACAGGTGGGCAGCCTCTATGAGCGTCTGGCGTTGAGCCGCGACAAGGACGAGGTGATGCGCTTGGCCTTGGAGGGGCATACCGTGCAAAAGCCAGAGAACATCATCACGAACCCGGTGACTTTGGAGTTTCTCGGACTGAAGCCCGACGCGTCCTATTCGGAAAGCAAGTTGGAGAACGCCATCATCGGCAAAATGCAAAACTTCTTGCTCGAAATGGGGAAGGGCTTCCTCTTTGAGGCGCGGCAGAAACGCTTCACCTTCGACGAACAGCATTTCTATGTCGATTTGGTGTGCTACAACCGCCTGTTGCGTTGCTATGTGCTTATCGACCTGAAGACGGCGAAACTGACCCACCAGGACCTCGGACAGATGCAGATGTATGTGAACTACTACGACCGCTATGTGAAGCTGCCCGACGAAAACCCCACCATTGGCATCCTGCTTTGTGAGGAAAAGAATGATGCTTTGGTGGAACTGACATTGCCTGAAGACGCACATATCTATGCCTCGCAATACTCGCTCTATTTGCCCGACAAAGCCCTGCTGCAAAGCAAGCTGAAGGAATGGATAGACGAGTTCAACGAAAACAACCCAAATGATTGATTATGAAACGTTACGACAAATACAAGCCCAGCGGCATTGATTGGATTGGCGAAGTACCTGAGCATTGGGATTTGAAGAAAATCAAGTTCTGTTTTGATGTTTATGCTGGAGCGACCCCAAAAACTGAGAACCCCGATAATTGGGACGGGGATATTGTTTGGGTGACTCCTGCGGACTACAAGACGGAGGACAAATTCATTAAGGGAGGGCAAAGGACCATCACAAAACAGGGCTATGATTCATGCAATACTCAATTAGTTTCAGTTGGCAGCATCATCTTTTCCAAGCGTGCGCCGATTGGTACGGTTGCATTGAATGATGTGGAACTTTGCACAAATCAAGGCTGCTTGTCTTGTGTTCCCAAAGGAACAAACTCGACATACTACTACTATGTAATGAGCATTAGTACAGAGTGGTTTGATTTGTTAGGCTCTGGGGCAACATTTAAGGAAATTTCTGCTGATAATTTCTCTAATGTAAAGCTTCCATTTCCTACGCTTGCTGAGCAAGAGGCGATTGCGGCCTATTTGGATGCGCGTTGTGGGGACATCGACAAGGTGGTGGCCACACAGGAGAAGCGGATTGCATTGCTGAATGAAATGAAGCAAAGTATCATCACGCAAGCGGTGACGCAAGGGCTGAATCCTGATGTGAAGATGAAGGATAGCGGCGTGGAATGGATTGGGATGGTGCCGGAGCATTGGGAGGTGATGAAAGTGTCTTGGCTGTTTAGCATTGGAAGTGGTACTACACCTTCAACAAGTAGAAAAGAATACTATGCGGAGGAAGGTACAAATTGGCTTCAAACAGGTGATTTGAATGATGGGCATATCACTGAGACTTCCAAGAAAATCACTGATTTAGCATTGAAAGAGTGTGGACTTACGATATATCCTATCAATTCGTTAGTAGTTGCAATGTATGGTGCGACTATTGGAAAAGTTGGTTTGCTTGATATTGAAACTACAACGAATCAGGCTTGTTGTGTTTTGTATAATAGCAAGCTGGATTACAAATATGCTTATTATGCGTTTTTGGCAGATAAACCTAATTTGTTGATAGAGGCTTATGGAGGAGGTCAGCCAAACATCAGCCAAGAAAAGATTAAGCATCAAAGGATAGCTTGTCCACCAAATGACGAGCAAGTTGAAATTGCAGAATATCTTGACCGCCGATGTGGAGAGATTGACAAGCAGATTGGGGCGGTGACGAGGCAGATTGAATTGCTGAGGGAATATAAGCAGGCGTTGATTACGGAGGTGGTGACGGGGAAGAGGAAGGTGTGCTAAAACCTAACACTCGAAAGCTGAACATTTGTGGATGTGTCGGGGTTTTGAAGAGATTTTCTACAGGAACGGTTGGCATAAAAACAAAGTGGAAATTTGCGCTCAGCGGTAAATCTATGGTTCTAAAATTTGCGCTCATCGGTAAATAATACAAAATAAAAATTGCGCTCAGCGGAATTCTCTTGTGTAACTCAAATAAAACCAGTATCTTTGCGGCATCAAATACAAAGTATATGTCAGAAAGGATTTTTAGGCGTAAGGCTTACCAGAAAATGCTCGATTGGAAAACAAATTCAGCGGGCAAAAGCGCGGTTCTTATTGAAGGTCCCAGACGAGTTGGCAAATCCACCTTGGTGCAACATTTTGCCGAGCAGGAATACGAATCTTATATCCTGTTGGATTTCGCTAACCTTCTCCCTGATGTGCAGGAGCTTATTGATACAAGCCTGTCCAATTTCGATTATCTTTTCATGCGTCTGCAAATCATTTATAATGTTACCTTGGTTGAGCGCAAGTCGGCAATCGTTTTCGATGAGGTGCAATTACAGCCTAAAGTGCGACAAGCCATTAAGTATTTCGTGAAAGACGGCCGTTACGATTATATCGAAACAGGGTCTCTGATAAGTATTCGCCAGAATGTACAAAACATCGTGATTCCAAGCGAGGAAGACCGTATTCAGATGTATCCGATGGATTACGAGGAATTCCGATGGGCTTTGGACGACCATACCTCCATGACCTTGTTGAAACAAATGTTTGATAGTCGTCAACAATTAGGTGAGGCCGCGCATAGGTACTCGATGCGCGAATTTCGACTCTATATGCTAGTGGGAGGAATGCCGCAAGCGGTCAATGAATACCTTGAAACCAAAAACCTTCAGCAAGTTGATATAGTGAAGAGGCGTATCTTGAACCTCTATGCTGATGACTTGCATAAGTTGGATTCGTCAGACAAACTTCGCACAATGTTTTGGGCCATTCCTGCCGAATTGAGTAAAAAGGCCTCCCATTTTCAGGCTACGACAATCATCGAGAATGTCAAGCAATATCAAATGCAAGAGCTTCTTGAAATGCTGCGCGAGAGTATGGTCGTGAATATTGCCTATCATGCTACAGATCCCAATGTGGGTTTGGCCTTAACTGCCGACAAAACTCGTTATAAGATGTTCCTGGCCGATACGGGACTATTCGTCACCTTGGCGTTTTGGGACAAGGACTTTACGGAGAATATTATCTACCAAAAACTTTGGGCTGATAAATTGAACACCAATATGGGATACATCTTTGAGAATGTGGTGGCCCAGATGCTGCGGGCAGCAGGATATGAATTGTATTATCACACTTTTCTCACAGAAGACAGGCATAATTACGAAGTGGATTTTCTGCTCTCGAAAGGGCAAAAGCTTGTCCCAATCGAGGTGAAGTCGTCTGGTTACAAGACGCATAAATCGCTGGATGTCTTTTGCGAAAAATATCCTTCCCGCATAGGCGAGCGCATATTGCTTTACACGAAAGACTATCAAAAGGATGGGGCAACTTTATGCCTTCCGGTGTATTTTACGCCCTTCCTATAAAAAACGAAAGCATTCAGAGTCACTGAACCTATAAGGGTTATTTTTGCAGAGTGAAAAACAAAATAGATAAGCTATGAGCAACGGATTGACTGAGAAACGCTTTGAAGAGCACATCACGGAATGTTTGGCCAGTAGCCCGATGTACTGCCAGCGCGAACACAAGGACTTTGACATCAAAAGCCTGTGCGACCGAGGCGAGCTGCAGCACTTCCTGCAAGCCCAAAAGAACATCTGGGCGAAGATGACGAAGGAATTCGGAGAAGGAGCTTTGGACGAGGTGGTGCGCGTGTATAACAGCACCTTGGACAGCCAAGGGATGCTGCACGTACTGAAGAAGGGCATTAAGATTAGGGGCATGGAAGTGAGGTTTGTGGGCTTTAAGGACGAAATGGCACCCGAAGGGAGCGAGCCGGATTTGCTTTATAAGGCCAACCGCTTCGCCGTGGTGCGACAGATGCGCTACTCGACCGCTTCAGCCGACAGCCAGAACAGTATCGACCTGGTGCTGCTCATCAACGGCCTGCCCATCATCACGGCTGAGCTGAAGAATGAGTTCACCGACCAGAACTATACCCATAGCATCCAGCAATACAGAAGAGACCGCAACCCAGACAACCGTTTTCTGTGGAACTGCCTGGTGCATTTTGCGGTGGATAACAACTATGCCTTCATGACGACACGGCTGAAAGGGGAGGAAACGTATTTCCTGCCTTTCAACCAGGACAGCGTGAATCCGCCTATTGAAGGCGACTATGCGACGGCATATTTGTGGCGGGACATCTGGCAAGCGGACAGCCTGCTCAACATCATAGAGCATTTCATCAAGTCATATAAGGTGAAGGCCACTGACAAAGAGAAGACGACTTTCTTCCCACGTTTCCACCAGCTGAGGGCTGTTCGGAAACTGGTGCAATACGCCAAGGAGGAAGGCGCAGGCCATAACTACCTGATTGAACACTCGGCAGGCTCGGGCAAAACGAAGACAATGGCATGGTTGGCCCACCAGCTGGCCAACACGATGGATGCGCAGGGAAATCCCGTTTATGACAGCATCATCATGGTGACGGACAGGCTTGTGCTCAACGCTAACATGGCTGATGACGTGAATGCTTTCGAAGAGGTGGCCAAGACGGTGCGCGACATCAGGCGCGGCTCACATAACTTAGCGGATGCCCTTGAAGAGGACAACCCACCTAAAATTATCGTCTGTACAATACAGAAATTCAGCTTTGCGTTGACCTACCTACGGAAGAAAATCTCGCGCAAATACGCCATCATTGTAGATGAGGCACACACAGCGATGGGCAATGAATCGACGAAGGATTTGGCCGAGGCGTTGTCGAAAGACGTGGAGTTTGACGACGACGAAAAGAAGGGCGACAGCTACGAAATGGCTTTGGCCTACATGCAGCGCATGAGACAGAAGATGAGTCATCTGAGCTTCTACGCCTTTACTGCTACGCCAAAGGACAGGACTTACATCCTCTTTGGACGTAAGACCAGCAAGGACAGCGAGAATGCAATGAAGCGCGGCATCGGCAGCGACTTCTACGAGGCACATGATTATTACACTATGAAACAGGCCATCGATGAGAAATTCATCCTTGATGTGCTGAAAAACTACGTCACCTATCAGACTATGTTTGAGTATGTGACTAAGCAATGGGAGGGTTTGGGTCCGAAGGCTCCCATCTATAAAGACGAGTACGAGAAGAAGAAAGCCATCAAGCTTATCATGGAGGCATTGAATGCCGACCCGAACAACATGCGGCAGAAGGCCAAGATGATGTTGGCTTACTTCATGCAGCACACCATCAACAAGATTGGAGGCAGGGCAAAGGCGATGGTGGTGACAGACTCGCGCAAAAGTGCGGTGCTATACAAGCAGTATCTCGATGAGATTATCAAGCTTGAATACAACAATTCCATCAAGACGCTGGTGGCCTTCTCGGGCAAATTGGAAGTGGATGGTCAGACCTACAGCGAAGACACCTTGAACGGCTTCGGCATCAAGGATAATGCCATCCGCGAACAGTTCAACAAGCCTGAATACAGGATTTTGGTGGTGGCCGAGAAGTTCCAGACGGGCTTTGACCAGCCTTTGCTCCACACGATGTTTGTGGACAAACTGATGGGCGGCATCCAGTGCATCCAGACGTTGAGCCGACTGAACCGCTGCTATAAGGACGGCCAACTAGCAGATCGGAAGAGCGTCGTGTAGGGAAAGAGTGTAGATCTCG
>ERZ809472.316-NODE-316-length-12364-cov-8.070274_pt1 | contig 12364 bp, 11 predicted proteins | sample MGYA00521274_ERZ809472 | MGnify/ENA primary metagenome ERZ809472 (study PRJEB31581, sample SAMEA3312791) | metagenome | study: EMG produced TPA metagenomics assembly of the PRJEB8939 data set (Metagenomic analyses of Rumen microbiomes reveals... | reverse complement strand
TGGGGTTGACTGGATTTGACAGCGGGTTGAGATGGTACGTAAGCACGCGGAGGCTCGTTGGTTCCCTCCATAATCTGAGTCAGCAGAAAATTAATTGGCGAAAACAATTACGCTCTCGCTGCCTAATCGAAGCATAGTAGATTACTGGCTTTATTCTCTTACAAGGTAGGAGAACGAGACGTCGCTCCGAGGATGTTGTTCCGAATCCGAAGATCAAGCGGCGCAGGTTAAATCGGAAATAGTCTCAGCAGGCTCCGATGCTGGGATGAGATTTAGGAGCTAAGGCGACAGTTGGTGGTCCAGGTCTTGCTGGCGCTCGAAAACCAAAGGCTGGAATAAGCGTGTAGAAAGCGTATGGTTTCCCTGTTTGGACGAGGGTTCGACTCCCTCCAGCTCCACTATCTATACTGATTTAGGCATTCCGAAACGTAATACCTAAATACACTTATAACTGACTGCAAAAATACATGATATGGTACAGCAAATAGAAATTACGCTGACTCCAAAGCGACGTGGTTTCCACTTGGTAACAAGTGAAATCATGCGCCAGTTGCCTCAATTGCCTAAGACGGGCATCCTCAACATCTTCTGCAAGCACACCAGTTGCGGACTGAGCATCAATGAGAATGCGGATCCAGATGTGCGTGTGGATATGGAGACTATCTTCAATCGCCTCGTTCCTGAGAACATGCCTGAATATGAGCATACTTTGGAAGGACTGATGATATGCCAGCACACGCCAAATCTACTCTGAGTGGCGTGAGTCTGACTATCCCTATTACGAATGGACGTTTGAATATGGGTACTTGGCAGGGCATCTACTTCTGTGAATATCGCAATTATGGCGGTGCAAGGGATCTCGTAGTAACAATTGTAGGAGATTAAAATTTTATTGGTCGTAGCCGATGGGCCAATAGGCCGACCCCAACTCAAGCATCACCCCCCGAGGCTCTACTCAATCACCTCAACATAGAAACTGAATGGACGGAAGCCGTCGTTGCAACTGATCATCGCACTCATCGGGTTCTTCATCCAACCATCGTAGAAGTTACCTTCACCTCTGGATAGCGATTCCACAAATTCACGCATGGAGTACCATGCAGAAGGACACATCCCTCCAGGGCATTCGCCATTCTCGGAGATCCATTGCTGACCCTCCCTGATATCACAAGTGTGCTCAATGGGATTCTCATACTTTTCCATCAAGTCATGGTAAACCGTCTGACGCATGGCGGTAATTCTAACCTTGTTCATTTCAAAACAATTTGTTTTGCTGTTATGATGCTTAGAACTGTTCCAGGATCCTGATACGCTCCTCCGTGCTGGGGTGGGTGGCGAAGAGACCGCTGATGAATTCCATCAGACCGTGCGCCATCTGCTTGGGATGGATGATATACATCTGGGCAATATCCTCGCGTTCCACGTCGCCAAGGCCTGGGTCGTTGGAGATCTTACGCAAGGCTGAGGCCAGAGCCATGGGGTCGCCACAGAGTTCTGCACCTCCCGCATCAGCCATAAACTCACGCTTGCGGGAGATGGCGAAGCGGGTGAGTGAGACGAAGAGGTAGGCGATACCTGCACAGAGGGCACCGATGCCCATGATGGCCATCGTGGAGAGACCATTGCCACGATCGTTACGGCTGCTGCTGAAACCACCAAACCACATGCGGTTGTACATCATCCTGACCACCAGTGTAAGGACGGTGGAGATGATGCCCACGAAAATGACGCTCGTGATCAGCAGACGGGTATCGCGGTTGCGGATATGTGTCAACTCATGGCCGATCACACCAGCCAACTCACGGTCGTTCAGACGGTCGAGCAGACCAGTGGTGACTGTGACGGTATAGGAATTCTTGTCGATGCCACTGGCGAAGGCGTTGAGTTGCGGGTCGTCGATGACGTTCACCTTCGGCATGTCCATACCACAGGCCATACAGAGGTTCTCCACGATGTTATACACCCTCGGGTTCTCACGTCGCATCAGGGGTTGGGCTCCTGTGGCGCGCTGGATCATCTTCGTATTACTGAAGTAGGCAATACAGAACCAGATGGCCACACCGCCGATGATGAAGGGCACGACCTTCGAGAAGGTCCAGTTCACGGAGTCGGCATCGAGCTGGTTCACGAAGTAGCCCGCCTGGTCGTAATAACCCGTGCTGAAGTAGTTGATGATGGCCAGGAATACCCAAGTCATCCCCAACAGGATGATGGGGAAGGAGATGAGCAACAACGTGCTCTTCAGGTTGTTGCGCCTGATCTGGCTTTGGATTCCGACGTATCTCATCCCGCCTTAGAACTTAATCTCGGGAGCCTTCTCGATGGTGGCACGGTCTTCCTGCGGAATCTCGAACATGGGCTCCTTGTGGAAACCGAACATGTTGGCGAAGATGTTCGACGGGAAGGTCTGTACGGCGTTGTTCAACTCTCGGGTAGCGGTGTTGAAGTAACGGCGTGTGGCGGCGATCTTGTTCTCGATATCGGAGATCTCCTCCTGCAACTGCAGGAAGTTCTGGTTGGCCTTCAGGTCAGGATAAGCCTCGACGGATACCTTCAGTCCAGCCAGTGCACTCGACAAGGCGTTCTCTGCCTGTATCTTGTCGTTGATGCCAGTGGCACTCATGGCAGCGGCGCGGGCCTGTGTCACACGCTCCAGCAGTTCCTTCTCATGCTGGGCATAGCCCTTGACGGTAGCCACCAACTGAGGGATCAGATCGTGGCGCTGCTTCAACTGAACGTCGATGTTGGCGAAGGCATTCTCGCGGTTGTTACGCAGTTTGACGAGGTTGTTGTAGATGCTGATGCACGCAATCACGATGAGTGCAACAATTACTAAAATGATAATTAGTGTCATAGTCAATACTTTTTTAGTTCTTTATTCGTCGGCAAAGATAATGATTGTCGCGTAATTGCGCAAATAAATTAGAATTATTTAAAAATAAAATCCGGTCGTCAAGCTTTGAATCTTGACAACCGGACTTGTTATACATCTAAAAATAGATTTCTTACTTCATCTTAGCCATAACCTTCTGGTAGTACCTGTTCGTGGCGCGGACACTGTACTTCGGTCCTCCATTCCATGCGCGGATGGCTTTCTCCACGTTGTTCTCCGGGTTATGATAAGATTGGATCAGGAGAAACATCTCCTTGGATTTCTCGACGCTGTAACGGTCGGCCATTGTGTAGCGCTTCTTACTGTTCCGCTTTTCGAGGATGATGTTGCAATCCTTCACGAGAATCGGGGTAATCTGCATGGCGCCGATGGAGTTGCCACTCTTAGCGTTGGGATTTCCTCCACTTTCCACCTGGATGATTGCATCCATGATTGGATTCCAGTCGAACCCTGATGTCTTAGTGCTCTTTGGCGTGCTCTTGACGACGGCGTTGCTTGTGTAAGCATTGCTTTGTGTGGAGCGGCCTCCTGCTGGAATTGTCATGTTGACCAGCATCAGAGCCATCAGGATCACACATGCTTTCTTTAATAAACTCATATTCTCTATACTTTAGACGGGCACTCATCACGAGGGCCGTGTTATCCTTTAGATGATTTCGGGTGCAAAGATACGGAGAATCAATGAGTTAGCCAAATTTCTTTGGCATTTTAACAAAAATTGTGTACGCACACTGATTTAAATCAAGGCTTTGGAAATGTCGGAAAATAGTCAAAAAACTACTCTAAATCGACCACTGTAATGCCTGCTCCGCCGAACTGAACATGCTCGTCGCGGAAGTGCGAAACATTGGGAACCGTACCCAGATATTGGCGTATCAATTGGCGCAAAACGCCCGTCCCGGTACCATGCAAAATACGTATGCGACTCATGCCTACAAGAATGCTGTCATCGAGAAAATGCATGACGGCATTAAGGGCTTCGTCGCCGCGCATACCTCTCACGTCGAGATCCTGATGGTAGTTGTGACGGTGGTCTTCGATGGTGTCACGTGTGATCTTCGTGGTCTTCACGGCCAGATCCTCGTGTTTCATGCCAGTGGGTTTGGTGGCTTTCGAGGCATCGGCGTATTCCAACTGTTCGAGTTTCATCTTGGTCTTTACGTCACCGAAGATGACAGTGCACTGCTTGCCATTGATGCTCTCGATCTTGCCGATGGTGTCCAGACCTTTGATGCGAACGGTATCACCTTTCTGAAGTTCACGATCCTGTGGCGCTGTCGAGGTCTTGGCGTGGGCAGCTAGTTTCTCACTGGCCTTACGCTCCAGTTCACCTTTCTCGGCCTTGCGCTTGGCTTTGCGGGCCTTGCGCTCTTCCATCTGACGCAGTTTCTTGGCAAAGTCCTCTTCGCTCATCAAACCTTGGTTATCGTCGCTGGTCACCTGTTCACGGAACTCCTGCAACTCCTCTCGGATCTGGCGCGTACGTTCCTTCTCAGCCTGCGCCTCACGAATCTCACGGATGGCGTTCTCGATCTTACGATTGGCTTCTGCCAGCAGTTCATCAGCCTGCTGCTGGGCACGACGCAGGATCTGCTTGCGCTCACGGTCTATCTCTTCGAGGTTGTTCTCGTAGCGTTGGATATGACCTTCGAGCGACTTCTCATGCTGGTGGATCGTCTGGCGCTTGCCTTCCCAGTAACGCTTGTCGCGCACGATGTCCTGCAGGTATTTGTCGCTTTGGATATAGTCGGAGCCCACAATGTCTGAGGCATCCTTGATAACTTCTTCGGGGATGCCTGTCTTACGGGCGATCTCAATGGCAAACGATGAACCAGGCTGACCGATGGCGAGTTGGAAGAGCGCCTGCATCTCATGACGGTCGTAGAGCATCGCACCGTTTACCACACCAGGATGATCCTCGGCAAAGTGCTTCAGGTTCTGGTAGTGGGTGGTGATCACCCCGAAGGTCTGCTTCTGCCAGAACTGCTTCAGCATAGCCTCTGCGATGGCACCGCCGATAGTGGGTTCTGTACCACTGCCGAACTCATCGATCAGCAGCAGACTCTGGTCGTTGGCCTGTCGCATCATCTGTTTCATGTTCATCAGATGACTGGAGTAGGTCGAGAGATCATTCTCGATGCTCTGTTCGTCGCCGATGTCGATCAGGATGCTCTTGAAGATTCCTGTGGTGCTTCGGTCACCAATGGGTATCGGCAGTCCGCACTGGAGCATATACTGTAGCAATCCTACCGTCTTCAGACATACCGACTTACCGCCCGCATTAGGGCCCGAGATGATCAGAATGCGCTTTTCCTTTGTCAGGGTGATGTCGAGTGGTACCACTTTTTCGCCTTTCTTCTCCAAAGAGAGTTGAAGCAGCGGATGGATAGCATGTATCCAGTCGATATGAGGCTTGTCCTCCACCTGTGGCTCGAAAGCCTTCGTCAACTTGGCCCATTCACTCTTGGCATAGATAAAATCGATCTGTGCCAGGAACTGATAGGAGTCGAGCAACTCGTTCACGTGGGGGCGCACCTCGTCTGTGAATACTGTCAGGATGCGGATGACCTCCCGTCGCTCTTCTGCCTCCAGTTGGCGCACCTTGTTATTGGCCTCCACCACCTCGGCAGGTTCGATGAAGACCGTCTTTCCTGTAGCACTCTCGTCATGCTCGATACCGCTGATGCGTCGCTTCACCTGAGGAGCCACGGGGATTACCAGTCGTCCGTCGCGCATGGTGGGTGCAGCGTCCTTATCCACGATACCGTCTTTCTGTGCTGAGTGGAGTATTGTATATAAGGTACGCGATATGCTACCTTGTGTCTTTTCCAGTTCATGACGGATACTGGCCAGTGTCATCGAGGCTGAGTCCTTGATCTTTCCGAATTTGTCGAGGATGGAGTCGATGCGACGGATCATCGCTGGGAAGGTCACTACACCCTCCGTCAGCCTGTGCAGGGCAGGGTAGGGATAGGCGGGATCTCGCTCGTCGTCAGTCTCATCTTCGCTGCGGTTCAGATAGCGCACAATATTGACAATGGTTTCCAACGAACGCCTCAGGTCCCACACCTCGTCTTCCTCCAGATGGGTGTTCTCCAGACGGATACGGCTGATAGCCTCGCGGATATCGAAGAAATACTGCATGGGGAAGTCGTCTTTCTCTTCCTGCAGCCTACGGAACTCGCGTACCTGTGTCAACCACTCGTTCACTTGCGCAGTGTCTGTGGAGAAGGTCATCTCATCCACCTTTTCCTTGCCGAGTGTGCTGAGGCAGCGCTCCTTCAGGAGCCTGCGTATCTCGTCGAAACCAAGCTTATGTTCGAAGTTATTCGGATAAATCACGCTGCAAAGGTACGATTTTTACATCGGATATGCAAAAAATCGCCTTAAAATTTGGTTAATTACGAAAATCTATGTACCTTTGCACCCGCTTTCAAGCAAATCCCCACTGGAGAGATGGTAGAGTGGTCGATTACAGTAGTCTTGAAAACTACCGTACCGAGAGGTACCGGGGGTTCGAATCCCTCTCTCTCCGCTTACCTAATTTGAAACCCGCTGATTTTCAGCGGGTTTTTCTGTCCCCCCCCTAGAGGTTCCGTTTGAGGTTCCGTTTTTACTTTTATGAAAGTTTAACTTCGGATTTCGTGATTTTCGGAACAATGAAGGGTTCAGGAGACAGAATCTCCGCTTTGATTATCTTCTTGACAATGTAATTGCCTAATTTAATGTGTAACATGAACAAGTCAAGAATGAAAACGATGGTGAGTCGTGCCTTCCTCGGCATGCGTTTTTAGGTTACTTATATTTTAATTAAAACAATATTCAAACCATACATATATTTATAGGAGATATTCTCCACGAGATTGTTGATCAGGCATAAGCCCAGATTCTCGCTGCCTTCCTTGCTGATGTTGGGCTCTGCCATCTTGCCCACGAAAAGTGGATTAAAAGGTTTACCACCGTCCTTCAGTGCCACACAGGTACCTTCGTCGTCAGAATAGATGTGAACATCGAATGAATGATGGATGATATGCCCATGAGAGTGTTGGGCAATGTTTGTCATGAGTTCCTCGCAACAGAGGTTCAGACAGAATAGATCATGTTCACTAAGTTTTGACTCTTGAAGGAAAGCGTCAATATTTCTCAGCGCGGTATAGACCTCATCAGACTGATAGCGCACAGAACTGTCGAACGTACGCCCCCCCTCTCTATATGGAATCTGGGTGAGGGCAGAGACACGACAGCCTTGACGGCGACTGTAAAGAAAGGATAAAAGCAACTGCCCTATGAGGAAAAGGAAACCTGCCATAGGGAATCCCCACCAAACATGCAATGGATGGTAAATGCCCAGATACCCTACGCAGAGAATTATGGCAATCAGTTGGCCCATCACACAGATGACACTAGGCAGTATAAGTTCAAGCACCTGATAGACAGCCACTAACACCAAAGTGAGGGCAAAGGGAAGCAACATCAGAGAGAAAATGCGTAGCACGTGGTCGAGCGCTGCGAGTTCCTGAGGGTCCTGGACTCCAAACAGCAAACCTACGGCTCCAGGGATGTACATGAGGACAATCATAATCAATACCAGCAAGCTGACAGTTATCAGTGCTCTTCGCGAAAGCAGGTCGAACCCTCTCAAGTCGTGTTCACCAAGCATCACGCCGCCAATGGCAAACAGCGACTCCATCACACCATTAATAAAGACCACTGACACCAAAAGCATCTGTAGGCAGACAGACCAGAAAAAGAGTCCGCGCTCACCGAGTGCATCGAAAACGATATTACTGATATGGATCACGGTGACTGCCATTAAGATATTACTGATGGTGACAGCAGCCCCCTCCTTGATGTTCTCTACTAAACAATGAAAGCCCTTTCGCCCAGGCCACTTCAGACGATAGGAGCATGCGGGCTGGCGAAGGTAGAGCGTCAGAAATAGAATATTGACGGCATACTGAGCCAACGAGCCCCATGCAGCACCCTTGATACCCCAGTTCAGGAATCCGACAGCCAGCACATCGATGATAGCATTGACTAATACACCTGCAAAGACTGCCCTTGTTACCTTGCGCGGATGGCCATCAGTAGCTACAAAGAGGCATAGGGCGTAGGATAGCATCTCGAGCCAGGCACCTAACACATAAACACTCAAGTATTCAGAAGGCAAGGCGCGAAGCGACTCTTCGTCGGTGATCATACCCATGATGACAGGGATACCTGCATACATCAACAAGGAGAAGGCGACACCAATAGTCAGGGTGGACCAGACGGCAGTGGAAAACAATTTTGAAGCACCTTCGAGGTTGTGACTCCCGATTTCGCGGGCAGCCAAGGCATTAGCTCCAAAAGCCATCAAAAGCCCCAGACAACTGATAAACGTGGTGACTGGCATCACAAGACTGAGAGCCGAAACGGCTTCCTCGCCTACGAATTGTGCCAAGATGATAGCATCAAAGGTACTAGCCAGCTGTCCGGCTGCAGCTGTCAGAATCGAGGCCAAAACAAAATTTTTCAGAGCCTTCGAGATGATATATGAATTGCGCTCAGTCTTCATTTCGTTTCTTCCAGTCAACTTCGCGGTCAATTCGGATGGGAGGCAGCCCGTAATAACGGGCATACATAAGGGAACGGTTATCTGTGGTCTTCGACTCCAGGTCAGCGGCGTAGATAAGATGGAACTCGGTGATTGAGCGAGGACCGAGATAACTGTCGAGATGGTAAGGGATCTGGTAGAACGGCACTACCAGCATGTCTGCATCCCGATGCTGCTTGACATACGATAAACGCTCGTCAAATTGCCGACGGTAAGACGTTTCAACCACCAAACTACCTATCAGTACGAAGAGTCCGTATGCCACCAGAATACTGGCGACAGTCAGTGTTATTGTTCTACGCCCTGAGGTGGCCACAAGAACCTGCTTGAGCCATGGGGCTATCTCCTTCAGGGCAGCAGCAGAACCTACGGTCAGGAACATGGTGGAATGGAATCCCGTGCGAAGTTCGAATTCAGGAGCAAACATCATGACACAAACCACCAGCAGTCCTCCTGCAGTGAATCGTGTGATAATGGGGTTTGAAATAAGGCTCTTTCTCATGAAGAAGTAGATGAAAATAGGTATAAACAGGAAAGACTCCCATAGGAGGATGGGCAAGAAGCCACCTGTAAAATTATCCCAGAACATCCTTGCCGAGAACAAATCTTCTGCTGGCAATACATATTCAGGCGCATATTCAAGCATAATGCTCTCGCGATGAATAGAGCCAGGGCATAACATCAGCAAGCCACAGCCTATCAGCAAAAAAAGAGAACCTACTATCATCCACTTCTCAAGCTGTTTTTGCTTCCAGAAGACAAATATCATCCACGCTGTCAGTATCACAGTGACAAGGCTACCCGCCTCCTCAGACCATCCCGCCAGCAAACCCACTGGTGCCATCAGGAGCGCAGGTGGTTGTTTCCGTGTGACAAACGGCAGCAGGAACAGACACTCCCAGAATCCTGACCATAAATAGACACATGCCCCCGTCATCCATAACATGGTGGAGGGGAAATCAATAATTCCGTAAATCATACCCACTATCACCCAAAGGAAAAGACCTTTATAGCGCGCAGGAGAAATGATCTCTCCAATGGAAAGCCAATATAGTACCAGCATCAAAAGCACAAACACGAATGTGTTGGCCAAGTCGAACCAGATTTTTCCGAGCCATGCGAATAGTTGGATGAAGATCATGGAAGGCGTGCGACCACCCCAAGTGAAATAATGCGACCACTGCGAGATGAAAATGTCGTAAAATGAATGGATGCGCTCACGTGGGCCGATGTTGTCCATCAAATTGCCCAAATCATCACCGTTCCAGATGAAGGCGTAAGAATAATCATCGGCTACCATCGGCAACAGCAGGTTGCGGATGAGAAATGGTACAGCAAACAATAGCAATACCACCTCCCATGGTGTACGTCTCCAACATCCAGTTAGGCTATGTAGGCATCGCGTCATAAAACGTTTGGTTTTAATAAATTGTATGCAAAGATAAGCAAAAATACTAAAAAAGGCAAAAAAGACCTGTTATTTTCCTGTATTTTTAGTCGTATTTACTACTTTTGCATGAAAATCCTGCTTTAGATGAATATATATCCTTTGAATTCAACCCAAGAAGACATGCTGCGTGAGAGTAACATGGAAACGATGGAGAACGGATTCCAGGTTACGCCTTATTTTGAAGTTCCTGCAAATCGTCTGAGTGCAGACGATATGGCTGCTGCCTGTCAGAAATTCCTGGACACCAATCACTATGCCCATGTCCATCTGGTCAGACAGGAGAATGGACAGTTTATGATTAGTGAAAGCACGGATATGCCCAACAACGTGTATCGCCATAAGATGAAATACAGTGAGTGGAAAACGCGCCAAAGTGAGTTCGCACGTCCCTTCAAATTGCTGGGGGAACCTGGTGTCAGAGTGAACGTCATTGAGACTGAGCACCATACGATCATGTGCATCTCGTACTGTCACATTTTCTTCGACGGTTTATCTATGAAGTTGTTCAGTTCTGCCATCAACAATATTATTAACGGCCATGACGCAGAGGATCAGGATGACATTGCAGCCGTCATGAACAGGGAAGAGATTGAGTCTTACGGGAGCGAAGCATATCAGCGGGCCAAACAAGTGGTCTGCGAAAAGTTCAGGGGACACAAATACACAGACATCTGCCGTCAGACGAATAACCCATGGGGACAGACACTTTATGCCTGTTATCTGCTGGATTATGACCGTATGAAACACATCCGCCTGAATGTCGGTGCCATGTCAGAAGAGCAACAACATACGATGATGACCACCATCTGCGTGGCTGCCTATGCCATGGCTTTAGGACAGATGGCAGGAACAACTGATGTTGTCTTCATGACGACCAATCACGGACGTATGGATAAACGCTTGCGTGGCAACGTGTTGGGTTGTTTCCTGAAGAGCCTGTCGTTGCGCATTGACGTGAATCCCGAACAGAGTGTGGCAGAACTGATTGGTCAGACGCGCGCTGCTCTTTTCGGTACGATGCGCACCCTCATCTACCCTTGGCTCCACCAGATGAGAGACCTTCAGGTGCCCCCCGAAGATCAACTGGGCACAGAGATGAATGTCAGTGGCGCTGGTATCTATGAGTATTGCGACATCCACGGCATTGACTATCCCGTCTATCACATTGAAATGCCAGAGAGCGAGGAGCATATTTTCCTGGTGGTGCAGATACGTGAGGAGGGCCTGACCTTCAACGTTGAGGGCAGCGAAGCCCTCTATACACAGGAACAGCTCGACACGATGGCCCGTCTGTCAGCAGAATACGCGCTACAGCTGATTGGTGATCAAAGCAAGAAACTGAAGGATATTCATATAGAATAAGGTGCCCAACTGAGCACCTTATTCTATTTTACGCCGATCCTCACCGTCGGTAATCACTTTTTTCCATCCGTAATATTGTGCGTACATCAGATTATGGCTACCCTCTGGACGTGGCTCCAAGTCGCAGCCCCATGCCAGTACATCGGTATTCCATGACACGCAGTTGTACAGCCACCAGTCGGGCAGTTCATCGGCTATTGGCGGTACGTCAATCTGATGAACCACCACCACGTCCTGATCCTGATGGGCATTGATATAGTCAATGCGGCTCATCCACTGCTGGCGCACATTCCATTCGATATAGAAACAGATGGAGGTCGTAACTATCCATAGCACCAGACTGACGGCAACGAAACCCTGTATCAGACGACGATGACGCTGCCAGATGGCCTCCCGCTCTTTCAACAGTTCGCGAAGTGCAGAGAGTGAGGCAGCTATCACGGCACAGGTAGGAAAGAATCCTGCACGGGCAGGCGCCACTGGTACAAATATCAGGATAATCATTACAACCATGGAACCAGCAACCATGAGTGCCTGAAACTGAGTGGATTTGTTCCATCGTTGTCCCTTAGGAAAGTGCCAGATATAATATCCAATCAGCAGTAGCAAGGGAATTTGCTTGCTGACGACGGGGTAGAAACACTCTAAATAGTTGATATAGTACATCAGTGGTGTCCAGTACATGTCCTCAGGCAGTCCAGGATTATACTCATACTGGCGCTGCAATTCCAGGCGGACGGTCTCACCAGGAGCAAGCACCAGCATGGCCGAGCCGATGCAGAGGAAGACAAAGCCCACCACCATCCACGCCTTGAGTTGCTTCTGTCGCCAGAACCAGATAAGGGCAAAGAAGACCACAAAATCGAGAACGGCAGCACTCGTTTCCACAGACCAGCCTGCACAAAGACCCGCAAAAGCCATCAGCGGCAGGCCCCATTTGCTGGGCAGGGGGTCTTCTTCTGTCCAGTAAGACTTGGCGTATGGCAGCAGGAAGAGCAGGCCGATGACAGCCGTCCATAGAAACACACAACTGCCACACATCCAGAGCACCGTGAGGACTAGC
>ERZ809472.315-NODE-315-length-12375-cov-7.222727_pt1 | contig 12375 bp, 10 predicted proteins | sample MGYA00521274_ERZ809472 | MGnify/ENA primary metagenome ERZ809472 (study PRJEB31581, sample SAMEA3312791) | metagenome | study: EMG produced TPA metagenomics assembly of the PRJEB8939 data set (Metagenomic analyses of Rumen microbiomes reveals... | reverse complement strand
GACCTGTCAGAAGGATGAGGCTGGGGAATATCCAGTAGCCAAAGCCTACATGTCCGAAATGACGGGCATTGAGCAGATTCATGTATTGGTTGACGGCACCCAATATGAGGATGAAGCCGATGACGTACATCAGTCCTGTGACAAATACCGTCGGCGTCAAAGCCAGCAGCAGTCCAAGAATCACGCTACCAACGCCAACAACAGGGAAAGTGGGCTTCTCTCCAGCTACAACATTCCCCTCGGCATCAGTAATCTTGTATTCGCTGACCTGCCGTGTGGCATGGTAGTATACCACAAGGGATATGATGCCAGAGATGAGAAACAGACAGCCAATGGCAACGGTAATCCAAGTGACGGTATTGTCAGGGTACTTGATAAGCAGGATACCGATGGCCAGGGCGCTAATGGCGCGGAAAACGGAACTTTGCAGTATTTTCATATTCAATAATTTCTTTAGTTGACGATGCAAAGATACGAAAAGTTTATAGTTTATAGTTTATAGTTTATAGTTTTTTTGTAATTTTGCGCCAAATTTATACGATTATGACCACTTTATACTTAGTCAGACATGGTGAAACCGTGGATAATGTCCGCCAAATCATGCAAGGACAGACTCATGGACAGCTGACGGAGGAGGGCATCCGACAGGCTGGGGCGGTGCGAGACAAACTTTGTGATGTCCCCTTTGAGGCGATTATTGCCAGTGATCTCAAACGGTCGGTGGATACGGCACGCATCATCGCTGAACCTCACGGACTGGAAGTCATCCAGACCCCTCTGCTGAGGGAACGTGACTGGGGTGGCTTCACAGGGCGCTTTATACCTGATTTGAAAGGCGAGGTATGGCCTGATGACATCGAGACATTGGAAAACCTTCTTTCGCGGGCTGGCGAATTCATCGCCTACGTCAAGAAGACGTTCCCAGGAAAGAAGGTGCTGGCCGTTGGACACGGAATCATGAATAAAGCGGTCCAGGCTGTCTATTTTGGAAAAACAATGAGCGAGGTTCAGCGGATGATGAATGCTGAGGTACGCATCCTGGAGTTATAGGGACTTATCGGCGTCCACCTACATGGCCTCCACCACCACCACCGTGCGAACCACCATGTGAGCCACCTCCGTGTGAGCCACCACCGAAGGAACCGCCACGACTGCCACCACTGAAGGAACTGCCACGGCTACTGCTACCGCTGAACGAGCTACTACGACTACTACCGCCGAACGAACTGCTACGGCTGCTTCCGCCGCTAAATGATCCACTATTGCGAGAACCACCAAAGGTACTGCTGCGAGGGGTGCTCAGGGACCTGTCGCGTGAACTGCCGATGGATGAGCTGTTGCCATAGCTGCGGTTGGGGGAAGTGTATGAGCGATGGTTATTCACAGAGCGGTCACCACTGCGCTCGATGGTACGGTTCGTACGGTCTATAGTGCGGTTATTGCGCTCAATGGTACGGTTTGTACGGTCTATGGTGCGATTGTTACGCTCAATGGTACGGTTCGTACGGTCGATAGTGCGGTTGTTACGCTCAATGGCACGATTTGTACGATCGAGAGTACGATTGTTGCGCTCAATAGCACGGTTGGAACGGTCTAAATCGCGGTTGCCCCTGCCATTATCATGACGTCCAGTAACGCGGGTGGAGCTACGGTGTCCGTCACGGAAATCACCACGATTCCAACGGTCGTGCATGCCAAAATGCTGTCCTCCATGTCTTACTGGTGAACGGAAATGCTCCCTGCGACCATAGTAGTAACCATGTCCACCATGTACGTGCCAGGCATGTCCGCCACGATAGGTGGCATAGAAATGCGGGTATCCGAAGTAGAAGTAATCACGGTGCGGATAGCGGGCGTAGATGCCGAAATGCCAGTAGCCTGCTTCCCAATACAGCGGACGGTAGAAATAGCTTGCTGCAATAAAGGCGTTCCACTGCCAGTCGAGCAGAATATAGCTCAAGTCGAGATTACGGCGCTCCCAGTAGGTGCCGAAGACATCGCTGCGACTTGTCACTCCCATCAGGTAGTCGAGATTGATTTCATACGCGGCCTCATACTGCTCGTCGGTAAGGTTGAGCTCGTAGGCCATTTTATCGGTCAGGAACAAAGCCTCGTTACGGGCCTGCTCGTAACTCATTGCGTTGGCGTTTACTGCTATCGTCAGTATTGCCACCAGGGTCATCATCATCTTTTTCATTGTCGTCGGTATTTAATTGTTAGACATCATTTTTTTTATTCACAGTGCAAAGGAACGACTTTTTGGGCAGGTTTACAAAGGAAATTCCCTAAAAAGGACGGGGAATTTCCCTACTGCTTTGTTATTTCAGGAAAAATATGTATCTTTGCACCATGTTTCGTGGCAGATATATTATAATAGGTATAGTCAGCCTGATGGTTAGTCAGGGGTATGCTCAGGAGCGCTCTCTCTTCGACAGCTTGCAATATCGGGCTGAGATACAAGGTACGGCAGCTTCGGGTGATAATAATCCCTTATGGCTGAATGCCAACAAATATGGCCTCAGTTCCCTGAAGACGGCCAATGGCTATCTTCGCGGTTCCATCCAACGGCCTTTGGTGCTCGACAATGGCCGTAAATGGGGAATAGGCTATGGTGCCGATGTGGCACTGGCTGCAGGGGTTACCAGTACACTTGTTGTGCAGCAGGCCTACGTGGAAGGCCGATGGTTGAAGGGTACACTTACCATTGGTGCCAAGGAGCAGCCGATGGAGTTGAAGAATCAAGAGTTGAGCACTGGCTCACAGACTTTGGGCATCAATGCACGTCCTGTTCCTCAGGTACGGCTGGCACTGCCAGACTATTGGACTATTCCCTATACGAAAGGATGGCTCGCCCTGAAAGGCCATATCGCTTATGGCAAGACCACCGATGACAACTGGCAGAAGGACTTCGTCAGTGAGCATAACCACTATTCCAAGGGTACGCTCTATCACAGCAAGGCCGGCTATCTCAAGGTTGGTCCCAAGAATATCACTCTGGAACTGGGACTGGAAATGGCTTGCCAGTTCGGTGGTAAGTCCTATTGGGAAATTGAAGGTGACAACTGGCAATGGGTTGACAACAAAAGTGGCCTGGGGGCTTTCAAGGATGCTTTCTTAGGCAGTGTGGGTGGCGGCGGTGATGCCCGAGAGGGAACCTATGGTAATGCTGACGGTAACCACCTGGGATCATGGGTGATGCGCCTTAACATTGATCAGCCGGCATGGAATCTTGGTGTCTATATGGACCACTATTTTGAAGACCACTCGTCGATGTTTATGCTTGACTATAATGGCTATGGTGAAGGCTCTGAGTGGAATGTGAAGAAAGACAACCGTTATTTCCTCTACGACTTCAAGGATATGTTGCTTGGCGTGGAGATGCAACTGAAGAATCTGGATTGGTTGAATCGTATCGTCGTAGAATATTTATATACAAAGTACCAAAGTGGCCCCGTCTATCATGATCGTACCCCTGCCTTCAGCGATCATATTGGTGGTAATGATAATTACTATAATCATTATATCTTTACAGGTTGGCAGCATTGGGGGCAGGTGATGGGCAATCCGCTATATCGTTCACCTCTTTATAATACCGACGGCAGTATACGTGTGGCCAACAACCGTTTCGTGGCATGGCATCTGGGACTGAGCGGACAGCCACTGACACCGCTTCATTATCGCCTGTTGGCTACCTATCAGACAGGATATGGTACGTATGATGATCCCTTTACGGGCAAGAAGTATAACCTGAGCCTGTTGGCAGAGGCTTCGTGGCAGTTCTGCAAGGGTTGGCAGGTGCGTGGTGCACTAGCCTTGGACAAAGGGAAACTGCTGGGGGATAATTATGGTGCACAACTTACTATCATAAAATCAGGAATCTTGGCGAAATGAAGAAACTATTATACATATTATCCATTGTTGGCACGGTTTGTTTGACATCGTGTGATATTGAAACCTCTGATAATGGCGATTTCGATGGCTTCTGGCATTTGGTCAGAGTTGATACCTTGGCTACCTCCGGCTATTGTGATGTTTCTCAAAAGACGGTGTTCTGGGCTGTCCAATATCATTTGATTCAGTTACGTGGTGGCGACAGGCGAACCGAAGGGGGCGAAGGACGTGAGTGCTATATTAGATTTGAACGCTCTGATAATCAATTGATTGTTTCTGATCCTCATCAGAAAGAGCGTAGTGATGATGACAGTCGTGCTGACCCTGCTATTGATGAAGAGCATTTCTTTCTTCTTAGGCCATATGGCATCAATAACTATACAGAGCGTTTTGTGATAGAGCTATTGAATAGTGAAGAGATGATTCTGCAATCAGCAACACTGCGCTTGTATTTCTGTAAGATGTAACTTTAGAATTTCTTCCCGAAGACGATGTAGACAAATGTTTGCATCAGGATCTTCGCGTCCAGCCAAAGAGAACAGTGATCTAAATAATACAGATCCATCTCCAATCTGGTGAGCATCTTCTCCATCGTGTCCGTATAGCCGTTGTGCAGAGTGGCATAGCTGGTGACACCGGGGCGCAGGGCGTAGAGCCGTTCGTAGCGTGGGTCCTGCTGCATGATCAGGTCGATATAGTATTTCCGTTCCGGACGTGGCCCGATGAAGGCCATGTCGCCGATGAATACATTCCACAACTGCGGTAGTTCATCGAGATGGTGATCACGTAGGAATCGGCCTGTCCGCGTCAGATTATCGTTCTTTTCATGGGCAATCAGGGCGTTCTCGTCCCTGTCAGCATCCACTGTCATGCTCCTGAACTTATAAATAAAGAAGGGTTTCCCGCCTCGTCCGATGCGCTCCTGCTTGAAGATGGCGGGTCCGCCATCCTCCAGTCTGACAGCCAGATAGCAGATGACAAAGAGAGGTGAAAACACGATGAGGCAGACAGCAGCTGTCAGGAAATCAATCACTCTCTTCATAGGGCAGCGTCCAGTTTTTCGTAAATGGAATTGTTGCTTTTATATTCAGGCACCATCTCCTTCATCTTCCTGACTATCGCCATGTCGTCATAGGAGTCGCTGATGGCTGCCAGTTCGTCGATGTCCTTGCATACCTGGCTGTAGTCATATTCCCTCACGGTAGCGATACGTATCTTTTCGTGGAACGACGGTTTCGTCGATTCCTCCACGTTCAACAGTTCCTCGTATAGTTTCTCGCCGTCGCGCAGACCAGTATATTGAATTCCCACTTTCTTGGCGCCACTCAAGTTGATCATGCGCTGGGCCAGATCTGCGATTTTTACGGGTTTACCCATGTCGAAGACGAATATCTCGCCGCCATTACCCTTCGTTCCTGCCTCCAGGACCAATTTGCAGGCTTCTGGTATCAGCATGAAGTAACGTATCACGTCTGGGTGAGTCACAGTGACCGGACCGCCATTCTTGATTTGCTGTTCGAATAGGGGGATAACACTTCCATTAGACCCCAGCACATTGCCGAAGCGTGTGGTGACAAACTGTGTAATGCCCTTAACCTTCCCCTCCTTGATGGCTTTGTCGAGGCTCTGTACATAAATTTCGCAGATGCGCTTCGAACAGCCCATAACGTTGGTGGGGTTAACAGCCTTATCGGTAGAAATCATCACAAACTTCTTTACACCGTACTTCACAGCCAGGTCTGCTATCGCGCGTGTACCATATATATTATTATAGATACTTTCTCCGGGATTGTTTTCCAACATGGGAACATGCTTGTAGGCGGCAGCGTGGAACAGATAGTCGGGTTTGTATCTCTTGAAGAGAGCCTCCATGTGTCTCGCATTGCAGATGCTTGCTACGATGGTTTCTGTCTGGATGTCTGGGTATTGCTTGGCCATCAGCAGTCGGATGTCGTGTTGAGGGGTCTCTGCCTGGTCTACTAATATCAGTTGAGAGGGCTTATGTTCTGCTGCCAGAAGTACCATCTCACGGCCGATGCTTCCTGCAGAGCCGGTAATCATGATACATTTGCCAGTCAGCTGTTCACCTACAGATTTCATGTCAACGATAATCTCATCGCGCGGCAACAAGTCCTCAATGCTGATCTCCTTCAGCTGGGTCTTGGCCTCAGCGTCGCTGCCATTCCATTCCTTGGCCTGTTGCGTCATGTAGATGTGGATGCCTGCCTTGATAAGGTTGTCTTGTAACTGCTCATTATCACGGAAAGCCTTTGCCCGGTGGGGAGATACTATCAGTGCCTCAATGCCTTCGTCAACCATTGTCTGTATCAGCTGGTCATCCAGTCGATGCACCCTCACACCCATCAGTATTTTGTCTTCCTCCTTCTTGTCATCAGAGACAAATCCCCGGAGGTCGAACCTGACAGGGTTTTCGTTTCGGATATGCTTGGCGATGGCGATACCGCCGTTCTTCACACCGTAGATGTATGCATATTTCGAGTCGATACTGGCTAGCGACACGTCGTAAAGCGTTTTCACCGCTATGCGTATCATCCAGAGCAGACAGGTGGCCAGCAAGGTGGCCAATATGATGGTGACAGGCTTGATATACGAGAACGTCCTGTGTCCTGATAACAGCAATTGTGCCCCCAATGTCAGCAACATGCCTAATAATAAAGCATAGCCTACTTTCTTCAGATCGACAAATGAGGAATAGCGCAGGATACCTGAGTAGGTGCGGAATAGTTTGAAACCGATGGCGTAGAATACAAGATAGGTCAGGATACTAGCCGACAGGTATTCGATGACCAATAGCGTATCCTTTCCGCTATTAAACTGCTGGTAAACGAACAGATAGGAAAAGAACACGATGCCGCAGTCCATGAGGAAGATGCACCAGAAAGGCAGCGACTTCTTGTTGAAGTACCAGTTGGCCAGTTTGTTGAGGCTACCCAGACTCATGATGCTGCGGAACGTGAGGAAGATGATCTTGAAATACTCCGTAACGCTATTGTTGTGGATGTACCTCATGTTAAGTTTGATCTTGTCAGGCATCACCTGTTCTATATAGGCACGGTCAGGATCGTCTGCACTACCGAGGATTTCGTTCTCGTTGACATAGGCGATAGAGGCATAATCGGTGATACCGGGCTTCACACGAAGCACCTCGCGCTGTTCTTCTGTATAAAGGTCTACATACTTTCTGACCTCAGGCCTCGGTCCCACCAGACTCATGTCGCCTTTCAGCACGTTCCACAGCTGGGGCAGTTCATCAAGTTTGTATCGGCGGAGGAAATAGCCGAAACGGGTGATGCGCTCATCATGCTCGCCGATGGTAATAAGTCCTTTGCTGTCGGAGCCCTTCCGCATCGTGCGGAACTTATAGAGCCCAAAGGGCTTGCCGTCCTTGCCGATGCGCTCTTGTACATAGAAGCCCCCTCCCTTGCTCTCAAGCCTGATAACGATATATATTAATAGGAACACGGGCAACAGCAGAAGCAACCCGATGGCAGAGAACAGTATGTCGAAGAACCTGATCAATCTATGATGTCTTTAAAGTTTTGTAATATGTATTCCACCTCCTCGTCAGTCAGTCTGGTATGCAGAGGCAGGGTTATCTCATTCTGGAACTGGTTGAAGGCGTTTGGATAATCCTTGATGTCAAAGCCCAGGTTCCTATATGCCGTCATCATGGGCAGCGGCTTGAAGTGGACGTTGCAGGCGATGTCGCGCTCAGCCATCTTGGTGATGACCTCGTTGCGGTACTGCCCGTCCTTTCCCAATAGCCTTACCTGATAGAGATGTCCCGATGAGGTGTGCTCGTCCGTATAGTGGTCGCGCACTTGCAGGTTCAAGCCCTTGAGTGCTTCGTCATAGCGCGCAATCAGTTGGCGGCGGCGAGCCAGCATGGCTGGGTAGCGCTTCATCTGAACCAGTCCGATGGCGGCTGTCAGGTCTGTCATATTGCTTTTGTAGGCAGGTGTCAGCACATCATATTCCCATGCACCCAACTGGGTCTTGGCCAGTGCGTCCTTGCTCTGTCCGTGCAGGGAGTTCAGTTGGAACTGCTTATAAAGCTCTTCGTTGTCGATGCCTGGCAGCGGTTTCCAAGTCAGTGCTCCACCTTCTGCTGTCGTAAAGTTTTTCACAGCATGGAAAGAGAATGAGGTGAAATCACTCACCGAACCGATCATCTTGTCGTGCCACTTGGCACCGAAGGCATGGGCGGCATCATCCACGATGATGACATGTCCGACAGCTTTCTGCAGGGCATTGGCAGGGCGGAATAGATGACGCTTGCTCTCTACAGCTTCCATCACCTTGTTATAGTCGCAAGGCACACCGCCCAAGTCTACTGGGATGACAACCTTCGTATGTTCGTTGATGGCTTCTGCCAGACGGTCATAGTCCATCTCGTAGGAGTCGGGCAAGGTGTCTATCAGCACCAGCTTGGCACCTACATGGCAGACGGGACTGGCTGAAGCTGTGTATGTATAGGCCGAAGTGATGACCTCATCGCCAGGACCGATGCCCAGGATGCGGAGTATTGACTCCAGACATGCCGTTGCCGAACTCTGGCAGACGGCCTTGTCGGTATGGCAGAAGGCGGCAATCTGTCGCTCAAACTCCTTGGTACGAGGTCCAGTCGTAATCCAGCCGGAGAGCAATGCTTCGCGCACCTCGTCGGCTTCCTGTACTGTCACATCGGGCGGAGAGAATGATATCTTCATCGCTTATCGGTTTGATTTTACTTCGAATGATTTGTTGCCAAGCACCTTGAAGATGCCGCGCAGATAGCCGAAACCGTAACTCATGTGCACATTGAAGAAGACGTAGGGCATGAGCAGGATCATCACTGGCTTATGGGTTCGGATAGCCCCCATGCTGCCTACCACCAGTCCGATGGTCAGGTAGAGCAGCAGCACAGCTACATAGACGGTAAAAATCCACTTCGAGAAGCAGCTTAGGATACCTCCAACGATAATTCCTAAAAGGAAAAGCAGGGGGAAGAACTGCCTGATTGTAGCGGGAGCGCCTAACTTTTTGTTTACTAGAGGTTTGTACAGACCGTATTGGTAATACATCTTCCGCATCTTGCGGATGGAGTCGCGGGCCGTATAGTTGATGATGACCTGAGGAATGAGGAAAATCTTGCCACCCATGTTCAGCAGACGGCCGTTGAACTCATCGTCCTGGTTGCGCACCAGGTCGGTGTCGAAGAGTCCGGTCTTCTCAAAAACCTCCCTCTTGTAGCAGCCGAAGGGTACGGTATCAGTCTCCATGATTTCCGAGGCGCCGATCTTGTGCATCGAACCGCCTACGCCGAAGGGATGGCTGGAGGCCAGGGCAATGGCCTGACAGATGGCAGTATCCTTGGCAGGCTGTGTGTTCCACACACCACCTACATTGTCGGCATTCAGTTCGTAGAGATACCTCACCAGCTCGGAAACGTAGTTCGTCGGGTATTCACAGTGCCCGTCAATGCGTATCACGACTTCGCCAGTCGACTCCTTTACGCCTTTGTTCAGGGCATATGGCACCACTTGCTGCGGATTGTCGAGCAGACGGATGTAAGAATACTCGTTTGTGTATTTTTCAATGAGTTCACGCGTCCTGTCTGTGCTTCTGCCATCTATCATCAACACCTCTAGACTATCCTTTGGATAGTCCTGCGCGAGAATAGATAAGATACACCTGTCGATGAATTTCTCTTCATTGTAGACAGGGCAAATTATAGATACTTTATGAACGTTCATTACTATAATAACGCTGATTTTATAAAATCAGTGTGCAAAGGTACAACTTTTTTTTCAAATATGTGCAAAAGTACCTTGTTTATTGAAAAAAATGTATTATCTCAGTCTTTATAAAGCTACTTTTTGCGGATGATTCTCCATGTAATCCACGACAAGAAGCCCTGCAGGATGGAAACTCCAAGATAGGACCATGCAAACTGGGTGAGGGTGGTGGAGAGCATAAAGCTGATAACCATTGCCAGGATACAGATGCCGAGGATAATGGCGTTGTAAGGTATGACGCTGACGGCATCTATGGTGTTGCGGTAAAGCATATAAGCAGCCTGTGGTAGGATAGCAAGGATCATAATGCGAGACAAATCGGTCGTTACCAGGTAACTTTCTGCGAAGAAAAGGGTGGTAAGGAAACCGATGAAGAGATAGAATATCAGCGTAATAAAAGCAGAGGATCCCACATAGACCATAAACAGACGGGAGATGAAACGGTTAGCGGACTTCAACTCGTTTTTAGCAATTGCCTCTGATACGTAGGGCAGCAAGATGATTCCCATGAAGGAGAAGATGGGCGTAACCATTGTGACGAAGGTGATGCCAACAGAGTAGTAGGCTGTCGGTTGCAAACCTTGGACATTGCTGATATAGATGAGTGGGAAGGCAGAGAGTGAGAACTGGAAGAAATCAGCCACCAGACGGCCAGAGGAATACTTGATGATGGTGGCCAGATGGGTCTTCAAGGGAGTCTCTGATGTGAAGGTTCCACCTCTCCGGCTGAAACGCCAGAGTTCCCTGCCCGCCAAGTATGTCACAAGTAGAATGGTGATGATAAGCCACGATACAAAGACATTACTGACGGTGAGTACGGGTAGCAGAATAAGGGGCACGATGATTAATAGCTGCATAGCTAGTTGGGTGCCGTTGAACCATTGGAATTGGCCGATGCCACGATAGTAGGCGAAGACATATTGTGCCATGGCGAGTATAAAGGCATAGGCCAGGGCTACAAGCAATAGTGCCATATTGTCGCTCTGGCCGATGACAATGTCCTGCATCTGGGTAGAAAAAAGCATGCAGACGAGGAACACTACGAGCGATATCCCTAAGATATAGATGAAGGAGGCACTGAGCAGAGGTACAATCCTGCGAGGCGGGTTGCCGTTGCGGTATAGTGGAATGTAACGTGGCAGGGCAATGCCTACACCAGCAAGCATCACGAAGGATAATACCTGCACGGAACGCTTGATGACGTTGTATTGTCCGAAATCATCGATGCTCAGCCGGCTTGCCAACAGTTTATTGATAGCAAAGGAGCAGAGCATGATGAGTATCTGGATGGCGAACGTCCAGACAACGTCGCGCCTCATACCCGAACCGAGATTTCCTTTAATGAACTTCAGCATGGAGCCTCCTTTGTTTGAATGATGTGAAACAGGATGAACACCAGGACGAACATGGCCAGATAGGTGGTGTAGGCGTAGAAGGAGGCAGAGAAAGACCACATGAGGTAGGCGAAGAGTGCCACAAGAACTACTTGGTTGAAAATGGTAGAACGGTGGGCTATGACTGCTTTCAATGACATATTGCCCAATATGCCCATGATAAACATAGCGACCATGGCGCCAGCCTCACCAAAATCCTCCACCAACGGTCGGAAGATGGTATAGGTGTTTGAGATACCATAGAATCCGTTTTTGCCGACATTCATAAACTCAGGGTAAATACCCTGTACGCGCTCCTCAATGCCAAGTAGGTTGGAGATGCCGAGGAAGGTTCTGCTGCCCCAGGTCAGTTCCGTAGGGATATACGAAGTGTACCAAGAGTCGATATTGTGCATGTGGCCAACGGCATAGGAGACGAATTTCTCACTAATCTCAAGGATCGTCTTCTCGCTGACCTCGCCAGTGCGGAATACCATGGATATGAAGAGCGTTCCAAGAAAACCTACGATGACCAGTGCAAAGCGCAGGATGATCTTTCCCTTGATGCGGATGGGCAGTCCGTAAGTGTAGGAACAGACGATATAGCTGGCGAAGAAGAGGATGAAGGATGCGATCATGCCCATCTTCAGTGATTGTGTCAGGGCGATGAAGGTACATGGGATGAGAGTGAGGACGCAAAGTACCTTGTTAAACTTCCCCACAAGCCTATAGCAGAGTCCGCCGATGACAGGTGCTGCATACGAAAAGATGAGGAAGAACTGGTTGACAACGTCGTGTGCCTCCGCTCCCGCATAGCGATCCTCCGAAATACCTTTGTTCATCTCGAGCACCTCGCGCATGTCGAGCAGTGCCTGCAGACTGAAACCGTGGAGGATGATGGAGTAGAGAGGGTTGACCATAGCTCCTACAAGCAGGACAAGCAGCAGGGGCGTCACCCACTTCTTCCTGAGTTGCATCTGGATGCCTGAGGGTGTCGGACGGTAGAAATAGTCGCTGAAAATGGCACCTATCACGAAGAAGATGACTCCTAAGAGCAGGAAGGTGCATCCCTCGAAGTTGAGATCGATCAGATTCTGTAACAGCAGTGCTGATATGGCAAAGAATAACCATAGCGCGGCGAAGATACCCGCAGGCTCAAGCCTGAGGATATACTTCCATGACATCAGAAGGAGAATGATGACAAGTGCGCTAAACAGATAGACCATGCCAATACGCAAAAGGAGTTACCGCTTTACCGCTTGTTGCGCTCACGTACGAAGATGGCGCAGGCAGGGAAGAAGAGTCCCAGGAGC
>ERZ809472.314-NODE-314-length-12399-cov-7.452447_pt1 | contig 12399 bp, 18 predicted proteins | sample MGYA00521274_ERZ809472 | MGnify/ENA primary metagenome ERZ809472 (study PRJEB31581, sample SAMEA3312791) | metagenome | study: EMG produced TPA metagenomics assembly of the PRJEB8939 data set (Metagenomic analyses of Rumen microbiomes reveals... | reverse complement strand
GAGATCTACACTCTTTCCCTACACGACGCTCTTCCGATCTGCTAGTTGTTCGAACCGCAACCGGAATCTAAAAAAGTGAAGGCTGTCAAGGCGACGAAAGTGGATCCGTGGAAGTCGATTAAGAAGGCGGTGCAGGGTAGATGAATTTAGAAGCTTTTATTGAACCGATTGTAAAGCGGATTGCCTTGATGGTGGGCCGTTGCGCTATTCTTGCCAGTAAATACAAAGACGGCGAGCTTTTGGCCGACATCGAACTTGTGGCGGGTGAAAAACGCCGTGGTGTTGAATTCTTGCAGCAATTCGGATTTTCGAGCCGCCCGAAGGGTGATGTCGAAGGCGTGGCCCTGTTCGTGGGCGGGTCCCGCGACAACGGCGTTGTAATTGCGACTCGTGGCGAATGCCCGGATCTGGAAGAAGGCGAAGTGCGCGTGCATTCTCCGTTCGGTTCCAGCATTACGCTAAAAAAAGACGGTTCTGTCGAGCTTGCCACGAAGTCAAATAAGTTTCGCTTTGTTGGTGACATCGAGGCAACCGGCGAAGTCAAGGCGATGTGCGACGGCGCTTTTGTGACGTTGACGAAACACATTCATGGAACAGGTGTCGGCCCTTCTACGCCTGCGCAGCCTGGTCAATAGGAGTAAACTATGCTTAACAAGGATCTTTTGAAGTCAAAACTGCTCCAGATGTTCAAGGCGAAGCCCAAAACGGAAGAAGAAGCGGCTGAAATGCTGGCGACAATTATCATCGATTCTGTAAAGATGGCAACCGTGACCACGACGGTCACCGGAACGTGCTTGACGCCTGCAGGCGGTGGCGCTGGTACTATTGCAGGCACCGGAACGGGTCAATTGTCTTAAAAAAAAGATGTGCCTTAAACAGCCGTTTTTGCTTACTCGCTGTTTATTTTTATTGCGATGAGTGACCTGGCTCTTTATCGTAGAGAAAATGGCGAATATGACCTTGCTTTTGACGAGGCCGTTTGCGATTTGTTGACTACGAAGACGCTTGAAAATGCCGTCGTGATGTCTATTGGCACTTATGCCCGCGAACGTAAGCTTGGAATCGTCGCGAATCTGAATCCCGTGATTGGTGGCTGGTGGGGTGATGCTCTTGACGAGCGCGGAACGCTTGGCGGCTACCTTTACGAAGCTTTCCCCGGAAAATTGGTTGATGCGACCGCAAGACAAGTCGAGACGCTTTGCTCCGAAGCTTTGAATTGGATGGTCGAAGATGGCGTTGCCAAGTCTGTCAGCTGCACTGCTGAAATTGCGGATTCTGAAACTATGAATTTGAACGTCTTGATTGAACGTCCGGAAGGCGAGAACGATGAAGCCTTCTTGTTCGAGTTGAATTGGAGCGCTACCGATGGAATTTAAGAGCCTTAAAGACCTTGTGCGCATTGTAGAAAACGGCCTTGCCGTGCAATTTTACGGCGTTAGCGGCCAGACGAATGTGCTGCGAAAGACCGTGCTGAAAGTGCTTGCCGCTGTGCTTGGCGGTGCTCTTTATATGCTTTCTTTGATTGAAAAGCGTATCTGGAAAAATCGATTCGTAAATTCTTGTGATGTTTCGGCTCTTGACGGGTTCGGTGTCGAATACGGTGTGCCGCACAAGGCCCCGATGGATGCGACTGGTACGGTTAATGTAACGCTTGAAAGTGGTGTTGCATCTGCCGTAATTCCGAAAGGAACTGTTTTTGCGGATCCGTCCGGTAAGCTTGAATATACCGTGACCGCTGCGACAACGGTCACCGAAACGAATTTTGCTGTGCCTGTAGTCGCTAACGAAAACGGCTACGAATACAACATGGAAGCTGGTGTCGAACTTGAATTTCGTGACGAACCCGTGAGCGGTGTTGCATCTGTCAAGTCTTTGTTGATTACCGGCGGTGTGGCTGAAGGTGTTGAAATTGATGGCGACGTGCATCTTTGGGGTGAAACAGCCGAAGACTATCGCGCACGCCTCTTGAACAGAATCCAGAATCCTGTAAGTGGCGGTTCCAAGAATGATTATTGGCAATGGGCCACCAGGTTCCAGTTCGTGACCGATGCGTTCGTGATTCCGAATCGCCCAAATGCCAATTCCGTAAGCGTTGCGCTCGCCAATTATAACAGCGAAAACATTGCTGTCGGTTCTGACCAAGTGGCCGAAGTAAGCAATTATATGGTAGATGATGTGCGCCGCCCGATTACGGCTGACGTTCGCGTTTTTAGCGTGACTCCGGTCGATGTCGAAATCACTGCAAGGGTGACGCCGTACAACGATTCTGTAAAAGAAAGCGTTTCTGCTGCTATCAAACAGTATTTGCGCACGGTCGCGCCTGGAAACGTTGTCACGTTTGCAAAGTTGCAGCTTGTCGCTCTATCGAATTCCATTGCAGATACTTTCACGGTGACATCCGCGAAAAAGAGCGGCAGCGTTGTTTCTGAACTTTCGTTTGCGTTGACTTATGGCGTTGGAAGCGTGACTGCGGAGGTCGCCAAGTGTTCCTTTGTTCTTGCTGACGGGGGTGTTATTTAATGGCTGTTTTGGTTCAAGACATTAGTCCTCTTTCGGTAAATGTAGGCAATACTGTTCGCCTGTCGGGCTCCGGATTCGACGGCGATTGCTCTGTTTATGTGGGCAATGTTGCTGCGCTTGTTACCGATTACGATGTGGACTGGATTGAATTTGAAGCGCCGAAAACTGAAGGTTCCTACGTTGTGCGCCTGATGCGCGGTGGCGTTGAAGCTTACCGCACCACGATTGAGGTTGTCGGCATTGACAATTCGGAAACGTGGAATTTGCCGGTTCGCGGCCAGGATGAATTTCGGAACGCGCTTGTCGGCTTGATGCCTCGCGGTTTTGCCTGGCATCTTGGTAAACAAGGAAATTGGTGGAAATTGTTTACTGCTTTTGCAGCTGGTTTTCTTGCCTTGCATGACAATTTCCGCAAGCTTGTCGACGAATCTTCGCCGTTTAAAACCACGTCTTTTGCCGAATGGGAAAAAGAACTTGGTTTGCCTATCAAGGGCCTGCAGCAAAGCTCTGCGGCTGGGCGTAAGAATGAAATCATTCGTATTGCCCGCAAGAAAGGCGGTTGCACCGTTCCGTATTTAAAATCGTTACTAAATCTTTACGGCGTACGTTACGAACTTTTTGAATACTGGAAAAACCCTTCTGTGTTCCCGTCGTGGGTGGCCCGCAGGGAAGGTGACAACGCGAAATTTTACGTGCTTGTAAAGGTCTATCAAGACCACTATACAAGCAACGGATTCACCTGTAATTCCAAGTGCAATGCTGCGCTTGGTGGCCCGAACGATTACGTGATGGAAGCGATTCTTGAACAGGCAAAGCCTGCTCATGTAAAGATTATTTACCGCTACTTTGTAAAGATCCTGACTGATATGAATGGCACGCCGATTGTGCCGAGTGATGAAGATCAGAGAATGATTATTGTGTGAGGCACTAATGCACAAGATTGATACATTAACGGCTGGCGAAAACAATACCTTTGTCGATAGTGACCCGACCGCTACTCCGCCGGTCGAAGGCACCGACCTGAACGCTGCGTTCTTCAATACGATTCAGAACGAGCTTAGCAACATTGTCACCGGCTTCGGCGGCTCGCTTGACGATTCCGAAGGTTACCAGAATGACTCGCAAATTCTTGATGTTCTGCAAAGAATCGGTGTGAAAAGTGGTATCTGGGGTACTGATACAAATAATGGAAAAGATGTCAATACGTCTATCTTTAAAACGTCTCACGTCATTTTCCATCGGGCTGAAGATTTTACAATCGGCGCTCTCAAAACCGGCAGTGTTGTGATTGTTGTTCCGTATTGGGGCGGCTCTAATCCTCCGGCATCTATTACGGTTAATTATGCAAGTTCCAGCTATCAATTCACTATCAAAAAGGGCCAAATGCTTATTGGCGTTGTTGGCAATGGTTCAGCGGCTTACAATGGCGCTCAGATTGTCGCACGCTATATGCCCATTATGCTGAATCCTGATGGCGATATTGTTGTCCGTGGTATTCTTGCAAATGAAGTGGTTGCGACTAATGTCAAGGCGACGAATCGCTTTGAAACGAACTTTGTGCAGTTTGCGGCAACTGAAGACCCGTCTGTTGAAGGCTTGCAAGATTGGCAGACTTGGCAGCTTGCCGAAAATTGGGAGCTTGGTCAGGTAAAGCGTGTTTACTGCACTGACGCTCAATCGTCAGGAACTGGCGTATACGTTTATTACAACGGAACTGGTTCAAGCCGATCTGTCAAATTTTACCCGTTCTGTTTCCGTGAATTTGTTTGCGTTGGAACTTTCACGAACGTCAATGAAGATACTTTTGCCGTCCTTTTGGTCAACGGTAACGCGTCTTAAAGGAGAATGAAAAATGGCTACTGAACAGGAATTTGTTACGTTCAAAGAATTTGCATCTAGTCTTGAATTGACTGAAAATCCAACAAATGATGATGTTTCTGTTGTTAGCAATTCGACGGATGGACCTCGATCGACTCCTGGTTCTGGATTTGCTTTAACGACAAATGCTTCTGATGCTGATTTTAACGACGAAAGTGTTGTTGAAATTAAAACTCCAAATGGTCGAAAAAAAGCAAAGTCATCTTTATTCGCGAAACAAAGTGAAGTTGATTTCGTACAAGCGAGTTATCCTCGTAACAAAATTGTCAATCGCGGAAAGGCATCTGTTGTTGAAGTGTGCGCTCTAGATGAGAAACAAAATGGTTGGTGCTATGAATTGACTGATTCTGGTTTTGTGAATAATGGAACTACTCTCGTGAATGCCGGCGAATATGTAGTGTGGGATGCTTCTAATGATTTGTGGGGAGTCGTTAAGCCTGATGTTGGTGTAGGAATTAATGATGATGTTGATTTTGCTGTTTCAGACGATGAAGGTAATGCAGTGATGAAAGTTGAAAACGGATTTTTAAAGACTAAAAATTTTGACAGCGAGCTTGCTGTAAAAAATGTGTCCGTCGAGGGCGACACACTTATCTTGGATATTTAACAAGGAGTATATCATGGGAAAAATTCTCGTAATCAAGGATGCCGATTTTTCGGAAAACAATGTTGAAGTAATCCCTGTGTATTACAACGGTTCGTACTCTCCGAACGGTGGAAACTACAAGAATCATTTTAGAAAGGCACCTGTCAATAGCGCGACTGATTGGAGTGCTTATAATGCGTCTTATCACACGTTTAGTTATCCCGTAAAGAAAGGGAGCGTTGTTAGTTTTGGCCCTAATTCTGTCAATAGCTTGTATGATATACTTTTGACTGCAACTGAAGGCGGGTATAGTGAACCGATTGACTACATGTCCGGTCAAAAGATGTACGCTTTGAAGCCTCGTCCTAATGTTGCGTCTCTTTTGGCAACCGAAGATGGTTTCTTGATGGTTGAGTATACCCCTAATATGTTTCCGTTTCCGAGCGATGTTCTTGTTAAACCGTATGAACAAGTGAGCCGAGATTTGTCTATTGACAATCCTGATTTTGCGCTTACAAACGCGTATATCGCATCTAACGGAAATTATATCCCCTCCTATGCTGTTGATGGGAAGAACACGGCGTCCTTCTATTCTGTATTCAAGGGCGAACAAATCACCATTACCGCGCAAATCGATAAAGTGTGTGTCTATGCCCTTGTTAGTCCGTTTCCGAGTGTCGTCAATGTTAATCCGATGCTTCTATCTGGCACGACTAGACATACAATTTCGGCTGGTTCGTCCGAAACTATTACGATCCCGGAAGATTGTATGCTGTATTTGTGGACATACGATGTTAGCATGAATTATTTCCCCTCAAATGTATCTGTAACGAGGGTTGTATTATGATCGAATTGTCTACAGTAAAGCTGCGGAATCGTCGCACCAACACGGAAATCGAATGCGTCGTAAACAACGTCAAAGAATTGGATACTGAAAATGCCGACCTTGTTCTTGGTGACAAGGAGGGCATGAATATCGTTGTTTTTTTTGATGGTCATGTCAAGACAAAAAATTTTGATTCCTCTGCACACGCTATAGATGCCCTTTTTGAAAAGGGCGGAATTGAAGGCGACGGCTACGATGCGTATAGTATCAGTATGTACAACGCTAGAAGTCGAACTGCGTTCTTGATTGCCACTAATGGTGCGTTGTCTTTCGCTGCGGGAATGCAGGGTTATTTGTATCAATTCGACAGTACGTTTTCGTTGATCAATTCTGACATCGTATCAGGACAGCGTGTGGCGCTTGACGCTAATTGTGCGTACATAAGGATGGACGTGTTCGATTCCTTTGATGGACGAAGAAAACTTGTTTTCTTTGGTGGTACTGGCCCGAGTGAAGTTAAAAGAGTACAATTTAGGCAGCCGTCCGAACGCCTTGTTTATCATGTTGACAGGGATGTATGCACTACGGCTCGCTTGAAACTTCCGCCAAACTACACAATCGACGGGGAAAAAGTGCCTCTCATTATATGGGATTCCGGCGACGGTAGTTTTTCGAGTTGGGATACAGAAATGGGTGGCCCCGGAGTAAAGGGCCGTGTAACTGGATTAAACTACCTTGCGGATTCCGGTTTTGCGGTGCTTGAAATTTATTCGTGGGGTTCGTATTACGCTGCAAACTATCCGGGGGCTGCTGGTCGTAGTGCCATGCCTATTTCTACGCACCTTAAAACGCATGAAAAGGGCGTGGAATACGTTTTGAGTCGTTACAACATTGATCCCGAAAATATCTTCCATGTTTCAAAATCGGGTTCCGGCAAGCTCGCTCTTTACTACGCTCTTGAAAAGCCGTCCTTTAATTTGCGCGGAATTTACGCAATGGCTCCCGTGTTTGACGACATCAACTTTGTCGGCTGGGGTATGCCGGACTATCGTGCCGCGCTGTACAAAGAACTCAACATGCGCGGTGATGCAGCTACTGAAGGAACGCCTGCATATCAGTATATCCACGGCACTCCTGTCGCAGAAGGTGGCTACAACGGACAAGGGTGGGTTCCGCGTTCAGACAAAGGAAAGCAGTTTGTAACCGACAATGCAGACAAGTTTACGTTCATTGTTCCGGGTTGGATGAACCTTTGCGGGCAGACAATCGCTGAAAAGTTGCAAGATACTTGGGATTTTGGCGAATCGTTCTGGGAAGGTTACACATACGACAGTGAAACGGGTAAATGGTCGTGGACTGACTCGACAAAATTGCCCGCAAGCCGTGGCGATGTGTGCTATACTCGTGACAATCTGGTAATGATTGGTAACCACATTCCTTTTATGGTTATCATGTCGCCAACCGACGAACAGACTCCGTATTGGGATGCGCTCGAAGTTGTTAAACAACTGAAAAATGGCGGAGATGATGCGTCGATGTACACCCTTGAAACAGGTGGACATTCTGGTCCTGACTTGAGCACGACGGGCGCTAATGTGGTTGAAAACGTTACTACTCGACTTGGTGTAGAATACGAGGCTGTGTCTATCGGTTGGTACGTTACTTGTGAAGACATTTACGCTAGATTCTTGAGGTAAACTATTGCCAAACAAACAAAATGGCGTAAGTTCTTGCAGCCTGTTTGCGGCGCTAATCGTCGCAAGCCAAGCTGCATAAAAAGGAGAAAATTGGATGGACATTACTGGGTTGGACATAGGTGTTCTAATGACTGGAATCGGGGCGATTGTAAAATCATTCCATTCCGATCGGAATTCTAGTGAGCAAAAAAAAGTTCTGGAAGCTCGTTGCGATGCTCTTGAAAAACGTCTTAATGATGGCGACCGGCGTTTTGAAATTGTCGATACAAAAATTGACAGAGCTCTAGACAAAATTGACAAAGCATCCGATAAGATTAGCAGTGTTGACAAAGGTGTTTCATCGATGGCGTCTTTTTTTAAGGGCAAGGGTTTCGATATATGAAAGCTTTGCTGCTCTTTGGTTTTGTTGTTTTTGTTCTAGCAGTTGGTTGCTGGGCTTTTGATGTCGATGATTGGGGCGAACCTGTGGAGTAAATCATGTCTAGCAAGGTTGTTCTTATTGATGCCCGGATGAAATCGCCGCTTGTCGTGTCAAAGGACAAGTTTGACGGCGACGTCGTTTATCCGTTTGAAAGTGAATTCTGGATGGAATTGAACACGAACAAAGGTGTTTACCTTTGGACCGTGAAACCGGGCTATATCAGCAACTGTGGTTCTATTCCTTGGGTTGGTCAAAAGGTTCTCAGGGTCAAATCTTTTGATCCTGAAAACATGTGTCAAAATGCGTTTTTCTTTCTGCATGACGACCTTTACCAAAAAAAAGGCTATGGCATTTTTGACCGCGATGATTGCGATGCGCTTTGTCGTGGTGGACTCCGCGAAGCCGGTTGCTCGCGGTTCCAGGCGTCAACCATTGATTTCTTTTTAAAGCTTGGCGCGTGGGGCCATTGGGGCGACAATTCTTACGGCAATTTTGATTTCTTGAGTAAACTTGAAAAGGTGGGGTAGTTGTGAAACCTGAACTTGTCCTAATTCGTACTGGTTTTAGTGAAGATAAAAAGGGCGTGTTTGGCGAACTTTACCTGAACAATCATTTTGTTTGCTGGACTCTGGAAAACCGCTCGAAGCTGATTCCTGCGGGTGGCTATTGCGTCAAAAATTCACAAAGTCCGAAATTCAAGCGTGAACTCCCCTTGCTTTACAACAAAGTTGTTCAAGCTTCTCGTGGGATTCGAATTCATGTTGGCAACGATGCGGTCAAGGATTCGAATGGTTGCGTTTTGGTCGGCATGATGCGCGACGAAAATAAACTTATGGAGTCTGCGCCGGCTGAAACTATGGTAATTATGTTATGTCGGAATTGCGATTATCTTTTAATCGTTGAACCTTATTCTTTAACAAACTAAATTTGCACAAATTTTCCTAAAATACGATTCGAGTCGAATCTTCTTTTAGCTTTGAGTGTAGACCGCTGGGAAACTCCCGGCGGTTTTCATTTATCCCAAAAGGAGATATTATGGCTACTTACGAAAACAACGATTACACCAGCAAGGGTGTGGGAACCGCCGGTCTTACTCTCGGCGTTATCGGCACGGCACTTGCCAGCGGCGTGCTCAACGGCAACGGCCTCGGTGGCCTTTTTGGCAACCAGAACCCGACTGCTAACCCGGTTTACCAGTTGGCCCAAAAGGACAACGAAATCGCTCAGCTCAAGTCTGAAAAGTATGCTGACGCCAAGGTCGCTGCGTTGACCGAACGCGTGGCGAACCTCGAAGCTCGTGTTCTCGCCGACGAAAAGACTGACCCGCTGCGCGACCAGATTCTGGGTGACCGCATTGCCGGGCTTTCTGCAATCGTGAACCGCATCAGCGCTCCGTTCGTGCCGAACTACGCTGTGGCTCCGGGCTGGGGGCCCGCTTTCGTGTCCCCGTTTCCGCCCGTCCCTCCCGTCGCCGCCGGTAGCGGAACCGTCACCCCGACTCCCGCCACTTCCACCAGCACGTCGCAGGCTGCGTAAAAAGAGGTAGCTTATGCATATTTCTCTCGAAAAGGCTGTTGACGGCTTCATCGGTTTTATGGCTGACCAGGTGGCGATGATCCCGAAAATGGGTGACCGTTTTCTGGGCTTCGCCGCTCTTGGCGCTCTTAAGAGCAATCCAGCTGCACTTGTATCCAAGGTCAAGCCCTGGATGGAAATGTCCGGGATTCTCGATTCCGACGGCATGGTGAACTTGGATTCCGCCAAAGCCGCTCTCGACATGGCTTTCGCCAATGTTCCGAAAGTCAGCTATTTCGGATTCTCGTTTACCAGCGAAGACGTTCCGGTCCTTCTTGCGAAGATGCAGGGCATCCAAACGGAGGTTGCGTAATGAATGAACGCGTGAAAATGGTTCTGGAGCGTACCGAAAAAACGCTTTGCCGCCACCTTGAAGACCTGAATGATCAGGTGGAACAGGATGGTGGTCGAATCAAGGATCACATGGTCCTAGATGGCATCAAGGATTCTGTTAAGACTCTTTACCGCATCAAGGAACTGATGGATCACGGCAACGGTGAAACTGTTGCTTCCAAGATGGCTGCAAAGACTATGCCTGGCATCGTCTAGTAGTCAATCTTTCCTTCAAGGCGGCTCGCGTCAACGCGGGTCGCCTTTCTGTATTATAGATCCGGAATCGCGTTAACTGCCTTGCGTCGGCCTTCGTCGAGAACTTTGGCGTAAATCTGGGTTGTCGTGATTTTTGTGTGACCAAGCAGCTTTGAAACCGTAAACAAATCGGCTCCGTTTGATAAGGTCAATGTGGCGAAAGTATGGCGAGCGACATGAAAAGAAATATGTTTTGTAATTCCAGCTTTTTCGGCCCATTCCCTAATCTTACGGTTGTGCCATTCTTCGCAAGTGGGGTGGTCGTAGAAAACGCGGTCGTTTCCAAAAATCTTCTTTGGCATGAATCGTTTGGCGTTCGCGTTCAGCGGAATCTGAACCAGTTCTTTTGTCTTTTGCTGCCGTAAAAAAATTACATCATTGTCGATGTCGGACCATTTCAGGCTGCGAACGTCTGAAAGCCTTAGACCAGTGAAACATGAAAAAAGGAATGGCCTTTTAACACGCTCCCACATTTCCGGGTCTTTTTCAAATTTTACGTTGACCATTGCCCGCAGTTCGTCGATGGTCAAGAAATTTCGCTTGCTTTGAATCTTGGCAGGGGTTAGCCCAGAAAAGTCCGGCATAATGGCAATCACGCCGTCAAGCTTCGCGATATGCAGAATCGCCTTCAGTACGTTGCATCGATGCAATATCGTATTGTTAGCATAATTCCTTTCTTCTTCCATATATTTGACGAAATCGCGGAAAACGTCGCGGGTGATGTCTACTACGCGGATCCCTGGCCGAAAATCTTCAAAAACCACTTGCAATTCCATCCGGGCGTGCTTTAAGCCTTCTGTCTTTGCGTCGTTTATGGCTTTTTGCGCGAAGTCACGGAAAAGGTCGTGGCGGCTCTTGGCGATCTGGATGCCGTGGTCAGCCTGGTCCAATTCGTCAGAACGTTTCCTGGCGATGGCTTCGGCCATGGCAAAAGTGTTCTGATTTTTTATCTTTGTAGCGGTGCTTTTGACAGGATCCAGGAACAAATTCAGGGGTTCTCGATGGCGTTTGCCGTCGATTCTGTAGTTCAGCCAAAGGCTACTTCTACCGTTCCTTAAGGTCCTTTCAAAAACGGTTACGCGCTTCTTTTGTGTGCCTGATGCCATAAGACACTACTCCTAAATTTTGCGGTCACGCGTGACCAAAGTGTGACCAAAAATTTAACAAAATGTATTCAAATGCAATATTCCAAAAATGTGCTATCTTTGTTTATTACTTGATATTGTGCGTTTTATTCGGTTTTATTTCGTTTTGTTTCGTTCGTAGTTCCATGAGTCCCTTTGGCACTATAAAAAGCAAGAAAACGGCTGCAATCCCTTTATTTATGCGGGTTGCGGCCGTTTCTCTTTTTGCTAAAAATTTGGCTTGCGTGACCAAAACGTGACCAAAGTCCGAAAATTTACCCTGACATAACAAAAAAGACGCTTTTTAGCGTCTTTTGGAATTGGTCACTTGTGTTTGCTTGAGTGCTAAATAGTCTTGATCAACGTGGTTTGCTTTCGGAAGTTTTTTTATGTCGCTCAAGAATTCCTTTTCGGTTTCGCTGTGCGGTGTTTTGATTCCTTCCGTCAAATACCCATCCATTACGGCTAATTCGGCTTCTCTTACTATATCGTGCATGATTTTAATCCTGGAAATGGTTTATTAAAGGTTCGAAATCTTCTTCAATCTGAAGCTTGTTTTCTTGATTAATTTTAGTTTTCATTACCTGACGATACTTTCTGGCAGTTTCTGCGTTGTGCATGCTGCCGACTATTCTTTCGAATTCTTCGTCAGGCATTGCAAGAATGCATGAAAAATCAATTTTTTGAAAACTTGTCGGATGATTATTTTTCGCGAATTCGCGGGCCACGTCTTCTTCGGTTTCGTCAAAGAAACGGTAATCCACCGTGAAACTGTTTTCGCTGAAATGCGTCAGGTTGAATGCGTAAACTTTCTTTGTTTTGCGTTCAATAGCAAATTCGCAAATTTCTTTATCAAATTGAAGAGCTAACCTCAAGGCGATACTTTCGATGTTTCGAGATGGTGGGGTGCTGTTAAATTCTTTGGCGAATTCGTTGACTAATCCAGCTTTGGCTGGTGATCGGTTGAGATGGAATTGTTTTTCAACTCTTTCGACGTCTCGAATAATTCGTTCGCAGTCTTTGCCAAAACCGCGTAATTGAAAAAGCTTGCTCTCGACCTCTTCGTTTTGCGTAATTTCCATGCATCTTAATTTTAAGTCGGCGTAAGAAATACCTCCGGCATTGTACAGGTCTTCAAGACTAGCAGATCGGAAGAGCGTCGTGTAGGGAAAGAGTGTAGATCT
>ERZ809472.313-NODE-313-length-12406-cov-12.777184_pt1 | contig 12406 bp, 11 predicted proteins | sample MGYA00521274_ERZ809472 | MGnify/ENA primary metagenome ERZ809472 (study PRJEB31581, sample SAMEA3312791) | metagenome | study: EMG produced TPA metagenomics assembly of the PRJEB8939 data set (Metagenomic analyses of Rumen microbiomes reveals... | reverse complement strand
GCAAAAGGGGCAAGCCTGTAGAAATGTCGCAGTGCATAATGGCGTAGCCCGTTCGAGCGGATTTGCAATCCACCCGCAGTGAATATAAGCATTTGTAATGCGAAACAACCATTATAGCTGTAGACGAGTGCAAAATTACGAAATAATTTTCATTTCAACCTTTTCCTTGTTTAGGAAGAGTCAAGGGAGCGGTGGGTTTTAGCCGATTTTTTGATTTGGGGGGGAAGAAAAGCATTATAATGAGTGGAATTTTAAAAATCAGCTGATTTCGGGAAATTCTTTTCTTTTTCGCTGATTTTAGGGAAGAATTTTTGGCCGTTTCCGTATTTCTTTATACTTTTGCCCCTAACAAACAAGAGCGACATGAAGTACCCCAAACCGTAGTGATGGATGACCTGTTCAAGTAATCACAATATCGTATATTAGATGGCAATAAAAACAGTAAAAATATGAAGAAAACCATCCTTAGCGCATTGCTTGCCCTCGTCGCACTGACGGGTTGGGCACAAGAGATTAAAATGAACGAGCCGTCGATCAGCGACTACCTGCCGCTGCTCAAGGCCAAGGGCTACACTGCCTACAGCTTCGACACGAAGGAATTCAAGGACGCATGGGTCGAGCCACTTGTCATGGAATACGTCAAGGGCGAAGATCCGAGAGAGGTCGCCGACTTCAGCATTACCATGAGTTTGGACGAGAAACTCATCATCGGTTTTATTCCTTCTGATAATGATTCAATAGGCAACTATGCTTTCCAATTCTCCAAAAGTACAGGCTTTAGCAGTCGACTCCTTTTAAAGCCAATATGTGACCCTGATCATCCTACCGACAAGTGGTACAAGTATGAGTCGCGCCCCTTCGAACTCGTTCCGCCATTTGAGAAGGGGAAGTTCATCCCGCTCGTCCTTTATGGCTCTTATTGGTACGAACCTGAACATGGCGGCTGCCGCTTCTGCGGCGATAACTTCATCAAGCCCGACCTCTCGTCGGACATTGTAAAGTCCATCCCACATTTCTACGTCCTTGGTATAAAGATTAGGTAAAAATGAAAAGAACGTTTGCTTTTGCCTTCACGGCGATGATAGCCTGTTTATGGGGTCTTTCTCTCCCTGTGGTAGCAGAGGGAAATCCTTTGGAAGTCAAGGAACTCAAACTGAGCAACGGCCTCACCGTGTGGCTCAACGAAGATCATTCTCAGCCGAAAGTCTATGGAGAACTGGTGGTCAAGGCTGGGGCGAAAGACTGCCCCAACACGGGCATTGCCCACTACTTGGAGCACGTGCTGTTCAAGGGTACGCAGCGCATCGGCACTGTTGACTACGACAAGGAAAAGGTGTGGCTCGACTCCATCTCCATGAAATACAACGAGCTGTCGCAGACAAAGGACGAACAGCAGCGCCTCGCTATCCAGGCCGACATCAGCCGGTTGAGCCAGCGGGCAGCCGACTATGCCATCCCCAACGAGTTTGAACGGCTCATCTCGAAATATGGCGGTTCGGCCTTGAACGCTTCCACGTCGTGGGATGTGACGGAGTATCACAACACGTTCTCGCCGCAGTTCCTCGAACATTGGTGCGAGCTGAACTCGGAGCGTATGCTCAATCCTGTGTTCCGCCTGTTCCAGGGCGAGCTGGAAGCGGTCTATGAGGAGAAGAACCGTGCTGCCGACAACATCGCGACGACTGCTATCGAGAAGGTGATGGCAGCGGCCTTCAAGGGACATCCCTATCAGTACCCCATCATCGGTAGCACGGAAAACCTGAAAAACCCACGCCTCTCGGACATGGAGGACTTCTTCCGAAAGTATTACGTGGCTGGCAACATGGGCCTGATACTGAGCGGCGACTTCAATGCCAATGACATTCTTCCGCTTTTAGAGCGCACCTTCGGACGACTGCCCAAGGGCGAAGCCCCTCTCCCCTCCCTTCCAAGGGGAGGGGCAGGGGTGGGGTCTCTCACCCCTTTCAATGGTGAAACCCTCGACATCAAACTTAACATCCCATTGGTGAAGGCCGTCGGCCTGTTGTTCCGAGGCCCTCTGAATACCGACAAGGACTATCGTGCCCTGGAATTAGCCATGCGCCTGCTCTCGAACGACAATGAGACAGGTATGCTCGACTCGCTGCGCACGGCCCACAAAGTGATGTTTGCCCTCAGTGAGAACTTTGCCTTCAAAGAGGCGGGAGCCGTCGCGCTGGTGGTCATTCCGAAGATTCCCTTCGGCAGCAAGAAGAAGGCCGAACGGCTCTGCTGGCAGCAGATAGCGCGTGTAAAGGCGGGCGACTTCTCCGACGAGAAACTGACAGAGCTGAAACAGGTCATGCTGCGCAACATTGAGGACGAATTAGAGACCGTTACCAGCCGTGCCCAGCTCATGGGCGAAGTCTTTTCCCAAGACCACACCTGGGTCGACTATCTGAAGGAGGTGGAAGCCATCAAAGCCATCACCAAAGCCGACGTTGTGGCCACCGCCAACCGCTACCTGCTCAACGACCACTACCTGCGCGGCGTGAAGCGGTTCGGCTCCTATCCGAAGGACAAGGTGTCGCAGCCCAACTACAAGCCCGTCGTGCCGAAACATGCCCGCGAGCAGTCGGCCTACGCCAAGGAATTGGAAAAAGTGCCTGTGGCAAAGCTTCAGGGGAAAAGCAGTCCCCGTCTCATCGACTTAGAGCACGACGCGGAAATCACACCGCTCACGGAGCACGTCACCTTGTATAAAGTGGCGAACCCTGTGAACGACCTCTTCTCCTTCTCGCTGAAATGGCACAAGGGCAAGCTCGACGAGCCAAGACTGGAACTTGCCGAGTCCTACCTGACGGAATTAGGCACCGACTCGCTCACCAAGCACCAGTTGGGTGAGGCCTGGCAGCGGTTGGGCACGACGATGGAGACCACTCTCTCGGACAACTACCTCATGCTGACCATCACAGGCTTTGAGCGTAACCTCGAACCGTCGCTCCGACTGCTGCGCCACTTCCTTACCTCGCTCAAGCCCGACGAGAAAGCCACGAAGGAACTGGCCGACGAGTACAAAATGAGCCATAAGCAGTTGGACCGCACCAATGCCTCGGTACACCAGCTGGTCTTGCAGAAACTCCTGAAAGGTGACCGCTCCCCTTATCTGCGGCAGCCCACGGTGGCCGAGACCAAGAAGATGACGGGCGAGGAACTGTTGCGGCTGTTCGACGACGTGCGGCAGTACGACTGCTCCGTGCTCTACAGCGGCACCCGCTCTTCTAACGAGGTGACCACCCTCTGCCGCTCGGCCCTCTCACCTGTCATTACCTCTGTAAAGGGAGGAATCGGGAAAGACGCGATTCCCTTGGAGGAGGTAGGGGAGACTCCCGTGGTCTATGTCTACGACATGCCCAACAGCCGTCAGACGCTCATCGGCACCTATTGCAGCATCAAGCCCTCGCTCACCGATAAGGAGGAAGCCCAGCTGCGGCTCTGGAGCGGGTATATGGGCAGTGGCTTGTTCTCGATCCTGTTCCAGGAAATCCGCGAGTTCCGCGCCATGGCCTATTCCACCTTCGGACAGGACATCACGCCTAACCGTGCCAAGCATAGTGACTACCCCTCGGGCTTCGTTGCCTATCTCGGAACGCAGGGCGACAAGTCCATGCAGGCCCTTGCCGTGCTCGACTCCATCATGAATCAGATGCCTGTCAACGAGCAGAACGTCGCAGCCGCCAAGCAGGAGATTCTGAACAACATCAACAACAGCTATCCCTCGTTCCGCCAGATGGCCAACGTCGTCTCCACCTACCGCATGAACGGCTGCCGCGAAGACCCACGCACCTCCCTTTCACGCACAGTGCCCACGCTCACTGCCGACGATATGACCGACTTCTACCGTAGTAATATCCAGCAGAAGCCCCGCGTCTACTACATCATCGGCAACAAGAAGCAACTCGACCTCCAGCGACTGTCAAAGTATGGCCGCCTCGTGATGCTGAAAAAAGAGGATGTCATGCGATGACGGCCACCCTCCCTATACAGGGTGGGACAGGGGTGTTTCTCAAGCTCCAAGACTACCAGAAATAGGGGCCCCGGCCCCTATTTTGTGTTGTTGCCGGAGGCCCTAAACAAGAGACCGTATCCCCCTTACCTGTTGACTATAGTCGACAGACCTGTTGACTATAGTCGATAGATCTGTTGACTATAGTCGATAGACCTGTTGACTATAGTCGACAGGTGAGGGGGCGACGACCTTGACAAATACTTTTCAACCAATAAGTTTGAAACCGAGTAGAACTTGCGATAAAAAAGGGAAATGATAAGCCTCTGAAACATCTTAATTGTTATAGAACTTTGCACCGATGGAGAGTCCGATGATGTCTTTCAGCTTCACATCGCTACTCTGGAACATGGAACGGATATAGAGGTCACACGTACTGAACTCATAGAACAGCGCGATACGGCTATGTCTTCTGCGTTTGCTCTCAGGTATCTTGAACTCGATGCGCTCACCTAATGCAATGTTCAGACGGAACTTGGTAGACATAAACTGATAATAGCCATCGGGATAGCGGCCTGGCTGGCTCTTCCAGAACTCATGTCCATAGACGGTGTTGATATAGAGGCTGGTAGTCAGCGGCTCGAACTTCCAACGATCCTCGGGGATCTTCCTTATAATCTTTGAGAGGTCGATCTTCCATGGGATGTAGTTACCCTTCAGGGTCGTAGTCAGTTTAGTACGCGAGGATTCATGCTTGGGGATGAAACCTACCAGCAACTCCGTCTCCCACTTCCTGCTCTTACCATAGCTCCAGCCGATACCTGCCGACAGGGTGCCCATGTTACCAGCATTCTGGATGACGAAATGGGTGGGAATCAGCGACAACCAGGCATTCTTATTGCGCTCAAGTCGTTTCTCAAACTTACTCTGCTGTACATCGAGGCTATCGCCAGCCATGACATGCAATGAACATGTCAGCATTACCATACTAATAACGAATCTGCTCAATTTCATAGCTGTCCTTTTTTATAGCCATTATACGATAGTTTCGGTGATTGGCACAGTCGATGGCATAGAACATCAGACCGTCACCATAGATGTCAGAGACAGTATCGTTGTGGTCGTGTCCATAGATGCAGCACATCAGGCCTGGAGCAAAATCAAGATAGCGGCGGAATGCCTTGCAGACATTGTTGTTGAACTGGTCGCTGAACGGTGCGGCATGCATCACGATGACGGTACGGTCGAACTTGTCGGTATCCTTTGTAAACTGCTCCTCCATGAAGTCGAAGTTGGGTACTGAGGCCAGATAGTCGTACTCTACAGCATTGGTGTTCAGGCAAATGAACTTGACGCGACCTGCGATAAACGAGAAGTCGCAGGCACCATACATCACCTCGTATGTCTGGTTACCAGTGCCGAGGAAGTCGTGGTTGCCAATCAATGCTACAAACGGACAGTTCAGGCCCATTAGTACATCCCGCGACCACTCGTATTCCTTCTCTGTAGCGGTATCTGTCAGATCGCCACAGTGTACCACAAAGTCAACGTTTCTGCGATTCACATCTTCCACTTGGTCACGTGCATCGCTAATCCACAGGTGGGTGTCGCTGATAAACGCGATGCGTAGTTCTTCCTTGTTGGCAAACTCTTTCTCAATGATTGCCATCTGCCTGGCATTGATACCTGTCTCCCCCTCGATGTTCACATCGTAGGGATGTGTCTCGAAACCGCTACACGACGAGATAAGGACAGTCAATACAGCAGGTAGAATTGTTTTTAAAAATACCTTTTTCATTTATCATTACTATTTTTTTCCATGAATGCCTTGATGCGGTCGGCGATGTTCTGCTTCAGGTTGTTGAAGAAGAAGCCGTTCACGGTGTTGTACTTCTCCAGTCCGACGATGTCCTGCGCGGCCTCGGGGATTTCGCCGATTCTTGAAGCTTCGGTGACGGGTTTGTTACTACTTTTGCATGAGGCAAAAGTCATGGCTACCAGCATCACCGATGCCAGGAGCACGTGGAAATTTTGTTTTTTCATTGTTCTATACATTAATTATATATAAATTGTCTGCTACTCAGTCATTGAGTGCGGATTCTTCATACAATCTGTTTCATATCCCTTTGTGATATTTCATTCGATATTCCAATGGTGTCATACCCAAGTGTTCTTTGCAGTATTTGCCAAAGAACGAGGGATTGGAGAAATTCAAGTCGTGCGAAATTTCCTGCATCGTCATATCGGTGAAACGCAGACGGTACTCAATAGCTTTCAATGTATATAGGTGTATATAAGTACTCGGCTTGCGGTTCATCACTTCCTTGATAATGGTAGAGAGATATTTTGGCGTGATGTTCAGTCGGCTGGCAAATTCATCCACCCTGCGGATGCGGCCGTCGCTCTCTTCCACCAACTTTAAGAAATTGTCGATAATCCGTTTTTTATGAAGGCAGCAATTGCTTTTTTCCTGCTGATTCTGCTCCAACTCATGCTCTGCATTACGCCGCATAATAGACAGTAATTCCAACAGCATGGTGCCGAATAGTGAACGTATGATGTCGGGGATAGGTACAGATATAGACGACTTCATCCTGTCGCACAGCAACTGAAAATAGGTATTACAAAGTCTGATGTCGTTGTCGGTGAGATGGACAACAGAATGCAGTTTTAGCAGCGACATATTTGCCACACTGATCAGATTATAGGTCTCGATATTCCAAAGCTCACTGCGTGTAAACCAAATCTGCCGGCAATTAAAATCCGATGACGTGAGAAAGTTGCACATCGTACTGTGGAATATATAGAGAAACAGGTCGTTCTTTTGCATCTGCACAACATTACCGTCGTATTCAAACTGTGCCCTGCCTTCAGTACAAAAGAAAATAATACCGTGATTTTGTAAACACACCGCACCCGAGGGTACGGTGCCAATATTCTCCATCAGGACCAGGTCGTCGCTATCGCCTATCCTATAAGTGCCGCCCCCCCTGCGGGGCTTTAAATCCTGTATATCCATGATGCTAATATTTCTATGCTGTTCGTTTTTTCTGTTTTTCGAATGCAAAGTTAAATCATAACATTCTATTTTTACTGTTCAGTTTATCGCTAAATCTGCTCCGTATCATAAAAATATCTCAGAAAGACGGAAATTAGTAATAAAAGAAGAAGTAAAGAACATCGACCAGATGGATGGTGAAGAAGAATGGTTAAAAATCGCGAGGCGCAAGATGCAATATTTCAGGGGCAAACGACGTTAATATCAAAGTAGACAATGAAGAGAACTGTCGCCATAATGCTCCTCACGTTGTCCTTCGCCGCCACACAAGTAGCGGCGCAGGATAGTGACAACGTGTTCAATTTCCTGCGATTGCCGGCCAGTGCCCACGTGTCGGCACTGGGAGGCGACAACATCACGTTGGCGGAGAACGATGCCTCGCTGGTGTTCCACAACCCTGCGCTCATCAGCTATGTCTCCGACAAGACGATGAACCTGAACATGATGACTTACATGGAAGGGTCGGTAACGGCCAGTGCTTCGTTCACCAAAGCGTTGGGTGAACGTGCCACGTGGGGCGTGCAGGGACGGTTTATCAGCTACGGCGAGATGAAGGAAACGACGGTGACGGGCGAGCAGACGGGCACCTTCGGCGCACGCGACGTAGCCCTGAGCGGCACGTTTGCCTATGGACTGGCCGAACGGCTCAGCGGCGGCGTGACGGCGAAGATGGTGGGCTCGTTCATCGGCAGCTACAGTTCGTTGGGCGTCTGCGTAGACCTTGGCTTGAACTACTATGACCCTGACCGCGAGTGGAGCCTTAGCGCCGTGGCTCGCAACCTGGGCGGACAGGTGAAGGCATACGAGGACGACTTCGAGCCGGTGCCCCTCGACCTGCAGTTAGGTGTGTCGAAACGCCTTGTGGGCTCTCCGCTGCGATTCTCGCTAACCTTCGTCAGGCTTAACGACTGGCAGTATGGCTTCGGTAAGCACCTCGTCGTGGGTGCCGACCTCCTTCTGGGAGAACAATTCTACATTGCCGCCGGATATAATCCCCTTCGGGCGGCTCAGATGAAAATCAAGAGCGGTGACGGCGAGAGCAGCCACGGTGCAGCCATCTCAATCGGTGCGGGCATGACCCTCCAACGTCTGCAGCTGCACTTGGCCTATGCCAAGTACCATGTGAGCAGCACCTCGCTATTGCTCACATTCAGCTATACTCTTTAATCTTCTTGGCATTCCTGAAATGACAGCAGTATCGACAACCGATTCCCGTGCGAACATGACCAAGCTCTTCGCGTCATCAGAAGGCGAATAATAATTCTATCCTACGTTCAATGAAAAAGATTACAGTTGCAATTGACGGCCATTCGTCGTGTGGGAAAAGCACGATGGCCAAAGACTTGGCCCGCCAGGTGGGCTACGTGTATGTTGATACGGGCGCGATGTACCGCTGTGTGACGCTCTATGCGCTGCGCAACGGCCTGTTCCGTGAAGACGGAACAATCAAGACCGACGAGCTGCAGGCCTGCATGAGTGATATCAACATAACGTTTAAGTTCAATGCCGAGACCGGACGGCCCGATGCCTATCTCAACGGCGAATGTGTGGAGAGGGACATCCGTTCGCTGGAGGTGTCGAACCACGTCAGTCCTATCGCCGCCATCCCCTTCGTGCGCGAGGACATGGTGCGCCAGCAGCGGCAGATGGGCCAGGAGGGTGGCATCGTCATGGACGGCCGTGACATCGGCACCGTGGTGTTCCCCAATGCTGAGCTGAAAATCTTCGTCACCGCCTCGGCAGAGGTGCGTGCCCAACGACGCTACGACGAACTGATACAAAAAGGGATGCCCGCCGACTACGACGACATCCTGAAGAATGTGCAGGAGCGCGACTACATAGACTCCCACCGCGAAGTTTCACCACTGCGCCAGGCCGACGATGCCCTGCTTCTCGACAACAGCCATTTAACTATCGAAGAACAGAACGAGTGGCTCTTGGAACAGTTCAGAGTTCACAGTTCATAGTTCAGAGTTGGGAGTTCAGAGTTCTGAAAGCTTATCGCGACATTGCTCCATGAGCCACTTCGGTGTGCTCGTGGCACCACAGATGCCCACGGTCTTGATGCCCTCGAGCCACCGTGGGTCTATTTCATCCGGCCCTTCAATGAGGTGGCTGTTGGGGTTCACGCGCAGACACTCGTGGAAGAGCACCTTGCCGTTGCTGCTCTTGCGACCACAGACGAAAAGGATGAGGCCGTGGCGCGCGGCAAACTCCGAGATACCCGTCATGCGGTTGGCCACGGAGCGGCAAATAGTATCGAAGCTACGGAAGGTGGCGCCAGGAGCAATGTGTGCCTGAATGTAGTCAATGATACGGTGAAACTCGTCGAGGCTCTTCGTGGTCTGCGAGTAAAGGTAGATGTCACGAGAGAAATCGAGCTTCGCCACCTCGTCGAAACTCTCGATGACAACGGCCGTGCCCTGCGTCTGGCCCTCAAGGCCAAGTACTTCGGCATGGCCTTTCTTTCCAAAGATGACAATCTGGGAGGTGGGAGATGAGGGATTAGCGGTGAGGTTTTCGTCGTACTGGGCTTTGATGCGTTTCTGGAGCTTCAGCACCACAGGGCAAGTGGCATCGATAATCTCAATGTTGTTACGACGGGCCATCTCGTAGGTTTCGGGCGGCTCACCATGAGCACGTAGCAGCACCTTTACATCGTGCAGACTGGCCATATCCTCGTGGTTGATGGTGACAAGTCCCATCTGGCGCAGCCGCTCGCACTCCACGCCATTATGCACGATATCGCCGAGGCAGTAGAGCGTCTCGGAGGGGTGGGGGGTGAGGGGTGAACAATGAGAGGAAAGCTCTTCCTCGGCCTTCCTGATGGCGGTGGTCACGCCGAAGCAGAAACCGCTGCCGGCGTCAATCTCTATCTGTAGTTTACTCATGGGGATATGGCGATGATGGCAAACAGGGCTGGCGGGAGTTACGAGGCGAGCGAGCTGAAATAGCCGTCGAGCAACTCCTGGGCAGCCACGAAACTGGTCTTTTGGCCGCCGAGGACTGCCTTCTCGGCCTCGGCGAGTTGTGCCCGGATGAGCGGGTTGTTGTAGAAGTTCAGGCGGAGGTTCTCGTTGATGCTCTCATACATCCAGTACTTCGCCTGCTCGTTACGACGGTAGTCGAAATAGCCGTTGGCCTTGACGAAGTCGAAATACTGGTAAATCATGTCCCACACCTCTTTCACGCCCGTGCCGTAGAAGCCGGAGTAGCAGAGCACCTTCGGCGTCCATCCGCTCTCAGGCATGGGGAAGAAATGCAGGGCGTTTCGGAAGTTGGTGGCGGCCATCTGACAACGGTCCACGTTATCACCGTCACACTTGTTTATCACGATTCCATCGCTTATTTCCATGATTCCCCTTTTGATACCCTGTAGCTCGTCGCCCGTTCCTGCCACCTGTATGAGGAGGAAAAAATCCACCATAGAGTGACAGGCCGTCTCGCTCTGTCCCACGCCGACGGTCTCGACGAAAATCTTGTCGAAGCCAGCGGCCTCGCAGAGGATGATGGTCTCGCGTGTCTTGCGTGCCACACCTCCTAACGACCCTGCCGACGGGCTGGGACGTATGAAGGAATCAGGATGTACGGAGAGTTTCTCCATGCGCGTCTTGTCGCCTAAGATGCTGCCTTTCGAGCGTTCCGACGAGGGGTCAATGGCCAGCACGGCCAGGCGTCCGCCCTTCTCATTCAGGAGATGTATACCAAACTCGTCGATGCTTGTCGACTTTCCCGCTCCAGGCACGCCGCTGATGCCTATGCGCACGCTCTTGCCGCTATAGGCCAGACAGCGGTCTATCACCTCCTGTGCCCGTGCATAGTGGTCGGGATGAATACTCTCAACGAGCGTCACGGCCTGCGACAGCACCGTGACATCGCCCTTGACGATGCCCTCCACCATCTCGCCAACGGTCATCTCGCGACGGCGGAAGCGGCTGCGCTTCAGGTATGGGTTGATAATCGAAGGTTGCTCCACGCCGCTATTCACCTGTAGTCCGGCGTACTCATTGCTATTCTCTGGATGTTCCATCTATTTGACTATTATCTTGATTGCTACTTTGGGTCGCTTCGGATCATTGGTAATCATCAGCACACGAGGAAGGGCCTTGGCCGTGAGCAACACGTCGCGGTCGATGGTCAGCTTCATCTTCGTCGTCTCCTGCGGCTGTAGCTGTCGCTTGTCGAGGGTCACGTTTACACCTCGCGTGAAGAGCTGAAGCGACGAAATGTCAAGCATATTCTTGCCCATATTGCCCACGGTGATGGTAGTCTTTTTCTGCAATTTGCCATTAATCATGCCTAAGGAGACCGAGTCGGCAGAGAGGTAAAGACGCGGCGCCTGGCTGTAGTCGTTGCCCATATAAGACGACATGTCGGGCAGAAGTACCACAGAGACAGGGATTTCCGTTTCAGGGCTTATGCGCTCGCCCAGTTGTTGTGCCATGTAGACAGAAGCTTGCGTAAGGCCAAAGTCATGGAGCTGCTCCGTGTCGAGGGTCAGGTGGATGGTGCCCGAGGCCCAGGAAGGCAACAGGGACGGTTGCACATCGGCCTGAAGATAGGACGGCAGATGGAGCAGACGCGGCGACATGGGCTTGTCGCTATTGTTGTATACATGGATATCCATCTGCGGACGGTCGCCCTTGTTCACGTCGTCGAACTCAATGTTGTCGACATCGGTCAAGAGCTGCCCGAAGTGAAGGGGATAGACCTTCGTGTAGTCCACCCACTCACGCAGTACCTGGCCTTTCATCGTCAGCCAGATTGGCTCTTTGGCGTGGCTGGCATATACGGCGGCCTGCTTCACGAAATGGCCGAGCATACGGGCATCGTAGGTCAGCGAAACGGTGAATGTCTCACCGGCACCGATATTATGACGGGGATAGTCGGCACTGATACATCCGCATCCCAGCTCTACGTCCTTGATGCTGATGTGGCGCGAGCCGTTGTTTTTCAGCTCAAACGTGGCGGTGACGGGCACGCGATAGCCCGTGCGCCCTGCGTCGACGGTGTCGCTCGTCACACTCACCTTCTGCGCCCATGCGCAGGGACAGAAGGCCAGCAGACAGAGCATTGCCAGTATGAGGGTCTTTTTCTGTGTGGTCATAGCATGGTAGGTTTGATTTTCCTGCAAAGGTAATGCTTTTCCCTGAATCAGCAAAATATTTGTCTGGATTTCTGCCTTTTAAAAGGATAACCGGCGCTTATCTCCAAGAAAAAGTAGTTCTTTCTATGCGAAAAGGTAGGTCTTTCTATGTGAAAAAGTAGTTCTTTCTATGAGAAAAAGTAGGTTTTTCCCACAAATAACCAACGGTTATCTCCATGAAACTCTGAGTTTTCCTATAAATTGTACCTAAAATTCCTGTGTGACCGTCTTGGGGTTG
>ERZ809472.312-NODE-312-length-12420-cov-9.589891_pt1 | contig 12420 bp, 30 predicted proteins | sample MGYA00521274_ERZ809472 | MGnify/ENA primary metagenome ERZ809472 (study PRJEB31581, sample SAMEA3312791) | metagenome | study: EMG produced TPA metagenomics assembly of the PRJEB8939 data set (Metagenomic analyses of Rumen microbiomes reveals... | reverse complement strand
CATAAAAAGGGAGAGCCTATTCTTGCAACCGGAGGAATGAGACCTATCGGTTGGAACGAAAAGATGATGATAAAGAATGAACTCTTTGGAGAAGATAGGGCTGCAATCGAAGTATATCCAAAGCAGAAGAACTTAGTTGATTCTGCGGATGTATATCATTTATGGGTGTTTGATAAGAAGTTTGAGATGCCATTTGGCATTCATCCAAGAGAATATAGAAAAGCGATAAATAGGGGCAATCTAAAATTAAATCCGGAAGAGTTTGCACTTCTAGCGCAGAAATTATGTGGACATGAACTAAATATTGAGGAAAGCCAAAAAATACTTATGCTTATGGAAAACAGTAGAGAGAGATAAATAATGGCAAGAATCTGTGATGATACTTGTGAAAATTGCCTATATATAGGTGAGGGAGATTTTATATGTTCGGAACTTAATGAATTAACGATAGTTAACTGGGAGCCTGTATATGGAACTTGCGTTAAGCACAAGAAAAAAGACCTCTTTAATCAGAAAAAAAGGAAAGAAAATGAATAAAGGGCGATAGAAATGATAAGAAATGGTAGTTTTAAAGATTGGGTGTTTGAGGTAAAGCATGGAGTGCACGACTGCACTATAAATGGTAAGTGCAGTAGTTGCGGAGATTGTTGCAGTAATATTTTACCTTTAATGAAAAAAGAGATCATAGAGATAAAGAAGTACATAAAAGAGCATGACATAAAAAGGCAAGAGCACAGGTCGTTTTTTCTAAGTACAGACACTATTGATATGGTATGTCCTTTTTGTGACATAAATAAAGAATTAAAATGCACGATTTACCCAGTGCGTCCTTCTATATGCAAAATCTTTTTGTGCTCAAATGCCGCAAAAAGAAATGTCCATTTAAGCAACGCAGGACGAAAAGATATTAACATGAGAGAAGTATTTTTTGGAAAAGGGGAATAGCAAAGTGATATGAGTGCAAGGGAGTATCGAGAAGTAGTCAATCTTATGACAGATGAAGAACATGAACTTATGTGGGATTTATTTATGAGCGGTGAAAACCATGATTGCCATACTTGGGTGACTTTTGGAAATGTTGAAAGAGTTGTAGGCAAAATCATCTTAGGGAGAACAAAGAATGAACGAAGAGATGGGGTATAAAGAAGCAAGGGAGTATCTTCAGAATATGAGAATCTTCTTTGCTAAAACAATGGATCCTAAATTAACAAAAGCACTTTTACTTGCAGATGAAGCATTACTTTCAAAAATAATTGAACAGGAGGGCAACAATGGACAAGTCGGGCAAAGAAATTTTAAACAAAATGGTTAAATTGAACATTCTCAACTTTGAAGACGCAGAGACTACTGCTCGGTTTAACAATGGTGGCTTTTGTGTAAGTGCGACTGGGAGAGGCACCGATATGCTTATTCTGTCTCTTGTTCTGGCTAAGAAAATATTAAAAGAAACAGGATATTCATCGGAAAAATATTGCAAAACCTTAGAACGCGCTTTATTAGAAGATGGTGAAGTAGAAGAAATGATGGACATATTTAGTGATATTTTTATGGAAGGAGTTATTGAATGAGTGAAGTTGATGCTTTAAAGAAAATGATTATTAAAAACATACTTAAGGATTTAATGAATATACAACCTGCACACATCCATATTGATCTGGAAAAAGATGGAAACACTAAAACGTCTATAGTCGGAAGAGGAGTAGACATTAAGTTTTTAGCTGCCATGATAAATCTTCATGTAATTGATAAATGTGGAGAGTCTGTTGATGAGTACTTTGATGTCATGAAAAAATTTTGCAAGTTTGAAAGGAATAAGGATGATAATGTCCAAGACAAATCTTTTGAGCAGTTTTGCGAGATGTTCAAAGATTTAGGAATCTGAGAAGGAGATTGATAATGGATATCGAAGAGATAAGAGAAATGTTACGCGATATTATAAAGCCTGCGCCTGCAAGTATACATTATGATTTAGACAAAGAAGGAAATGTATCTGCTCATATAAGTGGGCGGGAAAGCGATGTATTAACCCTTTCTGCCCTGATTGTAAATGACATCTTGAAAAAAGACACAAATTATACTATTGATGAATATTGCAAAGATTTAAAGAAAGCAGTTTCAATCATAGAAAAAGGTGATGAACGCAAAGATTGCAATAATTCAGATGAATATATCGGAAAATTCAATGAGATGTTTAAGGATTTGGGCTTTTAAATGGAGACAATATGACTGATATAGAACAATACTTTAATGATGCAGACCATACGATTATATTTGCAGAGCTTAAAAACGATGAGGAAACAATAAGAAGCGGCGTGAGAGGCGAATCAAGAATGGTAATTGCTCTTTTGCTTAAGCTTACTTCCAATGCACTCAAAGAAAGCGAATTTGATATAGAAAAATATTGTAAGCTCTTAAGAACACTATATTCACAAGATAAGTAAGGAGACCATTTATGATAAGCCCAAATGAAAGAATCTTGATTGAAATAGTAAAAAGAAGCTCGAAAGAAAGAGCGGCAGCATATCTTCAGGATTATATTCAGCGTAATGGTTTTCTTAATAATGAAGTTGGGGATATAGTTAAAAAGCTATTGGAAGAAAAAGCAAACGAGCCTAAACCAAAGCCAGATGTAGTACTGATTACAGAAATCGAGCAGATGATAAAAGAGATAGAGAATCTTCCTGATACCATTTACAGTGATAACATAATGGATGTTACGGGTGTTTCATGGAAGTATATGAAGGATAAGGTTATTGAGATTATAAAAAAGTATATGGAATAAAACTATGAGTAATAACGTAGGAAAACGCATTCAGGAATTAATGATCCATAATGGAATGACACAAAAGGAACTTGCATATAAAGCAGGAATAACAACGGTATCAATATCAAGATATATAAATGGTGAACGTATTCCTGATTGCGAAAAATTAGGTAGGATTGCTATGGCACTTCATGCGGACGCAAATATTCTTCTTGGGGTAAGAGAAGAAGTAGAGATATCTAAGGAGAATTTTGAGGCGGTACAAGACATGGTGGCAAGAATCACTGGGCTTTTATCCAAGAAACAGAAAGCAGATTTAATCCTAACGATAATGGGAGTTAATGATGATTAAGTCAATTAAGGTTATGCTCCTTCCTAACAATGTCCAAAGGACAAGACTTTTTCAACATGCAGGAGCGGCGAGATTTCTTTACAACTGGGCGCTTGCAAAGGAAGAAGAAAACTACGAAGCAGGTGGAAAGTTTATCTCTTATTATGAACTTGCAAAGGAGCTTACAGAACTAAAGAAAACAGATGAGTATGCGTGGCTCAATGATATATCTGCTTGCACCTGCCAGACTGCGATAAAGGATGCATGTGAAGCATACAATAATTTCTTTAAGAAAAGAGCAGGGCATCCAAAATTCAAATCAAAGAATAGGTCAGCACCAAGTTTTGCTCAGACGGACCAGGTTATAGAGTTTACGGATACGCATGTTAAGCTAAGCTGCCTATCGAAAAGTCTTAAGAAGAATAGAAAGAAGCTTAACTATGTAAGGCTTGCGGAGCATGGGAAGATACCAATAGATGTAAAGCATAGCAATCCAAGGATAACGTATGACGGTCTTAATTGGTGGATAAGTGTTGGAATAGAATATCCGGATAATAAGGTTAAGTTATCTGATGAAGGACTGGGCGTTGATCTAGGAATAAGAAACCTTGCTGTATGTTCTGATGATAGTATCTATCCCAATATCAACAAGACCAAGGCGGTGCAGGATTTAGAGAAGAGAATGAAGCGTTTACAACGCAGCATATCAAGAAAATACGAAATGAATAAGGAAGGAGATAAGTTTGTTAAGACAAAAAACATAATAAAAAGTGAAAAGAAATTATTAAAGATGCATCATAGGCTAAGTAACATTAGGAAAAACTATCTGCACCACACATCCAAAGAGATTGTCGGAAAGAATCCAAAATTTATCTGCGTTGAGAACCTTGATATTCAGGGCATGATGAAAAATAAGTATCTTTCCAAAGCGATTCAAGAACAATCATTTTATGAGTTTTCAAGGCAACTTGAATACAAGAGCAATTATAAAGGAATCCAATTTATTAAGGCAGATAGATTCTTTCCATCATCAAAGCTTTGCAATCGCTGTGGGAACGTCAAGAAGAATCTTAATCCATATCAGAAAACATATAGATGTGAGTGTGGGAATGTCATTGATATACATAAGCAGGCGGCGCTCAATCTAAAGAAATACGTAGAAGAATATATCGCAGAGTGATAATACAGTACCGAAAGCTGGTTCGGGAATTTACGCCTATGGAGAGTACTTGAACTTGTGAGTAGACAGCACCATCGTCCAAAGCATACTCGATGAAGTAGGAATGAAACATTAAAGTTTATCTTTATATAAGTTTTCAGCCGGGAGTAATCCCTTGCATCTTTTGTAATTTGGCCTTTTAGAAGGTAGTGATTTCACAAGGTACAAAGCTGGTATATTATGCCATTTGCAGAAAGATATCTTTTAGAAGGTAGTGATTTCACAAGGTACAAAGCTAGACTATTCTACATTTTCAAATGTTTTTGCTTTTAAAGGCTTGTGATTTTACAAGGGTACAAAGCTGTAGAAATGAAAAATAAGCATAACACCACTTTTAGAAGGTAGTGATTTTAAAAGGGTACAAAGCTAAAGTGCCTAGAATATATTGGATGAGCTATTTGAGCTATTGAAGAAATTGCACATATCAATAGATGCAAAGCTATTGGAGATAATCTTAGAAGCTTGTAAAAAATAAGAACACCAAACTAAAAATGTATACCTCTATGGCTTCTAAGGTTTTATCAATATGCAAAGCATGAAGAATATTGTAGGCTAGATGGTCAAAGGCAAAGCGAGAAAAAAAAGAAAAAAGCAAAGCATGGACACAAAAAGGATGTAAAGCGTGGGGATAGAGTAGATTGATGCAAAGCTGTGTGGGATCAGATGTTAAGCGGTAATAACAAATCATAGGAGACAATATGGAGAAATACCAGATAGCGTTAATGATGTTAAGTATAAATATTTTCTTGATATCTATGCTTTTATACAAAATCATAAGATTTCAAAAGAGAATGTTAGATATCATGAATGATGTTATCGATGTAGTAGATGTTATGAATACTTGCAATATAGAACTATGTAAAGGATTAATACACGGAGGAAAAAGTAATGACAACAAAAATGCTAGATCAGAAGATTGAGAAATTAAAAGAGAGAGTAGACAAAGCTCAGTCTGAATATGATGCCTTAGCCAAGGAGTTAAAAGAACTTATGGACAAAAGGAAAACAATCCAGGCAAATGAGATTTTGAAAGCACTTGAAAAGAGTGGTAAATCAATTGAAGAGGTACTTGAATATATAACAGCGTAAAAAGAAAGTGGTAGGTTTACTACCACTTTCTTTTTTTATTCAGATTGTTCATTCGTTGGCTTTTCACAAGGCTCATTCCCATAAGCTATGAACATTATGCAATCTTCTGCTTGTTCAGATGTAAAACCATTTGAAACTAACCAAGAAATCAATCTTGCGGCTTCTTTTGCTGTCATATATTTGCTCCTTCCTAATGGATAACTCAATTATATACAAATGTACGTTGGCACTCAATGGAAGAAATATACAAATGTACATTGTTATTATTGTACAATACGTACATTGGTATTATATTGTTTGTATGATACCTTGTTTATAAGGAGGGATTGTTTATGGATGAAAAGAAATTAAAGACTTCAGAAGCACATAGAAGGGCAAATATTAAATGGCAAAAAGCAAATTATAGTAGGATTCCTTTAGATGTACCTAAAGAATATCATGTTTATTTAAAAGGCGTTGCTGCATCTGCTGGAATGTCTCTTAATGGGTTTATCAAAGAAGCTATCGAAGAGAAATGTCAGAATGTAAAAGATGAACTTCCGCCTGAAATACTTCCCAATGCAATGAAATGGCTTAAAGAGCATGGACATACAGATGATGAAATAATTGATTTTATTAAGTGTTTAGGAAATCAGGCATACGCTATTGAGGATTCTAAGAAGTAATATAGGGGGAAGTTATGCCTGAGAAATGTTTTGATAAAGTAAATGAACTTCTAAAAGAAATGCCAGAGTTTGTTTCTGATTTCATTTATAACTTTGGACGTATTGAGAATTATGCGACCAAGCTAGAGTATTGCCGCGATATAAAGATTTACCTGGAATTTATAACAAAGTACTGCGATAAAGATATCACTGATCTATCCTTAGATGATGTAGCTAACATAGAGATTCTTGATATAAACAGATTCCTGACAACACTTTCTGGTAGTCATAAGGAAACGACCGTTAAAAGAAAACGCGCGTCATTATCCAGTATGTATGGCTTTTTCGTTGCAACAGGTAAGATGTCACGAAATCCAATAGCCGCTACAAAATCAATCAAGATTCCTAATAAGGATGTTGTTTATCTGACTAATGATGAGCAGCGCACACTTTTAGAAACGGTAAGATATGGAACAAAACTCAATGAGTCTGTTGCTAAGGTTCATTACATCTATGCTGACAGGGATTCTGCTATGTTTATCTTGCTACTTGATACGGGACTACGTGTTTCTGAAATGCTTAGCACAGACATAATAGATTATAACCTTGAAGAGTGCAGCGTAGTTGTCACCAGAAAAGGCGGTGATACACAGGTAGTCTATTACTCTGATGAATGTCGTGATTACCTGGATATATATTTTAAATCTCAAAAAGCAAAGTATGAATTATCATCAAGTGACCTTAAGTTCCCTGCTTTTACTACGTCTACAGGTAAACGACTGGGGGTACGTGCTATCGAAATGCTTGTGAAGAAGTATGTAGCTGCATGTATACCGGAAAAAGCAAGGATAATATCTCCACACAAATTAAGATCCAGCTTTGCCATGAGCTTTTATGCTGCAAGTGATAAAGACATTCTTCTTCTTAAAAAGAAAATGAATCACAAGAGCATACAGACAACCAATATATATGCCAAAGCTTCTGATTCGGCTATGAGGGAATCAAGGTCAATACTTCAGGGATTAAGGTGACTTGCAAAAGAGTAGTGATATGTTATAATCATTAGAAAGAAGTGGCAGGAATGCCCTTGTTTGTATAGCAGAATAAAAAAACCGCTAAACTTGGTTAGGCGGTTTTTTTATTGCTCTTTATCTTAATGACATTCTCCCTTTAATCAAGGGAGCAATTTCTATCAAAATGTATAAATCATTGTACAAAATGTCTCAATTATTGTATAATAAATATTACACCGCTCAATAAGGGTAGAACATTAAAGCGCATACAAGATGTGCTATAACGAAGAGAGAAAATCATATATCTAGTCCAGTCACACAAACACATGCATGAAGGAGGAGGGGATTACATGAAGCAGGTAGTACTGACGGAGGAAATGATTAATGACATGATGATGAAAGAAATTGAGTGCGGAACACAAATAGACGATAAGAGAGAGTTGATAGCATTATCCGACATGATTACAGATTTAGAGTCGAAGATAGCGATGGAGTACTACCGAAAAGGATTTGAGGCAGGATTTAATAAATGCCAAAAATTAATCGGGGGGGGTACGGAATAACGTTGATTTATACGCCAAAAGAACGTGCAGCTTGATATGCCACACGTTCTTTTTTATTCCACATTGATTGATTTATGAATAAGTCCAGATATTATACTGGTTATACCTGCCTTGTCAGAATCACAGACGAAACATCCCTGTGCACGTATAGGCTTGTTACCACCTTTTTTGATAAGCATGTCACCTTTACCATATAGCTTCTCTGCTCCACCTTCATCCAGGATAATGCGAGACTCAATAGCACTAGAAGTGTTAAGGGCAATACGGAAGGGAATGTTAGCTTTGATAAGTCCAGTGACAACATCTGCCCTTGGTGACTGTGTACCAATGATTAGATGTATGCCACAAGCCCTAGACTTTTGAGCTAGTCTTACAATGTATTCTTCAACGTCACGATTCTTTAAGATCAGGTCCGCAAATTCGTCAATGATACACACTTTCCGTGACAATTTGTTCCCCTTCTCAATGTAGCTATCAATGTCGCTGCATCCCTGCTCTGCGAATAGCTTGTATCTGCCTTCCATACACCTACACAATCTTTCCAGATAAGAAAACGCGTCATACTCATTGCTTATCACGTTGATGTAAGTGTCCTTATAATCAATGAATTCAGATCCCTTCATGTCAATAACGTCAATGATTGTGCTGATTACACTATCAGTATTCTTGGTAGTGCTGAATGTATTGTGCATGAGAAGAGAAGCAATGATAGAATGGATAGTCTCTGATTTACCACTTCCGGTCGTACCAGCAATAAGGATATGTGGAGCCTTGGCAATGTCCGTGAAGATAAGTTTACCGTCAAGGTCCTGACCAAGAACTACAGAAGTCATGCTTGTACAATCATGGAATTTTTCGGTGTAGAGATTGCCGAAAGGAATAATATTAAATGTTCCCTGGCGCTCAATAACGATTGTATCAGCAGTTTGGTAGTAAGATACATTATCTGACCGTAGGGCAGCAGCCAGTGTGGACTCAATAGCCTTCTTTGCCCGGAGTATCTTCCCGTTAAGAGTGACATCAAGTGGCAGATTGATGATGTATCTAACCACCTGTGCACTTTCCTTAACGTCATTGACCTTGAGTCCGTACTGCTCGAAAATCTTGTTAATGTTCTCAATGTCCTGTGATTTACCTAGATAGCTATGATGTGTATAGCTTTTGTTTAGATTTAGTCCTCTGAATGCCATGTTTTAACCTTCTCTTTATCTCTCATATACTACAAGCTCACCCTCAGCATCACCGGAGTGCTTGCTATTCCACCAGAATGCAACGTCTTCAAGAGACTCGCATTCTTCCTCAACTCCCCAGTATTCTTTAGCTGCCTGTACTTCTTCTTCATCAAATTGAACTTCTTTGTCATAGTTTTTTGCAAGGTACTTTTCTTTGGCAACAACTTCCCATCCTTCAGACTCAATCTCTTCAGATGTGAATAGCTCGCAGAGTCTTTGTTCTGCTTCCTGAATGTCTTTCGCGTAAGAAAACTCCCTATAGTCACCATTGTTATTAATTGCATAGAACATGTTTTTAACCTCCTCATTCTTATACAAAATCATTGTTCTTTCCCTTCTTCAACCGATTGACGGTTAAGTTTCATATCTTCTGGATAAAAAATCTCAAGCATGACCTCAATAGGCTCATGCAATAGATCAGCGAGGAGAAAGAGGTTGTCTAAATCAACCCTTATTGACTCTTCCTTGACACGCTTATTAAAGTTCCCCTGGTGTAGTCCATTGACTGAACAGAAATTTGATAAGCTGGTATAGCCATGCTTCTTAAGTATTGCTCTAAAGTTCTCTTTTCTAGACATCATTCATCCCCCTTAATTAACTATTTAACTAATTATACCATCAAATCATTGCCAATACTTACATCATATTTTGACTCAATCCACAACCATATCTCATAGCGTTCTGTACCGGCGGGGAAGTGTAGGAAGTCATTAAGTATGCACTCATTATCATCAATCAATACATCCTCAAGAGCTTCCCATATTTTCTTTGCTTCAATAATATTTTTCATGCTAAATTCTCCTCATATTCTGATTTAAAGAACACATTCCAGGTAGGCGTGTTAGAACATTCGTTGCGCATCTCTTTAATTGCTTCATTTATTGCTTTTAATGTATCCTTATAATTTGAATAACCAGTACACCAGCCGGGGGATACTTCTACAAGCCCACAACCAGCACACTCAATTAGCATTTTTTTGATCTGTGTTATTTCCTTCTGTGCATCCCTCTTGTCAATATAGGAGTCGTGATAAAGCTTGAAATTGTTCTCAATGTCAATCGTAAAACCTTCATAGTAGCCAGGCTTGATAACGACATGATAATAGTAGAAGTCGTACTCCTTAAGAATGTACTCAATATTAGCTCTATCGTCTTCATATGTACGGGTAATATAGTCATCTATAGCCTGTTCAATAGTCCTGCCATATTCCTTCACATCTTCTTTTATTTCATCCATAAAATCAGCATCCTGTTCAAGTTCATAGCGACTCAATGGAATGATCCCCATTGTGATATAGTCACTTGTAGAATAATTGATTGTACCCATGTTTCTAACCATCTCTTTCTTTACTTCAATTCAATTACATCAACTCTATTTAGCCAGGATAGTCTACCCTTGCTATCAATAGCCTTAAAATTTCCATTATTACTTGCGGACTCAATAGCCCTAAAATATACCTTCTTATCAACAAAATGATCAACCCAACGCCCGCCAGGGAAGTCAATGTAAGTAGGTTTTATCACTGCTACAATATCGCCCTTAAATACGTCGTACATATTCATTCTCCAAAATCATAAATAAAATCATACATTTCTTGCATGTCGCTGATACACGGCTCATTATTAAGTTCATTTAGATATTCGACAAGTTCCATATAAGCATCATTATTAGACAAGCTGTTTTGCCTTGCCCATAATATCAAAAGATCATCAAGGCTCTTTCCGTGTTCTTCTATGGCTATGTTATCAAGCTCTTTCCTCAATGTGTCGCTAACATCAAAGAACTTTCTAATTGATGATAGAAGGGTGTTATATTTATTCATATTCAACCCTCCTTAATTTCATCAAAAACAGTTTGTACGCGGTGAAAATCGCGGGAAAAGTAAAGTGTATAGCATGATGTCCAACAATTAACGTATGTCTCAATCAATGCCATATAGCCGCGTTTAGTCTCAATCAATAGATTGTCAAGAAGGCAGCCTTCTACACAGTCAATAATTTCACCCTTATTCTGGTATATTAATTTTTCAAGTCTACCTGTATATTTATATTTCTTCATTTTGTGCTTCCCTTCTATATCTGTAATAACAAGCTAGTGCGCTTTTTCTTGATGAATAGTTGTGCGTTCTTTCGGTGACGTATTCAGCACCGTTAAGACGTGATAATGTCGTAGTATATACGCCCGTAGAGGGGCAATATTCTACGCATGTATAATGCTTTTTTGTTTGTTCATATCGTACAATAAAATTCATAATAACCCCCTATTATTGCACATGTATATCATCATTAAGCGCTTTATATGCACGTTCTAATAGTGCAATTACTGTATCGTCGGCGGACATGTCGCCGTTGTCAATGTCCGCTAATGCGCTAGAAATTTCATTGAATAGTATAGTTTTTTCCTGAATAGTCATAATTATTCATCCCTCCAATTATTGAAATACTCAATAGCTTGATCAAGTGTTTCTGTGTGTATGCGTTCTCTAAAATATCCATCTACCAGAATACGACAAGTAACCGACGGGGGAAGTATATCATCCCCCGGATACTCAAAATCAAGGTACAATGTCGCAAAGCAACGACGTGCAATAAGTTTATCCATAGGTTTAATCATATCTACACCCCTCTTAAAATTGCATGTACAGAACATTGCCATTATCAAGGCGGATAGCCCATGTGTGATAGTTAAGCGCATCCATAAATGCGTTTTCGTCGATATCCCCGTTATCGTTCTTTGTCTCTGCGATCCTGTCTATGTTCGAGTAATTATCATAGATGTCTTCTATAGGATCTTCAGAAAAATCACAACAAATAGCAATTACATCTAAATCCGTAGCCTTGCCACAGTCGCATTCCTCGAAAAAGTCTAAAATAGCTTGATATCCATCAAGACTAAAATAGTCCCTGCCATATTTCTTAAATTCTTTTTGCATATCAAATTTGTCCATCATTTTTACTAACATAAATATTTTCCTCTTCTTTCATTTAATAAGCGTTATTTATTCAGGTAGGCGCATTATTTAAGCGCGTCTACTATAAAACTACATTCGTCAGCAGAGAAGCCAGCGGCAAGCAATGCATTAAGCACTTTCTTTTTTGATATCTTGAACATGTCTGTTACATCCCTAACTACTAAGATTTGACCTCTATTCTTACATGTTCTGTATGCTTCCTCTGAATTTTTAGCAGTAACAGCAATTCTTTCTGTTTTTTTGCCAGTGTCTACGAATACGAAAAACTTTCTTAATTTCATTTTTTTCTACCTCTATAAAGTTGAATGTGCAAGCTAGCTGACTAGCTTGTATGTATAATATACTATACAACAAATAACTAGTCAAGTAGTTTTTTAAAGATTTTTAAAATTATTTTTCAGAACACGCAAAAACCAGAATACATGCGGATTGTAGAGAATTATTTTTCTTGATCAGGACGCCGGAATGTAGATTTTTAACATAAAAGTGTGTACACTATATTTAACGACTATCTACTTATAGAAGGAAAATAAAATGGATGTAGATAAGATAATTAAAAATACTATAGAAGAGAACACACAAGACAAGAACGCC
>ERZ809472.311-NODE-311-length-12424-cov-10.888027_pt1 | contig 12424 bp, 8 predicted proteins | sample MGYA00521274_ERZ809472 | MGnify/ENA primary metagenome ERZ809472 (study PRJEB31581, sample SAMEA3312791) | metagenome | study: EMG produced TPA metagenomics assembly of the PRJEB8939 data set (Metagenomic analyses of Rumen microbiomes reveals... | reverse complement strand
CTTGAGATACCCTCGTAGAGGGTGTTTCGCAATAAATATTTTCGAATGAAAAAGAACCTGTTTTTTTTGATTCTTGCAGCCCTGGCAGTGGTATCGTGCTCAAAGGGCAAGTACAAGTATGAGACTGTCGACGGCGACATGGCCGAGACCCGCATCTACACGTTGAAGAACGGCCTGAAGGTCTATCTCAGCGTGAACACCGAGGAGCCGCGCATACAGACCTACATCGCCGTGCGCACTGGCTCGAAGAACGACCCCGCCGAGACCACGGGCTTAGCTCACTACCTGGAGCACCTCATGTTCAAGGGCACGGGCAAGTTTGGCGTTACCGACAGCACCGCTGAGGCCCCTTTGCTGGCTGACATCGAGCAACGCTACGAGAAGTATCGTAAGCTGACCGACCCTGCCGAGCGCCGTCAGGCCTATCACGAGATTGACTCCGTGAGCCAGCTGGCAGCACAGTATTTCATCCCCAACGAGTACGACAAGCTGATGGCAGCCATAGGTGCCGAGGGCACCAATGCCTACACCAGCGAGGACGTGACCTGCTACACTGAGGACATTCCTGCCAACGAGGTGGACAACTGGGCAAAAATTCAGAGCGACCGTTTCAAGAACATGGTCATTCGCGGATTCCACACTGAGCTGGAAGCCGTCTATGAGGAATACAACATCTACCTCACCCACGACGGGGACAAGATGTATTATGCCTTGTTCAAGAAGCTCTTCCCCACCCACCCCTACGGCATGCAGACAACCATCGGCACGCAGGAGCACCTGAAAAATCCCTCCATCACGAACATCAAGGAGTACTTCAACAAGTGGTACCGACCGAACAATGTGGCCATCTGTATGGCCGGCGACCTGAACCCCGACGAAGTGATTGCCACGATAGACAAGTACTTCGGCGACTGGCAGCCTGGCGACGATGTCACTCAGCCTACATTCCCCGAGCAGCCTGAGTTGACGGCTCCTGCCGATACCACCGTGCTGGGTCTGGAGGCCGAGAGTCTCTGGTTAGGATGGCGCTTTGACAAGGCTTCGTCTTTGCAGACAGATACCTTGCAGGTAATCAACCACATGCTTAGCAACGGCACGGCAGGTCTCATCGACCTCAACATCAACCAGCAGATGAAGATGCTGGAGGCTGGTGGTAACATGATGCCGCAGATGGACTATTCCGTATTCCTCCTCGAAGGTACGCCTAAGGAGGGCCAGACACTCGACGAGGTGCGCCAGCTGCTGCTCAACGAGATTGAGAAGCTCAAGACCGGAGACTTCAGCGACGACCTGTTGCCATCGGTCATCAACAACCTGAAGTTACAGTACTACAACTCCTTAGAGTCGAACCGCGCACGCGCCAACATGTTCGTACAGTCCTTCATCAACGGCACACCTTGGAAACAAGAGGTGCAGACCCTCAATCGCATAGAGGGCATTACGAAGGAGCAGATCGTGGACTTCGCCAAGCGCCGCTTCGGCCAAAACTACGTTGCTGTCTATAAGCGTCAGGGCGACGACCCCACTATCAAGAAGATTGACAAGCCCGAGATTACACCCATTCCCACCAACCGTGACCTTGTCTCCGACTTTGTGACAGAGATACAGAATACCGAGGTGAAGCCCATCGAGCCGCGCTTCGTGGACTTCAAGAAGGACCTGACGTTTGGTAACATTCAATGTCAAACCTCAGATTCCAACGTCCAAATCCCCTACATCTACGTCAAGAACACCGAGAACGGCCGCTTCCAGATGGTATTCCGCTTTGAGTTTGGCGAGGAGAGCGACGTGCGCTACAACTACGCCGCCAATTACATCGATTTCCTCGGCACCGACTCACTGACCGCCGAACAGCTGAAACAGCAGTTCTACAAACTGGCCTGCAACTACAATATTCAGGTGGGTTCACGCAACATCAACGTATCGCTTAACGGTCTCAGCGAGAACATGCCGCAGGCGTTGGCACTGCTCCAGCACCTCTTACTGCGTGCAAAGGTCGACGACGAGGCTTACATGATGTATTGCGCCAACCGTGCCAAGCAGCGCGAAGACTACAAGCACAACCAGCAGATGAACTTCCAGTTCCTCAACGCCTACGGTATATACGGCCCTTACAATCCCTACCGCAACGGCTACACCAACCAGCAGATGGTCGAGACCAAGCCACAAGACCTGCTCGACCTGCTGAAGAACCTTATGCAGTATGAGCACACCATATTATATTATGGCCCCATGAGCGAAGAGGAGCTTTCTGCTGCCATACAAGAATCCCAGATCTCAAATCCTGGAACTCAATTCCTGAAGGTTCCTGAAGGGAAGCACTACGTCATGCAGCCCACACCAGAGAACGAGATTCTCATCGCTCCCTACGACGCCAAGAATATCTACATGCGCATGATTCACAACGAGGAACGTCCGTGGAACGTGGAGGAAGCTGCCGTACAAGCCCTCTTCAACGAATACTTCGGCGGCGGTATGAACACCGTGGTCTTCCAGGAACTGCGCGAGGCCCGTGGACTGGCATATAGTGCCTACGCATACTATTCACGCCCGGAATACAAGGACCAGAACGAGTATTACTTCACTTACATCATCACCCAGAACGACAAGATGATGGACTGCATCAAGCAGTTCCATCAGATACTCGACACCATTCCCGAGAGCGAGGCCTCGTTCAAGATTGCCAAGGACGGACTCATGAAGCAGCTCGCCAGTGGCCGCACGACGAAGTTCGGACTCATCAACGCCTGGCTTATGGCTCAGAACCATGGCATAGACTACGACCTGAACCAGCGCATCTATGAGGCACTGCCCAACATAACGCTAAAGGACATCGTGGACTTCGAGCAGAAGAACATGACCCACAAGACCTACCGCTATGTGATTCTCGGCGATGAGAAAGAACTCGACCTCGCATCGCTGCTCCAGTACGGAACCATCAAACGATTATCAACAGAGGAAATTTTCGGATATTAAATAACAAAAAACAATGAAAGCATTTGTATTCCCCGGTCAGGGGGCACAGTTCGTAGGCATGGGCAAGGACCTCTACGACAACAACGAGAAAGCAAAAGAACTTTTCGAGAAAGCCAACGACATTCTTGGCTATCGCATCACTGACATCATGTTTGAGGGAACCGACGAGGACCTTCGCCAGACGAAGGTTACGCAGCCCGCCGTGTTCCTCCACTCGGTCATATCAGCCATTTGCATGGGCGAGGCATTCCAGCCCGCCATGACTGCCGGCCACTCGTTAGGCGAGTTCTCGGCACTGGTGGCTGCCGGCGCCCTCTCGTTTGAGGACGGTCTGCGTCTGGTTTATGCCCGCGCTATGGCCATGCAGAAAGCCTGTGAGGCCCAGCCCTCGACCATGGCCGCCATCATCGGCTTGGGCGATGAGGACGTGGAGCGCATCTGTAAGGAGGTAAGTGAGACCGCCGGCAAGGGCGTCGTCGTACCCGCCAACTACAACAACCCTGGACAGCTGGTCATCAGCGGAAACATCGAGGCCATCGAGGAAGCTTGCGTCCGCATCAAGGAAGCTGGAGCCAAGCGTGCCCTACCGCTGAAGGTGGGCGGAGCCTTCCACAGCCCGCTGATGCAGCCCGCCAAGGACGAGCTTCAGGCCGCCATCGAGAACACCGAGTTCAAGACCCCGTCGTGCCCCGTCTACCAGAACGTCGACGGTAAGCCCCACACCGACCCTGAAGAGATCAAGCAGAACCTCATTGCCCAGCTCACTTCGTCAGTTCGTTGGACACAGTGCGTACAGTCGATGATTGCTGATGGTGCCACTGATTTTACGGAGTGCGGCCCCGGCAAGGCGCTGCAGGGCATGATTTCCAAAATCAGCAAAGAGGTGACTGCCCACGGCATTGAAGAGGAAGCATAATCAGCATATCCAAAACAAATCATCCCCGGACCGCTAAACAGTGGAACGGGGATGTTTTTTATAAAGTGACTTCTATTATTTCATAGATAAGCGCCGGTTATCTCATAGGGAACTTAGAAGTAGATCGTGGCAGAAGCTTGCCATCCTCTTGACTTAGCCTTGTCTTCCTTTGTAAAGTCCTTAATCTCGCCCGTCTTAGCCAAGGCAACACTATAGACAAAGCCCAGTTCAATATGCTTCGTCAGCGAGATGCCAGCACCGAAATTCCAACTGAACATCGACTTCTTCAGCTGGAATGTGTTTTGAATGTTTTCCTTGGCCGAGCTACTATCACTGCCGAAAATGTTGTAGTCGTCTTCACCAGTGTTAAAGCCAAACTGAGGACCTGTGGAGAGGAAGATTCCTGTATCATCGTTAACGGGGATGTTCAGACGTGCATCGAGGGGGATAATGACACTTTTCTGTTTAATCTTCACGCCGTTGATTTTCGACTGGTTCTGGCTGTAGAAGGCAGAACCCTGCACCCCAAAGAAGGGCAGAATGTCGATTCGCAGTGTAGGACCAGCAAACCAGCCATAGTCGCTATCCAATGTCACGCCCTCCCAATCAGTGTGTAGCTTTGTGTTGTTGATACCACCTTTGACACCGAAATAGATGCCTTGGCCATTTGCAACTGCGGCAAAGAAAGCCATCATAAGCATGGAAACAAAAAACTTTCTCATAATCTTTCTATTAGGTTAAACAAATAATCTTTGCGCTGCAAAAATAAGCATTTCATTTCATTTGAGCAAAAAAAGTAATGATTATCTTTATGTATGTGAATTAATTTGGCCATTATTGACGTTTTTAGTACCTTTGCAGACAATTTTTAAGAACCCTTTATAATAATAAGGTATGATATTCTTTTTCCAGACCCCCCAGCAGAGCGTGATAGCCACCGAGGCCGACCATCAGCTCTCGACAGAAGAAGTTCAGAAACTATGTTGGCTCTACGGTGGAGCAACCCTCCTCGACGGGCAGTCACTCAGCGGCCATTACGTTGGCCCGCGACGGGAAATGGTGACTCCGTGGTCGACAAATGCCGTTGAGATTACGCAAAACATGGCGATGAAGGGCATCGTGCGCATTGAGGAATACTTTCCTGCCGAAGAGACCTTCGACCCTATGCTCCAGCGCGAATACAACGAACTGGATCAGCACATTTTCACGATTAACATCAAGCCCGAGCCCATCAAGCACGTTGAGGACCTGGAGGCGTACAATGAGCAGGAAGGCCTGGCCCTCTCGCCAGAGGAGATAGAATATTTGCACGGCCTGGAGAAGCAAAACGGACGTCCGCTGACCGACAGTGAGATTTTCGGCTTCGCGCAGATAAACAGCGAACACTGCCGCCATAAGATTTTCGGCGGAACGTTCATCATCGACGGCAAGGAGATGGAGAGCTCGCTCTTCAACCTCATCAAGAAAACCACGAAGGAGAATCCTGGACAAATCCTCTCGGCCTACAAGGACAATGTAGCCTTCGCCGAAGGGCCGAAGGTGGAGCAGTTCGCCCCCGCCGACCAGAGCACCGCCGACTGGTTCCGCGTGAAGGAGATCGACAGCGTCATCTCCCTGAAGGCCGAGACCCATAACTTCCCCACCACCGTGGAGCCTTTCAACGGCGCTGCCACCGGCACCGGCGGTGAGATACGCGACCGCATGGGCGGTGGCACTGGTAGCTGGCCCATCGCCGGAACAGCTGTCTATATGACGGCCTACCCACGTCTCACAGAGGAGACAGAGAACACAGAGGACGGCTGTCGTCCCTGGGAGTCCATCCTCCCCGTGCGCCAGTGGCTCTACCAGACCCCTGAGCAAATCCTCATCAAGGCCTCAAACGGAGCCTCCGACTTCGGCAATAAGTTCGGCCAGCCCCTCATCTGTGGCTCCGTGCTCACCTTCGAGCACCAAGAACAGAGTCCTGTAGACTGCGGCAATGCCGCAGTAAACCAGACCAAGTACGCCTACGACAAGGTCATCATGCTGGCTGGTGGCGTGGGCTACGGCACACGTCGCGACTGCCTGAAGAAGGAGCCGCAGCCGGGCAACAAGGTCGTCGTCGTAGGTGGCGACAACTACCGCATCGGCCTCGGCGGTGGCTCGGTCTCCAGTGTCGATACCGGCCGCTACACCAGCGGCATCGAGCTGAACGCCGTACAGCGTGCCAACCCCGAGATGCAGAAGCGTGCCTACAACCTGGTGCGTGCCCTCTGCGAGGAGGACAATAACCCCGTCGTCTCTATCCACGACCACGGCTCGGCCGGCCATCTGAACTGCCTCTCCGAGCTGGTGGAGGACTGCGGCGGCAGCATCGACATGACAAAGCTGCCCATCGGCGACAAGACGCTCTCCTCGAAGGAAATCATCGCCAACGAGAGTCAGGAGCGCATGGGACTGCTCATCGATGAGCGCCATCTCGACCACGTGCAGCGCATTGCCGAGCGCGAACGTGCCCCGCTGTATGTCGTCGGCGAGACCACGGGCGACGCCCATTTCAGCTTTGTGCAGGGCGACGGCGTAAAGCCTTTCGACCTCGATGTTGCCCAGATGTTCGGCCACTCGCCGAAGACCGTCATGCGCGACAATACCGTCGAACGCCAATACAGGCCGGTAGCGTATGACAATTTCCAAATCTCCAATCTGCAATCCCATATCGAGCGTGTCCTCCAGCTTGAGGCCGTGGCCTGTAAAGACTGGCTGACGAACAAGGTAGACCGCTCAGTGACTGGAAAAATTGCCCGCCAGCAATGCCAGGGCGAGCTGCAACTGCCGCTCTCTGACTGCGGCGTGGTAGCCCTTGATTATCAGGGACATGCGGGTATCGCTACCGCCATCGGCCATGCCCCACAGGCCGGACTGGCCAATCCCGCCGCAGGCAGTGTGCTTTCCGTAGCCGAAGCCCTGACGAACCTTGTGTGGGCACCCCTCGGCCGCACAGGAAAGCGACTGAAACCTGATGAGAGTCCGTTGGACTATGTGAGCCTTTCGGCCAACTGGATGTGGCCCTGCCGCTCTCAGGAGGGCGAGGACGCCCGCCTCTATCAGGCTGTGCAGGCCCTGTCTGACTTCTGTTGCGCCCTGCACATCAACGTGCCTACGGGCAAGGACTCGCTGTCGCTCTCGCAGCAATATCCCAACGGAGAGAAAATCATCTCTCCGGGAACGGTCATCGTCTCGGCCGGCGGCGAGGTGAGCGACGTCACCAAAGTCGTCTCGCCCGTGCTGGTCAACGACCACCGCGCCTCACTTTACCATATCGACTTCTCTTTCTGTGAGCAGCGCCTCGGCGGCTCCGCCTTTGCCCAGAGCCTCGGCTCCGTGGGCGATGACGTGCCCACGGTCACCAACCCGGAATACTTTGCCGATGCCTTCTGTGCCCTACAGCAACTCATCCACAAAGGCTGGGTGCTGGCAGGCCACGACATCTCTGCTGGCGGTCTCATCACCTGTCTCTTGGAGATGACCTTCGCCAATACCCGAGGCGGTCTGCACATCAACCTCCACGACCTGCTGGCCAACAGCACCTCGGAAGGCGAGCAGCCCGATATCGTCAAGGCCCTCTTCGCCGAGAACCCCGGCGTGGTCATCGAGGTCAGCGACGAGCACAAGCACGAGTTCCGTGAGTTCATGGAGGACCTCGGCATCGGATTCGCCAAGATAGGCTATCCCGTGGAGGATGGCCGCACGATGGAGATTGTCTGTCCCGTAGGCTGCGCAAGTAGCGCAGCACACGAAACAAAGAGCAGCACCATCACCCTCGATATTGACCACCTGCGCGACGTGTGGTACAAGACCAGCTACCTGCTCGACCGTCGTCAGAGCTTCAACGGCAAGGCTCTTGAGCGTTACCAGAACTACAAGCAGCAGCCTGTCCAGTTGAAGTTCCCCCGTGGTTTCCAGGGTAAGCTTTCCCAGTACGGTCTCCAGCCCCGCCGTCCGTTTGGTGTAGGCAATGCTCCCAAGGCCGCCATCATCCGCGAGAAGGGCACCAACGGTGAGCGCGAGATGGCCTGGAGCCTCTACTTGGCCGGCTTCGACGTGAAGGACGTGATGATGACCGACCTCATCACAGGCCGTGAGACCCTCGACGAGGTGCAGATGATTGTCTTCTGCGGCGGTTTCTCCAATAGCGACGTGCTCGGTTCCGCCAAGGGCTGGGCAGGTGCCTTCCTCTACAATCCCAAGGCCAAGGAGGCCCTCGACCGTTTCTACGCCCGTCCCGACACGCTCTCGCTCGGCATTTGCAACGGCTGTCAGCTGATGGTGGAACTGGGTTTAGTTGACAACTCGTCAACAAAACCGAAGATGCTCCACAACGACAGTCACAAGTTCGAGAGTGCCTTCCTCACCCTGCAGATTCCTGAGAACAACAGCGTTATGTTCGGTTCCCTGAGTGGCTCGAAGCTCGGCATCTGGGTGGCCCACGGCGAAGGTAAGTTCCATCTGCCTGGAAAGGAGAGCGACTACAACATTATTGCGAAGTACAACTACCACGGCTATCCCGCCAACCCCAACGGCTCCGACTACGACGTGGCGGGCATCTGCTCTGCCGACGGTCGCCATCTGGCCATGATGCCTCACCTCGAGAGGGCCATCTACCCTTGGCAGTGTGCCTGGTATCTCCGTGGTCGCCGTCACGACGAGGTAACTCCCTGGATAGAGGCATTCGTGAACGCAAGGAAGTGGTGCGAAAAGGCCCTCTCCTCATCCTCCCTGTAGGGAGGGAGTTGTCGCCTCGAATAATTACCGACCATGAATGACAACAAGGTCTCTGATGTAATCACTCCCCTCCCTCGCAGGGGGGGGCAGGGAGGTTGGGCTATGTTTTCCACTTTCTTCAAGATCGGCCTCTTCACCCTTGGTGGCGGCTATGCCATGATTCCACTCATTGAGACGGAAGTCGTGGAGAAGCGCCATTGGGTGACAAAGGAGGAGTTTCTCGACCTCATCGCCATCGCGCAGAGCTGTCCCGGCGTGTTTGCCATCAACACCAGTGTATTCATCGGTTACAAGCTACGAAAGCTACGCGGTGCCATCAGTTGTGCGCTGGGCACCGCCCTACCCTCTTTCCTCATCATCCTGCTCTTCGCCACCATTTTCCACCAGTTTGAGGACAATCCCGTTGTGGCCGCCATGTTCCGAGGCATCCGTCCTGCCGTGGTGGCCCTCATCGCCGTGCCCACGTTCAACATGGCGCGCCAGGCGAAGCTTAACCGCTATACCATCTGGATTCCCATCGTCTCTGCCCTGCTCATCTGGCTCCTTGGCGTGTCGCCCATCTACATCATCATTGCTGCCGCCATCGGAGGCTATTTGTGGGGAGTTACGAAGAAATCCGTGAAATCTGCTTAATCTGTGGTAGAAAATGTTGTACGTTGACCTGTTCTGCACGTTCTTCGTCATCGGCCTGTTCGGTTTCGGTGGAGGCTACGGCATGCTCTCGCTCATCCAGACGAAGGTAGTGCCCGTATGGATGACCACGGCACAGTTCACCGACATCGTGGCCATCAGCCAGATGACCCCAGGCCCCATCGGCATCAACTCTGCCACCTACTGTGGCTACATGGCCTGTCACAACGCCGGTATGGGCGAGGCTGCCTCGGTGCTTGGCTCGGCTATTGCCACCTTTGCCCTTGTGCTGCCTTCGCTGATACTGATGATTGTCATCAGCCGCCTGTTTATGAAATACATGAAAACACATACGGTGCAGAGCATCTTCACCGGTCTGCGCCCTGCCGTAGTGGGACTGCTCGCCGCCGCCACGTTGTTGCTCTGCAACCGCGAGAACTTCTCCACACCGTCGGAGAGTCCCTGGCAGTTCGGGGTCAGCGTGTTCCTCTTCGTCGCCACCTACATCGGCACGAAGGTCTATAAGATTAACCCCATCAAAATGATAGCGATGAGCGCCGTGGCCGGTCTCGTGTTGCTTTACTGACGAATGACGGCAGTGCTACTCTGTGGCCACAGGCCGCTCAAAATGCTGTAGGGCCGTTTCTCTGTCCACGTTTTTTACAACGAATCGCTCGAAGACCATCCCGAAGTCATCCCATTGGTATTCTGCCACCACATAGCGACCGTCGGCGGTGGTCTCTAAACTACGCACAAAACCGTCGACGAACTTGAAATCCTGAAGTATGCCGCCCAGTTTCGACCCCATCCACATTGGACGGGCTTTACCGTTCACTTCTCGGAAAATGAACAGTCGCCGACCCTGCTCCTTGTGGTAGCGCGTGGACTTCACCACACCCACCAATGCGTCGTTATTTCCGTCGCCGTCTACATCACCCGTCTCAAAACGATAGACCAGATAGGGCAACCGCCAGTCGTTCAGCCAGTAGAGGCTGTCATTGTCCTTGCGCAGCGTGAACTGTGCCGAAGCAGTGACAAGCGACAGATGGTAAGCGATAAGCGTTACGACCACAGACTTTGCCCGCGGTAAGAGACGATTGTTCAGCAGCTCATCGGCCATTACTTATCGCTTCTTATAGCAGTCGGCGGATCTCATCTTCCACGTTCTCCATCTGCGTTGACCGTTTCTGGAGCACACCGTTGCGGTCGATGGTAAAGAACTCCGGCACTTCCTGCACGTTGTAGCTGGGCAGCGACGATGCGGTGGGGTCGAAGACACAAACCCACGGCAGGTGTTCGGTCTGTTGTTTCCAGAAATGCTCGTCGCCGTCAATGCCCACCTGATAAATCTCCAGGCCCTGTGCGTGGTACTTGTTATACAGTTCACGCAGCTCTAATATTCGTGCCGCCGATTCTTTCATGCCGTAGGAGTGGAAGTCGAGCAGCACCACCTTCCCTGCAAGTTCCGTCAGCGTGCGTATGCGTCCTGAGGCGTCGGGCAGTTGCAGCTCTATCAGTCCGGCAGAGATGATTTTACCTTCCAGGCTGTTATCTTGCTGCCTGGCTACAATGGCCCGTTGCTCGTTCATGCCCTTCAGCGCGATGTTGCGCAGGTACTCGGTGCGCAGCGCCTCAGGGTAGTAGGTTTCCCAGCAGGTGGCAACGGCTCCGAACGCCTTCATGTCCTGAGGGTCGCTACGGTCGAAGATAGTCCACTGTCCCAGCGTCTGGAAGAGGGCGAAATAGGCGTATGCCTTCTGCGGCTCCACGTAGATGTATTGTGAGGTGGTCACGTTCTTGTATTCAATCACCATGCTTTTCAGCGAGTCTATCCGCTGCTGTTGTGTCAGGCTGCCGTCGCGTTCCAAGTTCAAGGCTCCACGCTGAAGGTCTTGCTGAAGGAATGCCAGCTGACGGATTTTCTCGCAGTTGTCCGAGCCTTCCACCGTGTAGTTACTGCCCATGCCGGGGTACTTGGCATTGATGGTGACAGTCTCCGTGGAGTCGATGGAGAAATTGATGAACTGGTTGTGCAGACACAAGGCGTAGAAGTCGGGAGCCTCTGGAGCATCGCCCTTGAACATAAACTTCCCGTCTTCACCCAACTTCACGGAGTCCATGAGTTCCGCTCCGGAAAGCGACTGGTTGTAAAGGTAGAGCGTAGAGTCCTGAGCGCCCTCGATGGTACCCTCCACCGTAAACTGTTGTTTCTCTGTGCATGCCACCACAGCCAAAGCCGTGAAAGCTATCAATATTATCTTTTTCATCTTAAAACTATGAAATATAAACTCTTAACTATCAACTCTTAACTAAAAACTAAAAACTCACAACTGTGAACTATGAACTGTGAACTATGAACTAAAAACTACCCCACCGTTCCCTCGAGCGATACGCTGAGCAGTTTCTGCGCCTCTACGGCAAACTCCATGGGCAGCTTGTTAAGCACCTCCTTGGCATAGCCGTTGACGATGAGGCCCACAGCCTGTTCGGTGGGTATACCGCGCTGCTGACAGTAGAACAACTGGTCCTCCGATATTTTCGACGTCGTGGCCTCATGCTCGAAGATGGCCGTGGGGTTGTGTACGTCCATGTAGGGGAAGGTATGGGCACCGCATTGCGAGCCGAGCAGCAGCGAGTCGCACGAGGAGTAGTTGCGGGCATTCTCCGCCGTAGCGGCAGCGCGCACCAGTCCGCGGTACGAGTTCTGCGAGTGGCCGGCACTGATGCCCTTGGAAATGATGGTCGACTTGGTGTTACGGCCTATATGAATCATCTTCGTACCCGTGTCGGCCTCCTGATAGTTGTTCGTCACGGCCACCGAATAAAATTCGGCGGTACTGTTGTCGCCGCGCAGCAGGCACGACGGGTATTTCCACGTGATGGCACTTCCTGTCTCCACCTGCGTCCACGAGAGCTTGGAGTCCACGCCGCGCAGGTCGCCGCGCTTCGTCACGAGGTTGAGCACGCCGCCCTTTCCGTTCTCGTCGCCAGGATACCAGTTCTGCACCGTCGAGTATTTCACCTCGGCACGGTTCATCACGATAATCTCCACGATGGCGGCATGCAGCTGGTTCTCGTCGCGCATGGGAGCCGTGCAGCCCTCAAGGTAGGAGACGTAGCTGTCGTCGTCGGCAATGATGA
>ERZ809472.310-NODE-310-length-12460-cov-6.570415_pt1 | contig 12460 bp, 8 predicted proteins | sample MGYA00521274_ERZ809472 | MGnify/ENA primary metagenome ERZ809472 (study PRJEB31581, sample SAMEA3312791) | metagenome | study: EMG produced TPA metagenomics assembly of the PRJEB8939 data set (Metagenomic analyses of Rumen microbiomes reveals... | reverse complement strand
TTTACGAATCAATATATTATTTTTTTTTGATAATTTTACTGCCATGCTCCCATTTTGATGGTTATGTGCTTGATTATAAGGTGCTTATTTCAAGTGGTAGATAATCGGAGCATGGGAGCAAATGGCGAAATCTTTGAAATTGTATGAAAAATTCCTGTAAATATTTGGATTTTTAGTGATTTTTTTGTATCTTTGTAGTCGAATTCTGAAACCAGAACCAACACTATATGGAAACAAATAACAAAATCAACCATCTCGATACTGAGTTCGACTTTTCACAGGTACCCTCGTGGTACGTCATCTGTACAAACGGCCATTGTCCTCTCAAGCAGGACTGTCTGCGCTATCTGGCAGGTTCGAATGCGCCGGAGGGTCTGGAGACGGCACTCTGTGTCATGCCACACATGGCCAAAGACGGGCATTGCCGACTGTTTGACAAGAAGAATGTTGTCGTGATGGCGGCGGGGTTCACGACTCTTTACGACCAGGTGCTGAAAGCGGACTATACCAACATGCGAAAAACCATTACTAAATATTTGCACGGCGCCAAGATGTACTATGAGTACAAGGACGGCAGGAGAGCACTTAACCCCGAACAGCAGAAGTGGATCAGGAACTATGTCAGCAGCCTGGGCTACGACTTCGAAGTGAAGTTCGACAGGTTCTTCGAGGCTTACGTGTTTCACCATCAGGCAGCATTTTAGTGAAAGGGATCTTCTCTAACAGTGTTTTCTACCGTAGAAAACACTGTTTTCAGCCTGAGAAAACACTGTTTTCTGATTGAGAAAACAACGATACCCACCACCGGTTACGCCAATAGATCGACGCAAATTGAATACAAGGAACTACCATTATGAAATTATCACTCGTACTAAGAAACAAGAAGAATGCCCTCAAACTGTCGGCTAAGACGCTTGAGAGCTTTATCGAACGTATCAAGACCGACACCAAAGACGGGGCCGTGAGTCGTCGCCGTCGCAATATCTCCGTGTATGGCGAAGATACCAGTTATGACCAGCAATTCCCCTCCCATCTGATCTACCCGTCAGTGGAATGGACCAAGGATGCCAACGACAACCTCCAGATGTCGCGGTTCAACGGAATAGTGGCACTGACCGTCTGCAATCTGCTGCGACCTGAGGATCTGCAGGCCGTCAAGCAGGCTGCCCAGATCCTGCACTACACACAGGCTGCCTTCATCGGCCCGTCGGGTAGGGAAGTGATCATCCTCGTGAAGATAGACGGTGGAAACCCTCAGCCTACGGAGGAAGAGGCCGATGCCATCTGTAAGAATGCTCACGACCTGGCGGTGTCGCTCTATAAGGGCATCCTGCCAGGTGCCATCCGCGAGGAAGAAGCCTCGACAAGAAGTTGCTTCCGTATGCCACTGGATCCTGAGCCGTATTACAATCCCAAGGCGATGGCTCTTAAGGTGCCCCAGAGTCCACTGCCTCAGAGTCACGATGAGAAAACAACAGAGCAACTGCCTGTCTCCGACAACCACCTCTATACGCAATACGAGCAGATGTATCGCAGGGCTGCCGATGACGCCTTCATGGAGACAAGGACTATCGAAGGGGACGGACAACAGCAGGCCTACATGACGGCACTTGCCCATCAACTCTGTGAGATGGGCGTGCCAGAGGAAGAGGCTGCACTGCATATACGAAACCACCATCAGTTCAAGCCCGGTTTTGACCAGCAGGAGATGCGGACTATCGTGGAAACGGTCTATGCCGAGACGGGTGCCAAGAAGAAACCATTCGACAGTTCGCAGGAGACAGGGACGGAAACTCGCCGGTTGGTTGACTTCCTGACGACGCGCTTCCAGTTCCGTTTCAACACGATAATGGGATATACGGAGTATCGGCCTAACAACACCTATTATGTGGAGTGGCAGCCCGTGGACGATCGCGCCCTGAAGGGAATCACGATGGAAGTGCGCCTGGGAGGTATCAATGCTCGTGACAATGACGTGCGCCGCTACGTGCAGTCGAGCATGATACGACAGTACAATCCCATTGGTGAATATCTCTGGGAACAATACGGCAAGTGGGACGGCAAGGATCATATCCGTCAGTTGGCTCGCACCGTCCCCACGAATAATCCCCACTGGGAGGACTGGTTCTACACGTGGTTCCTCGGCATGGTACACCAGTGGCAGGTGAGCCATCTTGCCAAGTATGGTAATCAGACCGTGCCGCTGCTGATATCCGCACAGGGGTGGAACAAATCGACCTTCTGTGAGTCGTTGCTGCCACCAGAACTCAGTTGGGGGTACACGGCCAATATCGACATCAGTGAGAAACGCCCGGCGCTGCAGGCCATGGCCCAGATGTTGCTCATCAACCTCGACGAGTTCAACCAGATATCTCCCAAGACTCAACAGGGGTTCCTGAAGAATATCATCACGCTGTCGTCTGTCAAGATCAAACGGCCCTATGGCAGACACGTAGAGGACTTCCCTCGCATGGCCTCGTTTATCGCCACCACCAATCAGGCCGATGTGCTGGCTGACCCCTCTGGCAACCGCCGTTTCTTGGGAGTGGAACTCACTGGCCCCATCGATGTGAGCACACCCCCCAACCATGGGCAACTCTATGCACAGGCCATGCAGGCGCTCCACAATCACGTGCCTTATTACTTCGGGCCAGAAGAGACAAGACTGATCATGGAGGAGAATCGCAAATTCAGCCTGAAGACGGCTGCCGAGCAGTTCTTCCTGGATTATTTCGAGCCTGTCAGGAACGAACAGGATGGAGAGTGGATGAGTGCTTCGGCTATTCTGGCCTTCTTGAAGGATGAGGTGGGAGTAAGTCTGCTGAAATCACCCAGTGTTCCTGCGTTTGGCCGGAAACTGTCGGTTATTCCAGGTATCATAAAGCGCGATACCAGTAGCAATACGCTCTATTTGGTTCGTAAAATCCGCTGATTATTTAGTTTGCTGCCACTCTCGGAAATGCTGCCACTTTGCTTAATCGCCTCATACTAAGCAGATTACGAAGCAAAGTGGCAGCATGGCAGCAGAAAATGATAAATAACTCAATGAGGTGATGACGGATTATCTGGATCATCTACCTAAATGGGGTGGTAAGGATCGTGGGGAGCCTTTGGCCTGTCGTGTCAAGACTGATTTTGAGGAGTGACCTTACCTTTTCCATATTTGGATGCGCTTGATGACGGCGATGTGGCGTTTCTAAAACAGTTGGAAGTAACAAAAACATTGTTATCACAATCACAATTCTGTTCTCATTCTAAATATATCAATGCTTAGTTTACAATACTATTTTGGTTGCACACCTCGTGCATAGCCTGCATAATAGCCTGGACAGTCAGACATAATTGGGAAGGTGCCAGCTAATAGCAACGCCCAAGCCTCTAACTCGTTCTCGCCTTTATCGTTGACGCATTCGTAGTAGTCTGAAGACCAATAAGGACACACATAACTGCTTAAAGAAAACCATGAAATATCAGGAAATGGAAAAACAATTGTCTTACTAGGTTCTGTCTTGCTAGTAATCCTTAGATAGTTAGGAGTTGTATCGGTTATACGTTCAATGTTGAATTTAGAATCATCGAGTAGTTCCTCGAATTCTTTTTTAGTAGGAAGCCGCCATTCTCTGCCCCAGTTGGCTGTGGCAGCATCAAAAGTGGGGTTACCTCCGATATTATAACCAGGATAGATATAATCCAAAGCATATTTTATATCTGGCCATCCCTGACCATAATGATTGTAATTGTCTGGTATTATTGAAAATTCAGGATAATCGTTATAAGCATTGTACTGATATAACGACCATGGCTTCGTTTCTGCCCAACGAAGAGAATCACCAAGTTCAAATATATTGTTAGTTCCTATATTCCATCTGGCCCATTTAACACTAGTTCCCATGTCAATGGGGGCATGTGGGTTAAGAACACAATCAAAATCCCTTGGTAACCAATCTATAGAAGTAATGCCAAGTTCGGTATGGATTATTTGTGTCTTAAGAGATTTATATTTAATACTAAATCTTGTCAAGGCATTCAAAGCCCCTTGAAACGAATAGTTATATTCTAACATCAATTGGAGAATTCTCATTATGGAAAATCTTCCGTGTGAATTAATCGCTGTCATCCCCAAAAATACCCCTGCACCCAAAATATCAACAAAGGTTGATGCTAAATTAATATTATCAGCCATTGATTGACATGTAGAGCTTAGAATAATAGGTTTCTTAGTGAAGTTGTTACAATAATCATTAAAGAAGTCTTCCGAAATCATGACATTCACAGTATAAAAGGGTATTTCTTCATTATACAGAAAGCCTATGGCTTTTTTCCCATTGGCTGCTTTTGCTTTCAACCAAGGATATGATTTGTAAAATTTTCTATCAAGTTCTTCAGGCGCTAGATCTGTATTCATTAATGTCATATCGGTACTCAACCAGTGTGTTCTGTCGTTATAGTCATAATGGCCATGGACCCTAAAGATATACAAATCGTGCATAGAAAAACTTTCTAGTTTACAATGCTTTCCTTCTTCTGATTTATATTCTTCTTTAACAAAGTAGTCTGGAGTTAAGTCTTTTCCAGAAACGAAAGTTACCTTATAGTGATGTTTTTTTAATAATTCACTTAAATATTCTTTGTCTTTTTGTCGATATACGCCTGGATCATTTGTCATAATGAGACATGCTTTTAATGAGTCTGTGTTAGTATGGGTATAAGTTGTTTTTGAAGTTTGCATCAGTCGAGTATAGTTGTTCTCAGTGACATCATCCTCAATTGTTTCGTCTTGATAGTCCCAAAGGTGAATGAAACCTTGATTATCCTCAATGAAGAAAGCATCTTCTTCTACCCATGCATTTTTGACCCCCTCCATTTTTTTTATTTCGTTTAGATGGACTTCCATCTCTATCGCACTATTACAATTGGTAGCGATTGGCGTAATATCAGTCAAAAAATGTTTTATATCTTGTTTCAGTTCATCGATATTGACATCCATATTGTTTTTGTCATCTATCTCTTCGATAGTATCATCAAATTCATTGACGTAGCATCCTGCCATCAAAAGTGCCATTGATACCCCAGCAAACATTAAATATAATTTCTCTTTCATAGTCTTAATATATTAAATAATGAAGGACACAAATATACGTAAGCCGAAGTTGGCATTATTCGGTGCGTCTTCATTATCTTCTTTTAGATATTTACAACTACCATAACAGAATTCTCCTCCTATGCCAAAACTGAAAAAATGAAAAGAGGCTCCTCCAACGATATAATTACCATAGCAATTATACCATTTTTTGTTGGCATTTAGCATTGAGTATCTTGGGGCATATCGGATATATATTTTCCCCCATAATGATTCTCTAGCAACCATTATCAGAGACAATCCAGCCTGAACTCCTAATTCTATTTGGTGATAATAGTCTGTTTTCTCTCTGTATCTTAGTTGATAGTTGTTGTATCCTGCTTCTGTAAAGACAATATCAAGACCCCAATTAAATGATGAGGGAGTGCTATTAAGTAGATAAGTATTACCGTATGACGCAAAAACGCCATAGTTTGATTTAATATCTTTAGTGGCAAAATCCTTCAATGTGTATTGTTGGAACCCGATTGATATTTGATGAAGGTTCAGTTTTAAATACTTTTGATAGGTGCCTGTAGAGGGAAGCGAAGTATAATCTTCTTTATTATTATGGTTTGTAGATGTCGAGCCATGAAAGGCTATTTCTTCAAAAGTAGCTACAATAACAGTTTTCCGAGAGATATCTTTAAGAGTTATCTGGTTATTTTTAATATCTGGAAGCCTATTAATGCCGTTGATAGTGAATTTTAATAACTTACCTCCTTTATTTGGAGATAGTTTTAATCTTACAACAGCATTGTTTCTGAGTGTAAACTCCTTTCGTTCATCATTACCAACTATGAATTGTTCATTACAAAGAATGTTACCTGGTCCTTTTGAAATAATGGAAACATCATAGATATTTCCAATGATCTGTTTCTTGTCCTGAGCACATAAATGGATATTTATGAATAGCACCAATATAAACAAGAACAAGGATTTGTTACGATGGTATCTCATAATGCTATTTATATGCTATAACTTATAATTTGAAACGTAACTGCTATAAGCATTTATTTGTCTAGTACAAGTCTCACACTCATACGTTCTCCCTTCGCAATATCCTCTGTCCTAATTTTTTTAGAAACGAGATCACACAAAAGGGCAACCTTTGATATATTGAAGAAACCAACAAATGCATTCGTCGCATCTGTAGATGTCCATATTGCTGCTCCTGTAGATTTACTATATAATTTATTTGGATCAGACTCCGTATAGTATCCTGCTGCTGGGATAAAAATATAGATACTTCGATCAGACCTATGATAAAACCTGACTCCTTCAACATCATTCTCTTTAACAACCTCCGGGTGGCATTCTTTCATTAATCTTATAATTTCCTCTTCTGTTGGTAATCTACCTTTTTGAACCTTTAATGCGTTAGCCTCATTCCATGAAAGATAATTTCCAAAATCAGTGGGTTTATTTGCCCCAACATTGCGTGTAGCCCATTTTACTCCTGTTCCCAAATCTACCCATTCGGTTTGCTGTACTTGCTGTATCTTTTTATAAGATATTTCAACTCTAGTGTCTTTCTTAATGAAGCCAAGCGATATATAACATATTTCTTGATTATTTCTTTCATTGTATGGAGGAAATCTTGTAACCCTAGAAGTCATATCAGATCCATTTATGACAAGTCTCTCAAGTTCATATCCTATATTAGCATAAGTTCTTAATATCCATTCTTTTCCCGCAAAATTTGATCCTTTAGCTGCTGAAGGTTCAAAAAAATATGTTGAAAGACCTGATTTGATATCATATTTTGGATCAAAATAATAAGAATATCCTGTTGGATCTCCTATGGACAACGCTCTGTCTGCTCGGCCATTATAACCGCACGCAATAGTCAATTTTGGGTCAGGAGCAAATGTTGCAACGATTTTATAATTATTTTCAATTGTGCCTAAATTGAACACATAAGTCGGGCCACCTTCTGTAGTAATTGTATTAGACATACTTATTTTATTTGTCATATCCGTGCCATTTACTATCAATTTCTCAAGATGATTATGTAAGTTTGCTGTCAACTGAATTTGCCCTTCTTTCTTCTCATCAATTATATAACTATTATTACCTATTTTTTTAAAAAAATGTGATGTAGTGTAATTACCTGAACCACTAACCAAGATTTCCACCTTATAACGTTGGGTGAATTCGACTGTAGCAAGGGTTGTTCCAAACTTTGGATATTGATGGGTCACACCTACCGTATATGTCCCATTAGATGATTTAACCGTTTCGGTTAAATCATCAGATCCAATCACAAATCTTTTTATGTTATGAATAGGATTCAATTTTATAGTCACACCATTGCCATTTGTGACATAAAATTCCTCTTTATTTGGAATCAAAGGAGACTTGGGATCACCAGCAATTACTCCACTAATTGCTCCACTAAGTGTTGCCTTGCCAGGGCCACTAACACCTATTATAAATCTTGGTTTTTCTTCTACATTATTATCATTAGTAGGGGCCGCTGGAGATGATATGGAATAGGATGCATTAACAATAGTATTTCTTCGTATTTCAAATGAATAGCTGTTGTCAGAAATATCTCTCAGTATTCCATTTACAGAGAATTTTTTCAGTTCGTAACCCTTTTGGGGATTACATTTTAAACTTATTATTGATCCTTTTCTTACATATGAATAATTTGTAGTATTTACTATTGATTTGCCATCATAATACAATATACCGCCAGATCCAGAAATAATGGTTAATTTGACGGAATCGCCAATATTCTCATCCCCAAAAGTAGCGACTATGACAGTTCTCCGAGATATCCCTTTAAGAGTTATTTGATTATTCTCAATATCCTGGAAACGATTTATGCCATTGATGGTAAATTTTAACAATTTACTACCTTTATTTGGTAAAAAATTTAATCTCACATCAGCATTATTACTGAGTGTAAACTCTTTCTTTTCATTATTAACTTTGTACTGCTCGTTACATAGAATACTGCCAGACCCTTTTGATGTAATGGAAACATCGTAGATCTTTCCAGTACTCTGTTTCTTGTCCTGAGCACATAAATTGATGTTTATAAAAACTATCAATAATAACAAAAATAGAGATTTGTTACGATAAAACCTCATAATGCTAAGTGATTGTGTATTATTATTTTATTCGATATAAGTGCCGCTCATCAATTTATAAGGTGGGTTCTGTAAGATACCTATTAATCCACCTATTGCTTTTAACTTAACCTTTACCACAAAATGATTTGATTTTTCAGGTCCTTCAACAAATACATTTGTTGATGGGCGAGCACAACTATTGTATGCATGATTATTAAAAAAAGCATTAATGGAAGATGAGTTGAGCTTGTCAGCATCAACTAATGGTCGTCCACCATTAAAATTCTGTACGCTATGGGTCATAATAGCCCTTAAGGTTGCGAAAACAGCATTATCTTTAGCCTTATTCTCATTTTTCTCATACTCAGTTGTGACAGAGAAGTATGCGAACAAGCCCTCCTGCTCTAAGAATAATACATCTCCAATCTGCGTCTGTGCCTGCATATTTCTTGAGAATATGCAGGCCAGAACTACTAATATAATTTTAAAGTCTCTCATAATTAAAAAAACTTTCCCAATCCAAACCCTCTAACAATAGCGCCTATTTTATCAACATGACCACGAGAGACAACGATGATTCCTACATCTGGGTCGCTGCTCTGAAGGATTGTTGCTATTTCCTTACCTCCATCCTGAATGACTAAAATAGATGTCCCTTGCTCAGGATCTTTTTTCACCTCTCCATGACCGATTTCCTCTCTAGAGTCTTCTCCGATTAAAAGATTTTGCTTAAAGATATCAAATTTAGTATTCTTCTGAACGCCCATAGCTGATCCGATACTAAGAGAAGCTTCCTTAGCTTCATCGCCTTTCTTGTTGAATTTAGTTACTGTTTCCAATTTACTCTCAACAGGGAAGACGTCATCGAAAAACTTTCTCGTTGGTTTCGCTACTTTGATAAATGCGCCTGCAATGGCTTCATTTGGTGTGTAGCCAGTTGAAGATTCTGTAATGTTTCTCAAATTAATCCCAGCCTGTGTTGCCACATTGATTGCATAAAGACTCATCGTAACAGTGCCAATATACGTAGGTTTGGTTCCTTCGCTTGTCTTAACATCTTCACCGCGCTTACTGCTTGCATCGGTTATAGTGATATCAACCAAAGCATCCCATCCTTGTTCAGCAGCCTCATCTATAGTTTTAGCATCCGATAGGCCTGTGTCTATAGTAGAGCAATCTGTGAAACCTTCAGATACGGCGGAAGCGAAGGCATCATTAGCCTCGCTGGAAAGCTGTGATTTTCCATAAACATGATTAAGAGCTACTTTAGGCTTTTTTGTTCTATTAATATCACTAGGATATGAATCGCCTTTATCTTCTTTAGTCATACCAAAAGATTTTAAGACATCCTTTCCCCATGCTGCCATACTATTTAAAGCCCTAGATCTGGCTGTAATAATTGTATTCTCGTCAGCATTATTCATTGCATCAAGTACCTTTTTCTCTCCGCCTTTCTTGCTGTAAATATCAAGTCTGCTTGAGTTATTACCAAGAATCTGTTCCAAACGAGCTGTTGCCAAATCTGTCGTTTCTGAGCCTTTAGTTTGCTGAATGACAAACATCATACCCTTACGTGCACCTACTTCAGAACCAAGATTAATGATAGCAGTCTTAACTTTATCGTCATCCGCCTCTTCAACATTAATCTGAGTAGCAATAATGGGTAATGCATCATCAATCATTGCCAAGGCATCATTATTTAGTTTGGTGGTTGACTCGAATCGTGCCACTTTTTCTATTGAATTCGAACTGTTTCCTACAATCTCACCATCAAATAACTCTTTTCCTGTTTCCACTGAGATCAAATTATGCCCTACAACGCATTTCCCAAAATAACTCTCCGATCCATTTTTGGAGAATAACTCATTTTTTTCAGTTGTTATAGAATTCACATTTACATTGAGCAAGTAGTCAAACCCCTTTTGCGCAGCTGTTTGGACACTTATTTTATCATGCCCGCGAGTGATACTCACATGTTTTGCCTTACTTACTCCCATAAGGTAATTATTACTTGCGCTCAGACATTCTGCCTGACTTATATTACTCCCAGATGAATAGGTAATGGGATTAACATAAATTTTAGGCTTTATTTGATTTTGAGCATTCCCTGAAATGATGCATGTCAGCACCAAAAATAATAAAACAGTTCTTTTCATAATTGTAAATTGTTATAATTATATTATCTGTCTTCAACTAGTCTAAAACTAATTCTTCCAGAAGGAACGTCCGGGATTTGATGCCATCTGTAAGTTGGAGCATCATACCATGAGTTTTTTTCATACAGGCTACCACCCCTTACGACTTTTACAAAACCTTTTTCTGGCCCTGTAGGGTTACTTCCTTCGTTTGTTTTGTAATGGGCAAACCAGTCAGAACACCACTCCATAATACTTCCTATTTCTTCAATTCCGAGTTCAGAGGCATGGGTTGCAGCATATTCCCACTCAGCTTCTGTAGGAAGACGAAAATGCCTGTTTTGGCCTTGGTTTAGGAGTGAAATGAAGTCTTGGCATTCGTCAAAAGTAATATTTACAACTTCACCGTTAGGTCCGTTATTGCGTTCATGATTCGTACCCATGATTTCATTCCATAATGCTACAGGGACAGGTCGTTTGCCGATGGTGAAAGGTCGAAGCGATACAGTATGAATAGGTGTTTCATAATAAAAGCGATTGGAACCCATTTCAAAAGAACATGCTTCTGCATTTGTCGTACCATAGGTAATCCCATTCACGTTAAGGGATCCAGCAGCATCCATATTGATAATAAGGGTGGTAGTCTTTCCAAGGACTACTTCTACTAGTCTTTCAGCATCCATATAACCGGATGCTTTTAATACTATCTTGTGCTGTCCTTCAGTACCCTTAAACACATAAGGAGTAATATTGCTATGCTTTACGTCATCTATATAGATATCAACCTTCTTTACGTTACTTCGTATATTTATTTGCCCTGTTGGTAATTCTGATATTGGTTTTATTACCAACATAATATAGGTGTTTTTAGAGTTAAGTGGTTCTGGGAAATCATAGCGTAAAGGAGCGTAATTTTTAGTTTTAATATTGAGCCATGTCGCACCTTCTATCAAATACACCCAATATTCACCATCTTTATAATCAGGTGTACCAATAATATCTCCTTCGAAGATTGCTCCCGGTTCTGCTAATCCGACCTTAACTAATGCACAGATATTATGATTACTATCTTCTTTTGGATATTGCACTGCGTCAATGTCTGCTGCATCATGTTTGAAACTCTTCAATTCTAACTGAGCATTTACAGATGACACACACATTATTACGACAATTACAAATAATAGTCTCTTCATATTCAATTAGCTTTAAAATCTGTCACTTTGAATTCCTTTGGATCGTCTGGAGCTTGCCAAACCCTTACATTTATTTGCGGGTTCTCAGGATCCTTAAAGTTCCATATCATTGTGAGTTTGCCGACATCACTGTAGTTTGATGAATTGTATCGCTGTGTCACTGTGACACCATATAAATATGGTTTCGCACCATTCCGTGTTATATTCATAGAGTTCTCATCGAATTCTACATTTACATAGGCATTGTTCTTGAAAACCCTCCGCAGACCATTCAAATATTGAGTCTTTGATTGGACTGTATATTCGAACCCTGAGGGTGTGGCATGTTCATTGGCTTTTCTTATCACTCTGTGGCCAGTGATGATAAGTGCATCTTCACTAAAGATTTGTTCCAAAAAAAATATATCCTTTTTATTATATGCCATCTTAAACTGCTGGACAAACTTAACAATTCTTAGACGCTCATCAAGATCCTCTACCGAGAAAGAATTTTTAAGGATTTTAGAATATTGTTGAAGTCCCTTAGAAACATCAATATTTGTAATAGTACCTTGCTTATCAAATTCGATGGTTATTTCCTGATTTAAATCTTCCTTATATGAGTCATCAAAGGGCTTCATTTCTACAGCTATATTTCGAACATCGTAGTTCCTTATACCGTTCTTCCCTTTGTTAGTGTTACAATGTTCCACAATATCGTCATCCAACACTCTGAAATGTACATTCTCCCAAAACATTGCCAGACTATTAGCAGCATAATCCGTAATAGAAACACCATTGAAGTTAAGATCTTGTCCAGTGCTTTCTGCTACATTAATTGCAGTAAGTAATGCAGCTGCATTTCTCTCCATATTGGCCTTTGTGTTAGCATTAGGTGCTCCATTAGGCGAGATCTCAAAAGCTACCTGATTTTGGGCATGAAGAGTAGTG
>ERZ809472.309-NODE-309-length-12494-cov-8.754241_pt1 | contig 12494 bp, 6 predicted proteins | sample MGYA00521274_ERZ809472 | MGnify/ENA primary metagenome ERZ809472 (study PRJEB31581, sample SAMEA3312791) | metagenome | study: EMG produced TPA metagenomics assembly of the PRJEB8939 data set (Metagenomic analyses of Rumen microbiomes reveals... | reverse complement strand
AGGGCCTGTGCAAAGAGCTGTTCATGGTTGGGTTTGCGCGAGACGTCGATAGGCCCTGTCAACTCCACACCCAGAAAGCGTCGTCCGCCAGAGGGATCCGTCAGCACATCCGCCTGATTCGTCGCAGCGATAAACGAGGCCAGTCTCGGGAAGGGTTCGATATGTTTGCCATACGAGCGTTTCACCTTTACACTCGGCAGCGTGATGATGTTCTTCAGAAAACCCTGCTGCAACTGGGGCGAGATCTGGTTGAACTCATCGAGGTTGATGAGCAGGAACTGACTCATGGCCTGCAGCGTGGAACGCTTCTCCGAGACATCGAGCTGGTTCGTGTAGCCCCACTGCAACTCTGGGGGCAGGAGCGACTGGATGAACGTACTTTTGTTCCAACCCTGTTTCGAAATCAGCAGTGGCACCACCTGGTTGCCATAGCGATCATAGATCGTGGACTGCCACTGGCGCACCATACCCAAGAACCAGGTATAGAACCACTCCACCCAATGACCGTTCTTCGTGGGCACCGTCTTGGCCAGTTCACGAATACGATCCTTGCCGTCCCACTTGCCACGGCTCTGATGGAGGTACTCCATAACAGGGTTATACACAGGCACATAGGCAGAATACACATAACGCGACACATCCTTGTCCCAGGCATCGATTCCCTCCAGGCGCAGATCGATGGCCATGCGATTCATCACCCGTTCATCCACAGGCACATACGGATGCACCCAGGTGTTGTTCGGACGATACTCCGCATACCCCATCACCTCGTTATAGCGGAACACGTATTTCTTCTCCAGCGCGGCCATAAGCTGCTGCTGCTGATGTCGGATGCGAGAGCCTGAAGGCTCCTTCGATGGTTTGGCATCAGCGGCATACGCACTGGCGACGATGGCGCGGATATGCTCATCCTCTACCCTCGTCCAGAGATGCGAGCGCATGTGTAGCACAGCCTCCTCCTCTGGAAAACCAAACTGCCTGAGCCGCTGGGCCAGTTCCGTCATGAAGACATCGTCACGATGGGGATCGCCCTCGAAACGACTGCCCATCGCCTCGCGCACCTGTTCTATCGCCGAGCGATACAGGTATTCATAATCGGCATACTTATCGTAATCCGTCTGTCGCTGGGCAGGCTGCGTCTGTACGTCTGGTACCGCCAATGGCACTGCCGGTATCGTCAGGGCCGTCGCCTTCGTATTCAGCAGTGGCTCCGGGTCGAGTGTCATGCGGAAACCGGCTCTCGCAGTGGGTTCCTCCTGGATGATCCGTCCTGCGAACAATCCACCATACACCTTCATGGCAAAGGGATAAGCCGTCTGATAGAGCCGTTCTGCCTCCTCTTCCGTCTGTGGTTTGTGGCCATTGGCAGGAGCGATACGAACCAGCAGTTTCACCGTCTTACCACTACTCCCCATGAAGGCTGCCAACGTTGAGGGCAGTCCCATCGCCAACTGCTTCGCCTGTGCAACCTGTTCACGGTCTGCGAGTGTGCCAATGGTCAGCAACACGAGTCCGTTCCAGGCCTTGAAAGTCAGTTCTCCGCTGGCGTCCTTCGTCATCTCCATCGCCGGGATGATGCGAGGCAGCCGATGCATGTCCTTAAAGGTCCACCCATTGCTGATAATCATCGGCAGCAGACGGCGCAGTTCTGCCACCGTCCCCTGCTTCGTGTCTTCCTTCAGGCGCTCTGCCAGTTTCTCGATGCTTCGAGTCGTGACATGTGCCACATTGCCTTTGTCTGTTCTGATGAATGTAACTCTCATTCTGATAGTCTCTTACGTTGATTAAGATAGTTCCTTCCAGTTGTTTAGATAATCCCTTACTACTAATACAAATGGTTTGTACTTCTGGTACAAGGGCCTTGTACTTGTGGTACAAATAATTTGTACCGACGGTACAAAAGGCTTGTACTTCAGGGTCAGTGGCTTAGGTGAAGTCATAAGTCTCTTTGGTTGTACCAAACACCACCTCTTCTTTGTAGCCTGCCTTACGGAATAACCGTCTGATGTCCTCCTGCTGCTGGGGCGAGAGCCATTTCTTGCCATTGCGATAGAGATAGTAGGTGCCGTGCCCTCCAAGGTAACTCTTCAAGATATGGCGCATCCTGACGAAGGCATCGCTCATACTGGGATTATTAGCGATGCAGAATCCTGTGGCCAGTGTCACCTTCTCGTCCTTACGGAAGTAATCACAACGGCCATCCTTCAGTGCTGTAGAGAAAATGGTCTGTCCCCACTGGCGATCCTCTGGGATCTCCAGTCCAGTCTGAAAGCGCAGGCACTCCCCACGCATCGGACAGTCACCGTTAAAACAAAATCGCCAACTCTGCGAAATCTGTTCAAAATCGTACTTCTTTTCCATAAATTACAAAAAAAACGCTTAAAATTACACTACAAATATACAAAAAATATTTCGATTTTGCAAGAAAAACGCCATAAAATACATTAAAAATGAAGCAAAAATCGCAAAAAATGCCGTTTGTTGTCATCATTTGTTTTGTTGTTGCCATCAGTATATTATTGGTTATCAATAGTTTATCATCTCTATGACAACAAAACAACAAATTCAACGAAAAACATTAGATAAGAAATAATATTAATTTGTCGCTTAACTATACATAATATAAATGCCGGAGTCCAAAACGGCTCCGGCATTTATAATCCCTTAGATTACTACCTATTTCTTTAGCACCTTCTTGCCATTGACGATGTAGATGCCATTCGGCAGACCGTCAAGCGAAGTCACCTGATGGCGCACCTTACGGCCACTCATATCATAGACATCATAAGGTTCTGCGACGGCAATTCCATCTTCCTTCATCTCGATGCCTGTCGTACTATCAACGTCGTCTCCATCAACCGACCGAGTAAATTCAGATGCCAAAACCGTCACTTTACAAGTACCACTTAGGCCGGTAGCCACAGAGGTACAGGTGATGGTGGCTGTACCAGCCTTGATACCCGTCACTTTACCATCACTCGTCACCTTGGCAACCTTCGTGTTTGAACTCTTCCAGGTTACACTCTTATCTGCCAACGATGTTGGATAGAGCTCAGGAGTCAGTATGATCGTCCTGCTCTTCTTAAGGGTGATTTCAGACGCTCCGACGACAACCTTTCCAACGGTTACTTTACAAGTGGTGCTCTCTCCCGTTGCCACAGAGGTGCAGGTAATGGTTGCTGTGCCAAACTTAATGCCCTTTACCTTACCTTTACTCGTCACTGTAGCGACCTTTGTGTTAGAACTCTTCCAGGTGACGCTCTTGTCTTTCAAAGTCGTGGGGGTAACCGTGGCTTTCAGAGTCGCTGTCTTATTCAATTCGATGGCAAGTTCTGACTTGTCAAGGGTAACAGTACCATTGACAACTTTCACCTTACAGGTGGCGCTCAGTCCTGTTGCCGCCGAGGTACAGGTGATGGTAGCCGTGCCTTTCTTGATACCCTTCACCTTGCCACTACTGGACACCGTGGCGACCTTCTTATTCGAACTCTCCCAAGTTACGCTTAGATCGGACAGTGTGGTAGGTAATACTGTAGCTTTCAGGGTTACCGTCTTGCCTGTCTCAACGGTAACCTCAGACTTGTTGATACTGATACTGCATACCGTCACTTTACAAGTGGCTTTTGCACCCGTCGCATTGGATGTACAGGTGATGGTAGCCGTTCCGGCCTCGATGGCCTTCACCTTTCCGGTGCTCGTCACCGTGGCTACCTTCGTGTCGGAACTCTTCCATGTCACGCTCTTGTCCTGCAATTCCTCAGGCGATACCGTGGCTTTCAGGGTCAAGGTTTTGCCCTTCTCAAGGGTTGCCTTGGACTTATTGAGCTTTACACTGGTAATCAACGGACGCACGCCAATGAGGGCTCTCTGGTACTGGTTCCAAATCCTACTGGGATTGTCTGGGCCCATAGAATCCATAACCGTCAGTACAAAATAGCCATCACAGTAGCCTCCCCATCCCCAATTCACGTGGTAAAGTCCATCCTCGTAACCATCAACGACGAAAGCATGTCCGGAATTAGTATTGTTAGATGCTTGCCCAGAGTATAAAACGGGATGACTCCCTGCCAGTTCCTCATAAATCATATTTTCCCAACTATCGATGCTATAGTTAGCCCTTTGCAACAAACGCATATTCTCGCTGTATCCAAAATACTTGACAAGAGCAGTTGGCACATTTGAGTAATACGCACCAGAACCATTTGGTCCATAATTCATATAAATTGACTGCCCGCAATAACGCATTAAGGTAGCAATCTCTTTCTTTTGGGCAGCAGTCCTATTGTCAGAAGATTTATAAGTATTGCATATATTCTTCCAGTTCAGCGACGTAGTAGGACTGGCAGGTATCGTATAACCATTGCCGCAAGTATATTCTTCTAATGCAGAAATCTTGTTGGGATATTTGTAATAGCCTATAATTTGCGCCATCGCGGTGGCTACGCAGCCTGCATAACATTGAATCCCATTGAACACACACTGGTCCCAATAAGGAGAACTTTGATTCCATTGTGTCTTAATCAGTGGCTTAATCTCTTTTCTTTCGGACTGATTATTATTCACTGATGTTGAAATATTTTCCTCAAGGGAGGCGATAACCTCGGCATAATAGTTCAGCCACCATTTCACATTATCAGGCAAATTATTAAAATCGATAGTCCCCGTGTCAGAATAGCCAAGAATCGCCTTGGTGCGATCATCACCCGAGACAATTACGAAACCAGCATTCTTTTCAGCATTAAAAACATAGAAAGGCGTGATGCCATCAAAGTCAAGTCCTGCCTGACTTGTCTTTTGCGTTATACTAAGACTTTTGCCCGGCATAAACTGGCGGGCCTTTTGTAATGCCTGCTTTTCCGTGATAGATCCGGCAAGAACAAATAACACATAAGTCAAGCTCAGGGTCAATAGTAAAAATTTTTTCATAAGCCAAATACTCTTAAATAACTAAAAATTGATTTCGATCAGACAAAAATTGTTTTTATGCGCCAAAGATACAAAAAAATCCTGAAACCACCAAAGATTTCAGGACTTTTTTTATGAAAGCAGTTATTCTATGAGTCGAGATTGAAAACTTCATGAATAAAAAGAAATCCGCCCCGCAATCTTGCGGAGCGGATTGTAAAGATATTGGGAAGAAATTACTTCTTCTTGAAGTTCCAGTAGGTACCCTCTGACCAACTGCTGAATGCGCCATTGTCAGGATAGGTCAGAATCATCTCTGAATCAGAGATACTCCAGATCTGGAAATCGGTCACGTATGCAGGAGCACCACGGTTATCCTTTGCATTGATCTCATAGGGGAAGAGCGTTGCACCCTCAGTGGTCTTGAACGAGCCCTTCTTCCATACATCGGCAGTAGAGAGGTCAATCTCATACTCACCAGAACGGATCTCAGCGCCATTAGCATCATAGCACTTCACGATGCCATCCTCTGTCAGGACCATGGTAGCATCATTGCTCTCCTCACCAGTAGCAGCACCTGTCACAGAGTGACCCAGCTGACCAGTCAGTTCAGAGGCATCAGTAACGCCCCACCAGAAGAAGTCGTTCAGCACATCTCCGCGCCAAGTACCATCAGCACCGAAGTTACCCCAAACAGCACCATTCGATGATGTATTGCCGATGTTCCAGGTCCAGGTCTTGCTACCATAGTTGGTCATCATACCAGATACATCACTCTCACTCTTGAAGTTCCAGTAAGTACCTTCTGACCAGTTACTGAATTCACCATTGTCAGGATAAACCAGAATCATCTCACTGGTATTCAGGGTGTAGATCCAGAAATCGGTTACGTATGCAGGTGCACCACGGTTATCCTTTGCATTGATCTCGAAGGGGAAGAGCGTTGCGCCCTCTGTGGTATGGAGCGTACCATACTTGAAGCCGTCGAGCTCACCTGTCCAGCCCTGGATCTCATATTCACCAGAACGGATCTCGGAACCGTTGGCATCATAGCACTTCACGAGGCCATCCTCTGTGAACACCATGGTAGCGTTGTTGTCTTCCTCACCAATAGCCTGACCTGTCACAGAGTGACCCAACTGACCAGTCAGTTCAGCTGCATCAGCAACACCCCACCAGATGAAATCATTAAGATTATCTCCACGCCATGTACCATCGGCACCGAAGTTACCCCAGACAAGACCATTCGATGTTGTATTGCCAACGTTCCACTTCCAAACCTTCTTGCCATAAGCATTTGAGGCAATCAGTTTGATCTCGGGCTTCAGTTCTGCAGCCACCTGAACGATGAAATCCCTTGAAGCCACAACTTCTTCAAGGTCTGCATTAACAAACTTGAAATATACAGTCTGATTAGGCTCTGAACCACGTGGAGGAACGAAATTGAACACGCCACCAGAAGCACCGCTGGAGAGTTTAAACTCCGAACCGTCGGGTTTTACGAAATAGATGAAAACACTTGAGGCGTTGGGAATGTTGTACTTGATCCAGTTACCATCTTCCTTCGGCTCTGTGCAGGCCTGGTCAGCATACTGCGAGAACGTAGCACCCTCAAGCAGTGTAGCAGGAGTGAATTTGTCCACTTCCATGCTGCCGTCTTCCTTGATAGGATCACAGGCCGTCAACATGCCCAGCGCAACTGCGAACAATAATATTGATTTTTTCATATTGCTTATTCCTTATTTAATGTGATTAATTATAAATCGGTGTGCCAGACATACTCCATTTCGTACCGTCGTACCAGCCCTTGTTTTGGCTCAAGATTGCAGGATCGTTGACGATAGAAATCTGTGAGGGAGGTTTCGGCAGGAAACCGTCAGTATCAGCATAGCGCTGTGCCCAACTGCTACCACCAACACCCTTACCGTGACTCATCGTTGTCCATACACCGCAGTAGTTCACACGAGAACCTTCCTGTCTCTGCAGGGCTTTAGCGGCCATACAGTCAGTACCACCATCCTTACCAGACCAGCGGCGCAGGTCGTTGAAGCGGATGCCCTCACCAGCGAGCTCGAAGCGACGCTCATCCTGGATGTTCTTCCAAGAGTATGTCGTGGCGGGCAGTCCTACACGTGCGCGCACCTTATTCATCTGATCGGCTGTACCTGTCAACTCTGAGTGCATCAGCATCACGTCTGCAAGACGGAGCAGCACAATGTCAGAGAAGTGATCGCCCTGGAAAGAGTTACCGTTAGGAGCCGGCGTTTCGGTGTTGTTCTTGCGCCATACGGCCCACCATGCATAGTCGTTCTGATTAGCGAAGTCAGTTTCCATGCAAGTGATAGTCATCCATTTCTTATTATACATACCAGTTTCTTCAGAGCATGAGGTTGCAAAGCGAATTGGGAACTCGGCCTCACCATTTCCGTCAAAACCGTTGGCGATGGTAGCCTTCTTACGCGGGTCAGCATCGCTCCAGTCATCCCAAAGGGTAGCATTAATAGTACCCTGGCCCCAACCCTGTCCGAACGGGAAGGTTTCAACACCACCATTAACATTACCGTCAGCATCGGTATCGCAACGGAGACCACAATACAGTTCAATCTGGTTACAGAATCCCATACCGATAGTTCCGCTCCAAGAGTTAGAGTTCATATACTGAATCTGGAACATCTCTTCCTCATTGCCATTACCGGCCCAAACCTTACCAGCGGCTTTCAAGTCAGCCACGTAAGCATAGTCTTGAATAGTCAGTTCGTTGGTATATTGCCAGAGAAGGCGGAAGTCGTCAACCAACTTATAACCACCATTGTTGATGGCATCCTCGAGGAAGCCTACTACCTGAGCCTTGCTCAGAGAAGCACCAGCACCTTCCTGCTCGAAGTCGAAAGCAACATCTGCGAGAGAAGCAGAAGCCAACTCACCAGCCTTCTTATAGAAGCCCTCATAGAACATATAAGCACGAGCCAGCATACCTTCAGCGGCACCCTTGGTGGCATGACCGTCACCACGAGTGGTAGCACCGTGAGACATCAGGTTGGCTGCAGAGGTGAAGTCAGCCAGGATGTGCGGCATGATCTCATTCTCTGCACTCAGCTGAGGACAGGGATCGGGAGCAGCAACAGCCCAGTAAGCGGGGATGTCACCGAAGAACTGAACGCCCCAGAGGTAGAACAGACCACGCATGAAGTAAGCCTCACCCAGCATCTGGTTACGGGTACTTTCCTGACCTGTCCAGTCGAAAGCGTCAACACCATAGATGACGGCACTTGCACGGGAAATACCTACATAAATCTGCTTCCAGATATCATCATAAAGAGTTTCCTTATTAGTCATCAGATGACCGACAGCATGTGCCTCAACGTCACCAGTACCACCAGCACCGTTACCTTCATCAGACATAATGTAGTTCACGAACCAAGGAGTTTCCAGAGGATTGGTACTGATCTGGTTCATTACACCATACAGGGCAGCCAGCTCCTTGGTCAGGTCACTAGGCGTAGCAGGATAGTTCTCAGTCGTTTGTCCTGTATAATTCGAGGAATCGAGGAAGTCCTCGCAAGAGGTCAGACCTACGGCGAAGAGGACCGCGATTGCCATTAAATATATCTTTTTCATATTCTTTTTCTCTTAATTCTTAATTATTAATTCTTAATTTAGAATTTAATGCTTGCACCCACAATGAAAGTACGTGCTGACGGATAAAGACCCAGGTCGATACCACGTGCCCAATCGAAGCCATTATCATCCTTTTTTCCTCCGTTAGAACCGACCTCGGGATCAACACCTGTGTAACCAGTGAAGGTGTAGAGGTTCTGAGCCTGCACATAGAGACGGAGCTGGCTGAAAGGAGATCCCTTCCACAACTTGGTTACGTCGTAACCCAGCGTGACGTTCTGAATCTTGAAGTAGTCAGCATCCTGCATATAACGGGTAGATACCCACTGCTCGTTAGTAGAGCCAACAGCCAGACGAGGCATTGAGTTGCTGGTGCCCTCACCATGCCAACGATCGAATGCGTCAACAGTATAGCTGTCGTAGGGGCTAGCCAACAGAGCGGTGCGGTAGCACTGCATCACCTGCTGTCCAAAAGCACCGGCACCTGTCACACCGAAGTCAAGACCCTTCCACTCAAAACCGAGGCTTGCACCGAGGGTTACATCAGGATGCGGGTTACCGATCTCGTGACGGTCCTCAGACAGAGAAATCTGTCCGTCACCGTTCCAGTCGTCCCAGATACAATCACCGGGTTGAGCACCGTCGAGAACAGCCTTATTAGCTGCGCGGGCTGCGTCGATCTGAGCTTGGTTCTGCCAGATGCCACTGTAAGACATACCGTTGAAGTAACCGATGGGGTGACCTACTTCTACACGAGATACCCATGAAGAGTTCTCAAAGAGAGCCTTGTCCTGACCATTGATATAGTCAAGATTCTGCAGACGTGTTACCTCATTCTTATTGGTAGCAAAGTTAACATTTGCATGATAGGTGAAATCGCTGCCAATCTTGTCGCGCCAACTGAGAGCGACCTCGAAACCGGTGTTCTTTACATCTCCGCCATTCACCATAGCAGGCTTCTCATAACCAAGCACAGCATTCATAGGAGCCACTACCAACCAGTCCTTAGTCTTCTTCACATACCAGTCGAAGTTCAAACCGAGACGACCACCAATGAAACGAGCATCAAGACCGATGTTAGTCTGCTCAGAGGTTTCCCATGTTACGTCGGGGTTAGGAACGTTAGAAGCATAAGCACCTGTCTGATAGACATTGCGGTTCACCGTATTGTACATATCGCTGGAGAACTTGTAGCCATAGTCGGCATAGTCAGACGGAGAGAAAGCGATATTAGACAGGTAATAGAAGTTCTCAATATCACAGTTACCGTTCTGTCCCCAAGAAGCGCGGATCTTCAAGAAGTCGAGCCAACTCTTGGTGCTCTCCATGAAGTTCTCGTTGGTGATCACCCAACCAGCAGATACAGAGGGGAAGTAACCCCAGCGCTTGCCGCGGGCGAAGTTTGAAGAACCGTCAGCACGGAGGATGGCTGTTGCCATGTACTTCTCATCATAGTTCCAGTTCAAACGTCCGAAGAACGAAGCGATACTACCCTGAGTGGGGTTGTCATAACCTTTGTGACCTTTCATGTACTGTTTCTCATAGTTTGAAGGAATATTATAGTCCCAACCGTTGAGAACCAAAGTGTTCAGATTCGTCTCGTCAACCTCAAACTCCATTTTCATACCTGTGCTCCAGTCGGAACGCTCGAGAGACTGACCAACGAGGACATCAATCGTGTGCTTACCGAGTTTCGGAAGAATATACGACAGCGTATTCTCAATGGTAAAACTACTGCTCTGATACGCTTCCATACTCAGCGTATAAGAATTGCTGGAACGCGTGGAAGACTTACTGTAAGGTAGGCCAACCGTACGAGAGTTGCTGCCGCTGTAGCCTGTATTGAACTGACCACGATACCGGAGGTTCTTGATCGGCTCAACGATCCAGTAGATAGTTGCGCCCACACCGAAGTCACGGTACTTGTTCAAAGAACCGAAATCACCATTCACGAAACCATTGAGCGGCTGGTTGTAAATCATATCACTATAACCAGCATGGTTCTTGGCATAACTGGTCAGATTGCCATTGGCATCGTATGCCTCTACGAGCGGAGATGCAATATAGGCATTCTGCATCACGTTCCAGTAGCCATCGCCCTCAGCAAGGGTATGGTACTTGTGATACCAATAAGAAACATTTTCACCGATAGTGATAAGGTCATGCTCATCACCCAGCAGATCCTTACCCTTCAGCAGGACGTGCTCAGAGTTGATACGGCCACCATAGCGCTTATAGTTTGAAGCGTTGTCACCACCCATGATACCCTCGTTAGAACTGTAGTTCAGCGACATGGAGAACTTGGAACGATCGGAACCACCACTCAGCGTCACAGCGTGGCTGAACTGCAGGGCGTTCTTGTTCTCATACTCTTTGAACCAGTCGGTACCTGACCAACCTTGGTTCACCTTGTCGAGGACAGCCTGGGGAACGAGGCTTGACCAGTTAGTAGCTGTTCCGTAAGTATTGAAATTAGTCTCGTTAATAAGTTGCATGTACTGCTTAGCATTCACTGTGCCGGGCACCTTGTAGGCGTTTGACCAACCTACGAAACCGTCGTACTGCACCTGGATCTTACCAGCCTTACCCTGCTTGGTGGTCACGAGGATCACACCGTTGGCAGCACGGGCACCGTAGATGGCTGCAGAGGCAGCGTCCTTCAGCACGTCGATGCTCTCGATATCATTCGGGTTCAGGCCATTCAGACCGTCATCGGCTGTACCAGCATTGATACCGTCGATGATCAACAGAGGAGAGCTCTCACCAATGGTACCCACACCACGGATGTTTACCTTGAAGCCCTGTCCAGGCTGAGCTGAACTCTGTGTGATGTTCACACCAGGGGTAGAAGACTGCATGGCAGTCAGAGCGTTGGTCGTGTTCAGTTTGGCGATATCCTCACCCTTCACCTGAACAGTAGCACCAGTCACCAGCTTTTTCTTCTGGGTACCATAACCTACGACCACCACTTCCTCGAGGACGGCGTTGTCGTCCTTCATCGTAATCTGGAAGTCGCTCTGGTTACCAACCTTGATTTCCTGAGTCTCGAAACCGATGAACGAAATAACGATTGTTGCACCCGGATTCACATTGAGAGAGAAGTTACCGTCAAAGTCGGTAACAGTACCATTCGTGGTACCCTTTTCCACTACGCTGGCACCGATGACGGGGCCCTGAGCATCGACTACAGTACCTGTAATCTTCTTCGTTGCCTGCTGGACGTTCTGCACGTCACCAGCGGCATAGGCGTTTGATGAGTAACCGAGACCCAAGAGAGCCATGGCACTCATCAGCAGCGCTGTCTTTCTAAATTTTCGATTCATACTTAAGTATTAACTATAGATTAATTGGTTTATAATAAACGCAAGTTGGGTTTTGTGGAAGCACAACAGCCTCCCTGAGCCTTAAAGTCTGCTAAGACTTTTTGGCCCTCACGTTAAGACGAATTGTTTTGGTTCATACGTTTTGGTTTACCTTTTAAGTTATATTATATTAAGTTATAGTCAGGTCAGAACACTCTGAATCGATTGCAAAATTAAAACAAATTAATTAAAAAACATCATCTTTATTTGATAAATGTTGGTACTTTTTTTCAAAAAGAGCGTTTTTAACATCTAAAACAGGAAAAAAAAGCAAAAAAAGGGCAATAAGTGTCAACAATACAATATTGGTTATCGTCCTTTTTTACGTTAATTGTATAAATTACACTTTTATATTCACGCGCGTATATTAATAAAGGTATAGTCATTCTTATGATTTAGGCATAAAATGTAGTTTTTACACCTCTATATTTTATCCACTCTTTGACTGATGACGGAATTTTAAAAACAACTGGCTATTAGGTACTTACATTTTCAAACGCCAAAAGAACGTCCACTTTTTAGGTGCATGGAATCAAAGTGCGTTATAAATTTATCTAATTTTGCAACCGAAATCCAAAATGGGATCATTCCTAACTTTTAATTAACAAT
>ERZ809472.308-NODE-308-length-12556-cov-8.591313_pt1 | contig 12556 bp, 12 predicted proteins | sample MGYA00521274_ERZ809472 | MGnify/ENA primary metagenome ERZ809472 (study PRJEB31581, sample SAMEA3312791) | metagenome | study: EMG produced TPA metagenomics assembly of the PRJEB8939 data set (Metagenomic analyses of Rumen microbiomes reveals... | reverse complement strand
ATCCCGAGGGCTACGAACTCGATCCGAAGTTCGTGGGTAACGCCCGTGTGGAGTACGACCAGAAGAAAGCCTTCGAGGGTGCCGATTTTATCTATGCCAAGAACTGGAGTAACCCCGGTGTCACGAATCCTGCCGACTACGGCAAGATCACCTCAAAGGATATGTCATGGACGGTTGATACCGAACACATGTCGTGGACGAACAACGGTAAGTTCCTCCATTGTCTGCCGGTGCGCCGTAACCTCATCGTGACGGATGATGTCATCGAGTCGCCGAACTCCCTTGTCATCCCCGAAGCCGCCAACCGCGAGATTTCCTGCTCTGTCGTCATCAAGCGCATGCTTGAGGCCCTGTGAACGTCACAAAAGGAACGGAACCGTTAAACAATCATAAATAATCGCGATCTCATGCAGTCTTTTCGTTGGTTCAGTGGTTATATAAATAGAATGTTCGAAAAAGAAGCGTTATGAAGCGAGTATTTATGAAAGCAGGACTGATGCTGTTGGCAATGGGATTGCTGATGGCTTGTAGCAGTGGAGATGATATGGCGTCTGATCCCAACGAGAATCCGGAGACTCCAGATCCTGAATACAATGACAGTATGGTGGTGGATATGCTGCCCCAGACCCGTGCCATCGAACTGACACTGGAGCAGCGGGAATACGTCAAGAAGAACAATGATTTCTCCTTCAACCTCTACCGTGCCATTCATGCGGCCCAGGAAGAGAAGAAGAGCAACATCACCTCACCACTGAGCGTGACATATGTGATGGGTATGCTCAACGACGGTGCCGATGGAAAGACTGAAGAGGAGATTACGAATGTGCTGGGCTTCGGTGACGGCAATAAGATGTCCATCAATGAATACTGTCAGGCCTTTATCCAGCAGGCACCGCTGGCTGACCCCTCTGTGAAGCTACGGATTGCAGACCTCGTGGCAGCTAACAATGACGTGGTGCTTGAAGACCGGTTCGTAAAGAACATGCAGGATTACTATGAGGCCGAAGTGGCTTCGCTCGACTTTTCAGAGCAAGCATCACTCGATTATCTCAATAACTGGTGCAAAGAGAAGACCGAGGGCATGATCCCCAAAATCCTCGACGAACTGAGTCCTGAAACGAGACTCGTACTGATGAATGCCATCTTCTTCAAGGCGACGTGGACGGAGAAATTCGATGAAAAGGATACCAAGGATGAAACCTTCACCCGGGCTGACGGCACGACCTGTACGCTCCCCATGATGTATAGGAATGCCCAGATCCTGTATGGTGCCAATGAGACCTTCTCGTCTGTCTGTCTGCCTTTCGGCAGTGGCAATAAGTATATGATGTATGTGTTACTTCCCTCGGAGGGTAAAACGGTGGATGACGTCATCAAAGTACTTACCAATGAATACTGGGAGCTTAACAGACCTTCAACGCCCACAATCGTCGATCTGAAACTGCCTCGCTTTTCCACCAACTATGATGTCGTGCTGAACGATATCATCAGCCAGTTGGGGGCACCTTCGATGTTTGAATGTGGGAAAGCAGACTTTACTGGCATCAGCAAGAACTACATGAATCTGTATGTCGATCTGATGAAACAGAAAGCCACCATTGAAGTATCGGAGGAAGGTACGAAGACCAGTGCTGTGACCGTTGCCTTGATGGCATCGGAAAACTATATAGAGGAGAAGAAAGCATCCTTCCATGCCAATCGTCCGTTTGTCTATCTGATTCAGGAGTGGGACACCCGCGCCGTCTTCTTCATCGGCACCTTCCAAGGGGAATAAGTGGAAGACGTCTATAGTTATGGGAGTAATTGGGACGGTTCTTTCGTTGCGACGAGAGAACCGTCCCCCTGTTAAGCAGTTAAAGCTTGTTAATTTTTTATCTTTTCAGGCAAGCATTTCTATTTTTGTGGATTATATAGATAGAATAGTGCGTCAATGCCACACGTGACTTTTATCGGGAACGAAGAAAAACGCTTGGTGGAGCGGCTGCAGAAAGGCGACAAGTCTGCTGCCAGGGAGTTCTATGCTCGTTATGCTAACAGTCTCGCAGGCATCTGTATGCGCTACATCTCTGATGAGGAAGACCTGAAAGATGTGCTCCAGAACACACTCGCCCACATCTTCTCCCACATGGCTGAGTTCGAATATCGAGGGATGGGCTCTCTGCAGGCATGGGCCAAAAGGGTGGTGGTCAACGAATCGCTGAAGTTCCTGAGGACGAAAGCGCATTTCGAGGTGTTACAAGATAACTACGACGTGGCAGATGAATCAGATGACGACGTGCCTTCCATGGGCAACATTCCGCCTGATGCCCTCCGCCAGATGCTGAGCCGCCTGCCAATAGGCTATCGCACGGTGCTGAACCTCTATGTCTTCGAGGACAAGAGCCATCAGGAGATAGCCGACCTGCTTGGTATCAAGAAAAACACATCGGCCTCGCAACTGTACAAGGCGAAGAAGATGCTGGCAAAGATGATCAGAAAGTATAACGACAATAATTCTCACGACAATGGATGAACAATGGATGAAAGAGATGCAACAGAAGATGGCAGACTACCAGTGGCCTGCCCCTGAGTTGTCGTGGGAGGAGTTAGACCAGGTGCTGACTGCCAATAATCCTCCTAAGACGCGCCAACTCTGGTTGCGTCGCATAGCCGCGGTCGCTGTCATCCTGCTGATAGCCGGGGTGGGGTATTGGAGTCTTCAGCATCATGATACAGAACAGATACTTCCAACAACCGCATCTGTGAGTAATCAGCCCATCGATGCCACCTCACAGGGGGACAGGCACACTGTGAGGTCTGAAAACCACCTCACGGGGTGCCTGTCCCCCTGTGAGGTGACTGAAGTGTCCGTTTCTGAACCCGAAACCGTCACCCCCGTCTCCGCTGAAGATCCTGACACGCTCAATATCATAGCCACTGAGGACGAAGCCTTGCCCCGCTCAAACGAGGAAAACGATACCCGCTCAAAGGAACAAACACCGCAAGTCCCTGTCATCTATCCCTCTGAACTCCGTCAATGGAAGCACTTTGACAACCGTTTGACGGCCAAGGTGTATATGTCAAGTACGATGACAGGAAGCAATGTAAAATCTTTTAGCCAACAAAGACCATCGGGTATAAATAGCAATGATTCTGTTCTAAACAACCATCATATCCACCACCGCCAGCCAATGCGCCTCGGTCTCTCGTTGCGCTATCGACTTGATTCCCGTTGGAGCGTGGAGAGTGGATTAACGTATACCCGTCTTTCGTCAGAAATCACCACAATAATTAATGGTGTGACCACTATGACGGAGCAACGGCTCAATTACATCGGTCTGCCATTGAACATCAGTTACGAACTTTGGAAGAGGCGCAACTTTGGACTATATTTTACTGGGGGTGGCATAATAGAAAAACGGCTCGATGCAAGCCCTTGGCAATTCTCGCTCAATGTTGGCGCAGGAGCCGAATACAAACTCACGAATTTTTTTAGCCTTTACGCCGAACCAGGTTTAGCCTACTGTTTCAAGGACGGCAGTACCACGCCTACCATCTATCAGGATCGTCCCCTGAACTTTAACCTCAGTCTCGGCCTACGTATAAATTTAAAGTAGCCTAACGGTTAATGTGTGTTAATTATTGGTGGCTACAGGCAAGTTTTTTCGCATTGATGGATTTAGTAGTTAGAGTATTAACTATAAAACGTGTGATTATGAAGAAACTATTTTTTATGATGAGCATGCTGATTTCAATAGGAGTGTTTAGCGCATGCAGTAGTGACTCAGAAGACTCTTTAATATCTCAGGATCATGCTTGGCTGATTGTAAAGACATTCGTGTTGAATAATCAATTGGATAAGATTAACGTATATGTGTCCCAAAATACTATCCAGCCAAACAAAACAATTGAGACTTTATCTACGCCTGACAAATCACCAGATTACGAATCATGGTTATACTTTATTGATGACATACCATTTGGAAACTGGAGTCATCCATGTAGGTATGTCTATGTTAATGCTGTTGGTGGCAAATATGAAGTTCATCAACATTCCATGCCGCCAATGTCAATGGGGGAATTTACCCCATTAGTCCAAATGCCACCAGAAACATGGGACGAATCTATATATGCTATTCCCGTATATTAAACAATTGTTCATTTAATCCTTTGTGAAATGAAAACGTTAATATCTATAGCATTATCTTTGATATGCACATTCGCATATGCAGATACAAATGGCGATGGTTACATATCAATGAGAGAGGCATTCAATTTTGCGAATTCTATGGATAACAAACCCGAAACTCCTCAATTTGCTTATACACCATCAGGAACAGATACAAGATTAAACCTCTTTATGGAGAGACCTGACAAAATTGTAGGAGATTGTCTTATTTCGAGTTACAGAATTTATACTATTCCCTATTTTCCAGCAGGAATGACAGTATCTTGGAGTCTTTCAGACAATTATAACAATACTCATAATTGTCTGATGTCTAATTACCCTTCAATGGGACAAAGTCTGATTACTCGTGATAACACCCATGACATGATGGATGCCACTCTAAAGGCTAAAATTAAGTATAATAATGTAACGGTGGATTCGCTGAAATTGAAACACCTGTATGCTTATGCAGGATTTAAGGGGAGTTACACCTCTGGCTCTCTTTCTGGTAACATTAACTCGTCGGGTACCTTCAATATTAAGACAAATATTGTCACTACAGTTACTTCTCCTAATTTCTATGGGGCGACGGTGACATATAGCAGTAGTGGGGCTACCCCTTCTTCCTGGGGCTTTAATTCCAGTAGTGGAATCTTAAACTTCAACACATTAAACACGACAGTTCCCGTCATAATTAACGTTCATGATGGTTGCGGAAATAATTATACGCTCTATGCATTCCCGTCAGGCTCCTACAGCATCAATGTCTCGAATGGGGACGGGGACATCACTGTTACACTGGTTGAAGATGGCGATGCTTCCAAGGACTTTACTCTTGATGAGCCCTGGACAATGGAGATTACCAGTGCCACCACAGGCAAGGTGATGGCCACTCTGTCTTCCACATGTCGTTCTGAGACGATCTCCACCGCTGGATGGCCCAAGGGTATCTATATCGTCAAGGTCACCATCGGCAAGGAGGAACTGACGGAGAAGGTTTTAGTGAAATAGCATAAAGACATTGTTAGTAATTGCCCCCGTGATAGATACACGGTATTAGATTTGTTTTGGAGCGTGCTGCCTTGCGACAGGGCGGCACGCTTGCCATTGCGTGCGTGCGCGATAGTAGGGATAAGCCAAAAACATGTGTCCCATCTGTCCCATGTGTCCCTATCGTTTCGTGGAAAAGGGACACATGGGGCAGATGGGACACATAAAAAGTGAGTAAGACAACTACTCGCCTGCGCGTGCGTAAGAGAGCACACCCATTCTCGAGGAAATTCATCGAAGCGGAGGCTCCGCAGGAAAAATCCGTGGCCCCGCAGAAAAATTTCGTGGCTCCGTAGGAAAATTTGGAGGCCCTTATCTTCTGATTATATGCGAAAATTTATGCAACGAAAATTTTCGCAGACTTCCTTTGGTTAAGTAAAAGAAAAGACTTATCTTTGCAGCAAAATTAACGATTTAAGGTTATTATGATACAATCAATGACGGGCTACGGCAAGGCTGTCGTGGCCTATAAGGACAAGAAAATCCATGTGGAAGTGAAGTCGCTTAACTCCAAGCAACTTGACTTGAACACCCGTATCGCACCCCTCTATCGCGAGAAGGAGATGGAGATGCGCCAGATGGTGGCCGAGGCCCTCATCCGTGGTAAGGTCGATATGAGCGTGTGGGTGGAGAAGGACACCGTGGTGGATGCCACACCCGTGAATGCGGCATTAGTGGAGAACTACTACAACCAGATCAAGGCCATCTCGGAAAAGACGGGCATCCCCGTGCCTGAAGACTGGTTCTACACCCTGCTCCGTATGCCCGACGTGCTGACGAAGACAGACGTGGAAGAACTCGACGACGAGGAGTGGCTGGCCGTCAGGGGTGGTGTGAGCGAGGCTTTGAAGAACCTTGTGGATTTCCGCACCCAGGAGGGCGCTGCCCTGCAGAAGAAATTTGCCGAGAAGATCGACAACATCGAGCGGCTGCTCTCGGAGATCATACCCTATGAGCAGAGCCGCGTGGAGAAGATCAAGGCGCGTATCATCGACGGTCTGCAGCAGATCCCTGGCGTGGAGTACGACAAGAACCGTCTGGAGCAGGAACTGATCTACTACATCGAGAAACTCGACATCAGCGAGGAGAAGCAGCGCCTGACAAACCATCTGAAGTATTTCCGCGACACGATGGCCGAGCCCGCAGGACAGGGTAAGAAACTCGGTTTCATCGCCCAGGAGATGGGCCGTGAGATCAACACCACGGGTTCGAAGTCGAATCAGGCGGAGATGCAGAACATCGTCGTCAAGATGAAGGACGAACTGGAGCAGATCAAGGAACAGGTACTAAACGCGTTGTAATATGAGAGGCAAACTGATTATCTTCTCCGCTCCCAGCGGGACGGGCAAGAGCACGATCATCTCGTGGCTGATGAAGGAGCATAGGGAGTTGAACTTAGCGTTCTCGATCTCCTGTACCTCACGGGCACCGCGAGGCACGGAGAAGAATGGGGTGGAGTATTTCTTCCTGACCCCCGAGGAGTTCCGCCAGAGAATCGACAACGATGAGTTCTTAGAGTATGAAGAGGTGTATGAGAACCGCTTCTACGGCACTTTGAAGTCGCAGGTGGAGCGTCAGTTGGAGGCAGGGCAGAACGTGGTGTTCGACGTCGATGTGAAAGGTGGCGTGAACATCAAGAACTTCTATGGCGACAAGGCCCTGAGTATCTTTATCCAGCCCCCTTCGATCCGGGAGTTGCGACGTAGGCTGGAGAACAGGGGTACGGATGCCCCTGATGTCATCGACCAGCGCATTGCAAGGGCGGAGTTTGAACTGACCTTCGCGGATAAGTTCGACCGTGTGGTCATCAACGACATCTTGGAATATGCTGAGGCCGACGCACTGGAGATTATACAGACATTCTTGAATGATTAGGACGGGCATCTTCGGCGGGTCGTTTAACCCCATCCATAACGGACATATCTCGCTGGCCCGACAACTGAAGGAGAAGGCGGGACTTGACGAGGTATGGCTGATGGTGTCGCCGCTGAATCCCCTGAAGCAGGGCACAGAGTTGCTCGATGATGAGGCTCGTCTTGAGATGGCGCGCAGAGCCCTGAAGAACGAGGAGGGCATCATCGCCAGCGACTATGAGATGTACCTGCCCAAACCCTCTTATACTTGGAATACCCTACAAGCACTTTCGAAAGACTATCCTGACCGCGAGTTCGTGCTGATGATCGGGGGCGACAACTGGGATCATTTCGACCGTTGGTATCGTGCCGAGGATATCAAGACGAACTATGAGATCGTGGTCTATACCAGGACGCCTGGCGATCCTGGCTTTATCGATATCTCCAGTACGGAGATCCGCCAGCGGATCCGCGAGGGGAAGAGCATCCGGAAACTGGTGCCGAGAACTGTGGAGGCGATGATCAAGAAGAACGGTTACTATGCTTAAGCGACTGAACATATTCAAGTGGATAGGATGGCTGTTCGCTCCGATTGAGAAGAACGGCGCCTTCTTCGTGTTTATGTTCGCCTTAGGCTACTTATGCACACAGGTGGAACTCCCCCTGAACGTAAACAATCCGGAGCCTTACGACCTGTCGGCCACGGAACTCTTCTTCGACCTTTATCTCGTCTGTGTGCTGTTAGCGCTCATCCCTCGAAAGGTGCGCTTCTGGGTAAGGATTCCCCTATACTTGATTCTCTATGGTACGGCCATCGTCGATATGTACTGTTATGTGCGCTTTGAATCGACGCTGACGCCTACCATGCTGATGCTTGTCAATGAGACCACTCCCCAGGAGGCCGGCGAGTTCCTCTCAGGTTATCTCAGTTGGGATATTCTGCTCTCGCCTGTGGGCTATGTCCTGCTCATTCTCTTGGCGCATATCCTCTGGACCATCCTTAGCAGTGTTTTCCGTCGCATGAGGAAACGGCTGATCCTGCCCACCCTGAATCCCAGACTCATGGGCGTCTTGGCAACGGCTGTCAGGTGTGTCTTGGGCATTGCCATCGTCTGGCTGATGATATTTGCCTGGGATGAGTGCCATTACAATAAGGAGTCCATCCATAAACTGATGACGAAAAAGACCATCGGCGAGGTAGAGCACCAACTGACGCAGAAGCCGAGGCCAGAACTCTACCTGCCCATCTACCGGCTGGTGTTCAGTCTCTATGCCAACAGTCTTGCTTCGGACCAGTTGGAGACGCTGGTCACGGTGAAGAATGAGGTGCAGGTGGATAGTTGTACCTTCCGTGTGCCCAATATCGTACTGATCATCGGTGAGAGTTATAACAAGCACCACTCCCAACTCTATGGCTATAACATGCCGACGACCCCCCGTCAGTTGGCCTTGGCAGAGGAGGGGAGTCTGGTGCCCTTTACCGATGTGGTGGCTCCGTGGAACCTGACGAGTTACGTGTTCAAGAACGTGTTGTCACTCCATACTGTCGGTGATCCAGGGGAGTGGAGCGATAGTCCGCTCTTCCCTGAGGTGTTCCGTAAGGCGGGCTATCACGTGACGTTCATCACCAACCAATTCCTGCCCGAAGCGGGGGAGGCGGTCTATGATTTCAGTGGCGGCTTTTTCCTGAACAATCCTGAGTTGAGCAGGGCACAGTTTGACACCCGTAACGCACGTCTCCATCAGTTCGACGAGGGCGTGCTTGAGGAATACGACTCCTTGAAGCGGGAAGACAAGGCGAACAACCTGGTGATTCTCCATCTGATGGGACAGCATGTGATGTATAAGGAGCGTTATCCCCAGAAGACGCGTAAGCACCTGTTGGCACCGATGTACGACCGTCCTGACCTGATCCACAAACAGAAACTCATCGTGGCTGACTACGACAACTCCGTGCTTTATAACGACTCCATCGTCGTGGCTGTTACCCAGAAGTTTGCCGATAGGGATGCCGTGGTCATCTATATGCCCGATCATGGCGAGGAGATCTTCAACGGCCGTCCATATATGTATGGACGTATGCACTCGTCTAATATCGACTACCGCTTGGCACATGAGGAGTTCGAGATCCCGTTCTGGATATGGGGTTCGCCGATATATAGAGAGAACCACCCCTACGGTTGGAAGGCGATACAAGCGGCCAAGGATCGTCCGATGATGACCGACTGTCTGGCTCATCTGCTGCTCTATCTCGGAGGCATCTATACGAAGGATTACCGCGAGGCGTATAATGTGATCAGTCCGAATTATAACAGTGAGCGCCCGCGTATCCTGAAGGGAACAACAGACTATAATAAATTGAAAATTGAGAATTGAAAATTGAAGATGGCGAATAGGGAATGGTTGACACGGGAAGAGTGTACGGTGATGAAGGGCATAGCCATCCTCGGCATCATGCTCCATAATTACTGCCACTGGCTGAAGGATATCGTCCGCGAGAACGAATACACGTGGCAGCAATGGAAGTGCGACAGGCTCTGGGCCGTCATCCAACAGCCAGACGAGTTCCTGCCCATGCACCTGCTCTCTTTCTTCGGACACTACGGTGTACCCGTGTTCCTCTTCCTCAGTGGCTTCGGTCTGGTGATGAAGTATGAGCGGGGAACTCTGCCCGAAGTGGGCGTCTGGAGGTTTTGCCGATATAATTATCTGAAACTCTTCCGCATCTTCATCGTGGGGTTTGTGCTCTTCGTGATGCTCGATGCCTTTACCCCTGGCATGCACCGTTATGAGGCCAGTGAGGTGGTGGCCATGTTGGGTATGTATGCCAACTTCTTCCCGCATCCTTCACAGGTGATATGGCCGGGGCCTTATTGGTATTTCAGTGTCACCCTGCAACTCTATATCCTCTATCGTCTGGTGTTCTACCATTGGCGCCACTGGGGTGTTGTGGCAGCGCTGGTGGCGGTCTGTTGGCTTTGGCAGTTGTACTGCTCTGATGACATGGAGATGCTGGAGCGCCTGCGCTATAACCTCGTGGGTGGGCTACTGCCCTTTGGCATGGGTGTACTTGTCGCCCGCTTTGAACCGTCGTTCATGAAGCATGTCAAGGTCACTTCCAGCCTGCCCCTGATGCTGTCTTATCTCCTTGTACTGGTTGTGATGATTGGCGGTATTTTCATGTTTAGCGTCCTAAGTTTCGACAAGTGGCTGTGGGTGCCTGCGCTTATTGTGGTGGGAACCATTGCCCTGGTAAAGTTGATTCCCAAGGCCATCATGCCCTATATCTTATGGCTGGGCAGTATCTCTGCCGCCATCTTCGTGATGCATCCGTTGGTGCGTAAGATCTTTGTGCGGCCATATCTTTATGACGATATGTACGCCGGACTGCTGCTTTATATCGTGGCGACACTTGTCGTCTCGTGGCTTGCGAAAAAAATCATCGACCAGATACCCAGTCCTAAACTATGAAGCAGGTGGTTGCTTTTGACTTCGACGGAACGCTGACCACCCGTGATACGCTGTTGGCCTTTATCCGTTATGCCAAAGGCACGCGGGCTTTCCTGTGGGGATTCCTGCGCCATGCCCATCTGCTGGTATTGATGAAATGTGGACTTTATCCGAACTGGAAGGCGAAGCAACGGGTGTTTTCCTATTTCTTCGGGGGGATGTCACTCGATGCGTTTGATACCTTGTGCCAACAGTTTGCGGCCGAGAACTCTCATCTGCTGAGACCGAAGGGTGTCAAGGCCTTACAACAGGCTCAGGCCGACGGAGCGGAGGTGCTCATCGTCAGTGCGAGCATCGACAACTGGGTACAGCCCTTCTTCCCTACTGTGAAGGTGGTTGGCACCCAGATAGAGGTGGCCAATGGACAACTGACGGGCTGTTTCCTGACACCCAACTGTTATGGTGAGGAGAAAGTCCGCCGTATCCTTGCCCTCTATCCTGATCGTCACGAATATCATCTGACGGCCTATGGCGACAGCCGTGGTGATAAAGAATTACTGGCTTTTGCTGATGAGGCCCATTATAAACCTTTCCGCCTATGAATCCTTTGAAGTTGTTCAAGATCCGTCCTGAGGAGCGCGTCCAGGCCATTGTGGCACTGGTTGTCATCCTGCTGTTCAACGCCCTGTTTATCTACCGCATGCACGACCTGTTCATGCAGGAGGGTTTCGGCCCCTATTGGAAAGTCTTTGAGCGCGAGTTCCACTTGGCAGGCTATGATCCGCTGACCTATCTGGGCGTGACAGACTGGGACACGGTCTATAATGTGGTGCGCCATCCGTTGTTGGCCTTTATGATCTGGCCGCTGTGGCTGTTGAACCAGGGACTGACAGCCCTCTTCGGCGTGAACTGTGTGCAGTATCTGGTGGCATTGCCCCTGATCCTGAATTCGCTCTATGCGTACATTTTTATATATAGGATCAATCGCGAGGTCATCCGATTAGGACGCTACGATGCCACTCTGCTCTCTGTTTTCTACTACTCCTTTGCCTATATCATGCTGTCGGTGTTGGTGCCTGACCATTTCACCATTTCCATGTTCCTGCTGATGTTGACGCTCTACGTCTCTGGCCGTTTCCTCCAGCAGGGTAGGGAGTTCACCTGGTGGCAGTCGGTGCTGCTGTTTGTCATCACGGCAGGTGTGACCCTGAGCAACGGTGTGAAGATCTTTCTCTCTGGGCTATTTGTCAATGGCAGGCGTTTCTTCCGTCCTTCCTATCTGCTGCTGGCCGTGATCCTGCCTGCCGCCCTGCTATGGGGTATAGCGATGTGGCAGAACGAGGTATTCGTGAAGCCGAAGGAACAGGCGAAGCAGGAGGCCAAGATGGCGCAGGAACGCCAGACGGCTGAGCGAGTAGCCAAGATGACACCTGAAGAACGGAAGATTTACCAGGCTAAGCAGGCAAAACGTGCCGAGAGACTGAAAGAACAAGCTGCGAAGACGGGCACGCCGATGAAAAAGGAGGGCTACTGGAAGTGGACGGACGTGACGACCTCCCGTCTTCAGACCATCTACGAAAACCTCTTTGGCGAGACCATCCAGTTCCATCGCCAGCACTTCTTGGAGGATACCTTGGTGTTCCGCCCCGTCTTTGTGAAATATGACTGGATATGGAGTTATGTTGTCGAGGGAATCATCCTGCTCCTGACGGCCATCGGCCTCTGGTGTGGCCGCCGTAGCCGTTTCCTGTGGCTGGCGATGTCATTCTTCGGCTTCGACATGGTGATCCACTTAGTGCTTGGCTTTGGCATCAACGAAATCTTTATCATGGCGCCCCACTGGCTCTTTGTCGTTCCCCTAGCCATCGCCTTTGCCTTCCGGGGTGCTCGTGGCAGCCGTCACCAGACCCTCCAACTCGCCGTCCTCGCCCTTACCTGCTACCTCTGGGTCTATAACGGCTGGCTTCTCTTGGAGTTCCTCTGGTCTCCCATCAACGCCGTTCTGTAACTCACTGGGGACGGTTCTCTCTGAGTTCTACTGCGAGAACTCAGAGAG
>ERZ809472.307-NODE-307-length-12568-cov-13.851115_pt1 | contig 12568 bp, 3 predicted proteins | sample MGYA00521274_ERZ809472 | MGnify/ENA primary metagenome ERZ809472 (study PRJEB31581, sample SAMEA3312791) | metagenome | study: EMG produced TPA metagenomics assembly of the PRJEB8939 data set (Metagenomic analyses of Rumen microbiomes reveals... | reverse complement strand
CACAGAGCGTTGACCTGCTTTGGGGCGTCAGAGGTGAGACAGGCCTTCCCTGGCTCAACCAGACACGCGAGAGCAACGGCGGGCTGGTGCTTTTCAATTTCCGCCACGCCCTTGCCGCCGTCGGGCTCCATGTGCAGGCCATGATAGACAAGGACAACGACCTCATTGACTTCACCGATGTCAGCGATCCCAACGACCTCTTAGGTACCGACGCGCTGAAGATTACCCTGCAGAGTGTCACCATTACCCCGAAGACCAATCAGTTTTACAATGGTGGCACGCTCAACTTGAACAACAGCACGGCCAACACGCCGAGTTGGACTCCTGGCAGCCGTGGCATAGCCAGCCTGTCACTAAACAGTTCTCAGATAAACAGCAGTCTGATAAGCGGTGGTGCTGGCGTGCTGAAGACCGTCGATGACCAGGTGGTAATCAAAGACGGGAACTTCTTCATGCTCCTGCCCGATGCTGCCCAAGACTATGAGGTCAGCGTGGAGTACACCGTGACCACCGCTACACAGACCATCACCTACTCTGGGGGCACTGCTGGTAAGGCCACCTTCACCGCCATCCCCCTCATCGCCGGCATCCGCTACTGGCTGAACCTCGTCATCGGTCTGAACACCGTCTCTGTCAACGTCACCGCCGAGGACTGGCAGGGCGTACCCATAGACATAGAGGAACTGACCGAGCGCGGCACCAGTGCCAACAGCTCGCTCTCACGACGAGCAGACAGATAGACAGTAGCGACTGTCAGAAGAGAGCATACATTAGTATAATTAGGATATGGAAAGAACAACAATACAACATAAATACAATAGGCGCCAAACAGCCCTGCTCCGCCTCACGCTCCTACTGCTGATGATGGTGGGAGCAAAGGGGGCGTGGGGGCAGACGGTTGTCACAACCCCGACTTACTATTATCAAGATGATGTTGGCGGTTCATGGATATCAGAAAATACAGATCGTTATACAGTTTCTCAATCAGGAGGAAACACTTATATCTCTGCTGTTGGCAATGGTAATAACGGTACAAAAGTTTATACAAGAAGTACGAAGGTGGTTCCCGCTGGCGTCTGTTATATTCTGTCGTTTGATATTAAATTGAAAGGTGGCACAGATCAGGCCTCATGGTTTCAGGTGAACGACGCTGATGATATTGACGTTAATATATCAAATGAGGGTTCTGCAACATCTTGCCTTACATCTTCAATCTTGATATTAGCACAAGAAGGAGCAGGAAGTAATGTTTGGACAATAAACAACAATGGTAGCCAGGAGGTGACTCTAAGCACAACTTCTTGGTATAACTTCCGGCTTATACGTACTATCAACAAGACCTACCTTTCTATCACCGATAATTCCGACAATAGTAATAAATTTTTTGGGGAAATCACCACTCTTAGCACCACAGGCGGCTTAGGTGGTATGGAGTTAGCTACTAAAAGATACTATACAGAACTGTCTATAGACAATCTGAAAGTAATAAAATTAGGATGGGACGTGAATTCTTTTTCTGTCAACCTTGCAACGACAAACGATGACAACAAACCTACTGAGGCATTACCTATACTTTATAAACCCGACACCGATTTTTCGAGCAACGATGTAACATATAGCTATAATGACCCTATTACAGTTATACGAAATCAATGGGACACGCCAAACTATCCTCCCAGGTTGTTAGCAACTGGTACTGGCACAGTGACAGCATCATTCCACGTGGTTAATTCTATTTACACGATGAATGTCACCTCGCCTACGGGTGCCGGCACTTATGATGCTGCAACAAACACATATTCTTTTACCAGCATTGGTACGCTTTCCTCTCGCACCATTAGTGATGTACAAGGCCTTACCATGTCGTTTGGTGGAGGCCGAACAGCCGTAGTCGTTGAGAGGAATAATATGAAGGTATTGAAACTGATTGATGCCAATGGCTACTCAAATCCGTGGCTGACTTCTTCTACAGGTGTGATTCCCCCTGAAAGCGAATGGAGCGGCACATTCTATAAGTTTCAGCCAAGCATAAATGGAACACTGACTTTTGTAGGCCAGTTTGACACTCATCCGAGAATCTACGAGAGCAACGGAACGGAAGTGAGTGGAAATATCACTACCGTTGATGCCGACACCCGTTCTATAGACCTTGTTAGTGGTAAGACCTATTATCTTTACAATACTCATCTTTCAGGCTCTGATATTGTAGCAAGTTCTATTCCTATGCTTCATTCTTTCCGCTACGGTGGCTTTACGGTCAACTACACGGTGAAATTCGTGGATGAAGAAAATAATACACTCAAAGCCTCGGAGACACGCAGTGGATTGGGCGGAGCCAGCATTACACTTACGGATGCGGACAGAGCCACTTTTGAATATGGTGGAAACCGATACGTCTATGATAACAACGATATTGGCAGCAGGACTATCGCCTTTGACGGTTCTACTGTTGTTACCGTCGTCTATCACAAGGCAGGCACCTGCAACTACGAACTAAAAAGTAACGTCGGCAATTTCTCCGTTAAAGGTTCCGGCCTTGAGGGCGATGTTGTTTCTATTGCCTATCCACGATACGTTGTAGACAACGACAAGAAACTTTATATCTATTCCTCCATAGGTTATCAACACAACTACCATCACAACATGACGCTTGCAGGTTCCACAATGAACGAAACGCTAAACTATAATGCTGCGGATGCAGGTAGGGTGTGCTATTTTAGCGAAGCTGAGGATATAGAAGGACTTACCTCCTCTACTGTGTTCCCTAACGACGTTGGGGCATCTATGGGCCTCGGCGGTTGGGGCAATGTAACAGGAATGAAGATTACGTCTCTTAAGCCTGGCACCTATAAGATTATTGCTGCTGTGAATGGCTATGAAGGCGCAACATACACATTCAACCTTGGTAGTCTCACCTTATCTACTAACGGTTCGCTCAATGAGGGTAATACGACTTTCAGTATTAATGAAGAGACCGACCTGACATTAACAACTACAAACACAGAAGCCTCCAAAACGCTTGACTATGTCATGGTCCTAAAACTTTTCGGCTACGAACAGAACGAGGCGACAGCCTATCTGGAGGATTTGCAATTTACGAATACGCTGACAAACGAAACAGGCCAGATCCCCACCATCAGCTTTAGTGAGCCAGGATATGTAGCGGAGCAGGATAAAAGCACTGTACGCTTAATAAAGACCACGGGTAGCGATCCCGATGATATCACTGAAGGAACACCCTTAACGGTTACCGCATCGAGCTATGCAAATGTCAGCTACCAGCTCCGTGTTAAGACGCGCAATGAACTACATATTAGCGGCATGATAAGCGACGAATACTTCAGGGTGGGTACTACTGTGGGCAGGCTGATGGAAGAGAGTGCCACAGTGAATGGCGTAACCCTGTATTTCGGTGCCAACACTACTGATGACGGTAAGGACGAACAGCAAGTGGTGCGCGAGGTGTATAGAGACAAATACGGTATCACGGGCATCGACATCAGTGGCTATACGTGGGGGGCACTCAATAGTAACGGGTATAATTGGGGAACATTTTACAAAATAGTTGTGCCTTCAGGTGGCCGTCATATTACTTTCACCGGCTATTTCAGTAAAGAGGGCAGTGGCGACGATGCCAACGCTACACTTACGCGCAACGATTACACCACCCTGGAAACCATCACTAATACTGGCGAAGCATTGGCTACTGCAGAGTTTGCCCTTGCCGAAGGAACGTATTACCTCTATGCGCCATATCCAACAGCCTTCTGTCTGAACAGCATGCGCGTAGAGTACCCTCGTCAGGACATCACGTTCAGCAACACGGAGGTTTACAAGGTGATGGATGATATCGCCAATGTGGAAGACCTTACGTATGCAGGTCCCACCGCCACAAACAACAGTCCTGGCGGCGGAATTGTTACTTACACTTCCAGTAACCCAGCAGCTGCTACGGTCAATGCCACTACAGGAGCCATCACACTGGTGGGCAGTGGCATCACCACCATCACTGCCACTGCCGCAGCTGTCGATAACACTTATTCTGAGACCACGAAGACCGGCTATGTCCTCAACGTAAACATCAAGGAAAACTGGAACAGTGTAGGCCATTCACAGAAGTGGCTGTTCGAAGAATCATTAGGTGGTCAGTGGACTACTGACAGCTACACTATTGGCAGTGATGATAAAGATGTTGATTATGTACCTGAGAGTAGAGGCTTGAAATTCAATAACACCAACAACCGTATTAATTTCAGCAAAAACCACTATATCCACATCGGAGCGAGCTGTGATGCTTACATACCCAATTTGCAGAAAGGTCAGGTGGTGGAATTATCGCTGTTCTCATCTAGTAGTACCATTAATGTTGGAGTGCAGAATGGTCTGGATTTTTCCAATAGAAGGGAGAACCCCATTTTTTCTATTGGCACAGGAGGAGGCACCTATCGGTTCATTGTCAAGGAAGATGGTGCTTTCTATATCAAAGGTCAAAATTATAATGGCTGTTGTATCCGTGCCATCTATGTCTATACCCCCATCACCACGACGGGTGACATTACTTACGACGGCAACAACGAGATGCGTGTTGGGGCAACAATATTGCCCACCATTTCAAACTATAAAGACAAATGGAACAGAAGCCGGCAGAACAATCAATATGACACAGCATACGGTATAACGAGTGCTAATTCATCTGCTCTGACCATCAACAACACAAGCACTGGCGATGCCACGGGCAATGCCACGGGAACTGGCATCAGTGTTACAGGTTACGCCAAGTCCCTTGACCCGCTGAACTATAAGGATGCTGCACTATCAGCTTCCGTAACGGTGAAAACTTATGTTGCCGCAGCTGCCCACACCATTGAAGTGAGCGACCTGCTCTATCTGCCGATGAAGACCAGTGCCGACAATGGGCTGGACCGTGTGATTCCTCGTTTCACATTGACACTGACGGGCGGAACTAAACTGATGAGCAACGGTGATGGCAGCGGTCTCACCTTCAACGGTGGAACCATGATCATTTCTTCGCGCCTTGCTGGCAGCCACACCCAAGATGTGCTCATCTCCCGTGTTGTACTGTTCTATGATGACGGCACGTCAGAAAGTATCTCACAGACCCCCGCAAACAGTATCTCCATCACTAAGCGCGAGCACGTGGTGAAGCGTATTGTGATAGAGTATCAGAGCAGCGATGCAGACCTGTCAGACAACTCTGGCACTGCACCCGATACGCAATTTGACCTCACCAAGATAGCACCTGACCTCAGCTTTTCGCCAAACACCTACACGATAGAAGACGGCATGACTATGAACACCCCTGCTGCCACCACCTCACCCAAGAACTTAAGCGGTGTGAGGTACAGCATCAGTAACGGCGGCCATGTCACACTGTCGGCAGACGAGAAAACGATTACCAGTGTCAGTGCGGGCAATGAGACACTTACCGCCTCGTTTACTGAGACAACTTATTTTGCCAATGCTGCTGCTAATGCTGCAGCAACCATCACTGTGGCAACAGGCAGCCATGTGGCAACACTCGACATTACCAACAAGCTGAAAGTCGACCGTACACCTATGATTGATGGCTTTGCGTTCGCAGGCGAGAAAGTAATCCCAGCCGTCGCCGTCACCAACAAAAGCACTGGTGTCACACTCAATGTTGGCACTGACTACACCGTAACCTACAGCACCAGCGACCCCTCACTTGCATACATCGACCAAAACGGCTACATTATTACCCAGCGTAATGCTGAAGGGCTTGTCACTATTATTGCCGACGTGAAACTAAGCAGCGGCACGCTTCTCACCCAACAGTTCAAACTACAGGTGCTCAGTGGGGAATGGGACTTCCGCAAATTTATCTATTCTTTGGGCAATAGCATGCAGGGCAATGGTGGATGGTTTAAGGATAACAATGGGCATTCCTACAGCCGAGACCGAGATGCCTACGAATATATGCTTCAGGACAATGGCGAACCTCTAAGCATGGGTATGGCTCTGCAGTCGTGGGGGCATGTACGTTGGTATGCAAACAGTGAAGATGCTACTGCAGGACATTTCTACCATTTCGGCCACGGTACTGGTGAAGGCGGACGTGGTGGCGTTTTGAAGGTGCCTGTGAGGAAAGGCATGGTCATAGAGATATACGCTTGGTCTGACGGTAACGACCATGCCGATATGATTATCAACACCACCGGCAACCGAGGAGATGAAGACAACGCATACGCTGCCGTCAGTGACTTCGAAGGGAATCCCGTTGTAGGTTTCCAAATCAATTCATACGCTGAAGCTCACCGTTTCCTTGTCACTGATACCGATAATGATGGCTTCCTCTACATTGTTGACCCCTCCTCAGGCCTACCTTTGCAGATGAGCTGGATCAAGTTGAGTAATGACATCATCTTCAAATATGGCTATGAGACCTATGCTCCAATGGTGCCCAGTAGCAATCCCAGTGACGCCACCTTCATCAATCCTATGATTAATGAACAGGAGAACGAGGTGTACACATACGAATACGAGAACGTGAACGCCACTACTATCGCCACGGACATTGATACAGACGGCAACGTCGGCTATGCCAAAGACCTCTATGGGACATACAAAGTCTATGTCACACGCCAGAGCGATGACCACACCCGAAGCTATACGGTACACGTTGTACAGCTGAACATGTCGGATGATAGCCAGATCAACACCAATGAGATAACACTCAATGCTGCTTATCTGAGAAGCCGAATCAGTAGTATTAATTATAACAGTTCTGACGGTCTAAGCGTAGAAGCGATGAAAGACCTTATCAGCTATAGCATCAAGAGTTACACCACCCCATACGCTAATATAGAAGGCACCACTGGCAGTCAAATGCTTACCGTGGTAGGTGTGGGTAATGTAGTGCTTACTGCCACCCTCGGGGCCATCAACGTTGATTTCACCATCACCTTCAGCGGCGCCTCATTGAAAGAGGAGGCTCCGGTTGTGCCACTCACAGCTAAGGAATATACTTTTGAAGTCGAGGGGTCGCCATCCTCCATTTCCGTCGCATTAGCCAGCGAGGGTATCTTGGGCGATTTGAGGGCAGTCAAAGACCTCATCACCTATACTCTCGAAGACAATTATATAAAAATAAAACGTTCCGACAATAATGCCTTCGGCTATGGTGGTACCATTCCTGTCAACATTACCTATGTTTATAACGAAGTGCCGCACACCATCACTCCTGTACTCACCGTTGCATACGTCAGCCATTCTTGGCGTTTCGACCACAATATGCTATTCTTCAACAATGATATTTACAAAGGTATTGCCGATTTCTATACCAACAAACACTCCGTGCCTCCTACGCGCACAGGATCCTGGACGGCTAACGCCTCGTTCAGCGAACCTATAGAAAACGGAACCGAGCACGCCGACGATGACTGGCAGTTCATACGCAAGATGGGTAATCACCCGGAGTCTGACGTTATCTTTAACTATCGCCATAATGTCTTTGGCACCAATGTTCTCATCATACCTGAAACCTCTGGTCTTATCATCAATGCCAATTGCTACAACAACAAGAACAACGGCCAGTTTGGCGTTCAGATGATGAGTACCCGAAGAACCATTAATGGTGTCACCATTGGTGATCCTAACATCGTCAGTATCGACACAAATTTCGATGGTATTAACGATGCTACAGGCTACGACATCCAGAACGTCATGCTTCGCAGTGGTGGTGAATTGGTAGTGCCTAAGGTGAAGCCTGCCCAGTGGATAGAATTGCGCTGGTATCGACACGTGGAGGACAAGGGCGAGCGCCTGCAAATGACAAACCTCTGCGATGTCAATGGAACGCTTATCGACAAGACCTACAAGATTGGCAATACTCAGTATGGCACATACTTCTTCCAAGTTGACCCATCGCTGAACGCCTCGTCTCCCGGAGCATATATCGGCATAGATGGAGAAACCTATTTCGATGCAACGTTCCATATTTCCGACAATGTTTATATCAGCATTCAGGAGGTTATACTCCACGAACCGGGATGGAACTACCTGTCTTCCTACAATAGTAGCTTGGCTCTTAATAATGGAACTGTTGCCAACAACCAGTATGTGTGTGACGGAACAGAACAGAGTTTCACTTTGAGCGGCACCAACAAAGACTTAAATGCGCCTACGGCACCACGCGACTGGCAGGTGGAGGTGATAGGTGATTTGGACTATGAAATAGTTGGTACCACAGCCAAGGATTACTATGATGAGCTAAAGCCTGGCTATTATGATGATGGTCTTACCTTTAAGTTTACCAATGGGTGGGGCAAGGCTTATTTCACCGCTAACAGCTACACCACCAACGAACGTTATGTGGCCAACCGTCGCACGTGGGTAGTCACTTTTGGTAAAGAGCCAGAGCAAACATACCCACACACTTGGGATTTTACCAAGTATTTCTCCACTACGAAAGGAAATATAGGAGGAGTGGACGATAATGTATATACAGAAGATTCACATTATAATATGGTCAGCAATCCAACAGGTGCCCATGAGTACCGTCAGGTAATAGATACATGGCAGCAGGGTACAGGCGATGACTCTAACAAAGAGAGTGCCCTCATTACAGGCTATGATGGCAGTAAGTACAACTCGCTCTTTGTCGATGGGGCACAACTTGTAAGCTATGCTCTTAAAGATGATGCTACCTATCAGGGTATCCTACCCGAAACGGCGGGGCTGGGCTTCAGCATCACGGACAAGACGACTGGCGGACTTTCACTCGATATGCAGAACGCTGTGGCCTCGGCAGGTGCAGGGGCCAACAGCAGCGGGGAGACGTGGCGCAGCGGGGAACTGACCATTACGGGCGGAGGAACGATTATCGTGCCGAAGCCGGGGGATGGCTATTCCAACTTCTACATTTATGTCAAGAGCAGCGTGGAACCTTACAGCGTGACAAACGCCAACAAGATGATTGCCAGCGGAACACCAGCTGCCGGCGAGGAGGTAGATGCTAACTATGATGTGGGCACGGGCCAGTACAAGTATCATTTCACGGCTAATGATGATGCGGTCATCAAGTTTGACCAAACCGTTACGGTCTATGCCATCGGTGTAACTGACATCATTAAGCCGCTTACCACCGTGGGTACCGGCACGAAGGAGGGGTGGGCCACGGAGAGCCGCAACCGCACCATCGACTACACGGTGACGGGCTACCTCACAACGAATAGCCCGCAAGCATACGTCGTGGAGGATGCCACACACGCCAGCAGCACTCGGGAACAGAACCACCGCACCACTGTCAAGATGGGCAATGAGCAGAAGCGATATGTGGTGCCACACACACCGACAGCACCGATAGGTCTGGTGATGCGGCAGACATCAGGCGTGACCGCCGACTATAACGTGCCGCTCTTCGTGCCAGCCGTCACCACCGCCAGCGACAAGCTAAGTACCTTCTCTGACAACCTGATGATGGCCAACCTGCATGAACGGTTGTTGACAAGCGAAAGGGAGAACGGCATCGTTGACACCAATGGCGACAATGTGGATGACAGCGGTAATGACAACGGCGCCTATACCCGCTTCATCCTGGCAAAGCGTTACATGGAGTGGAAGAAGGAGAACAACGCAGTGGTCAATCCCACGGGATTCGAAAGCCAGGAGGCAGCGGTGTTCTACCGATTGCACCTTTATGGCGGAACTACACAGGTCGGCAGCTCCTACAAGCTTAAGGACGAGAACGGCAATGACATCATCGAGACAAGTGCTGACGAACTCAACACTCTCGGTGCAAACAAGGCTTATCTCCTGCTGCCCACAAGTTCACTGCCCGATCCATTGTGGAATGCTAACAGCCCCTCGCGCCCCTACATCGCCATCCTTGGCGTGAGCGACTACCCCGACTACTCAGTAGTCCCTGAATCCTCATCCGCTACCTATAACCTGAAGGGCCAGGCGGTGAACGACAACGGCACGTTGAGGCCAGGCCTCTACATCCGCAATGGACGGAAGATAATCGTAAAATGAGCATCTATGATGAAGAAATATTTATCATCTATTTTCTATTATCTGTCATTTAGCGTTGTGCCATCGCTGCTGTTGTATGGCTGCCGCCACGACGAGGGAGTCGAGATAGGCTACAGTGACGCGGTGGTGGAGTTCAGTACTGGCATGAGCGATGGTGACGAGCTGTGGAGCGAACTGGCAGAGACAGCAAGAAGCACCCGTGCCGTTGGCCCCATCAACAGTCTGGCAGATCTGAAGTCACTGGTAGACGGCTTCGGCGTATTTGCCTATTTCACCGATGAAACGCCCTGGGTAGACGCCATCAGTGGCAAGGCTGTGGGCGATGCCACTTACCCCACGCCAAACTTCATGTTCAACCAACCTGTTACATGGGATCTTCTGAACGACAATACCACATACGACTGGACTTATTCACCGCCCAAGTACTGGCCCAATAGCAGCGACAATGCAACGCCACGGCGCATCAGCTTCTTCGCCTATGTTCCCTGGACATACAGCAACGACGACGGAACCACTGGCGAGACAGAGGGCATCATCAAATTGACAAACAGCACCGACAAATCGCCCCATATAGACTTCGTGCAGCCAGCCAGTCCGACGCTGCAGTCCGACCTGCTATGGGCCAGTTGTACCGATGCCACCCGTAACGGCCAAGGGCTCATCGTATTGAACGGTGACGGCCACACCTACCAGAAAGTGCCGCTCACGTTCAGGCATGCCTTGGCCTGTGTCGAGGTCTATGTGCAACGCATGTACGACGAGCCGACCTACAGCGGCAAGCATCCTGAACAGGAGAAGCACACGAAGTTGTTTGTCAGTAAATTGAAACTGCAGAACACAACGACCATCACTAATAGGGGTACCCTGAACCTGAGCTCGGGCAACTGGGTCTCCAGCCAAGGCAGCGAGAACAATATGACGTTTGCTGAGGCTGTCCTCAATGATGCTATCAGCAGCAGTGACATGACCGAGAAATGGCCGCTCAGCGGCTACGGCGTTGGTCAGGAACTACGTCCGCTTTTCAAGAGTGGGAGGCCAATGATGCTCATGCCACAAGAGCTGACGCTGACGCCGACGCTGACATACACGATGCTCACTCAGGACAACAGTCTTGAGCTGAGCACCCTCACCGACAGCGAAGGCAACAAGTACGCCCGCATAGACCACGAGACAGCGGGAAACCAGATCAACCTCACGCTACAGAGCGGGAAAAAGTACAGGCTCGTACTGCATATCGGCGTAGAAACCGTGAGCTTCGAGGTGGTAAGCGTCGTGGACTGGGATTTTCCCATGCGTTTCAACCCGGAAACCATTGGGCAATTCAATGAAGAAGTAAAAGAACACACGATAAACGAACCATAAGTGATGAAGACGAGATGGACGATGATGCTGGCGGCGCTACTGCTTGCCGGCTGTAACGACACACTGACAGACGACATTCTTTCGACAGCCGACAATGATGGCGACGGCGACCTGCTGTTCAGCGTCAGTACGCTGGAACAGGCCGACATGACCGTCGGCGTGGGTACTACGTGCGCCCTTGGCGACAGCGCCATGCGCCTCTCCGACACTTTTGTGGCGCACCAGCTGACGGGTAGCAACCCCGACGGACTGACCATCCACCGCATGCCCTTACCCTACATGGGCATACACCACGGCACAGTATCAGCCCGCTCCCTTTGCAGTGATACCGTAACGGCCTCATCGACTCGCGCCCACAAAGATGCCATTGTCACCACGGCCCTTAACAATTTCCACGACTCGCTGACCATCTGGGGATACACCAGCCAACCTTACAAGACAACGGGAGCCAACGATGCCGAGAACAGTACCATCTTCAACCAGACCCTGCTGAAGCGCATACGCAACTGGCGCTCGTCTGTCCATTGGCCCTACGGCGGCGACAAGATGAAGTTCTATGCCTTAGCACCATCGATGGAGAACGTCAACGTCATCAAAAGCGGCACGCCTGACTTCTCCACTCCTCCCACCATCACCTATACCCTGCCGGAGAATGCCACTGAGATGCGCGACCTCCTCTGGGGCGAGTCGGACATAGTGGACGTCGAAGCCGGGCCTACAGGCACTCCGCTCTATCCCGGTGCCAGCACCCCCCGCGAACAGCACTTAGGACAGGATGACAAGATGGTGGACATGACCTTCCAGCACATCCTCACCGCCATACGCTTTGCACAAGGCAACATTCCCACAGGTATCACCATCAAGAAGATCACCCTCCATAATGTACCTACACAAGGCACCTTCAACCCCTCCGCCACTGATGCAGCCACTGGCACCAACGGGGCATGGAGCAATGACAGCACCAAGGCCGACTACTCACTCTGGCCCAACACCGCCGGCAGCGGCACAACAGCCAATACCTATATAGACCACGACTCCCTGTTCTTCATGATTCCCCACACCGTCACCGACGCCGAGCTGCAGGTGACCATCGAGGTGAAGCCGAAATACCAGGTGGATGCCAACGGCGTGTACCAAAAAGACGGGGCAGGAAACTATATACCATCTGACAATAACACCCCAGCAGACTAGC
>ERZ809472.306-NODE-306-length-12580-cov-11.509062_pt1 | contig 12580 bp, 12 predicted proteins | sample MGYA00521274_ERZ809472 | MGnify/ENA primary metagenome ERZ809472 (study PRJEB31581, sample SAMEA3312791) | metagenome | study: EMG produced TPA metagenomics assembly of the PRJEB8939 data set (Metagenomic analyses of Rumen microbiomes reveals... | reverse complement strand
TTAGGTGGCATAAAGTGAGAACGCTGTTTTGACTGACCGGGTGGTTAGTAAACAGCCGAATGAAGTTAAAGGGTGTTAAAGGATGGTAGATTTGTCAAGATGGTTATGGTGAAACTCCGATAAAAGTACTATCTTTGCAGCGTACTTCGAGATTGCGGGCATGAACGTCTGCGATGTCAAGTAAGGCGTAGAATTGTTACATCTATTTAATAACCATTCAAACACAAGAATTATGAAAGCATTTAAGGTAACTGCTTTTGCGCTCTGCGCAGGATTGATTATGGCCGGTTGCAGCAACCTGGCCAAGGGAACTGCTATTGGTGCCGGTGGCGGTGCCGTGCTGGGTGCCATCATCGGTAATATCGCCGGCAATACTGCCGTGGGTGCCGCTATCGGCGGTGCCGTTGGTGCCGGTGCCGGTGCTATCATCGGCAAGAAGATGGACAAGGCCAAGAAGGAGGCAGAGGCCGTGCAGAACGCCCAGGTGGAGAGTGTGACCGACGCCAACGGTCTGCAGGCCGTGAAGGTGACCTTCGACTCAGGTATCCTGTTCACCACGGGAAGCTCCACGCTCAGCAGTACTGCCAAGACCTCGCTCACCCAGTTCTCTACTGTGCTGAAGAGCAACGCAGACTGTGACGTGGCCGTGCAGGGATATACCGACAACGCCGGATGGAAGAACTCCACCCCCGAGCAGAGCGTCCAGAAGAACCTGAACCTCTCGCAGCAGCGCGCACAGTCGGTGACCAACTACCTGCTGTCGCTTGGTGTGCCCAGCACGCAGATTCGCAGCACGATGGGCTATGGCGAGTCGAACCCCGTGGCCGACAACTCAACGGCTGCCGGCAAGGCCCAGAACCGCCGTGTGGAGATCTACATGTATGCCAGCCAGGCTATGATCAACGCCGCTGAGCAGGGCACATTACAGTAATGAGGAGTTTCTTAGGAAAAATCTTCCGGTATCTACGATGGACGGTGGGCCTGTTCTTTGGGTCCACCGTTCTTGCCGTCATACTGCTGAAGTTCATCCCCGTCTACTATACGCCGCTGATGGTCATCCGCCTGTTCCAGAACGACGAGATGAAGCTGGAGCACCGCTGGGTGCCGATAGAGGAGATTTCCAGGCAGATGCCGCTGGCCGTCATGGGCAGTGAGGACGCCCGCTTCCAAGAGCACTACGGTTTTGACTTAGAGGCCATAGGAAAGGCGGCAAAGCGTAACCGTGAGCATCCGGAAAAGAACCGGCTGGGCGCCTCGACCATCTCGCAGCAGACGGCGAAGAATGTGTTCCTGTGGCCGGGACGGTCGTGGGTGCGCAAAGGATTAGAGGCCTACTTCACCGTGCTCATAGAACTGTTCTGGGGCAAGGAGCGCATCATGGAGGTCTATCTCAACTCCATAGAGACGGGGACGGGCATCTATGGCGTGGAGGCTGTGGCACAAGCGCACTTCGGGTGCACAGCCCGCCAGCTTTCGGCAGAGCAGTGTGCCCTCATCGCTGCCACCCTGCCCAACCCGCGACGATTCAACAGCCAGCACCCAAGCTCCTACATCAAGAAACGGCAGCAGCAGATACTGCGCGAAATGAAATACTTAGAAAGCCACCAATAATTCCCCCCAATCATGAACAATCACAAAGCAGGATTCGTTAACATCGTGGGCAACCCCAACGTGGGCAAGTCGACGCTGATGAACCAGCTCGTAGGCGAGCGCATCTCGATAGCCACCTTCAAGGCACAGACCACGCGCCACCGCATCATGGGCATCGTGAACACTCCCGAGATGCAAATCGTGTTCAGCGACACGCCAGGCGTACTGAAACCCAACTACAAGCTGCAGGAGTCGATGCTCGCCTTCTCGGAGTCGGCACTTACCGATGCCGACATACTGCTCTACGTCACCGACGTGGTGGAGAACCCTGAGAAGAACATGGACTTTCTGGAGAAGGTGCAGAAGATGACCATCCCCGTCATCCTGCTCGTCAACAAGATTGACATGCTGAAAGACCAGCAACAGCTTGCTGGCATCGTCGACCGCTGGCACACCCTCCTGCCCAACGCGGAGATACTGCCTATCTCGGCGAAAAACAAGTTTGGAGCCGACATACTGCTCCACCGCATCGAGCAGCTGCTGCCCGAGAGCCCGGCCTTCTTCGACAAGGACCAGCTGACGGACAAGCCCGCACGCTTCTTCGTCTCAGAAATTATCCGCGAGAAAATCCTGCTCTACTACGACAAGGAGATACCCTACTCCGTGGAGGTGGTCGTGGAGCGATTCAAGGAGGACGAACAGAAGATACACATCAACGCTGTCATCTACGTGGAGCGCGAATCGCAGAAGGGCATCATCATCGGTCATCAGGGCGTGGCGCTGAAAAAGGTCTCCACCGAGGCACGCAAGACGCTGGAGAAGTTCTTCGACAAGCACATCTTCCTCGAAATCTTCGTCAAGGTAGACAAGGACTGGCGCTCCTCGGAACGTGAGTTAGGCAATTTCGGCTATCGTCCGGAATAAACGAAGAAAAAACTGTTTTTCTTTGGCTATCTCACGATTTCTTCGTACTTTTGCAGAAAAATAAAAAAACAGTATTATGGGAAACCTCGTAGCCATAGTGGGAAGGCCCAACGTGGGCAAGTCCACCTTATTTAACAGACTGACAAACAGCCGACAGGCCATCGTGAGCGACCAGGCCGGCACCACACGCGACCGCCAGTATGGCAAGTGTGAATGGTGCGGACGTGAAATCTCCGTCGTGGACACCGGCGGATGGGTGGTGAACAGCGACGACATCTTCGAAGAGGAGATACGCAAGCAGGTCATCATCGCCACCGAGGAGGCCGACCTCGTGCTCTTCCTCTGCGACATCAAGAACGGCGTCACCGACCTGGACGAGGACGTGGCACAGATACTCCGTAAGGCAAAGCTGCCCACGATGCTTGTGCTCAACAAGGCCGACGACGGCAAGGACCTCTACGGACAGTATGACTTCTACAAGCTGGGCCTGGGCGACCCCTGGTGCGTGAGTGCAGCCACGGGCAGCGGCACGGGCGACCTGCTGGACAAAATCATGGAGCTGCTGCCGGAGAAAAAGGATGACGGACTGGAGGAGGGCATACCGCGCTTCGCCGTCGTCGGACGTCCGAACGCCGGCAAGTCGAGCATCATCAACGCCTTTATCGGCGAGGACCGGCACATCGTCACCGAGATTGCCGGAACGACCCGCGACAGCATCTACACCCGCTACGACAAGTTCGGCTTCGACTTCTACCTCGTGGACACCGCCGGCATACGCCGTAAGAACAAGGTGAGCGAGGACCTGGAGTTCTATAGCGTCATGCGCTCCATACGCGCCATCGAGAACAGCGACGTGTGCATCCTGATGATTGACGCTACACGCGGCATCGAGGCACAGGACATGAACATCTTCCAACTCATCCAGAAGAACAACAAGAGCCTTGTCGTTGCCGTGAACAAGTGGGACCTCGTGGAGGACAAGTCACAGATAGCCATCACCACCTTTGAGACGGCCATCCGCGAACGCATGGCTCCCTTCCGCGACTTCCCCATCATCTTTACCTCGGCGCTCACCAAACAGCGCATCTTCAAAGTATTGGAGACAGCCAAGCAGGTCTACCTGAACCGCAAGGCACGCATCGGCACCACGAAGCTCAACGAAGTGATGCTGCCCATCATCGAGGCCACGCCGCCGCCATCAATCAAGGGTAAGTACATCAAGATAAAATACGTCTCGCAGGTGCCCGACACGCAGATTCCCACGTTTATCTTCTACGCCAACCTGCCGCAGTACGTAAAGGAACCCTACAGGCGGTTCTTAGAGAACAAAATCCGCGAGAACTGGACACTCACCGGCTCGCCCATTAACGTGTTTATCAGACAGAAATGATTACGAAAACCATCAGGAGGGCAGCTCTGGCGCTGCTACTCTCATCACTTATCACTTCATGCGCCAATAGCCCGTCGACGGAAGATACTGCCCAGGCAGAGGCTATGGCCGTGGCTCAGGCCTGCTACGACCGTCTGCTGGAAGGCGACTACGAGGGTTTCCTGGCCTTCCGTAACGACATCGACAAGTTCGAGGAGGACATGCGTTCGGAGCTTGCCGACGCCTACAAGATGTATATGTCCATGGAAGAGCAGTTGCACAAAGGCGTGAAGAAGTTCACCGCCACACGTGCCGAGATGGACACGACGATGCACGTCATGGATGTGTTCATGATGCTCGACTATGGCGACGGCACGCAGGAGGAGATCGTCGTGCCCATGATTGCCAATGAGGAAGGTCAGTGGAGGATGAAGTGATGTGGCTCTTACTGGCATTCATGTCGGCCGCCTTCTTAGGTGTCTATGACTCGCTGAAGAAGAAGGCACTGAAAGACAACGCCGTCATCCCCATTCTCTTTCTCAACACGCTGTTCTCGTCGCTCATCTTCCTGCCGTTCATCATCTTGAGCGGCACGGGCGACGTGCTCGACGGCAGTATCTTCCACGTAGGCAGCGGCGGGTGGGAGATGCACAAGTACATCGTCTTGAAAGCCATCATCGTGCTCAGCAGCTGGCTGCTGGGCTATTTCGGTATGAAACACCTGCCGCTGACCATCGTAGGGCCTATCAACGCCACACGGCCCGTCATGGTGCTCGTGGGTGCGCTGCTGGTCTTTGGCGAGCGGCTCAACGTCTGGCAATGGGTGGGTGTCAGCCTGGCCGTGGTTTCCTTCCTCCTGCTCAGCCGCAGCGGGAAGAAAGAGGGCATAGACTTCAAGCACGACCACTGGATATACATGATTGTGGGAGCTGCCGCCATGGGAGCCATCAGCGGACTCTACGACAAATACCTGATGGCACCGGTGAGTGAAGGCGGGGTAGGACTGGACCGCATGATGGTGCAGTCGTGGTACAACATCTACCAATGCGGCATGATGTTTGCCATGCTGATGTTGCTGTGGTGGCCCAAGCACCGCCAGACGACGCCCTTCCACTGGGACTGGGCCATCATCGGTGTGAGCCTGTTTCTCTCCACCGCCGACTTCATGTATTTCTACTCGTTGTCACTTCCGTCGGCGATGATTAGCATTGTGTCGATGATTCGGCGTGGCAGCGTCATCGTCAGCTTCCTTTGCGGAGCCATGTTCTTCCACGAGAAAAACCTGCGGGCAAAGGCCGTAGACCTGGCTCTGGTGCTGCTGGGCATGGTGTTCCTCTACATCGGCAGCCGATAATTCCTCTACAGACGACGTGCCAGCTCGTCGATGATGTCGGCAGCGACCTCGTCCTTCGGCTTCTTCGGGTAGTCTGTCCTTTTCACCTGGCCATCGCTGTCTGCTAAAATGGCAATCTGATTCTCATCGGAGCGGAAGCACGTGCCCTCGTTCCGAAGGGAGTTGAGCACGATGAAGTCTAAGTTCTTCTTCCGTAGTTTCTTCTCAGCGTTCATCTGCTCGTCGTTGGTCTCCAATGCAAAACCGATGAGCAGCTGGCCCTTGCGCTTCATGCGGCCCAGCTCGGCAGCGATGTCAGGGTTCGGCACCAGTCGGATGGTCATTTCCTCATCGTCTTTACGCTTGATTTTCGTGTCGGACACTTCCATCGGACGGTAGTCGGCCACAGCTGCGCAAAGGATGGCGGCATCGGCCGTGGGGAAATGCTCCACCGCGGCATCGCGCATCTGCAAGGCACTCTCCACGTCAATGCGGTTAATAGTGCTGTATGCCTTGTCGACTTTCATGGCCACCGGCCCGGCAATGAGCGTCACATCGGCACCTCGGCGGGCACACTCCTCGGCCAAGGCAAAGCCCATCTTCCCACTGCTGTAGTTGCCGATGAAGCGCACGGGGTCTATCTTCTCGTAGGTAGGACCTGCGGTGATGAGGATGCGAGTTCCTTCCAAGCTTCCCCCTGTTAAAGAAGGGGTGAGGCTTTTCTCAAGTGCCTCCACTATCTTCACGGGTTCTTCCATACGTCCCTTTCCCTCAAGTCCACTGGCCAGGAATCCACTCTGCGGCTCGATAATGACGTTGCCGAAAGAACGCAACCGCTCCAGGTTCTGCTGTGTCGTAGGGTGGGCATACATGTCGAGATCCATAGCCGGAGCGATAAACACGGGGGCCTTCATCGACAGGTAAGTGGTGATAAGCATGTTGTCGGCAACGCCCGTGGCCATCTTTCCCAGCGTGGAGGCTGTGCAGGGTGCTATGAGCATGGCATCGGCCCAAAGTCCGAGCGCGACATGGCTGTGCCAGGTGCCGTCGCGCTGTGAGAAGAAATCGCTGACGACCGGCTTCTGAGTCAGCGCCGACAGCGTGATGGGTGTTATGAACTCCTTGCCGGCAGGTGTAATGACCACCTGCACCTCGGCTCCGCGCTTCACCAGTTCACGAATGATGAGGCACGACTTATAGGCCGCGATAGACCCCGTGATGCCAAGCACTATTTTCTTTCCTTTCAGCATAGCTTCAAAATCAAAATAAAGACCGATAAGGACTTGACTCCCCCTTTCCGTCTGCAAAGGTAAGACAAATAGGCGAATCGGCCAAATTAATGTCATTTTTGTCCTACTTTACAGCAATATTCTGCGATGTGATAAGAATATAGTTGTATAACTTTGCACCGCAATCATTTAAACTTCCTTTTTCAAATGAAAAAACTATCGTTCTTGCTGTTTATGCTTGTGCCGCTGTTGTCGGTGGGAGCACCTTTGCGCATGACGTGTCCCGACGGACGACTGTCAGCTCGTGTGGAACTATTATCAGGCAATGCCTTCCTCGTGATGGAAAACCGCGAGGGCCGCGAGCTGGTACGTGTGCAGTTAGGTCTTCGCACGAGTGTCGAGGATTTCACGACCGGGCTGACCCTCACCACGCAGACAGAAGTGGAAAAGCGTACTGAGCAGTATACCAACATTCACGGAAAGCAGCGCCAAGTGAGCAAGCCCTATTGTCAGTCGGTGGCCACGCTCACAAATGCAAAGGGAGCAAAGCTCGACGTGGCCCTGCGCCTGTCCGACGACGGTCTGGCCTTCCGGTACCTGTTGCCTGTCCTCGGGAAAGAACAATCCCCTACAGAGCGGACGTTTACCGATGAGCAGACCACCTACATCGTTCCACAGGAGAACAATCGCTGGCTGCAGAAGTTTGTTACCAGCTACGAGGGTGACTTCCCCTATCAGGCCGGAGGCAACAATTCCCCTAAAACAGGTGCCTGGAACTATCCCGCCCTGTTTGAGAGCACCGACGGCACGTTCATGCTGATTACCGAGGCTAACGCCACACGCATGTACTGCACCACCCACCTCGACAACTCCGCCAATGCCAACCAGTATAAAGTCAGCTTCCCCTTCGAGTGGGAAGGCTGCGGACAGGGCAGCGTCACCCCCACATGGACGGGCAGCTGGGCCTCGCCTTGGCGCGTAGTCATCGCCGGCGCGCTGAAGAACATCGTCGAGTCTACACTCGTTGATGATGTCAGCGACGCAACCACCCTGACCGACACGTCGTGGATTCATCCTGGACGCGCCGCCTGGGTCTATTGGGCCTACAACCACGGCACGAAGGACTTCAAGACCTGTTGCGCCTACGTGGACCTTGCCGTGGAGATGGGCTGGGAGTACGTACTCTTCGACTGGGAATGGGATGCCATGACCAACGGTGGCAAGCTGGAAGATGCCGTCGCCTACGCGCTACAAAAGGGAGTGAAGCCCTGGATATGGTATAACTCGGGCGGCACCCACACGGGTGTACGCGCCACGCCGCTCGACCGCATGCTCACCCACGAGAACCGCGTGGAGGAGTTCACATGGCTGAAGGGACTGGGCATTGCAGGTGTAAAAGTGGACTTCTTCGAGAGCGACAAGCAGAACATCGTCAACTACTACCTCGACATTCTCGAAGATGCCGAGAAGTTCAAGATGATGGTCAACTTCCACGGCTGCACGCTGCCGCGTGGCTGGAACCGCACATGGCCTCACCTCATGTCGCAGGAGGCCGTCTATGGTGCCGAGCAATATAACAATGCGCCCTATATGACCAGCAACGGTGCGCGCATCAACTGTATGCTGCCCTACACCCGCAACGTCGTGGGGCCGATGGACTACACGCCCGTTGCCTTCACCAATTCGCAGCATCCTCACCACACCACTTACGCCCATGAGCTGGCACTCAGCGTGGCCTTCGAGTCAGGTCTGCAGCACTGGGCCGACCGTCCGGAAGGTTTTCTCCAGCTGCCAGAAGAACCCAAGCAGCACATGAAGCAGGTGCCCGTGGTATGGGACGAGACCCGCTTCCTCAGTGGCTATCCCGGCAAGTCGTTTGTCGTGGCCCGTCGCAGCGGCAACACCTGGTATGTGGCAGGACTGAACGGCGAGGACAAGGACTGCACGCTGACCGTCACTCCCTCTTTCCTGCAAGGAGCGCGTGATGCAACAGTCATTGCCGACGGCCCGGACGACAAGCAATTTGAAACGACCCGCCACCATCTTTCCGCGTCAGACGCGCTGAACATACACTGTCTGCCACGTGGCGGCTTCGTGATACGGTTCTGACCCGTGCATAATAATAATAACTGGTGGCAGCTATCTCATGGGGGATAGCTGCCACCAGTCGTATAAATACAGGAACGTACTAAAACTCCGTAAACGACAGCGGCATGAGGTTGCGTATGCCGTCCATCACGTAGATGCGATTCTGACCGTAGAGCAGTATGTGTATGGGCTGGCCGAAACGTGTCTCGGTCTCTATCATCACCTGACGGCAGGTGCCGCAGGGCGACACAGGCTCCCGGGTAAGTTCACCGTTCTTGTCGCGGGCGGCAATGGCCAGTGCCTTCACCGGCTGACTGGGATGCTGGGCACCGGCGGCAAAGATGGCGCTGCGCTCGGCACAGATGCCAGCGGGAAAGGCAGCGTTCTCCTGATTACAGCCTTTGATGATGACATTGTTGGCAAGCATGATACAAGCGCCCACATGGAACTGTGAGAAAGGGGCGTAAGAGTCGTCGGTGGCCTCGATAGCCTTGCTTATCATCGTGCGGTCAACGTCGGAGAGTTCTTCCAGCTGGCACTCCCTGATCTGTAGTTTTAGGTCTAAGTCTTTCATTATGGTTAAAATGAAATATCGGGTGCAAAGATATACATTTTTTGTGAAACAACAAAGCAGAGACGGGAAAAAGTAGTGTTCACGTTTTACATCGACTCAGACATTCCCCAAGTAGACGTGCCTGATACCTTCATCGAGGGCCACTTGCTGCGCCTTTTTCAAGGTGCTGACAGGGGTCGGCGGTAGACTGCCCATCTTATAGCGGGGGAAGAAGCGACTGAAATGGAGGGGAGCATGGGCAAGGCCGTTGTCTGCAATCCAGCGGCACATTTGGCGAATCATCTGCAGGTCATCGTTAACACCAGGAATGACGAGATTGGTCAGCTCTATCCATACGCCAGCATCGCGCATGGCAAGGATGGTGTCGAGCACCGGCTGGAGACGACCGCCACTGACACGCCTGTAGATGTCGTCGCTGAAGGATTTCAGGTCGACGTTGGCGGCATCGATATAAGGCAGCAGGTCGGAAAGGGGTTGAGGACAGACGTAGCCCGCCGTGACGAGGATGTTCCACAGCCCTGCCTCGTGAGCCAGACGGGCACAGTCCATGACATACTCCATGTAAGTGAGCGGCTCGGTATAAGTGTAGGCGATGCCCGGACAACGATGTTTCCGGCAGAGGGCCACGACAGCCTCGGGCGTGAGGTCGTAATGGCCGACGACTTCTGGTGATACCTGCGAAATGTCGTGGTTCTGACAGTTCAGGCAGCGGAAGTTACAACCTGTACAGGCAATGGAGAGACAGGTGGTACCCGGATGGAAATGATAGAGGGGTTTCTTCTCCACAGGGTCGACGGCCAGCGCGCAGGGCTTGGCATAGACCTCGCTGACGAGCACACCGCCATGATTGCGACGACTGCGGCAGATGCCCGTCTTGCCGTCGGCAATGTGACAGTGATGCGGACAGAGCTGGCACTCCACGCTGTCACCATCTACACGCTGGTAATAACGGCACTCCATCAGAACACAATGGCTTCGTAAACGTAGAGTTCGGCATCGCGCCAGCCGTCCCATCCGAGACCGGCCTTGTCGCGGGAGCAATGGCCGACGAACTCTTCCTTGGTCCAGTTCACCTCGTCGGCCACCTGCGGCAGGAACGTGCCGCTGCGGTAGCCCTTGCGGATGTAGATGCCATGACGATGCAGCTGGAACTCATCGAGGCTCTTGATGCGACGCATGGGGGTGAGCACGGAAATCTCAATGTCGATGTCATCAAGCTCCTCACGACGCACAGGAGAGAAACGTGGGTCCTCAAAGGCGGCGGCACGCGCCATCGCTGCCACAATGCGATGCAGGGGAACGTCCTCGCCGAAATGACCGATACAGCCACGGAGCTGGCCGTGCTTGTGAAGCGAGACGAAGGCACCACACTTGCTTTGAAGTGAAGGGTATGAAGTGTTTGCTGCCGACTTGCCGTCCAAAGAGTCCTTGATGCTCTGGAGGGCTATCTCCTTCAGGAGCTGCTTATCGGCATCGGTGAGGACGAAGTCGGACTTATTGCGCAGAAAGGCAAACGAGTGATAGCCCACCACACGGCTATGGTCATGGTCGTCGATGTCGCCAGAGTTCTGATACATCAGGTGCTTGATATCGTAATGGCCGTCGAGCATCAGCAACAGCGTGATGATGGGGAACTCCCCGCAAGCACTCGTGGCCAGGTTACGCTTGCCGCTGCGGGCGTTGGCCTCAAGGACAGCGATGAACTCCTCGACGTCGCCCGTCTCGACAGCCTTGCCTGTCCTGGCATCGACCTCACAGGCATCATCATACGACGGGTAGTGGGAAAAATCGCTGCTGACGATGAAGAGGTTATCATCGTTGAAATAAGGCTTCAGCACCTCGGCCATCCGCTTCAGCTTGGAGAAGTCGTTGGTGGAGACGATGATGGGCACGATGGGAGGCACCTTGTCGCCATAGCGTCGCTGCAGGAACGGAAGCTGCACTTCCAGGCAATGCTCCTGGGCATGGGCTGAAGGTCTGCAGGTGAACAGGCTGTCGGCCTCCGTCAGCTTGCGGGCGGTCTCAAGGTCAACGCTCACATTGCCTAACGGCGTGGCATAATAGTCATAACCGGTATTGACGGAAGCACCATCTACCCATTCATGATGACTGGGGCCGAGGAGGAAGATGCGCTTGTAGGGCTTCGCAGGATTGATACTCATGTAGGCCGAAGCCGCCACGTTGCCGGAGAAATAGTAGCCGGCATGAGGCACGATAAGTGCCGCCAGATTATCATACATCGTCCTGCCGCGATGAAGAGCCAGGAGACTGTCAACCTCCTGACGCAGCTCCCTGGGATTGCCGGTGTAGAAGCGGTTGGCCTGTGTGGCAGGTCTCACCACTGGCTCCGATAAAGGTTTGTCACTCATATTCATCATCATAATTGCTGCTATAATTGTTGCTAAAACCATTGCTATCACTATTAAAACAGACCTCTTCATACTATTCACGACCGTAGGTTTCCGCATCATCAATCTTAAAGGACACTTGAATGGCAAGGTTTGATTCAGGCACACAAAAGTACATAAATATTTCTAACTATACTTTGATAAAAGCATGAATTATTCTTTCCCTTTGTATTATTTAACAAATGGGAATTCCATCCAGAGGCTTATGTCTACGATTTTTTGACTACCTTTGCACCTCGATATGCAAAAACAAATGAAGATACTGTTCCTTCACGGATTCTATGCCAGCGGCAGTTGTGTGCCAGCAATGGCATTAAGGGAGGCTTTCGGCGGGAGGGCCACCGTGCTGACTCCCGACCTCCCACTCCACCCCGCCGATGCCGTCAGGCTCATCCGTGACATCTGCGACAAAGAGAAGCCGGATATCCTTGTCGGCAACAGCTGTGGGGCTTTCTATGCACAGATGATTGCTCCGATTATCGGAGTCCCTGCCCTACTCGGCAATCCACACTTCAAGATGTCTGACTTCCTCCGCGAGCGTATCGGCAACCATCAGTACAAGTCACCAAGGGCTGACGGCAAGCAGGACTTCACCATCGACGAACAACTTGTGAAGGAGTTCGAGGAAATGGAAGCCCATCAGTTTGACGCCTGTAATAGCAAAGCACGTGTATGGGGAATCTTCGGCGAGGAGGACACGCTGGCGCATTTCGAGCCACTGTTCCTGGAACATTATCACGACTCCTTTCACTTCCCTGGTGGCCACACACCAACGGCAGAGCAGTTCAAGACCTGGTACTGCCCGCTTATTGAGAAACTTTTACCACCCTACGGGCTACTGCCATCCGCCCCAGTCGCTGTTTGAGTTCGCAAGACAAGCTACGGAAAACCACAACGTTGAAGCGTCCGCTTTGAACAAAAAAGAAATAATTCAGAGATTTATTTGGAGGTTTCGGGAAAAGTGATTATCTTTGCAGCGTGAAAGGAGAAGCCAAGTAGAGCCACGATGTGCGGAACGGTGGCATCTGCGTGATGATGAGCAATTCGACCTTGCCGCTTGGTTTC
>ERZ809472.305-NODE-305-length-12583-cov-8.891922_pt1 | contig 12583 bp, 9 predicted proteins | sample MGYA00521274_ERZ809472 | MGnify/ENA primary metagenome ERZ809472 (study PRJEB31581, sample SAMEA3312791) | metagenome | study: EMG produced TPA metagenomics assembly of the PRJEB8939 data set (Metagenomic analyses of Rumen microbiomes reveals... | reverse complement strand
ACTCCACAGGCCGCAAGTGGGAGTTCACCTTCACCACCCTCGTCACCTTCGGAGGAGCCTTCTTCGCATCGTTCCCCCTCTTCTACTCCACGAGTTTCGGAGGTGCCTATTGGCTCTGGATGATCATCCTCTTCACGTTCGTGTTGCAGGCTGTCAGTTATGAGTTCCAGAACAAGATTGGCAACTTCCTGGGGCCCAAGACCTTCCAGTTCTTCCTCACGCTGAATGGCATCGTTGGTCCGCTACTCTTAGGCGGTGCCGTGGCCACCTTCTTTGAGGGCTCGAACTTCATCGTCGAGAAGAATAACCTGATCGATGCCACAGCCATCACACCCATCATCTCTCGCTGGGCGAACGCCTCTCATGGTCTGGATGCCCTGCTCAATCCCTGGGTGCTCGTCTTTGGTTTTGCTGTGGTCTTCCTGGCCCGTGTATTAGGCATCCTCTACGTGATGAATAATGTGAACGACGAGGATATCCGCTCTCGTGGCAGTGTGCGTCTGATTGGTGCAGCCGTACCTTTCTTAGTACTGTTTGTGGGTTATCTCGTCCATCTGTTGCTGAAGGAAGGTTTCGCCGTCGATGACTTCGGACGCATCTACATGGAGCCTTATAAGTACCTGAACAACTTCATTGAGATGTGGTATCTGCTCGTGGTATTATTAATAGGTGTGGTGCTGGTGCTCTATGGCATTGGCAAGACCATCTTCTCCAAGGGATACATCGGAGGCATCTGGCCTGCTGGCATCGGAACAGTGCTCACCGTCCTCGCCCTGTTGCTTTGCAGTGCCTGGAACAACACGGCCTACTATCCCTCGACAGCCGATCTCCAATCGTCGCTGACGATTCAGAACTCCTGCTCGAGTGAGTTCACGCTTACCACGATGTTCTGGGTATCCCTATTGGTGCCCTTCGTGCTGGCCTACATCATCTACGCCTGGCGCGCCATCGACGCCAAGAAACTCGACAAAGAAGAGATCAAGACTGATCACGCCTATTAGTCTTCTTAGGCATGACCCGTTCCTCGATGCTCTGGAAAATGGTAAAGAGCACGGGAACGATGAACAACAAGGCAATGGTGCCAATGAGCATACCGCCAATAGCTCCCACACCGAGCGAGCGGTTGCCATTGGCACCAACGCCTGTAGCAAGGGCTAATGGCAACAAGCCGAACACCATCGTCATCGACGTCATGAGGATGGGGCGCAGTCGTACGCTGGCGGCATCGAGTGCAGCCTCAACGATACCCATGCCCTGGCGACGACGGGTGGAAGCATATTCCGTCAGCAGGATGGCCGTCTTTGAGAGCAGACCAATCAGCATGATGAGTCCCGTCTGCATGTAGATATTGTTCTCCAATCCCCACAGATGAGCAAAGATGAACGAACCCAGCAAACCGAAGGGTACGCTCAAGATGACAGCCAAGGGGATAAAAAGACTCTCATAAAGGCCACAGAGAATCAGATAGATGAAGACGATACAGATGATGAAGACCAGTGTGGTGGTGTTCTGAGCCGAGGCCTCCTCACGCGACATACCACCAAACTCATAACCGTATCCCTCAGGCAACACCTCTGCAGCCGTCTCACGGATAGCATCGATGGCCTGGCCACTACTATATCCTTCCGCAGCAGTACCACCCACCTGAATAGACGGGAAGAGGTTAAAGCGCGAGAGGGTTTCAGAACCATAGATACGCGTCAGTTTCACGTATTGTCCGATGGGCGACATCTCCCCACCGCTCGTTTTGACGAAGATATTATTCAGCGACTCCGTATCCAGACGATATTCGGGCGAAGCCTGCACCATCACACGGTAGAGTTTGGTAAAACGCACGAAGTTGGAGGCGTACGAGCCACCGATATAGCCACTGAGGGCAGAGAGCACATCACTGGGCGACACACCACGACGTTTACAGAGGGCGGCATCCACCTCAAGACGATACTGCGGATACTTCAGCGAGAAGTTTGTGAAAGCACGACTGATCTCTGGCCGCTGGTTCAGGGCCGCAATGAGACGGTTGGTATAGTCGAACAACTCGTCGATGGTACCACCATGCTTATCCTGAATATGGAGTTCGAAACCGTTGATACGTCCGAAGCCAGGCAACATGTTCTGCGTGTTCACCTGAATCTTGGCATTGGCGATATCAGCCGTACGACGATAGATCTCATCGACGATGCTTTGTACATCGTCGCCCTTGCCCTTACGCTCACCCCACTTCTTCAACTTCAGCGTGAAGTTACCATTCGACGACGACTGTTCGAAGTTGTTGCTGTTACCAGCGATGAGTGAATAGATACGCAACTGTGGCAGATCCTCGATGCGTTCTTCCACCTCTTTTAATATATGGTAGGTCTGCTGCAGACTACTGCCTGGCGACGCCTGCACATTGATAAAGACGGTACCCATATCCTCGTTGGGCACCAGTCCCGTCTTCGTGGTCCGCATCATCCACCCCAAACCGACAATCGCCACCACCACAAGGGCGACAGCCAGCCAGCGACGAGGAATCACATTGGTCACTGCTCCCTTATAACGGTTCAGGAGGGCATCGAAACCAGCATTAAAGCGTGCCTTGAAACCTTTCCCGCCTTCCCTTTCCTGAGGTCTCATGATCAGGGCACAGAGGGCTGGGGAAAGTGTGAGGGCATTGAAGAGGGAGATACCCACTGCGATGGCCATCGTCAGGCCAAACTGCGTGTAGAACGTACCTGTGACACCACCAATAAAACACACAGGCACGAAGACGGCCATAAACACTAACGTCGTGGTGACCAAGGCCGATGTGATGCCATGCATAGCCTCGATGGTGGCATCATAAGTGGCGAGTTTACCTTTATCTAATTGGGCCTGCACGGCCTCCACCACGACGATGGCATCATCCACCACCGTACCGATCACCAGCACTAAGGCGAAGAGTGTCAGCATGTTAAGTGAGAAGCCGATGGCATAGATCACTGCCAACGTGGCGATGAGTGACACCATAATCGCCACGGCTGGAATGATGGTGGCGCGCCAACTCTGCAAGAAGAGCCACACCACGAAGATCACCAGCAACAGCGCTTCGAATAGCGTCTCCAGCACACTGGCAATAGAGGCGTCGAGGAAGTCCTTCTTCGATTCCAAGTCCTCAATCACGATACCTGGTGGCAATGATCCTCGTATCTCCTCCACCTCACGGTCGATCTGCTTGATAATCTCATTGGCATTAGAGCCTGCTACCTGATTGATGGAAATATTCACACCAGGACGACCATTGGTCTCACCAATGATATTATAGTTCTGCGAACCGAGTTCCACTTTGGCGATATCGCCAATGCGCAGCACGTCACCATCAGGCAGCGAACGGATCACGAGATTCTCGTAGCCCTGCTCATCCTCGTAGCGCCCCCGATATTTCAGCACATACTGGAAGGTGTTCTGACTTTCTGCACCCAACGTACCTGTAGCCACCTCGACATTCTGCTCATTCAGCACCTGGGTGATGTCAGAAGGCGTCAAACCATAACGCGCCATCTTCAACGGATCGAGCCAGATGCGCATCGAATAGTCGGCACCCATCACATTCACCTCACCCACCCCAGGGATACGGCTCAGTCGCGGTTCGATATTGATCTTCGTATAGTTGGCCAAGAACGCACGATCGAAGGTACTGTCAGGACTATAGACGGCGATCTGCTTGATGTTCGAGGTCTGGCGCTTGCGAACGGTGATACCACTCTTCACCACGTCACTGGGCAAACGACCCTGAACGGTGGCAGCACGATTCTGCACATTCACCATCGCCATATCAGGATCCGTGCCCTGACGGAAGAAGATACCGATAGAGGCCGTACCGTTGTTCGAGGCCGACGACGTCATATACATCATACCCTCCACACCGTTGATGGCTTCCTCGAGGGGTACCACCACACTCTTCTGCACCGTCTCAGCATTGGCACCCGTGTAACTGGCCATGATTCGAACGGTGGGAGGCGCTATCTCTGGGAACTGCTCCAGCGCGAGTTGGCTCAGTCCGATGATGCCCACCAGCACCATCAGCACCGAAATCACGCCTGACAGAATCGGCCTGTCTATAAATGTCCGTACGTTCATTTCTTTATCTCAATGCCATCTTTCAACAATCCTGCGCCCTCAGCAATGACCACATCGCCCTCGTTAAGTCCCGATTCGACAATATACTCTTTACCGTTGTTCAGACGGAACACCTCAATGGGCGTGGCCTTTGTCTTACCATCGATGACGCGATAGACGAACACGCGATTCTGCAGTTCGTAAGTGGCCTCCTGAGGGATGACGATGCAATTATCACGATGGGTGGAGACCACCACACTCCCACTACCACCATTATGCAACAGGTGGTTCGCATTGGGGAAGGTGGCGCGCAGACTCACGGCACCTGTGGCTGCATCCACCGTACCACTAACAGCATTGATATGTCCCTTCTGCGGATAGGTGCTGCCATTGCTCAAGCGCAGTTCCACCTCTGGGGCCTGCTTGATGAACTGTTCGATGCTGCCATACTGTTGGATCAGGTCGATGGTCTGGTTTTCCGTCACAGAGAAATAGGCGTACATCTCGTGGTCGTCGGCCACCGTGACCAACGGTTCACTAATATTACTGCTCACAAGGGCACCCACATGGTAGGGAATCATCGAAGCCGAACCACTCACAGGGCTCTTCACCACCGTATAACTGAGGTTATTGCGGGCGTTCAACTCCTGAGCCTTCGCCTGTGCCAAGGCGGCCTTCGCCTCGTTCAGGGTGTTCTGCATGGTCCTCACGGTGTAGTCGCTCACCACCTGTTCGTTTTTCAGCGTCTGACTGCTCTCATACTCCATCTGTGCCGTCTCGAGTTTGGCCTGAGCCGTCGCCACACTGGCCTTAGCCACCTCCAAAGCGGCCTGATAAGGCACCTGGTCGATGATGAACAAGGTCTGTCCCTTGGTCACCATCTGTCCCTCGTTGATGCAGATACAGGTGATATTGCCAGACACCTGCGGACGGATCTCCACAATCTGACGGCCTGTCAGTCGTGCAGAGTATTCCGATGTCAGTATCTGGTCGCTGCGCTGAACAGTCAACGTCTTGTATTGGGCTTGGTCACCACTACCCTTCTTCCCACCTCCAGAACTACAGGCGGTCAACAGCATACAGGTAACAAACAGTATCCAAATGAGTCCTTTAGTTTTCATATCGTCACATTTTGGCTACAAAGTTACGACTTTTCTCCCAAAGACCGCGATTATAAGTCATAAAAGAAGTGAATTGTGTCTATGTTTTCATAGTAAGTAAAATATTTTTATTTGCATGTGAGAGGTGTATTAATTCTATATTAAAGAAAAGTAAAAAATAGGCTCAACTATTCATAAGTAAGTATATATCTTTATAAATCAGCATGTTAGTCTATGAATAGTTGCTAATATTTATGGTCTAACTATTCATTTTCTTTCGTTTTTCTTGACGTTTTATGTTCACTTTTAAGCACATCTATTTGATAATAAGGGTGTTTCACAATCACACGAATAGTTGGTACACTCTGTTTCTACGTTAGAAACAGAGTGTTTCTCAGGTGAAAACAAAGTGTACCAACTTGAGAAACAATGTTGGTACACTATTCCTTTGAATGATAATAGGGTTCTCATATTCTTAAAAAGGTAAAGAAATTTGGTAATTTATGAATAGATGACCACTATAAAATAGCCTCTATTCATAGCGTAATTATCTATAACACAGTCGATTATCTCTAATTATGAATAGTTGAGCACTTTTTTAGTATTTTCTCAGTAAAAAGTAAAATAGCGATGCAACCTAAACAAAGAGAGGTTAGCAACAACTTGCCAACCTCTCTATAAGTCACTTATTATCAGGACTTTTATCAGAGTATTGCGACTGACACCCGTTTGCCTAATCCTGCGAATATACGGAAGAGCGTGGAAAGTTGCACATCAGCATGACCATTCTCCAGTTTGGAGATATAGCTCTTCTTGGTGCCTATCTTATCAGCCAATTCCTGCTGGGTAAGACCAGCAAGGCGACGCTGTTCCTTTAAAGTCTCTGCCAGACAGAAGGCTTCAGCCTCTGCCTCAAACTTCATTCGCTCAGGACTCCCCATTGGACCGTATTCTTCATCCAACAAGTCTTCTAAAGGAGTCAAATTGAGTCGCTTCATTTCTTCTCTAGTCATTTCAGCCATTTCGTACTCTATTTTTATTTTCAAAATATTCTTTCATTAATCGTTTCGCTTTTTCTATCTCATTCTGTGGGGTCTTCTGGGTCTTCTTTTGGAATGCATTGAATAGCACTACCAGATTTCCTTCATCGAAACAGCAAAAGATTCGATAGATATTCCCTTCATCTTCAATACGGATCTCAAATAATCCAGCCACTCCTGTAATTGACTTTAAATAGGTTGTTGGTATTATCTACAACGTCATGATAAACAGAAAAACCTGATAAATCTTCCGTAGCGCCCCGACTGGCAAAGACCTTTTGAAATCTTTAAAGTATTCCTTATAGACAGTTATTCGTCTTAGGTATTTCTTCTTTGTCATTTCTCAATTCCTCCGCAAAGTTAATCAATTAATGAACAATCTCCAAATATTTTTGGAAGAATTTGATAATTACACACTACTTTTTGCATTTTGTTCTTCATAAGCGTACTATTTTTAAGTGAAACATTCAGTTTTCGACTGCAAAAATAAGAAGATTATTCCATACCTCCAAACTTTTGGAGAGTTTTCTTTATTCTTGCACAGGACTTACTCCTCCTTCTCAGAATACGGCTACATTCTTTATGACTATCTTGCCACCACCTGGACCAAAGACAAAGTCACCTATCAAATGCACAGAACTTGGAATGAACAGCGTCACAAACTGGCGACAAACACCAAAGGCCATGGAACAGATAGTCACTACACCATCTGGCACATGATATTCACTATCCTTGAACTCTATTCTTGCAAAAAGCAGGCGATGTCCGTCAAGACTATACGCCACTCCATACTCATCAACACGATATTCCCCATCATCCTCAAATGCCCACGTCTCTTCATCACGGTTTGCATATTCCTTCGTCCAAAAGTAGACCGCTGGCATCAGTTCCTCGTTCTCCTCGTCATCCTTGCTGAATGTCAGCTGCTCATGTTCATGCCCATGAGCTGTCCAAGGAATGTGAAGTGTCCCTATCTTGCAGCCTATCAATGCGTCTGGTTCAATCTCCTCTACCCCCTCAGGAATCCAGTAGGCCCCTTCCACATTGGCCCCTTTCAACAGCCTTTTCCCATCTGCCGAATAGATAAAGCCATAGCTGTCCATCCATAGATTATCAGTATCCCACATTATCTAAGTTCCTCTATGACACGAACAACGATTTGAGCAAATCCCAGATTGGAGCCAAGTATGGCCAATGACCTTCAAGATAATAATAAAAAAGACAAAAAAGGAAGAATAAGACAGCTATACCTAGAATCGTTCCCGTAAGTCTGCCCAATAATACCTGAAAATATTCACCAAGTGAATTATACTCCCAAATAAAGCCACCCCACTGTTCAAAGAATCTCATAGCAATTACATATAAAACTGTTTTACGAACCAATAAGAAAGACTTGGTGTACCTTCTCTTCTCTTATATTTCGACAAATCCAAATGTGGAGTAATATGCAATCCATAAGTCCGATTCAGTCGCTCAGCCATCCTCTTAAACTTCTTACCATGACTGCAATCTCTATCTTCTCCTATAAAGGCCAGATAATAATGCACCATTTCATGACATAGGATATCCTTAAACTGTTTTTCCGTAAAGTCGTAATAATCCGTCATGAATATAATGGGATCATAGAGTGTCTTATCAAACCAATCACCCTTTGTGTATTGGAAAAAGCCACAAGTCCGATACGAATGCAATATGCCAAATTGAGGGAATAATAGTTTCCCTTCGAAATACTCCATGTTGCAAGTATCAAAGGTTAAGAGCATATTATCTTGATTGGCCACCATCGGCATCTATCCTTTATACGACCAAGTTGGAGCACTCAACTCCTTATTAAGTTCCTGCTCCATCGCTTTCAGTTGTTCTAATGAACTATTGATACCTGTTTGCACTTGCTCGACTGTTTGCATATACTCCTGACAAGTATTGTTGACGATTGTAATACACGTATCACTAAAATGATCAGATTTCTTATCTTGCCAATTATCTTTCAGTACTTGGTTGTTCCGATTAAATGCCTGAACATATTGATGCATCTCGTCTAAAAGATTTTTAATCTGCCTCATTGCCTATATTCATTTAATGCTGCTATTGCTTTTTTCAGAAAGTTATCACCTTCTTCTTTGCTATTCTCCAATTTATTTCGTTGCCGATTAGTCATCCATATCACGCGATCAGTTTCCCCATGAAGATTTTGGTAAATCTTCTTGGCTGATTCTGCATAATTCTGAGCCTTCTCATAAACTTGCTTATACATCTCCATAGCTTGCTTACGCTGTCTGAGCTCATTACCATCCATTCCTCCACCTCTTTTGACTGATGCTTCATAGTCTGCTTTAGCGTGGGCATATTTCTGTTGGGCAATATTCAAATGATCCTTAATTTTATGCTCTAACTCTCGTGCTTGATCATCTTTTTGGGCAAAAAGATCACGAAACCTATACGTCATGTGTATAGTTGACTCCATGAATTTATTATAGGCATTGGAGTACGACTCTAAGAGCCGTATCTCCCTTACCTTTACATCAGCATTTGACATACCTTATTTATCTTATACTCTGATATTCCATCAACTTCGAGGTGATCTTGGCAATGTAATTAGAATATTCCGTAAACATTTCTGACATTTTCTTGATGTCTTGCACACTCTTGTCAAACTGTTCCCTGAACTTGTCGTTCTGCTTATCCTGCCATCCTTCTGAAACGGCATTCATACGTTGTTGGGCAGCTTGCATTGTTTGATACATGTTCTGTCCCAAGTTCTTGATGTTCTTTCCAAATAGAGCCAACTGTTCTATGTTTTTTACACCAGCATCACTTGCCATAGTCTTATCATTTTTAATTGTTAAACACTAGAAATCAAAAGGAGTAAACAGCGTATAACTATTATTTGTCTCGTTATAGTAGATGGCTCTGAGTCGCTCGATATCTGATGATAGATTCTCCAATCTCAGATCATCACTCAGCCCCAAGGTATTAACGGCGTTATCATCACTCTTCAGCATCACCAGATGATGGAACATATTGAAGAATTCCTTAGCAGACATATAGTCAGCAAATAGCAACTGTTTGGGCTTGTCAATCTGGAGAACAACATGCACGCCAACCTCTGCACCATTTTTCAAGATGTAATCAATCACCTTCAAATAGCTATTGAAGTCAGAATCTGAACTACCTCCACCAGAGAACATGCTCGAATCAAATCCAAAGTCATCCGATTCCGATGCAGGCTTTTCTGTTGCAATCTCCATATCCATACGCAACTCTCTGAAACGCTCCTGACCTAAAATATATAGTACTGTTGGTTCTGTATCTCTATTTTTGATAGAAGTAGTGATATTTTGCAACTCTACTCCACAGGTTGAAGGATTCAGTAACTCTATTTCTCCCTTACTTTCAAGGTCTTTGAGCATTTTTGTAGTTTTCTTCTGATCTGAAGGTAAGCAATTGATTACCTTTATCACAACATCTTTGTTCGATATTCTTAGGCTCTGGATAGAAGCCATTGTTGTTCTTGAAACTTGCTCCTCATCATTGATACCAAATAGCATTACGTTATCTGCATACTCATTACGTAGAGGAATTACCACAGGTTCCATCTTTGTATCAATAGAGCGCCCAAAGGCAATAGATGTCTTTTTTGCAAGCAAGCTCTTCACTTCATCATCAATCTCAAACACCTGAGAACCAACAAAATAGAACTGTTCATTTTCAAAGGCTTTCGTCTTATCATTAATTTTCTTAATTACATCAAATGCATCCTTTGTTGGTAGATAGGTAGACTTAAAGACAACATCATTATCGATATCATGATGTAGTACTTGCCCCGTCTTCAACTGACTTGTGGTAGCAGTTGATCCAGGAACCAACCGCTCAGAATCTCCTGACGCACATTTCAGTAGATAGAAGTCTGAGATATTATTAATGACCTCACTTGGTATTTCTGCCTGAGCGATGGTCTGTGTTGCTAATACTAAGTGTACGCCTTGGCTACGACCTTCCTTGGCAATCTTAGCAAGTATCTCTGAAATCTCACGATACAGTTTTGCCTCCTTGCTATTCATTGTTGGGAACATCACGTGACACTCATCAGCAATGAATACGATACGAGGCATTTTCTTGTCAGGATTCACCTGATTATATTCAACGATGTTCGAAACACCACTTGCACGAAGCAGTTTACCACGTTCACGCATCTTATTGCTGATTTCTCTCAATATCTCTAACGTAATCTGGATATCCGAATTGTCAACAAGCAGGGCCTTTACGTGTTTCTCATTCTTATAGCGATTGAACTCCACACCACCAATCTTGAAGTCCATCAAATAGAGTTCCAATTCCTCTGGTGAATATTTAGCCATTGCGCCAATAATCACATCATGCAGGAATACAGATTTACCAGTTCCAGACTGACCTATAATAAAGCAATGTATATGACTAACAGTATCAAGCGTAAAGTCAACTAAATCGCCATTCTCTGAAGAGCCAACAGGTATTACCATTGCCTTATCTATCTTCTCGAAGCTGCTATCCAACATCTTGTCATGATCTACACTTGCTGCAGCCACCTGTGGCAGCTCTGCTCCCTTGTTGATATATTTAAAGCAGGCCTTAGCCAATATTGGATTATCAAGAATTGGTGTACACCGAATTAACGCATCCTTTGAGTATTTACCTAAATTTGCCGCCTCCAATGTCTGATAAGCATTCCTCATCGCTATCAGTGAATCAATATCCCTATCGTTCTTGTATTCCTGATTGTTCATTAAGATGAAGTAAATACCTCCCTTATAACCATTTTCAAATAAGGGGTCTAAGTCATGCATATCACTGAGACATTTCTGGTAATCAGTAATAACTATTACATCATAAGGAACGACAACCTTGCCTTTGCTGTCATTATACTTAGCAACATCACCATACTCTTCAAGTGATTTGGCCATTTTTTCTCTAAGAGTTTCCTTCAAATGCTGCCAATCGATGGGACTACTAATCAGTTTCCCATATAGTTTCTCATCCAAATTCCTTGTTAGGAAAGAGGTCTGAGCAGAGAAAGCCAAATCTACAAAATGTAGATTGAAACTTTTACTTGGGAGTGATAACAACATGTTGACAATTAGTTGATTTAAAACCTCTTGAGCCTTACTTACAGATTTATTATCATAATTAATCACAAAGTTTTGCCCCAACTTACCGTTTTGCCATTCCATGATAGTAGGAGTCTCTATTGTCAAATTACCCACCTTGTCTATTGTGTGTTGACCATCAGGCAGATAAGCAACAGAGCTGTTTCTACTTGCATTCTCAGAAATTTTACCAAACAACAACTGTGCATCTTCTGAAGAAGACAAATCTATATTGAACTGGAACAAAGGCAAAAAATTGTTCCTAACAGAGTTTATCAACTCATCGTTTTCTGAACTATTAGCACTGGCTGCTATATTTTCAACTAATTGCTTGATTTGCTTTATTGTTTTCATATAGTAACTAATTATTTGTCCGATAAATAAAGACTAAAACTTTTCTTATAGTCATAATAATCATCAATTAACCATTTCTCGTTCTCAAATATCATATTAAAAACTCTTGTTTCATTTTCAAATTCATCATTATAAAAGTCAATATTTATTTGAGTTGTTACAATTGCTTTATTATTCTTTATGTCTGATACAGAGATAACTTTAAACTCTTTTATGTAACCCTCCTGGCGATCCGTCCAAAAATCCCTATCCCAAAAGCCTATTTCTCCAGGATTCCGACTATCATAATCCTCCACTCTTTTGTAGAGGTCAATAAACTCTTTTGAAAAATACTTTTCAACTGCGTTGCCTACATGCATTCTAATTGCAATAGGAATGATTTCTTCCATATATTTACGTAAATATTCTTCTGAAAGCATGTTATCTTTTTCTTTTTTGCTATTTTCATTTGTTTTCAAATCCTCTGTATCTTCCGATGATATTATTCCTGTTTCCGTATTCTCAGACTCCTTTGTGTCTTTGTTAGAAGATGGCAAAATCGCTACAAAAAGACTTAAGAACAACCAAATTGCAGCTATTGAAATGATTATATTCCTTTTTCTCTTTTTCTTTCTTATTGCTTCCTCTTCCTCCTGTTGTTTAAGTAATGCATTATACTCCGCTTTCTCCCGTTCCTTTTTGCTCTTTTCTTCTTTTTCCCATTTATCCTTGATTAGTTTTACTTTTTTTGCAACGCCTTTTCGCCACAAATCTCTACATAAAGAGGGTATTTCTTTTAATACATTTATTGCTGCTACGAATGTTGTTAAAACATCAGAATCTAATAATAGAGAATTGCCTTCTACTAGCAGATCGGAAGAGCGTCGTGTAGGGAAAGAGTGTAGATCTC